>Ga0164243_10008165_pt1 | contig 15510 bp, 13 predicted proteins | sample OricompcompostOP_FD_108781 | JGI IMG/M metagenome (GOLD analysis project Ga0164243, IMG submission 108781) | Organic Plus compost microbial communities from Emeryville, California, USA - Original compost - Organic plus compost (OP) | ecosystem: Engineered > Solid waste > Mixed feedstock >... | reverse complement strand
TCCTTTCCGTACGCCGTTCCTTGCTGCGCGCCGTGGCCGAACGGCGATCCCGAACGGCGATCGAACCGCGACCGTGGCCCGGTCCCCGCCGCGCTGCGGCAGCCGATCCCGGGCAACCGGCTTTACGGCGTGCCGACTTGGGTGTGCCGGGGGTGCCCCAGCCGTGCTTCGAGTTCGGCGAGCAGGACGCGCAGCAGCTCGGTGAGGGTTTCCTGCTGTTCGGCGGTCAGGCAGTCGACCAGCTCGGCCTCTCTGCCCAGCACTCGGTCCACCAGCTCTTCGACCAGTTCGTGCCCGTCCGGGGTGAGCGTGACGGTGACGCCGCGCGGGGATGCGCTCGTACGGGCACGTTCGACGAGTCCGGACTGTTCGGCGCGGGCGACCCGTTGGGAGATCGCGCCCGCGGTGACGCGGGTGCGCTCGGCGAGTTCGCGGGTGGTCAGCCGGTAGGGCGCGCCGGCTCGGCGCAGCACGCTGAGCAGGTCCAGCGTGGCGGCGTCCGCTTCCGCTGCGGCCAGCGTGCGGCGCCGGTCTTCGCCCATGAGCTTGGCCAGCCGCCAGATTCGCGTCACGATCCCGATGCCCGCGACCGGAGTTCCGGGCCGTTCGCGCAGCCACGCCAGCGCGGTGGCGTCCACCGGATCGTTCTCGTCCCATTCTCTGGCCACGGCAACCCCTACGTTTAGCTCTAAACGAGCCATGCATAGCCTGTCGTATAGACCTAAACGTACTGGACGCGAGGAGCTCCTCATGACCCGCAGTGTGATCGTGACCGGCGGCGGGACCGGCATCGGCAAGGCGGTCGCGGGCCGCTTCGCCGCCGACGGCGACGCGGTGCTCATCCTCGGCAGGCGGCGCGAGCCGCTTCAGGCGGCGGCCGGCGAACTCGGCGCCTCGGTGCGGTTCGAGGTGTGCGACGTCAGCGACCCCGCCGCCGTGGACGCGCTGGCCGCCGCACTCCCCGCCACCGTGGACGTGCTCGTCAACAACGCAGGCGGCAACACCGACTTCGACTCCCCCGCCCCGGACGACCTCGCCTCCCTGGCCGCGGCCTGGCGGGCCAACCTGGAGGCGAACCTGATCTCCGCGGTGCTGATGACGCACGCCGTGCGAGGCCGGCTCTCGCCCCGGTCGTCGGTGATCAACATCGGCTCGATCGCCGCGGACAAGGGAGCCGGCGCCTACGGAGCGGCGAAGGCGGGACTGGCCTCCTGGAACGTCGCGCTGTCCCGCGAACTCGGGCCGCACGGCACGACCGCCAACGTCGTCTCCCCCGGCTACATCGCCGACACCGAGTTCTTCCGCGACAACCTCACCGACGCGCGTCGCGACAGCCTCGTCGCCGCCACCGACACCAAGCGCCCCGGCACGCCGGACGACATCGCGGGCACCGTGCACTTCCTCGCCTCCCCGGCCGCCAGGCAGATCACCGGCCAGGTCGTCGCGGTCAACGGAGGCGAACGCACCACCCGCTGACTGCTCAACCCGCCGCTGCCGTACGCCCGTTGAGGCGCCGGGCACGGGAAGCGGCCACCCGCCCCGGGCGGCCCGTACCAGATGCTGGACAACTCGCCCTGAAAACGGGAGCGTTGGGGTTTCGCTCCGCCAAGCGCCGGCGGCGGACGCGGGAGGAACGGACCGAAATCATCCGAGTTTCCGGGGGAGTTGGCCACCTTGTCCGACAGGAGAATCGACAGAAGAAGAGCGCTGCTACTCGGCGCCGGCGCCGTCGGCCTCAGCGCGATCGGAGCGAGCGCGGCGGCGGGCGAGTTGGACCGGATGCCGGGCGACCCGACCGTGCCGGCGGACGTCGGGGCGTTCGACCTCGGTACGCCGGCCACCCGGCACATCCGCGAGAAGCTGCTGCACAACTCGACGGTGATGCAGTCGTTCGCGGTCGACCACAAGCACAAGCACCTGTACGCGGTGCAGTTGATGCAGGGCGGCATCAAGCTGCGCGGGGAGTCCGCCGCCGTCTCCGGGACCGCCCGGCGCGAGCACGGCGACCTCTGCCTGACCAGACTCGACCTCGCCGGCAAGAAGCTGGGCCACATGTATCTGCGGGGGTTCGGGCACGGCGCCTCCCTCGGCGTGGAGGTCAGCGGCTCCAGGACGTACATCTGGACGGAGGCGGACGCGAGCCGGAAGTCGGGGTACGGACGCGGCGTCGCCCGCGTCGAGTTCGCGGACGGCAAGGTGCTGGACAGCGACTCCGACGCGGTGCACGTGCACCACCCGGTCAAGGGCGCGACGGGCCTCCGCCCCTCCGTCGACCCCTTCAACAACACGCTTCTCGTGCACTACTTCGACGGCGACGGCAAGCGGCGGTACCGGCTGATGAAGCTGTCCGACGTCGTCAAGGGCGACTACACCGCCGTACACGACGTGGCCGTGGCGGGCGTCTCCGGCAAGGACGTGCTGCAGGGCATCTGCGTCTTCGGGGACTACGCCTACGCCATGACCGGCACCGCGTACACCTCGGAGTCCGGGAACAACCCGCCGTCCAAGCGCGGCAACACCTATCTCTCCAGCGTCCATCTGCCGACCGGCAAACTGCACCAGCGGAAGTGGACGCAGGCCGCCTACTCCCTCGACTACCGCGAGCCGGAAGGGCTCGCGGTGTGGCCGCGCTCCGACGGAAAGCACCGGCTCTGCCTCGGGTTCGCCTCCGGGAAGCCGGGCGGCCGCCGGTTCACCGTCTACTACAAGTCGCAGTAGCCAACGGGCCGCGCACGTACGGCAGTCGGGGCGCCGGACGGCGGGGGCGGGTACGGCGGTCGGCCCGCGGGCCGGCCGCCGGCGCTACGGGCGGCGGAGCATCGTGTGCCGGGACAGCCAGGCGGCCGGGTCGACGTCCGAACCGTAGCCGGGCTTGGCTCGTACCTCGAAGTGCAGGTGCGGGCCCGTCGTCCGGCCGGTGTTGCCGGACCGGCCGACGAGAGTGCCGGCGCGCACGGTCTGCCCGTCGTGCACCCGGGTGCGGGAGAGGTGCGCGAAGAGCGCGTACTTGCCGTCCTTCATGCGGACGGTGACGGCGTTGCCGTAGGCGCCGTAGGGGCCGGCGTGCACGACCTCGCCGGCGCCGACCGAGCGCACCGGAGTGCCCGGGCGTACGGCGAAGTCCATGCCGGTGTGGTGGCCGGCCGCCCAGCCGCCGGGGGCGCCCCACTTCTCGGAGACGCGGACGTGCGGCGGCACCGGTCGGGCCGGTACGCGGATCGCGGGGTGTGCGTGCCGGGTGCGGGCGAGGTCGGCGTTCTCATGTCCCGCGTGCGGGCGGGCGGTTGGGCCGGAGTGTGCGCCGATGGCGCTGTCGGCGGCGATGGCGGCGCCTCCGGCGAGCGCGGCGATCGCGGTCGCCACGGCCATCGTGCGCCCGGTTATTCGCGGACGTAGCGGACTGTTCAGGCGGGTTCGCGGCCGGTACCGCAGCGGACTTCGGGGCCCGGTCCGCGGCCGTGTGCTGGTTCGCGCATGTGCCTTCATACCGGGTAGCAAAGGACAGCAGCGGGGCGGACGCAGCCGGGGACGGTCCGGAGGGGTGAGCGTTCCGGCCCGCCCCCCGTGCCGCTACCGCAGCCGCCGCCCCGGCGCGCAGGGCGGCCGCTGCGGCGGTCCAACTCCCGTGCGCGGCGGGCGCGTTGGGAGAGCCCGCGGGATCGGCCTGCCGTACCGGCGGGAAGCGGCAGCCTGCCGTACGGGCGCGAAGAGGCGGGGCGCAGCGGGTGGGGGGACGAAGCCGCTGCGCCCCGCCGGGTGTTCACGAGCCGCCCGAAGGGGTGGGGTCAGCCCGTGAAGGCCTTGGTGAAGTCGTTCTCACCCTGCTGGACTCCCGAACAGGTCGGCGACGCCTGCATCTTGACGCCGCCCTCGCACTGCTTGTCGCGGGTCGCGGACCACATCGACAGCCAGCCCATGCCCTTGGAGTCGGCGAACTGCTTGACCTCCTTGGCGTCGTCGGTCTTGAAGACCTCCTCCGCCTGGTCGTTGACGCCGATCATCGGGGTGACGGCGAGGGTCTTCCACGCCTTCGCGTCGTCGCCGATGCCGAGCGAGTCCTTCACCTGCTTCTGGGTCGCGGTCGCGGCCTGGATCGCGTACTTGCCCATGTCGTCCTTGTAGTTGGGCCCGTAGTCCATCGCCATGATGTTGACCGCGGAGATGTTGACACCGTTGTCCTTCGCGTTCTTGAGAAGGTTGGTGCCGTCCTTGGTGAGACCGTCCGGCAGGACGGGCAGCGTGAACGAGACGTCGAGGTCCTTGTGGTCCTTCTGGAGTTGCGCGATCGCCTTCGCCCGGCGGGTGTTGGCGTCGGTGTTCGGCAGTGCGCTGCCTTCGATGTCGAAGTCGACCTTCTTCAGCTTGAAGGTGTCGATGACCTTGCCGTACGCCTTGGCCAGCTCCTCCGGCGACTTGCAGGCCAGGCCCAGCTCGGAGCCGTTGGCGCCGCCGAAGGAGATCCGGACGTCGCCGCCCTTCTTGCGCAGGTCCGGGATCTGCTTGGCGACCTTGTTGTCGCCCAGCTCCTCGCTGCCGCCCCACTTGGGCGTGCACTGGTTGCCCGCGGCGTTCACGAACGCCAGGTTGTAGGTCTTCACGCCGGTCGCGTCGGAGCTTTTGACCAGGTCGTACGCGGGCTGCAGGGACGTGTCCACGTACGGTGCGAAGTCGCCGGCGGCGGCCGAGCCACCCTGCTCACCGGCCATGGCGTTCCCGGCGACCGTGAGGGCACCGCCGGCCACGGCCACCGCTGCGGCGGCTCCGCCGATCGTCTTCGCCCTGCGGCTGACACGGCGCCGGTGTGTGGCGTTGTTCGTCATCGTGGTCTGCCTCGTCTGTGTGTGGGGGTGTTGTGACGTGGCAAGCACGTTAGCGCCGCCGATTCGGGCAATTGCCGCTTCCCGGGCGGCGGTTGGCCGACTTAGGGCGCGCTTAAGGAAGTGCAAGGTTCCGGTTAGGGAAGCGTCCGGGGGGAAGCGGGCGTCGGGCCGACGGGGACGGACCGGGCGGCCGGGAGACTGGGTGAACCGGAAGACCGGGAGACTGGACGGCCGGGAGACTGGACGGCCGGGGTCCGGGAGGGCGACGAGCGACGGGAAGCGAGGCGGAATGCTGGGACGCGCACAGCGGGCGGCGCACGGAGGCGGCGGCCGGGACTCGGACTCAGAGGCGGAGGCGGAGGCGAAGGCGGACGCGCGGGCACCGGGCGGTGCCGGAGGTCCGTCGCCGGTGCGGCGGCTGCCCGCGCTGACGGCGATGACCGGACGCGACCCGGAGGAGGCCCACCGCGCCTCCACACCACTGGAGTTGCTGTTCGACCTGTGCTTCGTGGTGGCCGTCTCGCAGGCCGCCGCGGAACTGCACCACTCGCTGGCCGAGGGCCGCACCGGTGCCGGCGTACTCGGCTACGCCATGGTCTTCTTCGCGATCTGGTGGGCGTGGATGAACTTCACCTGGTTCGCGTCCTCGTACGACACCGACGACGTGCTCTACCGCGTGCTCACGCTGCTGCAGATGGCCGGAGTGCTGGTGCTGGCCGCCGGGGTGCCGCAGGCGCTCACGCACTACGACTTCGCCCAAGTCACCGCCGGATACGTGGTGATGAGACTGGCGATGGTGGCGCAGTGGCTGCGGGCGGCGCGCCAGCATCCGGCGGGGCGGCGGGCGGCGCTGCGGTACGCGGCCGGGATCACGCTGGTGCAGATCGGCTGGCTGCTGCGGCTGCTGCTGCCGGCGCAGTACGGCCTGATCGGGTTCGCGGTGCTCGTCGTCGCCGAACTGGCCGTGCCCGCCTGGGCGGAGGCGCGCGGACGCCAGACGCCGTGGCACCCGGGCCATATCGCCGAACGCTACGGGCTGTTCACGATCATCGTGCTCGGCGAGGTGATCCTCGCGACGACCACCGGCATCCACTCCGCCGTCTCGGCGCACGGGCTGTCCGCAACCCTGCTGCTGATCACGGTCGGCGCGCTGCTGCTGGTGTTCACGCTGTGGTGGAGCTACTTCTCGGGCGCGGAGGCGACGTTCGCGAGCCTGCGGACGGCGCTGACGTGGGGGTACGGGCACTACGCCGTGTTCGCGTCGGTGGCGGCGCTCGGCGCGGGCCTGGACGTCGCGGTCCAGGCGGCGGAGCACCGCGCGCACGTGCCGGAGACCGGCGCCGCCTTCGCGGTGGCGGTGCCGGTCGCGCTGTTCCTGCTGCTGCTCGCGCCGGTGCACGGGCTGACGCGTACGGGCGCGATGGCGTACCACTGGCTCACGGCCGCCGGCGCCGCCGTCGTGCTGGCGATCGCGGCGGCGGGGCACGCGCTCGGCATCGGCGCCGCCGTGCTGTGCATGGGCCTGACGACGAGTCTGCTGCTGACGGTCAACCTGGTGGCGCAGCACCGGAGTTCGGCGGCGGACTGACGAGCCGCGAGGCCCGGAGTCTCAACCGCCGCCGGGCGCAAGGCGGTCGGCGTCCGGCCGCCGCGTCTCAGCCCGTACGTCCCGTGCCGCCGCGCAGCCCGCGGTGCAGGCCGTGGCGGAGGCGGCGGACCGTGGCGCCCGTGCGGGACCGGCGGGTGCCGTCGGCCCTCCGCGCACGCCGGCGGGAGCGCGGGTCGGGAGCGCCGCGCAGCGAGAGCCAGACCCGCACCTCCGTGCCGCCGAGCACCGAGCGCCCCACTCGTACGTCGCCGCCCGTGGACTCGGCGACCCGGCGCACGATGTCCAGGCCCAGGCCGGTCGATCCGGGGCCGCCGTCGCCGTGGCCGCGGCGCAGCGCGGCGTCCGGGTCGGCGATGCCGGGGCCCGCGTCGGAGACGAGCACGATGACGGAGTGCGCGACGGCCTCGGAGCGGGACGAGCCGTGGTGCACGTCGACCGCGAACGCGGTGCCTTCGGGCGTGTGCCGGAAGACGTTGCCGAGCAACGCGTCGAGGGCGGCGGCGAGTTCGGCGCGGGCGACGGGGGCGCGCAGCGGGCGGTCGACGCCCGCGAGCCGCACCTCGCGGCCCTCGTCCTCGGCGAGCGCCGACCAGAACGCCATCCGTTCCCGGGTCACTTCGGCGACGTCGCACACGGCGACCGGGTCCGGCTGGGCGCCGGACGCCCCGGACGCGTCGGGGCCGCCGGACGCGCCGTGGCCGACGTGACCGCCGTGGCCGCCGAGTTGGGCCCGCTGTTCGCGCTGTTCGCGCGCGGTGCGGATGATCTGGTCGACCTCGCTCTCCAGCGTGGCGACGGCCTCCCGGGTGTGCTCGGCGGCGTCGCCGTCGCCGAGCGAGGCGGCGTTGAGGCGCAGCACCGTCAGCGGCGTACGCAGCCGGTGCGACAGGTCGGCCGCCAACTCCCGCTCGTCGTTGAGTAGTTGGACGACCTGATCGGCCATGGCGTTGAACGCGACCGCGGCGGACCGCAGTTCGGCGGGCCCCTCCTCCGGCACCCGTACCCCGAGCCTGCCCTCGCCGAGGTCGTGCGCGGCGTCCGCGAGCCGTTCCGCGGGCCGCACCATACGGGTGCCGAGCCGGTCGGCGACCGCGACCGAGCCGACGATCAGCGCCACGCCCACCCCGGCCAGCACCATCCAGGAGGTCGCGACGCCGGCTTCGACCTCCCGCTCCGGTACGAACACCTCGACCACCGCGTTCTGCCGGCCCGCGACGGTCGTCGGCCGCAGCAGCACCGAACCGCCGCGCACGGCGACGGTGGTGGCGCTGCCGCTGTGCTCGGCCGCGGCCAGCGTCCGCCGCGGCACCCGCGAACTGCCCACGTCCACGGGCCCGTTGCCCGGCGCCGCGTCCGCCGTACGCCCGCCCGCACGCCCGCTCGTGCGCCCGCCGCCCGCGTCGCCTTCCGCCGCCGGCACGTGCACCGCGATCCGGCCCTGTGCGCCCGCCTGGGTGCTGGCGACGGCACGCTTGAGCTGCTGCCGGTCGGTGGTGATGACGAGCGCGGGGCCGACGGCCGCGGCCTGCCGCTCCGCGTTCGAGAAGGCGCGGTCGCGGGCGATCTCCTTGACGACGAGGGCGAGCGGCACGGCGAAGGCGATCACGACCATGACGGTCACGGCCAGGCACACCTTCACCAGCGCCCATCTCATACGCGCCGCCCCTGCGGCGCCTCCGCCTCGTCCGCGGGCGGCTCCAGCTTGACGCCGACGCCGCGCAGCGTGTGCAGATAGCGCGGATGCGCGGCGGTCTCCCCGAGTTTGCGGCGCAGCCAGGACAGGTGGACGTCGATGGTCTGGTCGTCGCCGTAGCTCTGCTGCCAGACCTCGGCGAGCAGTTCCTTGCGCGAGACGACGACGCCGGGCCGTCCGGCGAGGAACGCCAGCAGGTCGAACTCGCGCCGGGTGAGGTCCAACAGCGCCCCGTCCAGCTCGGCTTGGCGGCGCAGCGGGTCGATGGCGAGCCCGCCCACGCGCAGCACCCGCTCCTCCGCGCTCTGCCGGCCGCCGCCGGCGCCGGCCGGCCAAGCGCCGACGGACTGCGCCCGGCGCAGCACGGCGGATATCCGCGCCGACAGGTGCTCGACCGAGAACGGCTTGACGAGGTAGTCGTCCGCGCCGTCGTTGAGCAGCCGCACGATCTCCGTCTCGTCGTCCCGCGCGGTGGCGATGATCACCGGCACGTCGGTGACGCCGCGCAGCATCTTCAGCGCCTCGCGCCCGTCCAGATCCGGCAGCCCGAGGTCGAGGATCACCACGTCGAACCCCACCTGCGCCACCTCGCGCAGCGCCTCCAGGGCGGTGCCGACACTGCGTACGGTGTGCGAGGCGTCGCTGAGCTGCCGGATGAGCGCCGAGCGTACGAACTGGTCGTCCTCGACGACGAGCACTCGTGCCATGGCTCGCACGGTACGCCATGCCGCAGCCGGGCAACGCCCCTGTGAGCAGGGCGACTTCGGGCCGCCGTGCGGTTTTGTCCGGCGATGGGCGAGAGTGCGCGCGAGGTTCCGTACGGGCCGGCACGGGGACGCGTACGCACCCCGCACGCGGGCGGAGACGCGCGTTCCGGAAACCGGCGGTGCTGTGAAGTGCCGCGGGGCAGACGGGACTTCGCAGTCGGCATAGTGTGACCCCGATGCAACGAGGAGTGCTGCAGGCCGGTGCGTGGACGCTGGCCACGGGTGCGGCGGTGACGCTCTCCTGGGTCGGTGTGCACGCGGTCCTCACCGAGACCGCGTACGATCCGCCGCGCGCGCTGCCCGTCACGGGCCACTCGTCCTCGACGGCGCACCCGCGGGTCTCCTCCACACACCGGCCCAGGCCGTCGCCCGCCAGGTCCTCGCGGCCGACGACCAGCCCGGCGCCGCACCGCTCGCACCCGGCGAACGACCGCGGCGGCAACGGCGGTTCGGGCACGGGCGGCTCCGGTTCCGCGCCGCACGACGACGGACGGCCAACCGAAGGGCACACCGACGGACGCGTACGCGGAGTGACGGCGCCCGGCGGGCGCGCGGTCTTCGACATGCACGCCCACTCGGCGTCCCTGGTCTCCGCGACGCCGGACGGCGGCTGGAGCATGCAGGTGTGGAAGCAGCCCACCTGGATCCGGGTGACGTTCTACCGCGGCGACGAGGCGTCGTCGGTCTTCTGCCGCTGGGACGACGGGCCGCCGCGTATCGAGAAGGCGCCCAACTGACCGCGCGAGCACGCCCGTTGGCCGGCCGGAGCCCCGCCGGCCCGGCTCGGGCGCCGTCGCGTCAGCCGAACACCTCGGGGGCGGGCGCCGGGGAGTCGCGTGCCGTCGCGTCCGTGACGACGGGTGCGCCGGCCGCGAAGTCGGCCAGCGCGGCGCCGTGTTCGACGCGTCCGGGATGCGGGTCGCCGGCCGCCCGCCGGGTCAGCCCGGACACCGGCAACTCCGCGTCGGACGCGGCCAGTACGGCGTTCCCGAATCGCCGCCCGCGCAGCACCGCAGGATCGGCGACCAGGCACACGTGCCCGAACTCGGCGCGCAGCGTGCTGACCTGGGACCGCAGATGGGCCAGCGCGCTGCCGCGGGACGTACGCCCGGGCGCGGGCCCGTCGGCGACGTTCACCGCGTACAGCGCTCCGGGCCGCAGCACCCGCCGTACCTCGCGCAGGAATTCGGCGCTGGTCAGATGCGCCGGCGTACGGCCCGCCGCGAACACATCGGCGAAGACCAGGTCCGCCCAGGCGGCCGGCAGCCTGCCCAGCACCTCGCGGGCGTCGCCGGCGCGCACCCGGATCCGCGCGCCGCGCTCCAGCGGCAGCCGCTCGCGCACCAGGCGGGTCAGCGCGGCGTCCCGCTCGGCGACCTGCTGGCTGGAGCGCGCCCGGGTGGCCGCGACGTACCGCGGCAGGGTCAGCGCGCCGCCGCCCAAGTGGAGCGCGTGCAACGGCAGTCCGGGCGGTGCGGCGAGGTCGGCGAGGTGGCCGAGCCGGCGCTGGTAGGCGAAGTCGAGGTGGGCCGGGTCGGCGAGGTCGACGTGCGACTGCGGTGCGCCGTCCAGGCACAGCGTCCAGGCGTGCACGCGGTCCGGGTCGGGGCGCAGCTCCGCGACGCCGCCGTCGACGCGGGCCCGCACCGGCTCCCTGCCCTGCCGGGTCCGCCGCCCGGACCGCCCGTCCCGTCCGGTCCGTTCGCTCTGGCCGCTCCGCCCGCTCCGTTCGCGCTTCGCCACGCCCGCCAGTATCGCCCGCCCCGCTCGGGCCTCCCGTGCGGGCGCCGGGCCGGGCTACGAACAGCGGTCGACGGCCGCGAGCGTGCGGGCCGCCTCGCCCAACGCGGCGCGTAGCCGGGCCGGTTCGGTGGCGACGGCCTCCGCGCCGTCCGGCGGCACCAGCCAGCCGGTGCCGACGACCGGCGGCTCCTCGGGGGCCGTCCGCTCCCGTGCGTACGTCTGAGTGCAGGCGCTGCCCGGCAGATCCCAGGCGTCCGCGGTGCCCGGCGGCACCAGGAATCCGAGGGTGTTGCCCTGCCCGTCGCAGAGCACCGGCCCGATGCGGTCCTGCAGCCGCAGGATGTCGACGGCTTCCAGACCCTGGCGGGCGGGCACCGTGACCAGGTCGCAGGGTGCGTCACCCGCGACGGCGCGCGCGTTCGTACCGCCGTGACCGTCCAGCATGGGGGCTCCTCCTGTCGAGTTCCTCCACCGTCATATGCAGAGTCAACTCCCTTGCGGCGTCAACGGCTACGGCCCGGGACGCCTCAAAGGATGGCAGTTCATGGCAGATCCGGGATGAGATATCCGGTTTGTAGCCAAACCCTGCGTACCGGCCTTGTCACAGGCTGTACGGTCACGCCATGGCGTCGTCACCGTCCGCGCCGCAGGGCCCTCGCCAGGGGTCCGGCACGGAGCCCAACACCGCGTTCCGGCGGCTGCGCGGCTCGCTCTCGCCGGGCGAGTTCGCCGCGGCAGTGCGCCGGGCGGCCCGCGAGATCGGCGAGCGCGTCGCCTGCGACGCGCGCTACATCGGCAGAGTGGAGGCGGGCGAGATCCGCTGCCCCAACTACGCCTACGAACGGGTCTTCCGGCACATGTTCCCCGGCCTCTCACTCACCGACCTCGGCTTCGCCGCACGCGAGACCGTACGCGGCCGCCCGGGCCGGCAGCGGGAGTCGGCCGCCGATGAGACCCTTCCCCCGCGGCCGACTCCCGCCGCGGCACGGGCGGTTGAGCCGTCCGGCGCCGGTCGCGGCCGACGCCGCGCCCCCAACGTCGCGGCGCACACCGGCGGTTGCGACTGCCCGGGCTGTGCGCCCGCCGGCAGCGGGCGTACGTCCGGAGGCGACGGGCGCGGGTCCGCCGGCTCCGCGCACACCCCGGGCGACGGCGCCGGCGGCGGTCACGGGCGCAGCCCGGAGGGCGGCTGCCGCGCCGGTGCCGGCGACGGCCGCGGCGCGGACGGCACCACTTGCCCCACCTGTTCCGAGATCGACGAGGAGAGCGACGTGCTACGCCGCACGTTCATCACCGGCACCACCGGCGCCGCCCTGACCGCCACCGCCACGGCCACGGCCACAGCACCGGCCGCGGCCACGACCCGTACCGCCCCCGCCCCGCAGAGCCCGCTCGCCCCCCGCGTGCACCGGCGCGTGGGCGAGGCCGAAGCGGACGCGGTGGAGCAGGCCGTACACCGCATCCGGCTGCTCGACGACCGGCACGGCGCCGACGGCCTCTACCAGCGCGCGGGCCGCACCCTGCGCGCCGCCTACACCCTCCTCGACTCCGGCACCGCGCACCGCGGCTCGGTCGCCGGCCGGCTGCACGGCGGAGCGGGCGAACTCGCCATCTCCGTCGGCTGGTTGGCGCACGACTCGGGCCGCTTCGAGGACGCCCGCTCGCACTACGCCGAAGCACTGGCCACCGCCCGGGTCGCGGCCGACCCGGCGCTGGAGGCGCACGCCTTCTGCAACACCGCCTTCCTCGCCCGGGACGCCGGCCGCCCGCGCGAGGCCGTACGCGCGGCGCAGGCGGGGCAGCGGGCCGCCGCACAGCTCGGTTCGGCGCGGCTGCTGTCGCTGCTGACGCTGCGCGAGGCGGGCGGCTGGGCCGGGCTCGGCAACCGCGCGGCCTGCGAAGAAGCGCTGGTCCGTGCGCACGCGCTGTTCGAGCGGGGGCGGTCGGACGCGGACCCGGCCTGGATGACGTTCTTCGGCGGCGCCGAACTGGCCGGCCTGGAGGCGCAGTGCTGGTCGGCCCTGCACGAGTGGGGCCGCGCCGCGGAGCACGCGCGGGAGGCGGTCGCCCTGCAGGACCCGCACTTCGTACGCAACACCGCTTTGTTCACCGCCGAGTTGGCGGGCGACCTCGCCGCGCAGCGCCGCCCGGAGGAGGCCGCCGACGCGGGCTCGCGCGCGCTGTCGCTGCTGGGCCCGGTCCAGTCCTCGCGCATCCGCGGCATGCTGGAGACGACGGCCGGCCGGCTCGCTCCGTACGCCGCGGAGCCGGCCGTCGCCGAATTCCTGCAGCGCCGCCGCCGCTGCGAGCGCCCCGCCCACCGCAGACCCGGCTGCCCTGCGGCGGAACCGCGGCCGCGTACGGTCTGGCTGCCGGAGCAGGGCACGGCACGGGCGTAGCCGATCGTGGCAACGGGGCGCGGCCGACTCCCGCAGGGCGGCGGCCGGTTCGGGCGCGCTCGGCCCAACCGCCCACGGCCCGGGGGCAGTTCAGTTAGCCCGCTCCGGTCCCGTCCGGTCCAGCGGCCCGGCCCGGCCCGGTCCGGTTCAGTCCAGGTGCCCGGTGTCGTTCCAGCGCTCCACGGCCGGTTCGCCGTACGCCCAGCCCAGCACCGACAGCGACGCCGGCGAGAGCTTCAGCCGGGCGGCGAAGGACGGTTCGCGGCCGAGCCAGCGCGTACCGAGCATCCGCAGCACGTGCCCGTGCGCGAACAGCAGCACATCGCGGCCCTCCGGCTCGGCGCGCGCCCACTCCAGCACGCCGTCCGCGCGCCGCGCGAGCGCCGGCAGCGTCTCGCCGTCGCGCACGCCGTCCCGCCAGATGAACCAGTCCTCGCCGGCCCGCTCCTTGATCTGCGCGCTCGTCAGGCCCTCGTACGCGCCGTAGTCCCACTCCCGCAGCTCGTCCCAGTCCCGGGCGCGGCCGCCGAAACCCGCCAACTCGCAGGTCTCGCGCGCCCGCGAGAGCGGGCTGGTACGCACCGCCGCGTCCGGCAGCCCGTCCCACGGCGGACGGTGCAGCCGCTCGCCGAGCACCTTTGCGGCCCGGCGCCCGCCGGCCAGAAGCGGAATGTCGGTACGCCCGGTGTGCTGCCCGGACTCGGACCAAGCGGTCTCGCCGTGCCGAACCAGCAGAATGCGCGCTGCCATGGGAACTCTCCCGTTGTCCTGTGCTGCGTGTTCCCGGTACGCCGGTGTACCGCCGTACGCTCCATGGTCGCGCACCCGGCGGGGCGCGGCCCGCCGCGCCCCGGTGCCGGTCCGCGCCCCGCCGGAGCGCGGACCGGACGGTTCCGTATCCGGTGCGCGCGGACCGCGCGGCGCAGGGCGTGGCCGCCGGGGCGACGGCTGTCGGTGGCGGATGCCAGACTTCCGCGGGTAGTTGCAGTCTCGGCAAGGCGTACGGCATGGCCCCCTCCCCCGGCTCCGATCCCGGCTCCGATTCCGACTCCGGTCGCGGGCCCGATCACGGACCCGACCCCGGCTCCGGCCGCGACTCGCGCTCCGGCGGGCTGCGCCGGCGGCTCGCCGAACTGCGCGGCGGCCCCGGCGTTCCGCCGCGCCCGCTCGACGCCCGCGCGCTGGCCGCGCTCGCCGCGAACCCCGGATGCCGGCGGCGCGCGCTGCTCGACGGAGCGGGGGTCGACAAGAGAGCGCTCGCGGAGGCGCTGGGTGCGCCGGCGCCGTTCGGGCAGTCGCAGTTCGCGATCGTGCGGGGCAACGCCTTCGAGGCGCGGGTCACGGCGGACGGCGGCGCGGAGCTGCTGCGGCTGCTGTGCGAGCGCACCGGTGAAACCCCGCCGGAGCCGGGCGAGTTGGGCACGTGGGAGCTGTCCGCGGACGGGCCCGCGGGGCGCGCCGAGCGCACCCGGCAGGCGCTGGAGGAGGCCACCGCCGCGGGCGGCTGGGCGCTGCTGGAGCACCCGATGCTCACCCTGGACGTCGCGGGCTCGACGGCCTACCTCGAACCGGACGCCGTCGCCGTACACCCGGACGGCGCCTGGAGCGTCGTAGAGATCAAGTCCTTCCCGGTGCTGGACGGCACGGCCGACCCGGCGAAGGTCGGCGCGGCGGCGCGGCAGGCCGCGGTGTACGCGGTGGCGCTGGAGGAGCCCGCGCTGTCCGCCGCGGGCGGCACGGTGCGCGAGCGCGCGCTGCTGGTGTGCCCCCGCGACTTCACCAACCTGCCCACCGCGCACGCCCTCGACCTGCGCAAGCAACGCGCCTCGACACGCCGCCAGTTGGCGCGCCTGACCCGGGTCGAGGAGATCGCCGCCGCGCTGCCCGGCGACGCCTGCTTCGACCCCTCGCTCCCGCCGGACCGGCTCACGTCGTCGGTGTCCTCGGTCCCCGCCGCGTACGCACCGGAGTGCCTGTCCTCGTGCGAACTCGCCTTCCACTGCCGGGCGGACGCGCGCGCACGGGGCGCGGTGGAGTCGCTGGGACGCGCGGTGCGGGGCGAGTTGGGCGGACTGACGACGGTGGAGTCCGTACTGGCGGCGGCGTACGGCCCGCCCGCCGGGATGGGTGAGCCTCCCCCGGGCGGACAGCCTGCCGAGGCCGACGGTGACCTGGCCAACGGCGCCTCGGTGGAAGTGAGTTCGGGGGGCGCGGCTGTACGGGACGACCCGGCCGGCGCGTTCGGCCCGTACGGCGCCGCCGACGGCGATCCGGTCGACGCCCCCTCTGTACGCGCCGGTTCGGGTGCCCCCTCCGGCACGGGCGACAGCGCCGCCCCCAACTCCCCCTCCGGAAGCACCGGTTCCGGCACGTCGGCCAACGCGGGCGCGCCGGCCAACGCGGGCGCCCCGGACAGCGCGGCCGCCCCCGCTTCCGCCGTCGCCGCCAACCCCGCCGTCGCGGCCGATCCCGCCGTCGC
>Ga0164243_10008164_pt1 | contig 15511 bp, 16 predicted proteins | sample OricompcompostOP_FD_108781 | JGI IMG/M metagenome (GOLD analysis project Ga0164243, IMG submission 108781) | Organic Plus compost microbial communities from Emeryville, California, USA - Original compost - Organic plus compost (OP) | ecosystem: Engineered > Solid waste > Mixed feedstock >... | reverse complement strand
CATAGCTGAAGGCCACGTCCTCCGCCGTGAGCGGCGAACCATCATGAAAGCGCGCCTCAGGCCGCAGCTTGAAAGTGAAGCTGTTGCGATCCTCGACCGTTACTGTTTCGGCGATGAGGCCATAGATCGCGTCCGGCTCGTCCCATGCCCATGTCATCAGCGAATCGAAGCACATCTCCATGCGCGGCGGTGCATCGCCGGTACGCACGAAAGAGTTCAGCGTATTGAAGCTGAGCACGTTCTGGTTGAAGCCCCAGTTCGGAGGGGAAAAATTGAACATGCCGCCTTTCGGTGCTTCCGGGTTCACATAGTCAAAATGTGTGAAGCCGGGGGCATATTTCAGGTCTCCGAAGGCGGACATGCCATGCAGCGGAACGCCCGCCTCCAATGCGCGGGCGCGCAGGGGGAGCATGGCAACCGCGACCGCAGATGACGAAAGAGCCAGAAATGCGCGGCGGGAGAACAACGTCGCGCGCCTCAATTCCTTCCTCCGTATTTCCTGGCCAGAGCCTTTTCTTTTTCTTCATCGACCCACCAGGATTCGATGTCGACACCGATATAGGAAGGCTGCCCGTCGGGAATGCCGAATTTGTTCCAATAAGCGACCCAGATCTCCGGCAGATGCCATTGGGGGATCATATAATAGTTCCACAACAGGACACGATCGAGGGCATGGGTTGCTGCGACGAGCTCTTCCCGGTCCTTGGCATAGATCACCCTTTCGATCAGCGCATCGATGGCTTCGTTCTTGATCCCGGCGAGGTTGCGCGAGCCGGGAGTGTCTGCCGCTTCGGAGCTCCAGAAGTCGCGCTGCTCGTTGCCGGGCGATTGGGATTGTTGCAGGACGGTCGTCAGCATGTCGAACTGGAAGTTGCGATAACGGTTTATGTATTGGTTGGTATCGACGATCCTGAGGGAGGCGTCGATGCCAAGCCGCCGCAGATTCTCGATATAAGGCGCCGTCACGCGATTGGCGGTCGGGTCGTTGCCGAGGAACTCGATCGTGAAACGCTTGCCTTCCTCGTTTATGCGGAAGCGTTCGTCGGGCAAGTCCTCACCGAAGCCAATCCAGGCGGCGAAGCGCTGCCACAGACTTGGATCAGGCGGCAGGTTCCAGCCGGCTTCGGAAAGAAGCTGGTGGGCACGTCTCAGATAGTCACGCGCCGCTTCCGGCTTGTCATAGACCGGCAGCTTGAACTCCTCGGTGAAGACTTCTTCCGGGACCTTGTCCTTTACCGTATTCAGGATCTCCAGTTCGAGCCCTTCCGGCAATCCGCCCGAAGCGAGCTCCGAACCTTCGAAATAGCTGTCGGTACGGGTATAGGAATTGTAGAAGAGCGTGCGGTTCATGCTTTCGAAGTCGAAGGCAAGGGTAAGCGCCTCGCGGACGCGCCTGTCCTGGAATTGCGGGCGGCGCGTGTTCATGACGAAGCCCTGCATGGGTTCGCCGGAATTCGTTTCAAACTCTGCCTTGAGAACGTCCTTGGCTTCGAAGGCGGGAAAGTTGTAACCGGTCGCCCAGCGCTGCGATCGGTTTTCCATGCGGATGTCCTCGAACCCGCCTTTCGTGAAGGCCTGCCAGGCTGCATTGTCGTCCTGGAAATAGACGTATCTGCGACGGTCGAAATTGTAGCGGCCTACATTTACCGGCAGGTCGGCAGCCCAGTAGTCCTCCACACGCTTCCAGACGATCTCCGAGCCAGGCTTGAAACTTTCAATGGCATAGGGTCCTGATCCAAGTGGCGGCTCGAGCGTAGGCTGGCTGATATCGCGCTTCCTGCCCGAAGAATCCGTCCCTTCCCACCAGTGTTTCGGCAGTACGGCGAGATCGCCCATGATATGCGGAAGCTCGCGGTTTCCCGTCTGGTTGAAGCGGAATTCCACCTCGCGATCGGAAACGGCCACGGCCTCGGTCACATTTGCATAATATTGGGTGTAAAGTGGGCTTTGCTTCTTCAGAACGTTGAAAGACCATACGACATCTTCCGCCGTGATCGGCTTCCCGTCATGCCACCGGGCCTCCGGGTTGAGGCGGTAGGTCGCAGATGAATAATCTTCCGGATAGGTGAAGGCTTCAGCGATCAGCGCGTGGCTGGTGCCTGCCTCGTCCGTCGACTGCTGCATGAGCGTGTCGTAAAGAATGCCTCCGAAGCCGGATAGGCCAGCGGCGGGCGTGCCGCGCACGACAAAGGGATTGAAGCTGTCGAAGGTGCCGATCGTGCTCGAATTGAGCGTACCGCCCTTTGGAGCCTCGGGGTTCACATAGTCGTAGTGCTCGAACGCCTGGGTCTCGATATCCGGGTCGATGAGCGAGGAGGATATGCGCCATTGGCGGGTGTCGGTGCCGTCGGCTTCCGCATCGTTCCCTCCATCCTGTCCCACGGGGGGCGGCGTGGTGGCGGCTTCCTGGACGGTTGGTGCCTGCCCGGCTCCACTCTGCTGCGCTGCGGCGAAGCAGACACCTCCCGCGATGACAATCGCCGCAAACGCGAGTTTTTTTGTTGCGTCGCGGAAAACCCTTGCCATCTGGTACCTCTTTGCGTCGGATCGAATCTCGATACACACTAGGTCCTGACCCTAGAGATTTGCGTGCCGAATGAAACCGCCTGCCGCGAACGGTCGCAGCCACGGTTGAATCACAGCCAACAAAAAAGCCGGGAGAACCCGGCTTTTTCAAGATTTGGCGACATTAAATCTTTGTCACTCATTGGCCGCAGGAGCCTGCTCTTCGCGCGGAGCGTCGGTCTCTTCCCCGCTCGAGGGCGAGGTCTCCGACTGCGGCTCGCTTGCAGCATCACCGTCCTCGGCAGGAGCAGCCTGCTCATCCTCCGCCGGTGCGGCTTCCTGATCCTCTTCCGCCGGCGCAGCACCCTCATCGGCAGGAGCCGCTTCTTCGCCTTCTTCAGCCGGGGCAGCATTCTCGTCGGCAGGGGCGGCCTCTTCACCTTGCTCGGCCGGAGCAGCACCTTCTTCTTCGCCTTCGGCCGCGGCTGCGTCTGCCGGATCGGGAAGCGGTGCAGGCTCGTCTGCCTGAGAGCGCAGATAGGCAATGATGTTGGCCCGGTCCTCGATGCTCTTCAGGCCGGCAAAGCCCATCGCGGTGCCGGGAACGTAGCCTTTGGGGGATTCGAGGAAGTGGTTGAGATGCTCGTAATCCCACACGACGGAACCGCCTTCGGAGAATTCCTTCATAGCACCCGAATAGCTGAAACCTTCATGGCCGGCGATCGGTCGGTTGACGATGCCCCACAGATCGGGACCGACCTTGTTCGGGCCGCCTTTCTCGATCGAATGGCAGGAGGCGCAGCGCTTGAAGATTGCTTCACCTGCGGCAGGGTCCGCGGATGCAAGCAGCGGGGCGATCGGTTCGGGCGCAGCTTCCTCGCCGCCCTCAGCGCCGCCGACGCCTTCCGCAGCCTCGATGGCATAGCCAGCCGTCTCCGGCGCAGGTGTGTGGAAGATGGCGTCAGAAATCAGGCTGACTGAAAAAACGACGAAGATCACGCCGAGGAGCGCGCCTATGATCTTGTTGAGTTCGAAAGAATCCATTCGCCCCGAGGCTCCTTCTTCAGACGCCAGCGTCAGCGCATGCACCATCCAACCATGCCTGCGCCTCCGCCTTCGGCCGATGCCGGTAAAAATCGCGCGGAAACTAGGTCTTTTGCTCGGGCGTTGCAACACATATAAGGCGCTTTCCAAGTGAGACCTTTTGCCACTTTCAGCCAGCCGTCCGGACCACCGCATCTATCATGTCGACTGTCATACTGATCCCCGCGCGCCTTGCTTCTACGCGCATTCCTCGCAAGCCGCTTGCCGATATCGAGGGCCGCCCGATGATCGTTCACGTCGCCGAAAGGGCCCGGGAGAGCGGGGCGGGACGCGTCGTCGTCGCGACCGACAGCAGCGAGATCGCCGACGTGGTCGAGGCGCGGGGCTTCGATGCGGTCATGACGAGCGCGGAGCATGAATCAGGTTCGGACCGGGTACTGGAGGCGCTGCGCCGGATTGATCCGGATGGGGTGATCGACACCATCATCAATCTCCAGGGCGATCTGCCGACGATCGAGGCCGCTGCCGTGCATGCCGTGCTGCGGCCGCTGGAAAGTCATGAGGTCGATATCGCGACGCTCGGCGTCGAAATTGTCGACGAGGAAGAAAAGAAAAATCCCAATGTCGTCAAGATCGTAGGCTCGCCCATCGGGGAGAGTCGGCTGAAGGCGCTTTACTTTACCCGGGCGACGGCTCCCTGGGGCGAAGGCCCCCTTTACCATCATGTCGGCATCTATGCCTACCGGCGGTCGTCGCTGGAGCGTTTCGTAGCGCTTGGACCTTCGGTGCTGGAACGCCGCGAACGGCTGGAACAGCTACGCGCGCTGGAGGCCGGAATGCGGATCGACGCGCAGGTCATCGATACCGTTCCGTTGGGGGTCGACACACAGCAGGATCTGGAACGGGCGCGTGAATTGATTGCCAAGAGGGTTGGGTGAAAATGGCCGCAAAGACGAACCGGATCGCATTCCAGGGCGAGCCGGGAGCGAATTCCGACACAGCATGCCGCGACATGTATCCGTCGATGGAGCCGCTGCCGTGTCCCACCTTCGAGGATGCCTTCAACGCCGTAGAAACCGGCAAGGCGGACCTGGCAATGATACCGATCGAGAATACGATTGCAGGGCGGGTGGCCGATATCCACCACCTGCTGCCTGAATCGCGCCTTCACATCGTCGGTGAATATTTCCTGCCGATCCATTTTCAACTCATGGTCATACCGGGCACGCCGATCACCGAAATCAAGGCCGTCTACAGCCATATCCACGCGCTCGGTCAATGCCGCAAGATCATCCGCAAGCACCGGTGGAAGCCGACGGTGGCCGGCGATACGGCCGGCGCCGCGCGCATCGTGGCGGAGGAAAGCAACCGCGCCAATGCGGCGCTGGCACCGCGGCTGGCCGCCGATCTTTACGGTCTCGAGATCGCGGTCGAGAATGTCGAAGACACTGAAAACAATGTCACGCGCTTCGTTGTCCTGTCGAAGGAGAAGAACTGGGCGGCGAGAAAGTCGCCAGACCAGAAGATGATGACCACCTTCATCTTCCGGGTCCGCAACGTTCCGGCCGCGCTCTATAAGGCCATGGGCGGTTTTGCCACAAATGGCGTCAATATGACGAAGCTGGAAAGCTATCAGCTCGGCGGCAAGTTCTTTTCCACCCTGTTCTATGCCGATATCGAAGGGCATCCGGACGATCGCAACGTTTCGCTTGCGCTGGAGGAGCTCGGCTTCTTTTCGCGTGAAGTGCGCATTCTCGGGGTCTATGAGGCCCATCCCTTCCGCGCTACCCAAAGCGAGGATGATTGAGCATATTCAACCGCCCGCCTCTGTCCTTGCGGTTCATCTCCTGAAGCGTGCCGGAGCAGTCAAACCCCGGCTTCCGCCCATGCGCGGATCAGATGACTGGCAATGGCACCAGGCGGCGGAATGGTAAAGGCGGCGGAGGCGTCCCCTCGGATTGCAGCCTGGACTTCCTTCCGTGAAACCCAGCGGCAATCTTCCAGTTCGGTGGTATCGGCGCGGATTTTCTCGCTCATCGCTTCGCCGTAACAGCCGATCATCAGCGAATAGGGGAAAGGCCAGGGCTGGCTGGCATGGTAGGCGACCCGGCCGATGACGATGCCGGATTCCTCGAATGTCTCGCGCCGAACAGCATTCTCGATCGTTTCACCCGGTTCGATAAAGCCGGCAAGGCAGGAGAGCATGCCGGGTGCGAAATGCGGGCTGCGTCCGAGCAGGCACCGATCGCCCCGCAATGCCAGCATGATGGCGACCGGATCGGTTCTTGGAAAATGCTCCGCATTGCACTCGGTGCATGCGCGCTTGTAGCCGCCGGCACGAGATTCGGTCCTCGCGCCGCAACGTCCGCAAAACCGATGATTGGCATGCCAGGCCAGAAGAGCGCCGGCCTGAGCGAGTTCGCCCAGCGATTCCGGCAGGATGAGCCCTTGCATATAGACGGAGCGATAGTCGATCGCCTTGATCGTCTCAGGCAGGTCCTCCGGCTCCATTCCAGCCGGCAACGCCACGACAGGCCCTTTCTCGGAATGACCAAGCAGAACCGCCTGATCGAAAGGCGCTCTCAGTCGGGATGCTTCCGCGACATCGAAATAGGGGTCGAAAACACCATCCTGGAACTTGATGTAGAGCCTGCCCCCGCGAAGAAGGAGCAATCTCACGGCCGGATCGGCGAGTGCTTTCTCGGCGGCATCGTCGCTGCGGTTTTCCGATTGCCGGTCGATCCTGTTGCCGGCGAAACCGACGAACTGGCTCGGCTCGCGCAGGGGTCTGTCGAAAAAGGGGAACGTCATTCAGATATCTGCGATCAAAGACGGCTACGGATGGTTTCAGCTAGTTTATGCAGATCCTCGCGCCGGTAGGGAACACGCTCGCCGTAGCCCCAGACCGGGCCAGGCCAGCCAGCGTCTCCTTCGGAGCGGGCTACGACATGGACGTGAAGCTGGCGCACCACATTGCCGAGTGCGGCACAATTGATCTTGGTGCAGCCGGTGGCCTCCTTCAGGGCTTTCGAGACCATGTTGGTCTCGAAGGTCAGCACTGCCTGGTCGAGCGGCGTCAGATCGTGCATTTCTTCTATGCCGGGCCGTTGCGGAACAAGGATAAGCCACGGCCAGCGGCGATCGTCGCGCAGGCGCAGTTCGCACAGTCCAAGCCACATGACCGGCTGGCTCTCGTTTTCCAGCCTGGGATCGAGTTCGAAGCCCGCCTTCTGGCCAGGCAGCATACGTTTCCCCCTTCTTTTTCTGCATCCGTCGCAAGGCTGCATTATATGTCACGTAGAGTGACAGGACTCACGCAGCAAGCAAGCCCCTTCATTCGATCATCCAAGTTAATCCTTCTTGCAATTGCCTCCACGATTGCCGATATGGACGGCGGGAGGTTGGTGGTGGACGTGCTCCTCGCCAACCGGGTCAGGTCCGGAAGGAAGCAGCCCTAACGAGTTTCGGCGCGGGTCACCGTGCCAGCCTCCCGCCTTTTCGCTCCAGAAGCCCCGGCCGTCCTTGACGATGCAATATGCGCGGGGTGAAACTCTCAGCCGAACTTTTGCACGGGACGACGGGAACACGAGCAACGGATGAGCGAAGCCGGGCACGACCAAAAGCAGAAAGGCGGCGGCGCTTATCGGGTTCTGGCGCGAAAATACCGCCCCCGCGACTTCTCGGCGCTCATCGGCCAGGAGCCGATGGTGCGCACACTGACCAATGCCTTTGCCAGCGGCCGCATTGCCCAGGCCTGGATGCTGACCGGCGTGCGCGGCGTGGGGAAGACGACGACGGCCCGTATCCTGGCACGCGCGCTCAACTACAGGACGGCTTCGATCGATCACCCGACCGTCGATCTCTCCGTGCCGGGAGAGCATTGCGAGGCCATCATGGAAGGCCGCCATGTCGATGTGATCGAGATGGACGCCGCATCGCATACCGGCATCGATGACATACGCGATATCATCGAGCAGGTCCGCTATGCGCCTGTTTCGGCGCGCTACAAGGTTTATATCATCGACGAAGTGCATATGCTGTCGACCCAGGCCTTCAATGGTCTGCTGAAGACGCTCGAAGAGCCGCCACCGCATGTGAAATTCATTTTCGCCACGACCGAAATACGCAAGGTGCCGATAACGGTTCTGTCGCGCTGCCAGCGCTTCGATCTGCGCCGTGTCGATGCCAATCTGCTGACGGGGCACCTGAAATCGATCGCCGGGCAGGAAGGGGTCGAGGTCGAGGATGAAGCATTGGCCATGATCGCCCGCGCCGCGGAAGGCTCGGTGCGTGATTCGCTCTCGATTCTCGACCAGGCTATCGCCCATTCATCCGGCAAGGTGACGGCGGAGACCGTGCGTGACATGCTCGGCCTTGCCGACCGTACGCGTGTTATCGATCTCTTCGAACATTTGATGAAGGGCGACGTGGCGGCCGCTCTGCAGGAATTCCGTGCTCAATATGATGTCGGGGCCGATCCGGCGACAGTGCTCACCGATCTTGCGGAGTTCAACCATCTCGTCACACGCATGCGCTTCGTGCCTTCGGCGGCCGAAGATGCCTCCCTTTCGGAAGAGGAACGCCGGCGCGGCCTTGAATTTTCCAGATTGCTTTCCGTGCGCGTGCTCTCGCGTACCTGGCAGATGCTCCTGAAAGGCATAGGTGAGGTCCAGGCATCGAACCGGCCGCTGGCAGCGGGTGAGATGGTGCTTATCCGCATGGCGCATGCAGCAAGCCTGCCGACTCTGGACGAGGCGCTGAAGACGCTGGAAGATCCCACGCCCGGCCCGGACGATGGGCCTGCTCCCAGGGGGACTCCGCCCTCGGGAGAGGGGGGCGGTGCCCGATCGGTCGCGCAGATGCGCTCGACTTCGAATGGCGGCGGCTCGACCGCCATGCGGCTTGTCGAGCGGCAGGAAGTTGCGGAGCCGGTAAAAATACAGGCCCAGCCGCCTCGGCCCGAGTCTGAAACCGGGCCAGCCGTGAGATCGCTCGCCGACATTGCCGCGCTCGCCGATGCAAACCGCGACCTTGCCTTCAAGGTGCAGCTTAAGCGTTCGGTCCGGCCTGTGCGCATTGAGCCGGGCAGGGTCGAGGTAGCGCTGACGGAAGACGCGCCGAAGACGCTGCTGGGCGATCTCACCAACCGCCTGCAGAACTGGACCGGCCGTCGCTGGATCGTTTCGCTGTCGCGCGAGAAGGGCGGCGCGACCTTGTCGGAAGAAGAGGCGGGAAGGCGGCAGACGGCGATGTCTGATGCGCGCGCCGATCCGGCCGTTGCGGCCATTCTGGAACACTTTCCAGGTGCCCGCATCATCGATGTGCGCATTCCCGATGCCGTCGAGACGGAAATGCCGGCACCGGATCCGGCCGTTGAGCCTGAAACCGACGAAGACGACGATACGATCTGACCAGTTATGGAGTGAACCATGCGTGATCTCATGGGATTGATGGGCAAGGCGAAGGAGATGCAGGCCAAGTTTGCGGCCCTGCAGGAGGAGATTGCCCAGCTCGAGGCAACCGGTCAGTCCGGTGGCGGAACCGTCAAGGTGACCATGAGCGGCAGGTTCGAGATGAAAAGCCTTGAGATCAACCCCTCTCTCTTCAAGGAAGAGGATGTTGAGATCCTTGAGGACCTGATCCTGGCGGCACACAACGACGCGAAACAGAAAGTCGAGCAGGCCATGCAGCAGAAGACACAGGAACTGACTGCCGGCATGCCGCTCCCGCCCGGATTGAAGCTGCCTTTCTGAGGGAATAGCGAAATGGCAGGCGCCCTGCCGCACTGCCGGCGATCTGCTGCATCTTGAAGGGGTGAAGCAGCTTTACCGTTCACCATTCACTATTCACCATTCACCGGTTCGTTTAGAACCGCTTCCATGTCTTCCAAGCGAATCGCCGGGCCCGAGATCGAACGACTGATTCAGCTCCTTGCAAAGGTGCCGGGGCTCGGGCCTCGCTCGGCGCGGCGAGCTGCGCTTCACCTGATCAAGAAGAAGGAGCAGCTTTTCGTACCCCTTGCCGGCGCCATGGTGGAAGCCGTGGACAAAGTGCGGGTCTGCTCCACATGCGGCAATGTCGATACGGTCGATCCCTGCACGATCTGCACAGATCCGCGCCGCGATCCCTCCGTCCTCATCGTTGTCGAGGATGTTGCCGATCTGTGGGCGCTGGAACGGGCCGGCGCGATGAACGCGCGTTATCATGTGCTGGGCGGAACCTTGTCGCCGCTCGACGGCATCGGGCCGGACGATCTCAATATTGCGGGCCTGATCCAGCGCCTGGCCGAAGGCAGCATTTCGGAAGTCATTCTCGCGGTCAATGCGACTGTCGAGGGGCAGACCACGGCCCATTACATCACCGACCAGATAGACGGAATGGATGTCAAGGTGACCCGTCTGGCGCATGGCGTGCCGGTCGGGGGAGAACTCGACTATCTCGACGAGGGAACGCTCGCCGCAGCCCTGAAATCGCGGACGGTATTCTGATGCGGATGGCAGCAACTCTCCTTTTCGCCTTGTACCTGCTGGTGCAACCCGCTTTCGCCTCGTCAATCGACCAGCAGTTCCGCACTTGGCTTCAGAACGACCTTTGGCCGAGCGCCCAGGCTCGCGGCATTTCGAGCGAAACCTTCAATGCCGCCTTCTCGGGCGTATCTCCGAATCTGAAACTGCCCGATCTCGTCATGCCTGGGCAGGAGGCAAGGACTCCGCAGAGACAGCATCAGGCGGAGTTCCGCGCGCCGGCCGAATATTTCACCCATATTGCGGGCGTCACCAGCGGCGGCCGGGCGCGAGCCGGACGGCTGGCGCGCACCCTGGCGGCAATCGAAAATCGCTATGGAGTGCCGGGCGGGATCCTGCTTGCCATATGGGGGCGCGAGTCGGGATTCGGATCGGCCGAGATCCCGTATGATGCTTTCGAGGTGCTCGGCACCAAGGCCTTCATGGCGACACGCAAGGACATGTTCCGCGAGGAAGTGCTGGCCGCCCTCGAAATGGTCGAACGCGGACAGGTCGGCCCGAGGGCAATGAAATCTTCCTGGGCCGGCGCGCTCGGACAGCCTCAGTTCCTGCCGACTTCCTTCCTGAAATATGCCGTCGATTTCGACGGCGACGGTCGCAGCGACATCTGGGATTCCGATGCCGACACGCTGGCCTCGATCGCCAACTATCTTGCCGCGCATGGCTGGGTGAAAGGCCGGGACTGGGGTTTCGAGGTAACCGTACCGGCGGACATTTCCTGTGCCCTCGAAGGACCCGATCGCGGCAAGCTGATTTCGGAATGGGCCGCAATGGGCATTCGGCGTGTCAGCGGCAAACCCTTTCCGGCGCATGAACTGCGCGGCGAAGGCTATCTGATGATGCCTGCAGGCCGGTATGGGCCTGCTTTCATCGTAACCCCGAATTTCTATGTCCTGAAAGAATATAACGAGAGCGATCTCTACGCGCTTTTTGTAGGTCATGCCGCGGACCGCATCACCTATGGCGATTCCCGTTTTGCCGGGGCATGGGCGAAGGTGGATGGGCTCGCCCGCTCGGAGATAGCCGCGATGCAACGGGCGCTGGAGGGGATGGGTTACGACGTAGGGGGCGCGGATGGATTGCCCGGCTTCAAGACGCGTCGTTCCATTGGAGACTGGCAGGCGCGCAATGGAAGAAAGCCGACCTGTTTTCCTGACCGCGACCTTGTGCGCGTCACCAGGTAGCCGGTGCCGGAAGCGATCCGCTACGCCCGTGTGAAAGCAAAAATTTGAGGCGAGCCGGACCATTTTATGCAACTCTGCGTTTGAGGGACGGGCGAGGGGCGTTCGGAGAGGATGCACATGAAAGGAAATGGATCAGGGTTCATTCGCGCGGCGGCATGGCTGTTGGCGACCCTCCTGCTTGCCTCCTGCGTGGTCGAAGAGGTGCCGGGACCGGGGCCACGTCCGCCGATTCCGGGGCCGGTGGCCTGTACGCGTGAATATGCACCGGTCTGCGGTCAGCGGGGTTCCAGTCACCGCACTTTCCCCAATGCCTGCATGGCGCGTGCCGAGGGATATGGGATCAGCTATCGGGGAGAGTGCCGCCGCGGACCCGACAGACCGGGACGCCCGCAAATGTGTACGCAGGAATACAATCCGGTTTGCGCGCGGCGGGGAAGCAGTCAGAGAACATTCTCGAATGCCTGCATGGCCCGGGCCGAAGGCTATCAGGTGGATCATCGCGGCGAATGCCGGCGTGGATCCGATCGGCCCGGCCGACCTGACCGTCCGCAGGTCTGCACGCGCGAATACGCCCCGGTTTGCGCGCGTCGCGGCAACAATATCCGCACCTTCGGGAATGCCTGCGAAGCGCAAGCCGCGAGCTACAGGATTGTTTCCAGAGGCCGCTGCTGAAGTTCACTAAAAAATCGCGGGAGGCGGGAACCGCCTCCCGCGATTGCTGATCGGCGAACGGGGCGAGCGTCATCAGGAAGTGCCGTCACTGATTCCACTTCCATGCCAGGCGAACGCGCCGATAAGAGGCACAAACCGCACTGCATCTAGCACGTCCTCGCTATAGCTGGTTTCGGTTTCCCGGGTGACCTTCACCAGAGTCTGGTATCCCGCCTCAGCACCCACAGGCATGATGATCCGGCCGCCGATGGCGAGTTGCTCCTTCCACGTCCGTGGAACCGCCGGACCACTTGCAGCGGCCATGATCACGTCGTAGGGCGCCCCCGCCTTCCAGCCGAGTGTGCCGTCTCCTGTGATGACTTCGATATTGTGATAACTCAGGCTGGCCAGTCGCTGCCGTGCTCGCTCTGCAAGTATTTCATGGCGCTCGATGGTAACCACATAAGCCGCGATTTCCGCTATGACAGCAGCAGCATAGCCTGAGCCCGTTCCTATCTCCATGACGCGCTCATCGGGCCGCAGGCCGGATTGTGTGATCATCAACGCTATGACAAAAGGCTGTGAGATCGTCTGGCCCTCGCCGATAGGAAGCGGCGAGTCGCGATAGGCCAGTTCGCGCATGTCCTCATCGACAAAGCGTTCCCGGGAGACGGACCGCATAGCCTTCAGCACATGGTCATCCGAAATGCCCCGGGCAGCTATCTGCTGCTCAACCATATTCTCTCTTGCTCTTCGGAAGTCCGTCATCCTGCCGAAATCCTCGCGGCCCGGATAATTAGGCTCTTTCCGAAGCAACGGTGAAGATCGAAAGGGGTTCCGTCCCTCAGTTCTTCAGGACGAAGCTGACTTTCATGTCAACGCGATATTCGGTGATCCGGCCACCGTCGACCTTGGCGATCATCTCTTTGATCCAGGCCTGCTGGACATTCTCAAGTGTATCCGTGGCCCTGCTGATCCCGTTCTGAATGGCTTCCTCGATCGACGTTCCGCTCGCCGTGATCTCGGTATGTCTTGCGACGGACATCCTTACCTCCTCTGCGCTATATTCGTTTGCCGAACCGAGCGCAGTGGGGATTGTTCCGATCAGCTGCAATAAATGCAAAAGCCGCTCAGGAAGCGTCGCGCGGACGCGGCATCCTCTCGGGACGGACCTTGGTTTCACCGACGGCTGTCGCGAGATATGAGAAAGCGGGCAGCTTCGCCTTTGAGGTGCGGACATTCACGGCCTGGAGAAAGCGGATCGGAAAAAGAACCGCCTCGACATTGGCCGCCGACAGGCCTTTTGGACGCAACTCGTCCTTGCGCGCTGCCTCCTCTGCTTCCGACAGGGCCGCTGCAATCTCCTCGGAGCTGAGGAGGCCCTTCCTGCCGAGTGCATTTATCAGGGCTGAGATGGCCAGCAACATGCCTTCCAATTGAAGATTGGCAGTATTCATCGCTTTTCTCCCTCGCAGGTGGGCAATCGGCAATCACCTTCTATAACCGGTCGGGGCGTCAACCGTTCCCGCTGGCGATCCTCGGGAACAAAGGTCAGTCAGCGCGGTTGCCGTGAAATGGTATCCATTTGTGAGGAGTTTGCGCTTGTCTGACGCCAAAGGAAAGCCATACCGAGCTGCCGCGCGCCTTTTGGTGACACATGGGTGCCATGAAGGAAAATCTCATCCCGATGTCACGCACACCAATCTGGCGCAGCATCTGGCCGCCATCCTGCATTATGATTTTGCCGGAGCGTTCGAAACTTCGACGCGGCAGGGCCTGCTCTATCACTTCCCGCGAGGAACGCTCGTGGGCCGCGACATCGCGCGCCACTTAGAACTGCGAAGCGAAGAGGATCTCTTCGGCGGCTGGGTGCCCTACGAGCATATGGCCACGAAGGCGGTGGTGCATCCCCTTGTATCGTCTAAAGCGGCGGCGCCTGAAGGCTGGTCCGATGCGCTGGCAGAAAATGCCGACGACATCACCTTATGCGGCTTTTCCGTATTCTCGCCGGAAGATGCCTTGGCCGCGGCCAAGGCCCTGCTTCCGCAAGGCGCGGTCCGGTTCAAGCCGATCCACGCCGATGGAGCGCGCGGCCAGATGGTCGCGAGAACCCAAAGGGAGATCGAAGAGATCGTTGCGCGCCTTTCGATCAAGGGCTCGCTCAAGGATCCTCTGGTGGTGGAGGAAAGCCTGGCTGAGCCGACTACCTACAGTGTCGGGCAGGTCCGGGCGGCAGGGCAGTTGCTAAGCTATTGTGGGACGCAATCGCTCACCAATGACAATAGCGGCTCGCCTATTTATGGCGGGTCGGAACTGATCATCACGCGGGGCGGCTATGAAAATCTGGATCGTTTCGCTCTGTCGGACGATATGCGGCAGGCGATCCAATGTGGGCGGAAATTCGATGCCCTGCTGGAGAAACACCTGCCGGATCTCATAGCCTCGCGACGGAACTATGACGTGGTGCGGGGACTTACCCAGGAAGGTTCGATCCGCTTCGGTGTTCTGGAGCAATCCTGGCGGGCCGGCGGTGCCACCGGCGCTGAAATTTCCGCGCTCGAGACATTTGACCGCGAGCCGGCGGTCAAAACCGTGCTTGCCCGTGCGGTGGAGCGTTACGGGAAGGACGAGATGCCGCCCACCGGCGCTGTTGTTTATTTCCGGGGCGTCGATCCGGAAGCGGGGCCGATTATGAAATACGTGATTGTGGAGAAACTGGACGATGCGGGAAGAACGGACGCAAATAGTCGTTGACGATTATTCGCTCTCCGGCCTTCTGATGGAGCCAAGCACAGGCTATCCCGGTGTCATATTCGTACATGGGTGGGCAGGAAGTCAGGAAAGGGACCGCGATCGGGCCCGCAACATCGCCCAGCTCGGCTGTGTCTGCCTTACCTTCGATCTGCGCGGTCATGGGGAAACCACCGGGGACATCAAGAGCGTCACGCGCCAGGAGAACCTGGCCGACCTTTGCGCCGCTTACGACAGGCTGGCGGACCATCCCAAGGTGGACCAGTCGAGCATCGCGGTGATTGGCAGCAGCTACGGCGGTTATCTGGCAGCCTTGATGACGGCGTTGCGCCCCGTGCGGTGGCTGGCTTTGAGAGTGCCGGCGCTTTATCGGGACAGCGACTGGGAGGTGCCGAAATTCAACCTCGATCGTGATGAGCTGAATCGTTATCGCCGCACGCTGGTCCCGCGCGAGGAAAACCGGGCGTTGAAGGAATGCCAGCGGTTCACCGGCGATGTTCTGATCGTGGAATCGGCCAAGGACGAAATCATCCCGCATCCGACAATTGCCAGCTATCTCGCTTCATTCGTTCTGGCCAGATCCGTCACTTATCGCGTCATCGAGGATGCCGATCACGCCCTGTCTGACAGGCGCAGTCTTCAGGCCTATAACACATTGCTGCTGCGCTGGTTCAGCGAGATGGTTTTCGGCGCCCGCTAGGAGCGAGATGTTCATCTCGCTGTAAGTCCTACGCGGTTTTTCTTTGTCCTGAATCGAGTATTGAGGGGCCTGAGCGTTCGAGGGAGGATCGCGGGGATGTCTCCTTCATCTCTGCAAGCAGGCGCAGGCGTGCGCGGTTGAGGCGGCTCTTG
>Ga0164243_10008163_pt1 | contig 15511 bp, 10 predicted proteins | sample OricompcompostOP_FD_108781 | JGI IMG/M metagenome (GOLD analysis project Ga0164243, IMG submission 108781) | Organic Plus compost microbial communities from Emeryville, California, USA - Original compost - Organic plus compost (OP) | ecosystem: Engineered > Solid waste > Mixed feedstock >... | reverse complement strand
GGGAGTCCGGTCGCCGCCCGCCGCGCCGCCTCCACCCACGGACCGGCGCCGTCGGGAGCCCGGGTGCGTCGGCCGGGACCTGGCGACGGGCGGGGGCCGGCCGGTCCGCCGACCCCGGCCGGGGCGGAGGCTGGCCGAGCACCGCCCGAATGGATCAGAGGTCGGATCGGCATCTGCCGGCCGCTGGTGACGGCCCGGGCGACCTGCACGCTCTCCGGAGCCCCGGGGCCGCGCCGGACGAGCGCTCGGCCGGGGACCGTCGGGTCGATCCGCGCCGCGTCCGGAACGTCGAGGACGTCGAGCGAGTCGGCGTCGTCGACGACCCGCAGCGCGACGCGTAGCGCCAGGTTGGCCCGCAGGTCGGCAGGCACTGCACCGGCGGGGCGCTGGGTCGCCAAGACCAGGTGCACGCCGAGCCCCCGTCCCTGGGCGGCGATCCGGGACAGTGCCGTGGTGCTGTCCGGCACGTCCTCGACCAGCGCGCGCAGCTCGTCGACCACGACGAGGAGCCGCGGGGGAGTCTCAGGGTCGGTCGGGTCGAGCGCGGTGAGGTCACGGGCGCCCCGCTCGGCGAGGAACCGTTCACGACGGCGCAGCTCGGCGCGCAGCCCGGTGAGCACGCGGTGGGCGTGTCCGGCGTCGAGGTCCGTGACGTGGTCCACGACGTGCGGCAGCCGGGCCAACGACCCCAACCCGGTGCCGCCCTTGAAGTCCACGAGGAGCAGCGCGAGCCGCGCCGGCGGCAACCGCAGCGCGGCGGTCAGCACGAGCGCGGTCAGCAGCTCGGACTTGCCGGCGCCAGTGGTCCCGGCGACCAGGGCGTGTGGCCCTTCCCGCACGAGGTCGATCATGGCCGGCGTACCCTCGGTGCGGACGCCGAGCACCGTCACGAGGCCGGGAGCAGGATGCGCCCAGCCCATGGCGATCGCGGCCGGGTCGGGCGGTACCACCCCGGGCAGGTCGCCCAGCCCGACGTGACGCGGCAGTCGTCTCTCGGGTCCGGTGCGTGCACCGGCTGCCCGGCGTGCCTGGTGCTCGGCCCGTCGCTCGGTCATCCCGCGGAGCGGGACGAGCAGCGGTCGACCGTCCTGTCGATCGAGCACCGCGCCGGTGCCCGTCACGCGCAGCGTCGTGCGGCACCATCCGGGCACGTCGTCGGCATCGGAGGCGACGAGCACCAGGCGGTGCCGCGCCGGGGTGGTGGACCGCCACCGGGCCAGGGCGGCGCGGTCGGGTGGGTCGTCGGCGAGCACGAGGACGTCCTCGCCGCTGCCGAGGTCGTCGGCAGCGGCGGCGAGCCACCGGGTCCACGACCAGTCGTCGCTGCGCGTGCGCACGACGAGTCGGACGCGTGGCACGGGGCCGAGCGTCGTGAGGACGAGCGTGCGGGCCGCGGCCAGGGCGAGCGCTCGGGGGCCGAGGACCGCCAGTGAGCCGTCGGGGCCCCACGGCACCACCGGCTGCCACACGACCGGCGCTCCCGCACCGGCACGGGCGGTGGTCACCGCGAGTGCGGCGGGGTCGTCCGGTGGAGCGGGCGCGCTGCCGCCGGGTGGGCCGGTGCCGACACCGATCCGCAGTGTGCGACCACCCGTCGGGCCCGCGCCGGCCGGCCGTGCGCCGACGCTCGCGAGTGCGCCGCCGCCCGGCAGCGCGCCGCCGTCCACCAGCACACCAACGGCAGGCAGCGCGCCGCCTCTCGGCAGAGCGCTGCCGCCGGGCAGGGCGACGTCGGTGGGCGACGGGGGACCCGTGGGACCCGTGTCGTGCAGTTGCTGCCACGGCCGGAGCGGCACGGACGCCCGGCGCGCTGCTGGGATCAGCAGCCCGCCGAGCGGACCGACCAGGGCACCGAGCAGGAGGAGCGGTTGCTGCCAGACGAGGGCGGTGACGGCGGCACCGACGATCGGTACCACCCAGCCACCGAGAGCGCGGGCCTTGTCCCCGGGTGCGGGCGCGGCACCGTGTCGTGCTGCGGCCGCCCCGGGCAGGCACGCTCCTGACCCAGGTCGGGATGCCGCCGCGGCTCCCAGCCATCGGCGTCGGCGGCGTGCGGCACGCGTGGCCACGTCCACCGCGGGCGTGACGACCCCCGGCTCGAGGAGCGCCGTGCGCAGGACGAACGAGGTCGCGCCCGTGCGGAGCGTGTCGCCGGGCCACCAGCGCACCCACGGGGACCACGTCTCCTGCGTCCGGACGGTGCCGACGGCAGCCCGCGGTCCCGGTGCGGGCGAGCGGACAGACCGCGGAGCCGGTCTGCCTGTCACCGGCCGAGGAACGAGTGTCCGCACCCCGCGACGTCCGACCCGTCGGCGCGCGGATGTCAGCGTCGCCTGTCCCGCCGTGCGCACGAGCATCCGGCCGTGACGGGTCTCGCGCACCTCCACGGCGCAGCCGGTGGGGTCGCCGACGACGAGCGACGGAGCCCTTGGTGGCGCCTGCTGAGCCTGTGATCGGACATCCGCCGTCGTGCCGTCGTCCCACCGGACCATGGCACGGTCCGGGTCGCAGTCCCGCGGGACGTCGGCCCGATCCAGCATGAGCCGGCCGTCGTCGCCAGGCACCGCTACTGCGCCGCAGTCCGGTCCCGCGACCGCCGCCACGTGCCACGGCGCAGTGGCCGCGCGCTGGGCCGCAGGGCGGGCTCCGCGCCCCAGCCGCAGCGTGCACCCGTCCACCAGGGGCGGGTGGCCGGTGAGGTGGTGCGGATCCAGGACGACGTCGTCCACCGCGACCGGGACGGCCGGGTCCATCCACCGCGGGTCGCCGATCAGCCGGGCCAGGTGCGGTCGCAGCACAGCGAGAGGGGCGCCGTCGTCCGCCTCGACGTCCAATCGCAGCACGCCCCCCGCGCGCCGCCCGGTGGATGGCGGCGCGGTCGGCCGCACCGCCGAGGTCCGCACCGCCGAGCTCCGCGCCCCTGGCGCGTTCCGCACGGCGGCCACCGCCGCTCTGGCGTGCGGCACCATCGCCGCTCGCTCCTCGCGTGGTCTCGTCTCGGCCGGGCCGGGCGACGAGTGCAGAACCGTCAGTCGCACTCCCGCAGCGTGCCCGACCCGACGCACGCGGCCGGCGGGGCCGCCCCCGTCTGGGGACGGCCCCACCGGCCGGCCGGCTGTGGACGTCTCACGGTGCGATCGCGGCACCCGGTCCGGGTGCCGCGACCCCGGGTAGCCGCAACCCGGATGGCTGCAAACCCGGACGGCTGTGATCCCGGTGGGCGCGGCCCCCAGGTGGCCGCAACCCCCCAGGTGGCCGCAACCCTGGGTGGCCGTGATCCCGGTGTCCGCAACCCCGTATGGCCGCGACCCTGGATGGCCGTGATCCCGGTGGGCGCGACCCCGGGTGGCCGCGACACCCCCTTCGCGGCCCCCGCACGGGTTCAGGCTCCCGACGGCACGCCCTGGCGCCGCGCCCCACGTCCCAGCCGGCTCGGCGCCGGCCGTGGGCCCCTCAGTCCACGGCCAGCGCCGCCACCGGCGACGTGCGCACCGCCGATCGCGCCGGCAGCACCGATGCGAGCAGCCCCGCCGCCAACGCGACCCCCACGACGATGAGCACGTCCCGCCACGGCATGGTCAGGTGCAGGTCGCCGACCTGGGCGAACACGGTCGCCGCACCCGCCCAGCCGTACAGCACGCCGAGCACGACCCCCAGCACCGCCCCGACGCCGGCGATGAGCATCCCCTCGATCGCCAGCGTCCGGCGCAGCTGCCCCCGAGTAAGCCCGATGGCACGCAGCGTCGCAGACTCGCGACGCCGCTCGATCACCGACAGCGACAGCGTGTTGGCCACCCCGATGAGCGCGATGACCACGGCCACGGCGAGCAGTCCGACCACCACGCCGAGCAGGGTGTCGATGACCCGTTCATAGGTGACCCGCTCGGCCGCCGAGGACGAGGTCACCAGCGGCTCGTCGGGCAGCGCGTCCTGCACGGACTGCAGCACCTGCGCCGGGTCGGCGTCGTCGGCGAGCCGCACCCACAGCGCGGACTCGGGCGCGCCGGGCGCCAGCTGCGCGAGCGTCGCGGACGTGACGACCGCCTGCCGCCCGCCGAGGGCGGTGTCCTGCGTGCGCAGGTCCACGCGGACGGTGTCGTCGTCCTGGCTGACCAGTGTGACCTGCGGTCCGCCGTCGCCGCCGTCACGCAGCGCGCGGGCGAGGTCGGCTGACAGCAGGACGGTCGAGTCGTCGAGGCCGTCAGCGGTGCGGGGGTCCCGCAGCACGTCGGCAGCCCGGTCCCCGTCCACCGCGAAGGCGCTGAACCAGAGGTCCTCGCCGATCCGCACGCCGGTCGTCCGCACGGCGGCCACTGCGGCGACCCCGTCGACCCCGGCCACGGTCTGCTCCACGCCGGCCGGGAGCGCGCCGTCGTCGCTCATCGACTCGATGGTCAGGTCGACGGCGTAGTGGTTGTCGAGCTCCTGGCCGAGCGAGGACCGTGCGGTGGCGGCCCCGGCGCTCATCATGGCGACGAGGGTCACCCCGATGAGCAGTGCGGTGCTGGTCGCGGCGGTGCGGCGCGGGTTGCGGCCGGTGTTGGCAGCGGCGAGCCGCGCGCCGGCTCCGGTGGCGGACAGGCCGCGCCCGACGAGGGCCACCACGCGGGGCACCCAGAACACGGCCCCGACGAGCACCCCGACGAAGGACGCGGCACCGGCGAGCAGGCCCAGGCCCAGCGTGGCGATCGGGTCGAGGTCGGTGGACAGCGCCGCGACGACGGCCAGCACCAGGCCCGCGCCGCCGCCCAGCGTGAGCAGCAGCGCGACGACGAGCCGGAGCCGGCCCGCCCGCGCGCTCACGGTCGGGGCGTCCGCGGGACGCAGCGCGGCGACGGGCGAGACCCGGGTCGCGGCACGGGCCGGCACCAGCGAGGCGACGACGGTCACCAGCGTCCCGACGACGAGCGGCACCACGACCACCGGCCAGGTGACCTCCACGGTGGGCGGCAGCGGGACCCCGAGGTCGGCCCGGCCGAGGACGCTCAGCGTCGCCTGCGCGAGCGCGGTCCCGGTGACCAGGCCGACGACCGAGGCTGCGAACCCGAGGATCGCCGCCTCGGTGAGCACCGACCCGCGCAGCTGGCCGCGCACGGCGCCGACGCAGCGCAGCAGCGCCAGGGTCCGGGTGCGCTGGGCGACGAGCACCTGGAACGTGTTCGCGATGACCAGGGCGGCCACCAGCAGCGCGATCGCCGCGAAGCCGAGGACGACCATGAGCAGGGCGTTGCTCTCGCCGGAGATCTCCCGCACGGTGTCGGCGGCGGCTTCGTCGCGGGTCTGCACGGTGGCGCCGGGCAGCGCGGTGGACACGTCGTCGAGCAGCGTCTGCGTGCCGACACCCGGGGCGCCCGCCACCAGCAGCACCGAGCCGACGGAGTCCTGCGAGGACAGGCTGAGCCCGTTCCAGCGCAGCGCGTCGTCCTGGGTGACGACGGCGGCCCCGCCGTACTGCGCCCAGGCGTGCGACGGGTCGTCCACGATGCCGACGACCGCGACGTCGTCGGTGTGCTCGGCGGGCTCGCCGTCGGCCTCGGGGTCGTACGGGTCGCGCCATGTCACCTGCACGTGGTCGCCGACGCCGACCTCCAGCGCCTCGGCGGTGGTGTCCGGCAGGGCGATCTGCCCGTCGCGGGTGGGCAGCGCACCGGTGGCCAGCTCGAGCGCACTGAGCCGCGGGCTGCTGGGGACGGGCAGCGTCACCTGGTAGCGGCGCTGCGACCCGTGGCGGATCTCGGCGCCGAGCGGGAGCAGCATGTCGGCGGCCTCGACGTCGGGCAGATCGCGCACGACGTCGAGCTTCTCGGCGGCGTCGGCCAGCGTCTCGGTCTGCACGACGACGTCCGCGTCCCCGTAGGTGGCAGTCACGGCGTCGTACCCCGTGCGGGTGAAGACGTTGCCGGCCAGCAGCGTGGCGGCCATGAAGGCGGTGCCGATGGCGATCGCGATGCCCGCGGCGGTCAGCCGGCCGAGGCTGCGGCGCATCTGGGCGAGGGTGAGACGCAGCATCACGCACCCGCCCCGGGGCCGGACGAGCCGACGGGCGCTTCGAGGGTGCGCAGGGCCTCGAGCCCGGCGAGCACCGACTCCGGCGTCGGGTCCACGATGTCGCCGGCGATGCGGCCGTCGGCGAGCAGGACGACGCGGTCGGCGTAGGCGGCGGCCGTCGGGTCGTGGGTGACCATGATGATCGTGCGGCCGAGCTCACGCACCGAGCGGCGCAGGAAGCTCAGCACCTCGGCGCCGGAGCGGGAGTCGAGGTTGCCGGTCGGCTCGTCGGCGAAGACGACCTCGGGCTTGGCGATGAGTGCGCGGGCGATCGCGACGCGCTGCTGCTGGCCGCCGGACAGCTCGGCCGGGCGGTGCGTGAGCCGCTGTCCGAGCCCGAGGGTCTGCACCAGCGTGTCGAACCAGGCGCGGTCCACCTTCGCCCCCGCCAGGTCCAGCGGCAGCAGGATGTTCTGCTCCGCGGTGAACATGGGCAGCAGGTTGAAGGACTGGAAGACGAACCCCACCCGGTCCCGCCGCAGCCGGGTGAGCGCGTTGTCGTCCAGCGCGGTGATCTCGGTGGCGCCGAGCCGCACGACCCCGGAGCTGGCCTGGTCGAGCCCGGCGAGCAGGTGCATGAGCGTCGACTTGCCGGAGCCCGACGGGCCCATGATCGCGGTGAACGCCCCGGCGGCGAAGTCCACGTCGACCCCGTCGAGCGCGCGCACGGCGGCGGCGCCGTGGCCGTAGACCTTGGTCAGCCCGCGGGCGCTGGAGGCCGTCGCGTAGGGGGTCGGCGGGGTGGCGGGGCCACCCGGGACGGAGCCCGGGTCGGGCGACCCGGACGGGCGGGCGACGGTGGTGTCCACGATCTGCTCCTTCGCTGCGGCTGATGACACCACGACGCTAGGAGCCGGCCGAAAGCGGCCGCATCGGCCGGTGGTCTGGTCCTCGGGGTGGACGCGTCATCCCGTGGGCCGACGGGACGGCCCCCGCCGTCCACCCGGGACGTGTGGTCGGCGTCGCACCCGCGACGTGTGGTCGGCGTCGCACCCGGCGGCGCCTGGGCTCAGGACCGCTGCTGCGCCGGCGTCGTCCGACTGCCCGACCCCTCGCGGGTCCCGGATGGCTCCTGCGCCAGCGCTCGCTCCAGGAAGCGGAACGTCGCGTCCCCGACCTCCGTGCGCCACACCGCCAGCATCTGGTCGAACCACGTCGGTGGCGTGGGCCGGTCGACCGCTGCCACGTGGACCTTCCGGAGCAGCGCCAGCTGGGCCTCCAGCAGCGGTCGCGGGTCGCGGTCGAGCTCGTCGTGCAGCGCCAGCTTGACGAGCAGCTCCAGCCGGACGTCGCGCATGTGCCCGACCGGCGTCGCCAGCCACGCCTCGAAGGCCGCCCGGCCGGCCGCGGTGGGGTGCTTGACGGTGCGCGACGGCCCCTGGGTGCTAGCCCGTGGTGCGTCGGAGGTGGTGAGCCCGCGCTGCTCCAGCGTGCGCAGGGCGCGGTAGACGACCGGCGGTTGCGCGTTGAAGACCCGGCCGATCGAGTGGTCGCGGACGAACTGGCGGGCCAGCGCGAACCCGTGCCGCGGCTGCTGGACGAGGAGCCCGAGCACGGCGCCCTCGATGAGCGTCAGCTCGTCGACCTCTTGCTCCATGGGGGGAGCGTAGCGATCCGCGCGCGACGGGGCGGCGGCCTCAGCCGCCCGGCCGTACCAGGCCGGTCTCGTAGGCGGCGACCACCGCCTGCACCCGGTCCCGGACGCCCAGCTTGGCCAGGATGCGGCCGACGTGCGTCTTCACGGTCGCCTCGGCGACGAACAGGTCCTGCCCGATCTCGGTGTTGGACCGCCCCCGCGCCATGAGGACGAGGACCTCGCGCTCGCGGTCGGTGAGCTCGGCGACGGCGCGGTGCACGGCCTGCTGGGCCGGGTCGGTCGGCTCGTCCGGGGGCAGCGCGGTGACGAGGTGCTCCAGCAGCCGGCGGGTGCTCGACGGGGCGATCACCGCGTCCCCACGGTGCACGGTGCGGATCGCCGCGAGCATCTCCTCGGGCGGGGCGTCCTTGAGCAGGAACCCGCTGGCCCCGGCGCGGATGGCGGACAGCACGTACTCGTCCAGGTCGAAGGTGGTCAGCACGATGACCCGCGGCGCCGGGGCACCCCGGTCGGCGTCCGCGGTGATCTGTGCGGTGGCGGTGAGCCCGTCCATGGTCGGCATGCGCACGTCCATGAGCACCACGTCCACCGGCCCGATGGTCTCGCGCGCAGACGGGCCGAGGGCGCGGACGGCCTGCGCGCCGTCGCCGGCCTCGAGCACGACGGTGAGGTCGGGCTGGGAGTCGATGACCATGCGGAACCCCGCCCGCACGAGCTGCTGGTCGTCCACCAGCGCCACCCGGATCGGCTCCTCGGGCCGCTGCTCCTCGCTCACCGTTCCTCCTCGCTGCCGTCGCCTGTCGGCTCCCCGGTCGGGATGCGGGCCCGGACCCGGAACCCGCCGCCCGGCCGGGGGCCGGCCGTCACGCTGCCGCCGAACATGGTGGCCCGCTCCCGCATCCCCAGCAGCCCGTGCCCGAGGCCGTCAGAGTCGGCGGCGGCCCCGCGCCCGTCGTCGGAGACCTCCAACACGATGGCCTCGGGTCGCCAGTGCACGAGCACGGTGACCGTCGGGTCGGGGCCGGCGTGCTTGAGCACGTTGGTCAGCGACTCCTGGGCGATCCGGTAGACGGTCAGCCCCACACCCGGGGGGAGGTGCCGGGCGGTCCCCATCCGCACCAGCGAGACCCGCAGGCCGCTGGCGCGGACCTGGTCGACGAGCGCCTCGAGGTCGCCCTCGGCGGGCTGCGGGGCCACCGGCTGCGCCGCCGTCGTGACTCCCGCTGCGACGCCGGTGCCCGGCCACCCGCGGACGGCAGCGGTGCTGCCCGTCGGGGGTGAGGCACCGGCGGCCCCTTCCGGGCCGCCGGTGCCTCGCGCGCCGGTCGGCCCGGGGCCGTCGGTGCGGAGCACACCGAGCAGCCGCCGCATGTCGGTGAGTGCCGCGCGGCCCGTCTCGGCGATCGTGCCCAGCGCCCGGGTGGCCGCACCGGGGTCCGCGTCGGCGGCATAACGGCCCCCGTCGGCCTGGGCGATCATGACGGTCAGCGAGTGGGCCACGATGTCGTGCATCTCCCGCGCGATGCGGGCCCGTTCGGCCGACGCCGCGATCCGGCTCTGCTGGTCGCGCTCGACCTCCAGCCGCCGGGCGCGGTCGATGAGGGCCTCCATCGTCTCCCGCCGGGCGCGCCGGACCAGGCCGAAGGCCCAGACCGTGAGCCCGATCGTCACCATGAAGGCGAACGACGCGGCGCCGGCCCGGGCGTCGTAGCCGTAGATCCGGGCGCACACCAGGGCCGAACCGAGCACCGTCGAGCACATCGCGACGCGGTGCGCCCAGCGCGGACCGTGCACGGTCACGGAGTACAGCGCCATGAGCACGGCGAGGTCCGCGGGCACGACGAGCGGGTTGCCGGTCACGACGTGCGCCAGCCCGACCGTGTAGACGGTCACCGCGGAGGCAGTCGGCCGCACACGGCGCCAGGCCAGCGGCAGCAGGAGCAGGACGGAGACGACGACGGTCCCCGCCAGGCCGTAGCTGCCGGGGTAGCCCGCGCCGGTGGCGACCGAGGCGGGGGCCAGCAGCAGGATCGCGAGCAGCGTCCCGGTCAGGTCCAGGGCGAAGCGGTGCCGGCGCTCCCAGCCCAGCAGCCGCTCCCACCTCGTCATGCGCCGAGCGTAGGTGGGCGGGCCGCCCCGGGTCGTGCACCCCCGGGTGGACCGGTCCGGGACCGGCGTCCGCCCGAGGGCGCAGGGGACACGCGCGTGTCCACTTCTCGCCTCCGGTCGCCATCAAGACGTACCCGTGACCTAGCATGGCGGAATGACCCAGGTGCTGCTGGCCGAGGACGACCCGGCCATTGCCGAGCCTTTGGCCCGTGCGCTCGGACGTGAAGGATATGACGTCCATGTGCAAGGAACAGGTCAAGGCGCCATCGACGGGGCGGCTTCCGCCGACCTCGTCGTGCTCGACCTGGGCCTGCCGGACATGGACGGTCTCGATGTGGCGCGGGCCATCCGCAACCAGGGGCTGACCACGCCGGTGCTGGTGCTCACGGCGCGCGCCGACGAGGTGGACCTGGTCGTCGGGCTGGATGCGGGAGCCGACGACTACGTCACCAAGCCGTTCCGGCTCGCCGAGCTGCTCGCCCGCGTGCGGGCCCTGCTGCGCCGCAGCGTGGGGGAGACCGGTGACGAGGACGAGCTGCGCGCCCAGAACGTGCGCGTCGACGTCGCCGCGCATCGCGCCTTCCAGGCCGACCGCGAGCTGCACCTCACGGCCAAGGAGTTCGACCTGCTGCGGGTGCTCGTGCAGGCTGCCGGCACGGTCGTCGCGCGCGAGACGCTGATGCGCGAGGTGTGGGACTCCGACCCGACCGGGTCGACCAAGACGCTCGACATGCACGTGTCGTGGCTGCGCCGCAAGCTCGGCGACGACGCGAACGCCCCGCGGTACATCACGACGGTGCGCGGCATGGGCTTCCGGTTCGAGACGGGCGTCGGCGAGCGGGTCTGACGCGTGCGCCGCCGTGTCCTGCAGGCGACCATCGCGGCGGTCACCGTCGCGGTGGTGCTGCTGGGTTTCCCGCTGGCCTTCCTCGGGGCGCAGCTCGTCCGGCAGAACGAGATGCAGCGCCTGGAGACACGCGCGCAGTCGGCGGCTCGGGCCGTGGACTTCCGCGTCCAGCAGGGCATCGACCTGACCGACCGGATGCTCGAGCCGTACGCCGGCGGCGACGGCGAGCTGCCGGCCTCCGTCATCGTGCACACGCCCGACGAGGCGGTCTACGAGGCCGGTGAGCGCGTCCAGGGGCGTGCGGTCATGGTCGAGGTGCCCTCCGACAGCGGTGCCTCGGTGCAGCTGTACGTGTCCTGGTGGGACGTCTTCTTCATCAGCGCACGGGTCATCGCGCTCGTGGTCGTGGCCGCCGTCGTGGCGTTCGCTGCCGGCATCGCCATGGCCATCTGGCAGGCGAACCGGCTCGCCGCACCGCTGGTGTACCTGGCGGCGTCGGCCGAGCAGCTCGGGTCGGGGCAGGTGCGCCCGCGGCTGGAGCCGTCGGGTGTCGAGGAGATCGACCTGGTGGCCGCCGAGCTCGCCCGCAGCGCGGACCGCATGGCCGGCCGGCTCGCCGCCGAGCGGCAGTTCGCCTCGGACGCCTCCCACCAGCTGCGCACGCCGCTGACCGCGCTCTCCATGCGGCTGGAGGAGATCACGCTCGCCGCCGACGACCCCCACGTGCGCGAGGAGGCCCGCATCTCGCTGGAGCAGGTCGAGCGGCTGGTCCACGTCGTGGACGACCTGCTCACCCGGTCGCGCCGGATGCAGGGCGGGACGACCGAGGCCGTGCGGCTGGTCGAGGTGGTGCACCAGCAGGAGGAGGAGTGGGCGCCCACCTTCGAGACGGCGGGGCGCCGGCTCGTCGTGGACGTCGACCCGGCGACCCAGGTGCTCGCGACTCCGGGGGCGCTCGCCCAGGTGCTCGCGACGCTGCTGGAGAACTCGCTGAAGCACGGGGCCGGGACGACGACCGTGCGCTCACGCGGCGGCGGCTCGTCGGGCACGGTCGTGGTCGAGGTGGCCGACGAGGGGCCCGGCGTCCCGGACGACCTGGCGCCGCGCATCTTCGAGCGGGAGGTCACCTCCGGCAGCGGCACCGGGCTTGGCCTGGCGCTGGCCCGGGACCTGGCCTCCGCCGACGGGGGGCGTCTGGAGCTGGCCCAGCGCCGGCCGGCGGTGTTCGCGCTGTTCCTCTCCGGGGTGCCCGCCTCGCTGCGGCCGGACGTGGTGCTGCCGCTGGGGTCGGTCGTCGCCGCGGCGCGCCGTCCCGAACGTCGGCGGCGGTGAGACGGCGCGGCGCTGCGTCCCGCCGACGGTGGTGATGGCGTAGCGTGGGCCGCCGCGAATCGCGGTGGCCGTCCGGCGACCGCGCTGGGCAGGGGCGTGAGGAGGGGCATGTTCCGGCTCGATCCCGCGACCCAGCACTACGACTGGGGCTCGACCAGCGCGATCCCCGCGCTGCTGGGCACGCGGCAGGACGGCCGGCCGGTGGCCGAGGCGTGGTTCGGCGCCCACCACAGCGCCCCCGCCACCGTGCACGGGTCGACGGCGACGTTGCGCGAGATGATCGCCGCCGACGCTGCGGGCACGCTGGGGCACGACGTGGTCTCGCGGTTCGGCGCCCAGCTCCCGTACCTGCTCAAGGTCATCGCCCCCGACGCACCGTTGTCCCTCCAGGTGCACCCCGGCGCCGAGCGCGCCCGGCAGGGCTTCGCCGCGGAGGAGGCCGCCGGCGTGCCGGTCGACGCGGCGCACCGCAGCTACCGGGACGACAACCACAAGCCTGAGCTCGTCTATGCGCTGACCCGCTTCGACGCGATGGTCGGCTTCCGTGCGCCGCGGCGGGCCGCGGAGCTGCTGGCCGGGCTCGACGCGCCGCTGGCGGCTGAGCTCCACGAACGGCTCATGGCCCGCCCGGGCTCGGAGGGGGTCCGCGCGGCGTTCGAGTGGCTGCTGTCGCCGCGTACCCGCCCGGACGAGTCGGACCTGCGCAAGCTCGTCGAGGCCTGTGCCCGGCGGTTGGCCGAGGGGTCGCCGTCGCCGCGCACCGACCAGACGGTGCTCCAGCTCGCGGAGGCCTACCCCGGCGACCCCGGCGCCGTGACCTCGGTGCTGCTCAACCCCGTGACGCTCCAGCCGGGGGAGGCGGTCTTCGTCCCCACCGGCACGGTGCACGCCTACCTGCGGGGCGTCGCGGTGGAGATCATGGCCAACTCCGACAACGTGCTGCGCGCCGGCCTGAGCGCCAAGTACATCGACGTCGAGGAGCTGCTGCGCAATGTCGACTGCGTCGCGGCCCCGCCGATCCGGATCGCCCCGGAGCGGGTGTTCACCTCGACCGAGATCTTCTACGCGCCGGTGGACGACTTCGAGCTGTCGGTCACCCGGGCGTCGGCCGCGGCGCAGGCCCGTGTGCCCGGTCGCGGCCCGCGAGTGGTGCTCTGCCTGGAGGGTGAGGTCGTGCTGCGCTGCACGGGCGGCGACGGGCTGCGGCTGGTGAGCGGGCAGGCGGCGTTCGTCCAGGCGTCCGACGGGATGCTGACGGCCCAGGGGGACGGGTTGCTGGTCCAGGCCGACGTGCCCTGAGCCGGCGAGCGCGGCGGACGCACCTCCACCCCGGGCGCCGCCAGCAGCTCGCACCTGAGCCCGCGAGCGCGGCGGACGCACCTCAGCGCGCGGTGCCCGTGAAGACCCAGCGCGAGTACCCGACGTAGCGCAGCACGGTGCCCAGGCCGATGCCGACGACGGTCGCCACGTTGTCCGCGAGGGGCGTGCGCAGGTCGAGCACGTAGTGGGAGAAGGCCAGCGTCAGGACGGGGACGACCGCCCCCACCAGGTTGACCGCGCCGAAGACGACGAGCTCGCGCACCCGCCGGTCGGTCCGGCGCCCGGAGAAGGTCCACATCCGGTTCCCGAGCCAGGACACCAGCGTCGCGGCGAGCACCGACAGCACCTTGGCGGTGAGCGGCTTGTCCTCCAGGAGCCGACCGGGGCCGAAGCGCAGGAGGTTGAACAGCCCCAGGTCGACGACGAACGCCACCCCGCCGACGGACAGGAACCGGCCCAGCTCGTAGGCCTTCGCGCGCAGGGCCGAGAAGGCTGCGGGGGCGGGGAGCACCGCGGTGGCGGCGGCGTGCTCGTCGGGCAGCAGTGCCTCGGGCTCCTGCGGTGCGCTCACCGGCGGCTCCTGGTCTGTCGGACCCGGTCGTCGGGCCGGGCAGTCGCGCCCCGCAGACCGGTCGGTCACACAGCCCTCACGCGGAGGGTCGGTGTCGTGGCCGTCGCGGCCGGAGGTGGCCGCTCGCGCAGAATAACCCGCCCGCCTGTCGGTCGCTGTGCGTGCGCCGCCGGCCCGGCGACCGCGGGCCGGGCCGCCGGGCGGTGAGGGCCCCGGCAGCTGGGATACGCTGCCGGACCGTGACAGCACCTGTGGTGGCCGTGGTCGGCGGCGGGCAGCTCGCCCGCATGATGGCACCGGCGGCCACCGCCCTCGGGCTGCACCTGCGGGTGCTGGTGGAGAGCCCCACCTCGTCGGCGGCCCAGGTGGTGGTGGACGCGCCGGTCGGTCCTGCCGCCGACGAGCAGGCCGTCACCGCCCTCGTCGCCGGCGCCGACGTCCTGACCTTCGAGCACGAGCACGTCCCGAACGGGCTGCTGGACCGCATCGAGGCGGCCGGGACACCGGTGCGCCCGGACGCCCGGGCGCTGGTGCACGCCCAGGACAAGATCGTCATGCGTACCCGGCTCACCGCTCTGGGCGTGCCGTGCCCGCGCTGGACGCCGCTGTCCTCGGCGGGGGACCTGGAAGCGTTCCTCGCGGCCTCGGACGGGCAGGCCGTCGTCAAGACCGCCCGCGGCGGCTACGACGGCAAGGGCGTGCGGGTGGTGCGCTCGGCCGACGAGGCCGCCGACTGGCTGGCCGCCGCCGCCGACGGCTCCGGTGCGCCGCTGCTGGCCGAGGAGCGGGTGCCGTTCCGTCGGGAGCTGGCCGTGCTGGTCGCCCGGCGGCCCGGCGGTGAGATGCGCACCTGGCCGGTGGTGGAGTCGGTGCAGCGGGACGGGGTGTGCGCCGAGGTCGTCGCGCCGGCCCCGGACCTCGACCCGGCGACCCGTGACGAGGCGCTCGACGTCGCCGTCCGTGTCGCCGAGGGTCTGGGCGTCACCGGCGTGCTGGCGGTGGAGCTGTTCGAGGTCCCCGGGGAGGCTGGTGGTGCGCCGCGCGTGCTCGTCAACGAGCTGGCGATGCGGCCGCACAACTCCGGGCACTGGACCATCGACGGGGCCGTGACCAGCCAGTTCGAGCAGCACCTGCGTGCCGTGCTCGACCTGCCGCTGGGGGACACCGCGCCGCGGGCGCGGTGGACCGTCATGGCGAACGTGCTCGGCTCGGCGCTCGACGACCTCACCACGGCACTGCCCGCCGTGACCCGGCTCGACTCGCAGGCCAAGGTGCACCTGTACGGCAAGGAGGTGCGCCCCGGTCGCAAGCTCGGCCACGTCAACGTCTCCGGTGACGACCTGGCCGACGTGCGCCGGCGCGCCGCTGCGGCGGCCGCGGTCCTGCGCGGCGACACCCCCGCCTGACAGCCTCCGGGTCCCGACGCCTCCCGGTCCGGCCGGACGCCACCCGCCTCCGCGTGTCCGATCCCGCTGCATATCGCATCCCGCCGCCTGCCGGATCCCGCCGTCGCCCGGTCCGGCCCGGTCCCGTCGGGTCGCCGCGCGTGCCCGCCTGTCGGATCCCGCCGCCCGTCGGATCCCGCCGTCGTCCGGTCCGGCACCGTCCCGTCGGGCCGCCGCCCGTGCCCGCGTGTCGGATCCCGCCGCTGTTGTGGCGGATGGGTCCTGTGGGGCGTCCGGAAGGC
>Ga0164243_10008162_pt1 | contig 15511 bp, 13 predicted proteins | sample OricompcompostOP_FD_108781 | JGI IMG/M metagenome (GOLD analysis project Ga0164243, IMG submission 108781) | Organic Plus compost microbial communities from Emeryville, California, USA - Original compost - Organic plus compost (OP) | ecosystem: Engineered > Solid waste > Mixed feedstock >... | reverse complement strand
CTCATGATCGAGGTGGATCAGACCATGATTATCGTTCAGCTTGCCCGCAGCCCCAGCGACCAGACTCACCCGATATCCGTCGATCGTTCCCTCGAGGAACGCCGCCCAGGTCTTCGGCAACAGCCCACGCACCCGGCGGGCCTCGACCAGGCGGCACTGCACCGTGCGCGTCGCCTGACACAACACCAACCCCAGCTCATCAGCCGCGAACGACACCTGCAACTCACGGACCCTCACATCAGGTTCGGCCTCAGCCTCACGCCGCCGCAGATCAGCAAAATCAAGCATCCGCGAAGCAACCAACGCCTCGATACGAGCACGGTCAACCTCAAGCACAGCGATCTCATCCAAGATCACCTGACCGGGGTCAAGAACGGCTTCCATACCCTCAACCTACGGGCAGGGTCTGACACCTTTTCGCCGCCATCGCAGGCCAAAGGCCATCATCGTCGCACCAGCAATGCGACCGGATAACGGTCCAGGACCTCAGCAGCCGCGGGACGTCCGCCCTCGACCACTGAGCCGGTGAGCACGTCCGTCCAGCTGCCGTCGAGGGGAACCACCGTGTCGCACCAGCCACCCTTCGCCGCCAGTCCGATGGGCAGCCGGGTGGCGACGACCACCAGGTCGTCGCTCCGCCCGAACACCAGAGCGTGCTCGGCAGCCACACCCTCCGCGCTCAGCGCCCGGTAGCCCTCGAACAGCTCGGGGCGGTCACGGCGCAGTGTCAGCGCTCGGTGCACCACGAGCATCTTCGCCGCGCCCGACTCGTCGATCTCGGGGAGCTCACCGGCCTTGATGCGGGCCAGCACCTCGCGCCGCATCGGGTAGTCGACGGCGCGGCGGTTGTCGGGGTCGACCAGCGAGAGGTCCCACAGCTCGGTGCCCTGGTACACGTCGGGCACACCCGGCACGGTGAGCTGCACGAGCTTCTGGCCCAGAGCGTTCGACCAGCCCGGCCCCATGAGGCGCTCGGCGAATGCCGCGACCTCTGCCGCCACTGTCTCGTCCCCGCGCACCGTGCTGGGCCAGGCCGCGACAGCCTGCTCGAAGGCCACGTCGTGGTCGGTCCAGCTGGTGCGCAGCTTCGACTCCTTGGCGGCCTTGTCGAGATACGCGCCCAGGCGCTCGTCGCTGATCGGCCAGGCTGCGAGGAGCGTCTGCCAGGCGAGCAGGTTCAGCGAGGGCTCGTCGATGCCACAGCGACCGGTCCAGCGGACGACCGCCTCGGCGAACTCGTCGGACAGCTCCGACAGTGCGGCCATCCTGGCCCGGGTGTCCTCCGACCGCTTGGTGTCATGAGTGGTCAGGGTGGTCATGGAGGCGGGATGGTCACGCTCCCGTGCAGCGGCCAGACGGTGGAACTCGCCCATCTCGATCCCGAAGCGCTCCGGTGACCCACCGACCTCGTTCAGGGCGGCGAAGCGGGTGAAGTGGTAGAAGGTGGTGTCCTCGGTGCCCTTGGCCACGACCATGCCGGACGTCTGTTGGATGCGGGTGGCCAGCTCGCCGCCCGGCTCGGCGCGTACCTGCGTGTCGAGGGCCGCCAGCGCCGCCTTCAAGTCGGGCCGGCGGGAACGCGCCCTGGCAACGGCCTCGACCCAGTGCCCGGCCCCCTCAGGCAGGTACGACCGGTACACCGGGAATGCGATCATCGTCTCGGCCACGGCAGCCTTGGCCGCGTCGGCATCGACACCATGGAGCAGCGCCGCGATGCGCCGCACCTCGGCGACCAGGATGTGGTCGGTCACGAGGCGACGTGCCTCCTCCTCGACCGCCGCGTAGTCCGTGCGCACGCCGAGGGCCTGCGCCAATGCTGTGAATCCGCGTTCGCCCGCCGGGTCGACGAAGACACCCGCGATCTCGCCCAGGGCGTCGTAGCCGGTGGTGCCGTCCACCGGCCATGCCTCCGGCAGCGTCTCGCCGGGATGCAGGATCTTCTCGATCACGATCCAGGCATCCGGGGCGGCCGCGCGCAGACGTCCCAGGTACTGCCCCGGGTCGGAGAGCCCGTCCGGATGGTCGATGCGCAGCCCGGTGACGTCACCGTCCGACACCCAGCGCAGCACCTCACGGTGGGTGTCGTCGAAGACCTCCGGACGCTCGACGGCCACCGCGGCGAGCGTCGTGATGTCGAAGAAGCGCCGGTACCCCAGCTCGGCGTTGCCCCGGCGCCAGTCGACGAGCCGGTAGTGCTGCCGATCGTGCACCTCCTGGGCCGTGCCGCCCGACGTGCCGGGCGCGACCGGAAGCCGAAGGTCGCCGAGCACGAGCTCCTCTCCGTCGAGCCGCAGGCCCGAGATCGCGCTCTCGTCACCGAGCACGGGCAGGAGGAGCGGCCCGTCCGACCAGTCGATGTCGAAGTGCCGCGCGTAGGCCGATCCCTCACCCAGCCGCAGGACGTCGAACCACCAGCGGTTCGCCGCCGGCACCTCGACGGACATGTGGTTCGGCACGATGTCGACGACGAGCCCCAGGCCCGCGGCTTGGATGGCCTCGACCAGCCGCCGCCGACCGTCCTCACCACCCAGCTCTGGACGGGCGATCGTCGGGTCCGTGACGTCGTAGCCATGGGTCGAGCCGGGCGTCGCGTCGAGCACGGGCGACGTGTAGACCGAGCCCACACCCAGGTCGCCCAGGTAGTCGACCACCGCCAGCGCATCGTCGAAGGTGAGCTCCGGGCGCAGCTGCAGGCGATAGGTCGAGCTGGGTGCGGTCACGGGGTCGCTGCCGTGTCGACGCGTTGCAGCACGACGAGCGAGCGCGCCGGCAGGTTCACGGTGCCGTCCGCGGGCACCCTCTCGCCCTTCGGCTTCGAGTCGACGACGCCCGTGGAGCTGTCGACGACGACCACCCAGCCGTCGCCGTACCCCTCGTCGGGCACCGTCAGCTCGATGTCCTCATAGTGGGCGTTGAAGGCCAGCAGGAAGGAGTCGTCCAGGACCCGCATCCCCCGGGCGTCCCGGTCGGCGATCGCGTCGCCGTTGAGGAACACGACGATCGACTTGCCGAAGCCGTCGTCCCAGTTCTGCTCCTTCATCTCCTCACCCGACGGCGTGAACCAGGCGATGTCACGCAGCTCGTCGTCCTTGCGGATGGGCTTGCCCTGGAAGAAGCGACGGCGACGGAAGACTGGGTGCTGCTTGCGGAACGCGGCGAGAGCCCCGGTGAACCGCACCAGCTCGCTGTTGTCGTGCGAGAGACGCCAGTCGACCCACGAGATGTCGTTGTCTTGGCAGTAGGCGTTGTTGTTGCCCTGCTGGGTGCGGCCGAGCTCGTCACCCGACAGGAGCATCGGCACACCCTGCGAGAGGAGCAGCGTGGCGATCAGGTTGCGTCGCTGCTGCTCCCGCAGAGCGATCACCGTCGGATCGTCCGTCGGGCCCTCGACGCCGCAGTTCCACGAGCGGTTGTCGTCGGCACCGTCGCGGCCGTCCTCGCCGTTCGCCTCGTTGTGCTTGTCGTTGTACGACACCAGGTCGTTGAGCGTGAACCCGTCGTGTGCGGTCACGAAGTTGATCGAGGCATAGGGACGCCGGCCGTTGTCCTGGTAGAGGTCGGACGAGCCGGTGATGCGCGAGGCGAACTCACCGAGCGTCGCCGGCTCGCCGCGCCAGAAGTCACGGACGACGTCGCGGTACTCGCCGTTCCACTCGGTCCACAGCGGCGGGAAGTTGCCCACCTGGTAGCCACCGGGCCCGACGTCCCAGGGCTCGGCGATCAGCTTGACCTGGCTGACGACGGGATCCTGCTGCACGAGGTCGAAGAAGGTCGAGAGCCGGTCGACGTCGTAGAACTCGCGCGCCAGCGTGGCGGCGAGGTCGAAACGGAAGCCGTCCACGTGCATCTCGGTGACCCAGTAGCGCAACGAGTCCATGATCAGCTGGAGCGTGTGCGGACTGCGCACGTTGAGCGAGTTCCCGGTGCCCGTGTAGTCGGTGTAGTACCGGGGGTCGTCGTCCTCCAGCCGGTAGTAGGCCTGGTTGTCGATGCCCCGCATCGACAACACCGGTCCGAGATGGTTGCCCTCGGCGGTGTGGTTGTAGACGACGTCGAGGATGACCTCGATGTTGGCCTCGTGCAGGGCGCGCACCATGCCCTTGAACTCCTGCACCTGGCCCTCGGGAAGCGCTGCGTAGGCGTCGTGGGGCGCGAAGAAGCCGATCGTGTTGTAGCCCCAGTAGTTGCGAAGGCCCTTCTCTGTCAGACCGTGGTCGGTCACGAACTGGTGCACCGGCAGCAGCTCGATGGCGGTCACGCCGAGCTCCTTGAGGTGCTTCACGACCTCGGGGTGCGCAAGGCCCGCGTAGGTGCCCCGCAGCTGGTCGGGAACGGCCGGGTGGTTGACCGTGAGCCCCTTGACGTGGGCCTCGTAGATCACGGTCTCGTTGTACGGCGTGCGCGGCAGGTGGTCGTTCGCCCAGTCGAAGAACGGGCTCACGACCAGCGAGTACGGCACGTGGCCGGCGGAGTCGTCGTCGTTCTCCTGCGTGGGGTCGTCGAACTGGTAGCCGAAGAGCGACTCGTCCCAGTCGACTCCGTGCGAGACCGCCTTGGCATAGGGATCGATCAGCAGCTTGTGGGGGTTGCAGCGCAGGCCGATCGACGGCTCGTACGGACCGTGCACGCGGTATCCGTACCGCTGGCCCGGCCCGATGTTCGGCAGGTAGCCATGGTGGACGAAGCCGTCGACCTCCTCGAGTCCCACACGGGTCTCGGTGCCGTCGGCGTCGAAGAGGCACAGCTCGACGAGGTCGGCCACCTCGGAGAACAGGGCGAAGTTGGTGCCGACCCCGTCATAGGTGGCGCCGAGTGGGTAGGACCGTCCTGGCCAGGGCCGCATGGGCACTCCTCCTTCTGGCGCGGCCACGGGGGCCGGCTCGATCTCGCTCATGGCAGCGGCCTGGCGGCGCGCAGGGGCGCGACGGCCGCTCGCACACCGTCGTCGCTGAAGAAGCCGTCAAGGTCGACGGGCAGCCGGATGCGCCAGTTGGGGTACTGCTCGACGGTTCCGGGCAGGTTGGGCTGCTGCAGCTGTCCGACGGCGTCGGCCGGCGACGAGAGCACCAGTCGGGATGCCGCCACGGCGATCAGCGCGTGCAGGGCGACGACCGGATCGTCGGCCGGGATGCCCTCGCGTCGCAGCAGCTCGAAGAGCGCTTCACGGTCGGCAGTGGCCCTGGCGTACTCGGCCTCGACGGGCCCCTCGACGAGACCGAGCTCTGCCCGCAGCCGCACGCCCTCGCCCGCGAGCCAGCCAGAGACGGTCGGCAGATCGTGGGTCGAGATGCTGGCCATCGTCTCGGCCTCCCAGTCCTGCGGACGGACGTGCGGCTGGCCCGGGGCGTCCCAGTCGCGCTCGAACCAGAGCACCGCGGAGCTCAGGATGCCGCGCTCGTGCATCGTGTCGGTCACGACCTTCTCGACGGTTCCGAGATCCTCCCCCACGACGATGGCCCCGGCACGGTGCGCCTCCAGCAGCAGGACACCCAACATCGCCTCGGCGTCGTAGCTCACATAGGTGCCCCGATGCGCGGGCTCTCCCGGCGGGATCCACCACAGGCGCCACATCCCCGCGACGTGGTCGACCCGGATGCCGTCGGCGTGCTGCAGCACGCTGCGCACCACGTCGCGGAAAGGCCCGTACCCGGCCTCGGCGAGCTGGCGCGGACGCCACGGCGGGAGGTCCCAGTCCTGGCCGAAGGGGTTGAAGGCGTCTGCCGGGCATCCGACCCGCACGGCGGGCGCGAGGACGTCGCGCAGCGACCAGGCGTCCGCGCCGCCGGGGTGCACGCCGACAGGCAGGTCGTGCACGAGGCCGACCGGCATGCCTGCGTCGCGGGCGGCGCTGCGTGCCGCGTCGAGCTGCTGGTGGCACAGTCGCTGCAGCCAGACGTGGAAGGCGACCCGTTCGTCCAGCTTGTCGCGGGCGTCGGCGACGGCTGCGCTGAGCGGGTCACGCAACGGCGCGGGCCAGGTGCGCCAGTCGCCGCCGTGCACCTCGGCCAGCGCGCTGAAGGTGGCGAATGCCCGCAGGGCATCGTCAGGAGCCGACCGCTCGGCGTCGGGGCGGTCGGGCCACAGCAGCTCCAGTGCCGCCAGCTTCGCGTCCCAGACGGCGTCGTGGTCGACGAGCTCGGTGCCAGGATCGGGCGCGAGCGACAGGACCTTCGTCCGCGTCGACTCGTCTGCCGCGGCGAAGGCGGCAGTGTCGGTGACCCGGAGGTAGAGCGGGTTGGCGAATCGGCGGCTTGACGGCGAGTATGGCGAACGCTCGAGGGGATGCGCCGGGCTGACCGCCTGCACGGGGCTCACCAGCATCACGCCGGCGCCCTGCTCGCGAGCGGCACGGCGCGCCATCTCGGCAAGGTCGCCGAAGTCGCCCATCCCCCACGACTGCCCCGAGCGCAGTGCGTACAGCTGCAGCATCCACCCCCATGAGGCAGGCACCTCCGGAAGGCGACGTGGCACAACGATCAATACGACGTCCTGATCATTGGTGACCACACGATGCCAGCCGAGCGGGAGGTCGGCAGGCAGCACGCCGTCGGCCGACGCGATCTCGCGACCGTCCTCCAGCACAACACGGGTCTCCACCCCGAGCGCGCGACTGGTTCCCTCGGCGAGGACGATCGTCGGCGGCAGCGCACCACGCTGCCGCTCCTCGCCGACGGCGGCGAGCTCGCGCCGGATGGCCGCAGGGCTGCTCGCGTCGACGCCGAGCTGGGCGAGGACGGCCACGACGATCGCCGGATCGACGTCCACCATCACTCGGTCGGAGCTCTCGTAGCGCATGGAGACGCCATGCGCTACGGCGAGCTCAGCGAGTCCGTCGGGGGCAGGGGGCATGTCCACGCCTCCAGCATCGTCGGCCCGGCCGCTTTGCGCATCTCCCGCCGGCGAGACCTGCGCCACGTCGGTTTGCCAGAAGGGTCAGCGGGTACGCCTGTCTGGACCACGACGGCGGCAGGAGCGGCAATGACCACGCAGGACATCCCGAGCCCGGCTCGGGGCACGACCACGGGCCCCAGCGAGCAGAGCATCCTGTTCGGCGGGCTCAGCATCGACTTCGACGACCGCGTGCTGCGTCCGCGTGACTGGACGCTGGCCCAGTCGACATGGGCGGAGGCATTGCTCGACGAGTTGCCCGCTGGTCCTGTCCTCGAGCTGTGCTCCGGCGCCGGGCACATCGGCCTACGTGCGATCGCGGCCCGTCGCCGGCATCTCGTGGCCGTCGACCTCGATCCCGTGGCCTGCGACTACATCCGGCGCAACGCCGCTGCCGCCGGACTGGCCGACCTTGTGGACGTCCGACAGGGCGCGATGGTGTCGGTGCTCGAGACCGCCGAGACGTTCCCGCTCATCATCGCCGACCCCCCGTGGGTGCCCCGGGCGGACCTGACACGGTTCCCCGAGGATCCCGAGCTTGCCATCGACGGCGGCGACGACGGCATGCACGTCGCCCGGATGTGCCTAGCCCTCATCGACCGGCACCTCGCGCCCGGCGGTTCGGCGCTCCTCCAGCTCGGCACCGTCGAGCAGGCCTGCGAGGTCGGCGAGCTGCTCGACTCGGACGCCTTCGGCTCCACCCGCATGAACGAGCTGCGGACGTACGAACGCGGGGTCGTCGTGCGGCTCGATCACGCCTGAGCGAGGGCCCTCAGGGCTTCAGGTGCGCCGGGACCACCTTGTGAGTGCCGTCGCACCAGGGCTGCACCGCAGACTTGCCGCACCGGCACACGGCGCTCACCGGCCGCGTAGTGCGGTGGGGACGGCCTTCGGCGTCCTCGACCACATGGTCGCCTCGGATGAGCATCGGACCTCCGGGGCAGAGCACGACATCGGCGTGCTCGGTCGTCTCGAGAGGCTCGCTCACGGCGCCCACTCCCCTAGGAGCCGGGTGGCGAGACGGTCCTCGAGGTCGAGGCAGGTGAAGGCCCCGAACAGGACATCATCGGCGAGCGCGGGCTCCTCGGCGACCAGCGCATCGCAGATCATCCGCACTGCCAGCTGCTCGTGCACGGCGTCGGCCTCCACGTGCTCGCGGTAGTACACCACGATCTCCTCGGGCAGGCCAAGGCGTTCCAGCCCCTGTGCCAGCCTGCGGGAAGGCATGGAGCTGCTGGCCTCGAACGCTGCCAGGTGGCCGAGGGCTGCGCCACGATGGCGGCGGTGGAGCCCAAGCAACGACATCGCGTTGTTCTGCTCGAGGACCTCCACTGGCACGTCGTCGATGTAGGCGCCGTACTCGGAGCGCAGGCCGCATGCCTCAAGCCCGCGGGCGAACAGCCGCGAGTGCACCTTGTTCGGGTCGCCACCGCCGTATTCGTCGTACTGGAGCTCCACCAGGGCGGCCTTCGGTGAGGCTGAGAGGCGTGGAATGACCCATGCCGTCGGATCGGCCTCCTTCAGGTGGTAGATCGAGCGCAGCCGCAAGAGCTCGAGCGCCTGGTCAGCGGTCGCGTGGCGCTGCACGAACGAGGCAAGCGACGGCCCCTCGTGGTCGGCCACGAAGGCGAACAATGCCTCGGCGAAGGGCTCCGCGGGCGACGGGGACTCGCACCTGTCCCGCAGATCGGCCTCGAACGACAGCTCGAGGGCATGCCTGACCGCAAGCGGTCCTGGATGCCACTCCAAGTCGTCCGGGACGTCGTCGAAGCCCCGATAGTGCAACTCGTAGAGAGTCCACAGGCAGAGCTGAGCGTCCGCCGTGTCATCCGGTGCGACGTCCAGCACGTGGTCCCAGGACGGACGGCCCGTTCGCAATGCCTCGAAGACGACCTCGCCGAGCTGGCCGCGGGCTTTGGGGGCTAGCACGCCGTGCCGCCCGGCAGCTGCTGTGAGGTCTTCATCCGCGCTCCTGGCTCGTCCGTTCCGACGCAGGGCGCGTACCCGACAGGGCCCGGAGCCAAACCGCCGGCGACCGTCAGGCGTCGACCCAGCCGCCGTCCATGGCCTCCGTCAGGGCGCCGGGCGCCGGCCGGTCGAGCAGGGTCGCCATCACGAAGTCCACGGCCAGGCCCTCGAAGGTAGGTCGCCGTCGCAACATCGAGTGGTTGCCGCCTTTGACGCGGACGAACCCCACCCGGGTGGTGCGAGCCAGCGCGCGGGCCACGGTCTCGGCCTTCGCGAGACTCGCCACGTTGTCGTCGGTGCCGTGGACGACAAGGACACGTCGATCCGGCAGGCCGGCGTCGCCGTCGGTGGGATAGACCCACGGATTGAGCGCGACGACGCTGCGCACGCCGGACAGCGATCCCGCCAGCAGGGCCGCGCGGCCACCGAGCGAGTGCCCCACCAGCGCTGTGGGGAGACTCGTGCCGAACCGCTCCCGCAGCTGGTCGAGCGCCCAGCCGACGTCGTCCACCGGTGTGCGATCGCCGTCCCAGCCACGGCTCGAGTTCAGCAGCCGGAACACCGCCAGCTCATGACGGCTCGCTCTCGCGAGGCGCCGCGCGATGGGGATCATCCGCAGCACGGAGAGCTGCCGCCAGCTCACCGCCTCGTCGTCACGACGGCTCGCGCCACCGTGCAGGACGACGACCACACCGATGGGGTTCTTCGGGACGCTCGTCTGCACGAGGCGCGCTGTGACTGCCACCTGCCCAGTCTGCCCCGGCCGGGTCGTCCTCACCTCTCGCGGGTGGGTGAGCCGCTCTCGCGGTGGATGTCGACCGCACGCTGCGTGTCCTCGGCGATCAGGTCGGCGTTGATGGCAGCGGCGACGGTCACCCCACTCGCGGCCACCATGACGACCTGCGCCATGAGGTCGGTGACGTTGCCGGCGACCCACACCCCCGGCGACCCCGTCAGACCGGCCGGGTCGGCGACGATGTGCTGGCCGACTCCCAAGGGATGCTCGACGGGATGCACGCCGAGTGACGCGAGAACCTGCGACCGTGCCTCGAAGCGTGGCGTCACCGTCACCGCGTCCCGCGCCACCACAGCGCCGTCCAGCAGGCGTACGCCGCTGAGCCGATCGTCGGTCACCTCGAGCCCTGCCACTGTGCCCTCCACCACCGTGATGCCGAGAGCGGCGAGGCGTTCTGCCGCGTCGGCGGTCGGTGCGGGTCCCGTGTGGACGAACAGCACGACGTCCGCCGACCACTGCCGGAAGAGCAGCGCCTGGTGGACGGCGAACGCGCTGGTGCCGAGCACACCGATCGCCTGGTCACGCACCTCCCAGCCATGGCAGTAAGGGCAGTGCAGCACCTCCCGACCCCAGCGTTCACGTACGCCGGGAAGATCGGGAAGCTCGTCGACCAGTCCGGTTGTCACCAGTAGACGTCGCCCGGTCACACTCGTGCCGTTGGCCAGGTCGACCTCGAAGCCCGTGTCTATGCGTCGCGCACCGCGGGCCTCGTCATCGAGCAGGACTCCGCCGTAGTGACGGACCTCCTCGCGACCCTTCGCGACCAGCTCGGCCGGACTGATGCCGTCGCGGGACAGGAACCCGTGCACTCCCTCGGCCGGTGCGTTGCGTGGTGCGCCGGCGTCGATGACGACCACCGACCGTCGCGCGCGTCCGAGCACCATCGCCGCGCTCAGCCCGGCCGCTCCTCCGCCGATCACCACGACGTCATAGCCGTCCCGCTGCCTGTCGATCTGCTCCTGGGTCACTGTGACCACCTCCACGACGACCATGCGCCGCGGCCGCGCTACCGGGCAATGATTGTTGCCACAGTGGCATGCTCGGCGTCATGGAAGACGACTTCGACGCCGTGCTGTCCGCGGTCGGTCCCCGGCTGCGCGCCCTGCGGCAGCGCCGTGGCACGACACTCGCCGACCTCTCGACGGCGACAGGCATCTCGGCGAGCACCCTCTCCCGGCTCGAGTCGGGCCAACGAAGGCCGACCCTGCAGCTGCTCCTCCCGCTGGCGCGGGCCCATGGTGTGCAGATCGACGAGCTCGTCGGAGCACCGCAGACCGGAGATCCGCGTGTCCATCTGAGACCAGTGCGCCGCAACGGACTGACGATGGTGCCGCTCTCGCACCGCGCGGGTGGCGTGCAGGCCTACAAGCTCCTCATCCCTGCGGGTGGACGGTCCACCGAGCCCGATCCGCAGACCCACGAGGGCTACGAGTGGCTGTACGTCCTCAACGGCCAGCTGAGGCTCGTGCTCGGCGACCAGGACATCGTCCTGAACCCCGGCGAGGCCGCGGAGTTCGACACCGTGGTGCCCCACTGGTTCGGCAACGCCGACGGCGCGTCCGTCGAGCTCCTGAGTCTGTTCGGCCGTCAGGGCGAGCGCGCCCATCTCCGCGCGCGAACCTCTCGCTGACTGTTCGGCGCGTTACGTCCGGACCAGACCGAACGCGATGATGGCGATGTCGTCGCGAGCGTCGCCGTGCTGGAACGACAGGACGTCGTCCAGCACCGCCTCGGTGATGGCGTGCGGGCCGTGCCTCGCCTCGGACACCACCCGGACCAGGCGAGCGTCTCCGTAGAAGCTGCCGTCCGCGTGTCGCGCCTCGGTGACGCCATCGGTGTAGAGGACGATCGTCTGCCCGTAGTCGAGGACGATCGTAGAGGCGTGTGCGGAGGTCTCGGCGATGGCGCCGACAAGCGAGCCGGGACGGCCCAGCTCTCGGACGTCGCCGTCGGCGTCGCGCAGCAGCGGGAGCGGATGCCCGCCCGAGCTGGCCGTCACCGACCACCGCCCGTCCTCGTGCACGAGGTGCAGCAGCACGACGGTGCAGAACTTGTCGCTCGCATGGGCGAGGAGCGCATCGTTCAGGTCGTGCAGCACGGCGACAGGATCGGCATCGCGGATGGAGAGCGCCCGGATCGTGCGCCGCACGAAGGTGGTCACGGTGGCCGCCTTGACCCCCTTGCCGCTCACGTCGCCCAAAGCGACGATCCACTCGTCGGCCTTGATCTGGAAGATGTCGTAGAAGTCTCCCCCGACCTCGCGGCCGGCGCCCGCGGGCCGGTAGGCGGCCGAGAACTCCAGCCCCGGCACGTTGGGCGGCGCTGGCGGGACGAACGACTCCTGCAAGGTCGTCGCCAGCTCGGTCGCCCTCGCCTCCGACTCCTCGGCCGACCTTCGGGCACGCAGGAGCTCCTGCTCGTAGGTGCGACGCCCCCGCGCCTCGAAGACCACCGTCCGAATGCGAACCAGCGACGGGTCGGCGTTGCCCGCCACGTTCGAGCTGACGAGCACGGGAACCCGCTGTCCGTCGGCCGCGACGAGGTCGAACGCGATCTCCTTGGCCTCGCCGTGCATCGCGAGCATGGGGGCGTAGTGCGTCTCGTGGAACATTCGTCCCCCGACCGAGAGCAGGCTCGCGAACGTCCGGCCGAGAAGGTCCTCGACCGGCAGGCCCAGCAGATTGGCGATCAGGTCGTTGGCCTCGAGGATCGTCCCGTCCTGCGACGACACCAGGAAGCCGCAGGGCGCCAGTTCGAAGAAGCCCTGCGCGTCAGATGTCACGGGCCCTGCACGAACGGGGTGATGGCATCGATGGTCGCCGAGGGAACACTCAAGTGCGGGCAGTGTCCGGTGGCATCGAGCACGACGTAGGTCGAGCCGGCGATCGCGTCACGGACGAACTCCCCTGCGGGCTCAGGCGCGATGACGTCGCTGAGGCACTGCAGCACCAGGGTCGGCACTGACACCTTCGACAGGTCCTTCCTGTTGTCGCTCAGGAACGTCACCGCGGCGAACTGGGCCGCGATGGCCGGATCGGTCCGGCAGAAGCTGTCGGACAGCTCGCGTCCGAGCTCCGGCTGCTCGGCATTGCCCATGATCATCGGCGCCATCTGCCGGGACCAGCCGAGGTAGTTGCTCTCCATCGAGACGAGGAGCTCCTCGATGTCGGAGGCTGAGAACCCACCCCGGTAGTCACCGTCGTCGATGTACCGAGCGGAAGGCCCCACCAGCACCAGCTTGTCGAACAGGCCGGGGGCCGCGTTGCTGGCCAGGACGCCGATCATCGCGGACACCGAATGCCCGACGAAGACCACCGACTCGAGCTCGAGCTCTCGACAGATGTCGACCACGTCTGCCGCGTACCCCTGGAGGGACGAGTACTTCACCGGGTCGTACGCGAGCGGGTCGGAGCCCCCGGCGCCCACGTGGTCGAACAGAACCACCTTGAAGCAGTCCTCGAAGGCGGGCGCCACCAGGCGCCACATGTTCTGGTCGCAGCCGAAGCCGTGGGCGAAGACCATGGGCTGCCCGTCAGCGCGACCAGAGATCGACACGTGGTGGCGAGAGAGGGCATCCATCGCCCCAGATTAGTGGCGATGCCCGTCATACGCCCGACGAGAGGTGGGGCCTCTCGGGGTCAGTCCCAGCTGTCGTGGGTGTCGTACCCGTGCTGGAACGCCACCGCTGACGAACTGTGCCCGATCAGTGCCCCGGCGAGCCGGTCGGTCTCCTCGCCAGCGTCAGGCGACCGGGCGATCAGGGAGTCGAGATCGTGAAGCCCCACGTAGTGCTCGCAGACCTTGCAGACCATCGCCGGCGAGCCGAACGCTCCCGCAGCCGCCGCGTCGAGGAAGAGTGCGAAGGACGCAGGCTCACCGCAGACACGACAGGTCTCCTCGGCCAGCTCTGGATCGGTCGGGTCGAAGTCCACGGGCCACGAAGAGTCGTTCATCGTCCCCAGGGTAGGTCACGAACCGCGTCGTGCCGGTATGGCAACGTCGCTGGCGTCACGCGCTGGGGCTGCGGCACCGTGGTGGCATGAGCCAGGATCAAAGCCCGCACGAGAATCCCTTCGACCAGCAGTTCTGGGACGAGCGCTACGGCGGCAGCGAGGACGTGTGGAGCGGCGCGCCGAACCCACTCCTCGTGGAGCGAGCCAGCGGACTCACCCCCGGGACCGCGTTGGAGGTCGGCAGCGGTGAGGGCGCCGACGCCATCTGGCTAGCCTCGCGGGGCTGGCAGGTCACGGCCCTCGACCTCTCGCCCGTCGGACTCGCACGTGCGGCTTCACGCGCCGCCGCGCTCGGTGCGGACGTGGCCGACAACATCACCTGGCAGCAGGCCGACCTCCTGGAGTGGAAGCCGTCGACACAGCGGTTCGACCTGGTGACGGCACAGTTCATGCACCTGCCCCGGGCCGCTCTCGAGGTGCTGCACCGCCAGCTGGCCGCAGTGGTCGCCCCTGGCGGAAGCCTCCTGGTGGTGGGCCACCATCCGGCCGACCACGACGGGTCGGCACACCGGCCGGACCGCGACCTCTTCTTCACCGCCGAGCAGGTCGCCGCGGTGCTCGACGACTGCTGGGAGATCCTGCTGGCCGGGGCGCCTGAGCGCCAGGCACTCAACCGTGAGGGACAGCTGGCCACCGTCCGTGACGCGGTGCTCCATGCGGTGCGTCGTCGCTGACGCAGCAACGATGGGACGTCAGCTGGCTTTGGTCTTCGCGCTTGGGTACGGGTTCTGCGTGTAGTCGCTGAGCTTGTCCTTGTCGTCGGCATCGACGACGACGACGCGGAAGTAATACTTCGTGTTGGCCCTCAGACCGGTGAGCACGGCACTGTTCGTCGTGAAGGACTTGTACGAGGCGCCGCTCATGCTCGCGTTGACCGAGTACTGCACCCGATACCGAGGAGCACCGGCGACAGCGTTCCACGTCACCGTGAATGAGCTCTTGGCCTGTGCCGAGGAGGTCAGACCCGTGGGAATCGTCAGGGCCTTGGTGCTCGCGCTTGGGTACGGGCTCTGCGTGTAGTCGGTGAGCTTGTCCTTGTCAGCCGCGTCGACGACGACGACGCGGAAGTAGTACTTCGTGTTGGGCTTGAGCCCCGTCAGCACCGCGGTGTTGGTCGTGAAGGACTTGTAGGACGCGCCGCTCATCGTCGCGCTGGTCGAGTACTGCACCCGATACCGAGGAGCACCCATCACGGCGTTCCAGCCCAGCGCCAGCGAGCTCGTCGTCTGCGCCGACGACGTCAGGCCCGTGGGGATGGTCAGTGGCGGCGCCTTCGTCATCGCGCTCGGGTACGGGTTCTGGGTGTAGTCGGTGAGCTTGTCCTTGTCAGCCGCATCGACGACCACCACGCGGAAGTAGTACCTCGTGTTGGCCTTCAGACCCGTCAGCACCGCGGTGTTGGTGGTAAACGACTTGTAGGACGCGCCGCTCATCGTGGCGCTGGTCGAGTACTGCACGCGATACCGAGGAGCACCGATGACCGCGTTCCACGTCAAGGTCAGCGACGTGTCCGTCTGTGCCGAGGAGAGCAGGCCCGTGGGGATGGTCAGCGGGGGCAGCTTCGTGGTGGCGTTGGGATAGGGGTTCTGGGTGTAGTCGGTGAGCTTGTCCTCGTCGTTCGAGTCGACGACCACGACCCGGAAGTAGTACCTCGTGCTCGGCTCTAGGCCCGTCAGCACGGCGGTGTTGGTGGCAAACGACTTGTACGAGGCGCCGCTCATCGTCGCGCTGGTCGAGTACTGCACCCGGTACCGGGGAGCTCCCACCACGGGGTTCCAGGTCAGGGTCAGTGAGTCGGTGCCTTGGACCGTAGACCCGAGCCCCGTCGGGATCGTCAGCGGAGGCG
>Ga0164243_10008160_pt1 | contig 15514 bp, 19 predicted proteins | sample OricompcompostOP_FD_108781 | JGI IMG/M metagenome (GOLD analysis project Ga0164243, IMG submission 108781) | Organic Plus compost microbial communities from Emeryville, California, USA - Original compost - Organic plus compost (OP) | ecosystem: Engineered > Solid waste > Mixed feedstock >... | reverse complement strand
CTTCTGACCACGACCATGCCCTATATGAAGGTCGTGATCGACACGCTGAAGGAAAAGGGCATCAGGGACGATTATATCGTCTTGGTCGGTGGCGCGCCTTTGAATGAGGAATTCGGCAAGGCCGTCGGCGCGGATGCCTATTGCCGCGATGCGGCCGTCGCCGTCGAAACCGCCAAGGACTTCATGAAGCGCAAGCACAATATGCGCGCCTCCGCCTGAGGCGCGCAAGCTCGCTTCGAAACGTCCTTCGCCTAGTAGGTCGACTGCTCGATATCCTGGCCGGCGGCCTGTGTCGCGTTGACAGCGTTTGCGGTATCCCGTCCCATGCCGCGAATGGTGTTGGCACAGCCGGCCGCAAATCCGGCCACAAGGAGAAGTACGGCGATACGGGAAAAGGTCGAAGCTATCATGATGTTCTCCGCAATGGCGCCGCGCCTCGCGGCACGGCAAAGTTGAGACCATGGTGCAACGCGCGAACGCGGAAAAAGTTCTCGTGATCGGCTGCGGAATGCTCGCACGCGAGGTGCTGGCCGTCATCGACCAACTCGATCTCGACCATCTGGAACTCACCTGCCTGCCTGCGGAGCTCCACTACTATCCCGATCGCATCCCCCCTGCCCTCGACAAGGCTATCGAGAAGGCCAGAGGGGATGGCTACCGGAATATCTTCGTCGGCTATGCCGATTGCGGAACCGGAGGACAGCTCGACAGAATATGCGAAAAGCATGGCGTCGAGCGCCTAGCGGGGCCGCATTGCTTTGCCTTCTATCAGGGACTGGAAGCCTTCTCGCGCGTCGAGGAGGACGACATGACCTCGTTTTACATGACGGACTTTCTCTGCCGCCATTTCGACGCCTTCTTCATGCGCCCGTTGGGGCTCGACCGGCATCCGGAACTGATCAAAGATTTCTTCGGCAACTACGAAAAAGTGATCTATCTTGCCCAGACCGACGATCCGGAATTGGAGAAGATAGCCAAAAATGCCGCAAAACTGCTCGGCCTGAAATATGAACGCCGCATCACCGGCTATGGCGATCTGGCAAAGGGACTGGAGAAAGCGGCGGAACCGGTCGCCTGACAGCCATCAACCTTCAGGAAGCCGATGAACGAGATTGTCGCAACGGCCTTCTGGAATCGTCTCGATACGGAAGGCCATGACGCATGCAGCCTTATCCGCAAAGCGGAAGGATGGCGGCTTGCCGGCTGCGCCGTCTTCGACCATCAGGGCAAGCCGTGCCGGCTCGCCTACTGCGTCGATTGCGATACCGAATGGCGGACCCTGGCAGCAAATGTGCGCGGTTCCGTCGGCTTTGATGAGCTCGCATTCGATGTGGAACGAAAGACGATGGGCGATTGGCTTCTCAACGGCGTCGAGCAGTCGGCAGCCAGGGGGTGCGTCGATCTCGACCTCGGCTTCACGCCGGCGACGAACCTCATCGCCATCCGCCGGCTCAAGCCGCACCATGACGCCGAAATCCCCGCCCCGGCCGCCTACTATCTCGAATTTTCATTGGAGCTTGGCCTTCTCGAACAGACTTACAGGCGGACTGGCGAGACGACGCTTGCCTATGCCTCGCCAGCCTTCGGCTACGCAGCCGAGCTGACCGTCTCCCCATCCGGCTTCATAACGGACTATCCCAGTCTGTGGAGTGGTCGCGCCGAAGGCCGCTGAAGCTTTCCCCAATTCACGAAATGGCCTGAATCTGGGATATGAGTCGCGCTCCCGGAGCGCGCCGTTCCACTTTTCGCCCGATGCTTTGCCAGAGATGCTCATGTGTTCCAGATCCATTCTTGCCTCTCTTCTGATCCTCTCCCCGTCCGCCGCCTTGGCCACGGGCGAGATCGAAGGCTTGATCACCGATCATGACCGTCAGCGACTGGAGGACTATGAAACAACGCGCGATGAAGCCGTGGCCGAGGCACAGGAAGGCGGATCGGAAGCAGACATAGCCGTTATGGAAGAGGTCCTGGAGCGTGAGCCGATCCCGTTCGAAGGCTTCGATATGACCGGCGACTGGCAATGCCGGACGATCAAGGTCGGCGGCTTGGCGTCATTGGTGGTCTATGGCTGGTTTGATTGCCGCGTCATCGATGATGGTTCCGGCTGGATGCTGGAGAAGCTGTCCGGCTCACAGCGCACCAAAGGAAGGTTCTTTACCGAGAGCGATACCCGCCTCACCTATCTCGGTTCTTATTTCGTCGCAGGCGATACGCCAAAAAAATACGGCAACGGTCCAGAAACCGACCAAGTCGGCTATGCCTATCGCAGCGGCGAGGACACCTGGCGGATCGAATTCCCCGCACCTGCCAGGGAATCGAAGCTGGACGTTCTGGAATTCAGGCGCTGAGACCGCCCCACCGCCAATACTGCCGCGAACGGAGACCGCATATCTCGATGAGACCGGACATAGCCGAGATTGATGCGGTGCCTGCCATCGTGATGCATTCCGGACCGCCGCGCAGGCTTTCACGCATCTTCGCCGATCTGGCGCGTGAGGCCGAGGGCGTGGTGACGGTGGAACAGATCCGTCAAGCACTCGGCGATCGCAGCTTCGCGACCCTTCTCGTGTTCTTTGCCTGTCTGAACCTGCTGCCTTTTCCGCCCGGCAGCACCTTGCTGCTCGGCATACCGCTAATGCTGATCTCGCTGCAAATGGTGCGCCGGGACAGCAAGGTATGGCTGCCGCGATTCATCCTGCGCAAATCCGTCGGCGCAAAACAGTTCCGTCTCCTGACGGACAGGCTGGTGCCGCGCCTTGAATGGATCGAGCAGATGATCCGCCCTCGCTATTGGCCCTTCGCGCGGGCCCATGCCGATCGCCTCATAGGACTGGCTGCGCTCATTCTCGCCACGGCGGTCACCCTGCCGATCCCTCTCGGAAACTGGCTTCCCGCCTTTTCCTGCGTCCTTCTCGGGCTCGCCCATTCGGAACGGGATGGCCTCCTTCTGACGGTGGCGGCCTGTTGCGGGCTCATTTCCCTGATCATAATCGCCATCGTGCTCGGAACAGCCGGTGCGGTTGCCGGGTTCCTTTTCAGTTGAGGGCCTCTGGCGTCGTGTGAGGCGTCGTTTTTGAAAGCACCCGCGTCGTCTCGCAACAAGCAGGGGTCTCTGCCTTGCGGCAATGCTCGGCGATGGAAACGGAACGAGGCTTCGATGGCCGACCTTATCATTGTCTACTGGCGCGATATCCCGGCCCAGGTGATCGTTCGGAAGGGCAGGCAGAACGCCAAGCGTGAATTGCCGTTGCGCTTCACGGAAGCGATCGACATGTGCGCCATGCGCGTTGGCGCCCGAGACACCGATGCCTATCTCGCCGAATGGCGGCGCGGCGATCCGGTGCCGGTCAGCGACGACTTGGAAGCCGAAGCAGACAAGGCGCTTGCCTCCATCGACGCGGAGTTTACGGACGAGCGCCTGAAGGCGCTGGTCAAGGCAGGCGGCAAGGAAAATGTCTGACACCCGGCCGACCTCCACAACGGCAGCCGGACCGGCGAGCACTCGGCCGGAAGTCACGCCATCCAATGCGTCAGGTGGCATGACGCAGGCCACCATCGTCAGGAAAACGGCGCCGAAGAGCGATTACAAACCCGCCGATGTCTCGCCGCAGCGGCGCATACAGCGCAGCTATACGGTGCGGCTGTGGTCGGTGCGTCATTCGCGCTTCCTGGAATGGTTCTATGCCCGCTTTGCCGACGTCTTTCTTCTCCTTCATCCACTGTGGAAAGCCGTCGGCTACAGCCACGCCGAAGCGCCGGTGAAATTCGTCGAGAAGCGCGTGAAGGGCTTCATGTTCGACTGCCGGATGTGCGGCCAGTGCATCCTGTCCTCTACCGGCATGTCATGTCCGATGAACTGCCCCAAGCAGCTTCGCAACGGGCCCTGCGGCGGCGTGCGCGCCAACGGCAATTGCGAGGTCGAACCCGATATGCCCTGCGTCTGGGTCAAGGCATGGGAAGGCTCGCGGAACATGCGCCACGGTGACGCAATCCTCAATGTCCAGAAGCCGGTAGACCAGTCACTGCGCGAGACTTCCGCCTGGCTGCGCGTTACCGCGCTTGCGGCCGTCGAACGAGAACGGGCGAAGCAAGAGGCGCCGGCATGAGCCCGCCCCACCCCCTGCAGCCCGATGAAAACCCGGCCGGCGTCCATCTGCCGCTGGACCCCTTGCCCGGCCACTCCTCGCGCGGCCGGTTGGAGCGGATCTTGCGGCGTGGCGAGTTCGCGGTGACAGCCGAGCTTAATCCACCCGACAGTGCCAATCCCGAAGACGTTTATGAGCGCGCTGCGATTTTCGACGGCTGGGTCGACGGCATAAACGCCGTCGATGCGTCAGGCGCCAACTGTCACATGTCGTCCATGGGCATCTGCGCCCTGCTCACACGCATGGGCTATGCGCCGATCATGCAGATCGCCTGCCGCGATCGCAACCGCATCGCAATACAGGGCGACGTGCTCGGCGCAGCCGCCATGGGCGTGGGCAACATCCTTTGCCTGACGGGCGACGGTGTGCAGGCAGGCGACCAGCCGGGCGCCAAACCGGTTTTTGATCTCGATTGCATGTCGCTCCTGGAAACCATACGGACCATGCGCGACGAGCAGAAATTCCTCTCCGGTCGCAAGCTCACCACACCGCCTTCGGTCTTTCTGGGCGCCGCCATCAACCCTTTTGCGCCGCCTTATGACTTCCGGCCGCTGCGTCTCGCCAAGAAGATTGCGGCCGGCGCGCAGTTCGTTCAAAGCCAGTATTGCTTCGACGTGCCCATGCTGCGGACATACATGCAGCGTGTGCGCGATCTGGGCCTGCACGAGAAATGCTTCATCCTTGTTGGCGTTGGCCCTCTTGCGTCAGCCAAGACTGCCCGCTGGATCCGTTCCAACGTGCCCGGAATCCACATTCCTGACAATGTAATCAAGCGGCTGGAGGGCGCTCAGGACCAGAAGAAGGAAGGCAAGCAGCTCTGCATCGACATCATCAATGAGGTGAAGGAGATCGAAGGCGTCTCCGGCATCCATGTCATGGCCTACCGGCAGGAGGAATTCGTCGCCGAGATCGTGCATGAATCCGGCGTGCTGAAAGGCCGCCGGCCATGGAAACGCGAGCCGAGAGCCGACGATGCCCTTGTCGCTGACCGGCTCGACCACATTCTGCATGACGAGCTGACGGAAAGGCCCGGCGAAATGATCAGGGGAGCAGTTGAATGACCGTCATCCTCTCTCTTGAACCAGTGAACATAACGATATAAAGAAATCTTTATATCTTTTGGAGAAAGCCTATGACCCGCACGATCGTCGCCTCGGCGACAAAGGAAATCATCATCGGTTTCGACCAGCCATTCTGCGTCATCGGTGAACGCATCAATCCGACCGGCCGCAAGAAGCTTGCCGCGGAGATGGTTGCAGGCAATTTCGAGACCGTGAAGAAGGATGCGCTCGAGCAGGTTGCGGCGGGCGCGACCATGCTCGACGTGAATGCCGGCGTTACTGCGGTCGATCCGAACGCCACCGAGCCCGCGCTGCTCGTCCAGACGGTGGAAATCGTGCAGAGCCTGGTCGATGTGCCGCTTTCCATCGATAGTTCCGTAACGGCCGCCATCGAGGCGGCTCTCAAGGTCGCCAAGGGCCGTCCGCTGGTCAATTCCGTCACCGGCGAGGAGGAGAAGCTCGAAGCCATCCTGCCGCTCGTGAAGAAATATGACGTGCCCGTGGTGGCCATCTCCAATGATGAAACGGGTATTTCCGAAGACCCGGATGTGCGCTTCGAAGTGGCGAAGAAAATCGTCCGGCGCGCGGCCGACTATGGCATTCCTGCCCACGATGTCGTCGTCGACCCGCTGGTCATGCCGATCGGTGCCATGGGCACGGCAGGCAAACAGGTCTTCGCCCTTCTGCGCCGGCTGCGCGAGGAATTGAAGGTCAACACCACCTGTGGCCTTTCCAACATCTCCTTCGGCCTGCCGCACCGGCATGGCATCAATGCGGGGTTCATCCCCATGGTCATCGGCGCCGGCATGACCTCCGCCATCATGAATCCTTGCCGCCCCCAGGAGATGGAGGCGGTACGCGCCGCCAATGTGCTGAATGGCACTGATCCCAATTGCTACAACTGGATCATGACCTATCGTGACCATCAGCCTGCACCAGCGGCAAACGCCAATGCGAGCAGTGGCGAAGGCGCGGCAGCAGCTTCCTCTTCCTCCGGCAATGGCCGTCGTCGCGGCGGCCGCGAAGCACGGCGCGCGAGGGCTTAGCTGACATTCCTGATCATGGGAGCCTCGGCATGAACCCTCCCGCCAACATCACCGATCCGCTCATCCTCTTCATGCCTTCCGGCAAGAGGGGCCGGTTTCCGAAGGGCACGCCGATCCTCGACGCGGCGCGCCAGCTCGGCGTCTATGTCGAAAGCGTTTGCGGCGGCCGGGCGACCTGCGGCCGCTGTCAGGTGGAGGTGCAGGAAGGCCATTTCGCCAAGCACAAGATCATCTCGTCGAATGAGCACATCTCGCCGATCGGTCCCAAGGAGGCACGCTATGCCGAAAAGCGCGAACTGAAGCCGGGCCGTCGTCTGTCCTGCTCCGCCCTGATCGAAGGCGATCTCGTCATAGACGTCCCGCAGGATACGGTGATCAACGCACAGGTCGTGCGCAAGGATGCCGATACCAGGGTCATCGAGCGCAACCCCGCCACCCGCATCTGCTATGTCGAAGTGGAAGAGCCCGACATGCACAAGCCCTCCGGCGACCTCGACCGGCTCAAGGCTGCGCTGCAACGCGACTGGGACTATGGCCGGCTGGAGGCGGATGCGCATCTCCTGCCGCAGGTGCAATCTATCCTCCGCCAGGGCAAATGGGCCGTCACCGCTGCTGTGCACGACGATGACGACACCGACGCCGCCCGCATCATCGCCCTCTGGCCCGGCCTGAAGAACGAGGCCTATGGCATCGCCTGCGATATCGGCTCTACGACCATAGCAATGCATCTGGTCTCCCTTCTTTCGGGCCGCGTCGCCGCCTCTGCCGGCACCTCGAACCCGCAGATCCGTTTCGGCGAAGATCTGATGAGCCGCGTTTCATACGTCATGATGAACCCGGACGGCCGGGAAGCCATGACCAAGGCGGTACGCGATGCGATTTCAACCCTGATCGACAAGGTGGCTGTCGAGGGCGGCGTTCAACGCGAAGATATTCTCGATGCGGTCTTCGTCGGCAATCCGATCATGCATCACCTGTTCCTCGGCATCGATCCGACGGAACTGGGTGGCGCGCCTTTCGCACTTGCCGTTTCCGGCGCGGTCAAAGCACATGCGAGCGATCTCGGCTTGCGCCTGAATCCCGGCGCCCGGCTCTATATGCTGCCTTGCATCGCCGGTCACGTCGGTGCTGATGCCGCAGCGGTCGCGCTCTCCGAAGGCCCGCATCGTCAGGACGAGATGATGCTGATCGTCGACGTCGGCACCAATGCCGAGATCGTGCTTGGCAACCGCGAGCGTGTCGTTGCGGCCTCCTCTCCCACCGGCCCTGCCTTCGAAGGCGCAGAGATCTCCGGCGGCCAGCGCGCCGCACCCGGCGCCATCGAGCGGGTCCGCATCGATCCCGGGACCCTGGAGCCGCGTTTTCGTGTCATCGGTTCGGAACTCTGGTCGGACGAGCCGGGCTTTGCCGAATCCGTTGCTGCCACTGGCGTCACCGGCATTTGCGGCTCGGGCATCATAGAAGTCATCGCGGAAATGTTTCTGACCGGCATCATTTCCGAGGATGGAGTCATCGACGGTGCGCTTGCAGCGAAAAGCCCGCGCATCGTCGCCAATGGCCGCACCTTCTCCTATGTGCTGACGGAAAGCGAGCCGCGCATCACGATCACGCAGAACGATGTGCGCGCCATCCAGCTCGCCAAGGCCGCGCTTTACGCCGGCATCAAGCTCCTGATGGAAAAACAGGGCGTGACCGGGGTGGATGTCATCCGATTCGCCGGAGCTTTCGGTTCCTTCATCGATCCGAAATACGCCATGGCGCTCGGTCTCATCCCGGATTGCGAACTGGACAAGGTCTCGGCCGTCGGCAATGCCGCCGGCACCGGAGCGCGCATGGCGCTGCTCAATCGCATGCATCGGCGAGAAATCGAAGAGACTGTGCGCCGGATCGAAAAGATCGAGACGGCACTGGAGCCGAAGTTCCAGGAGCATTTCGTCCATGCCATGGCCTTGCCCAACAAGGTCGATCCGTTTGTTAAACTTGGCCAGCAAGTGCCTCTCCCGCAACGCAAATCGATCGATGCGGGAGGCGTCGCCGGAGATGGATCGCCTCGTCGTCGCTCGCGCGAGGAACGAGCAGCGCGGCGCGCAAGGCCGTGATGCGGCTTGCAGCCTCCCTTACGGCCTGATTGGAAACCGTAAGGGGCGGTTTCCGTTATTCTCGTCGCCATGCCAAGTCTCAAAAGTCACCTTGTCGCTCTTTATCTGAAATATACGCGCAAGCGTGCCTTCGCTTCGGCGGAGTCGATTCGCACCTGGGCGGAATGGGCGAGAGCCCGAAGCACCCACAGGCCACCGGATACTGTGCGCGAGAGCATGCGGATAACGGAACGCGAGGTCGACGATATTCCGGTATACGAGGTCGAGCCGCCTACCCTCAAAAGCGGCCTTCACATCATTTATCTGCATGGCGGTGCCTATCTCTTCGAGATCACCTCCTATCACTGGAGGCTGATAGCCGAGATGGCAGAGCGGTTGGGAGCACGCGTCACCGTCCCGATCTACAGGCTCGCACCGGACCATACCTTTCCTGCGATTTTCGGCCCGGTGCACACGGTCTGCAGCGAAATCCTTCGGCGCGACGCGCCGGAAAAGGTTGTCTTCATGGGTGATTCAGCCGGCGGCAACATGGCTGTCGTGCTGACGATGATGGCAGCCGAGCAAGGACTTCCCATTCCTGGCCATCACGTCCTGATTTCGCCTGGTCTCGACATGTCGCTTAAGAACCCCGCCCTGTATGAGGTGGAGAAACTCGATCCCTGGCTGGGCATCGAAGGCGGGAAGGAGGCAATCCGCCTCTTTGCACCGGGGATGGAGACAACCGACTGGCGCATCAGCCCCATCTTCGGCGATCTTTCCGTCCTGCCGAGAACATTGATCCTCTCCGGTACGCGCGACGTGCTGAGCCCGGATACCGTGATATTTGTCGAAAAGGCACGCGCGGCCGGTGTGGATATCGAACTGATGCTTGAGCCAGGCATGATCCATGTCTGGCCGCTGATCGACATGCCGGAGGCGCGCCGCGCGCGGGACCGCATCGTCGCTTTTCTGAACGAGACCGAGCTTGCCGATTGATATCAGACCGGCTTCAGCCCCTTTTTGAAGCGACGGCCGTTCTCGACATAGTGTGCCGCGGAAAGCCTGAGTTTGGCGATCGCCTGCTCATCCAGGCTGCGCACGGCCTTCGCGGGCGAGCCGACGATCAGGGACCCGTCGGGAAATTCCTTGCCTTCCGTCACCAGCGCGCCGGCACCGACGAGGCAATCGTTGCCGATCCGTGCACCGTTGAGAACGATGGCGCCCATGCCGATCAGGCTGTTGTCGCCGACGGTGCAGCCATGCAGTATGGCGCGATGGCCGATGGTGCAGCCGCGCCCGACGATCAGCGGAAAGCCCATATCCGTATGCATGACGGTGTGTTCCTGGACATTGCTGCCTTCGCCGATGGTGATCGGCTCGTTGTCACCGCGCAGGACGGCCCCGAACCAGATGCCTACGTCGCGTCCGAGCGAGACCTTTCCTATCAGCGTCGCATCCGGCGCGATCCAGTTGCTGTCCTCGTCGTCGAAATGCGGGCTGACGCCATCAAGTGCATAAACAGGCATGGCTGATCCGTGGTCTCGTTGTTCGACGGCACGTTAGGAGAGGATCATGCCGGGTGGCAAGCGCTGCAATGCTTCGGGCTTTACGGAAACCCGACGCTTACAGGTCGATGTCCAGGATCGCCATGGAGAAATTATAGGAGAGCTCGCCCTCGTCCTCATCCTTGAAGATAATGCCGAGGAATTCCTCGCCGAGATAAAGCTCACAGGAATCGTCCTTGCGAGGCCTGGCTTTCACCTGCAGGGCTGGATTCTGGAACGTGCGCTTGAAGTAGGCGTCGAGCTTCCTGATTTCTTCCGGCTTCAAAATCTTCTCCGATGGCAATTGGCTACGGCTGGGCGGCTTGTGGCACGTCCCCTCGGATCCTGTAAACCCTCAATCTCGCCCGTCGGCGGAAGGGCGGTGTCGTGGTGGTCAATCCTGGCTGTCCAGAAGCTGGTCCATTGCGCGTGAAGGCTCGTCGCATCCCGCCTCGCCGATGATACGGGCCGGCACGCCCGCAACGGTCTTGTTGTTGGGGATCGACCGCAACAGCACCGAGCCTGCGGCCACCTTGCTGCAATGGCCGACCTCGATATTGCCGAGTATCTTGGCGCCGGCGCCGATCAGCACGCCATGCCTGATCTTGGGATGGCGGTCGCCACCGGTCTTGCCGGTGCCGCCGAGCGTCACGCCGTGGAGGATCGAAACATTGTCCTCGATCACCGCTGTCTCGCCCACCACGAGCCCGGTGGCGTGATCGATGAAGATGCCCTTGCCCATGCGGGAAGCCGGATGGATGTCCGTCTGGAAAACAGCCGAAGAACGGCTCTGGAGATAAAGTGCGAAATCCTTGCGGTTCTGCTTCCATAGCCAATGCGCCAGCCGATGGGTCTGGATGGCGTGGAAGCCCTTGAAATAGAGCACCGGCATCAAGAAACGGTCGCATGCCGGGTCGCGGTCAAAGTAGGCCTGGATATCAACACGGACGGTCGAACTCCATTCCGGCTCGTCGCGCAGCATGCTCTGGAAAGTCTGGCGGATCAGATCAGCGCCGATATCCTCATGGTTCAGACGTTCGGCGACGCGATGAATGACGGCCTCTTCAAGCGTATCGTGGTTGAGGATCGTCGAATAGAGGAATGCCGCCAGCAGCGGATCATTGGCAACCGCCTCTTCCGCTTCCGCACGCACGGACGACCAGATAGGATCGAGCTGCTGAGGCGCCTTCGCCCGCGCTGCTTGGTGGCTGTTCATATCCGACCTCCATCCTTTGGCATTTCCTGCTTGTGCGCTGGCGGAACATAAGCCAGAAACCGTAACAGTTGAACCGCAAATTCCTCAGCCTTCATTGAAATGGATTGAACCGATGGCGTTTCAAGGGAATGCCGGCGCCGCCCCGATCAAAATCGATGTCAGCGACGGGGTCGCGACCGTCACCCTGGATCGCCCTGGCAAGATGAATGCGATCACCCATGCCATGTGGGATGAACTTGCGAGCCTGGTGGTGCAGATCAGCAAGGAGCCGGAAGCCCGTGTGATCGTGCTGTGCGGCGCAGGCGGCAATTTCAGCGCCGGCGCCGATATCGGAGAATTCGACGAAGTCCGGCGTGACACCGCGACATCGCAGGCTTACGAGAGGTCGAACTCCGCTGCCTTCGCCGCCTTCCGCAATGCGCCCATACCTACGCTGGCGGCAATCGGGGGCGTCTGTTTCGGCGGCGGCTTCGGGCTTGCGGCAGCCAGCGATCTCAGGATCGCCTCCTCCGACGCCCGCTTTTCCGTACCGGCAGCCCGCCTTGGCCTCGCCTATCCCTATTCGGATATGCGGGACATCGTGTACGCAGCCGGTCCGCAGATGGCGAAATATCTGGCCTTCTCTGCCGCCGCCATCGACGCGGCGACCGCTCTACGAGCAGGCTTTCTGCTCGAAGTCGTGGATAGTGACCGGCTCGCGGAAAGAGCGGCGGAAATCGCGCGGACGATAGCCGCAAATGCCCCGCTGTCCATCAAGGCATCGAAGGCCGCCATCCATGCGGCGCTTTCCGGCAATCCCTCCGATATTGCGAAGGCCAGGGAAGCGGGCGAAAGGACATTCGACAGCAGCGACTATGCCGAAGGTCGCGCCGCCTTTCGCGAAAAGAGGAAACCGGTCTTCCGCGGACGCTGAAATCCAGCCTTATCAGGCGGCCCGGCGGTCAGTCAGAAAGTCCAGTATGGCGGAGCAGAATACGTCGTTGCGGTCGCCGGCCACCATGTGCCCCGCGCCACCGACATCCACATAGGCCGCCGAAGGCGCCAGATCGACGAATTCCCTGGCATGCACTTCATGGACAAGCTCCGACTGCATACCTCGCACGAGAAGCACCGGAAGATGCAGGTTCGGCAAATTCGCCATCACCTCTTCCATCAATCCGCGCCCCTCGGCACTCAGTCCGCGGTTTTCCCGCATCATCGCCGGGTCCCAATGCCAGCGATAACGCCCATCGGCATCGAGCCGCAGGTTCTTGCGCAGCCCGTCAAGCGAATTCGGGCGCTTGCGATGCGGAAGGTAGCGCGCAATGGCTTCGGAAGCCTCTTCAAGCGAAGCAAAGCCTTCCTCCATGCGCTCGGCCATGAAGCCGCGCACCTTGGCTACCCCTTCGGGGTCCATTTTCGGCGTGACATCGACCAGAATGAGCGATTCCAGCAGCGACGGGTGCCGCGTTACCGCAACAAGACAGGACAGGCCGCCAAGCGAGGCGCCAACGGCGGAAGGCCGGGCATGGTACAGGTTTTCGACCTGCCTCACAATCGCTTCCACATCCTCCGAGAAATCCGCGAAGGAATAGTGACCGCTCCGGACCCACTCGCTTTCGCCATGACCGCGCTGATCGACCGTGATGGCGCGCATCCCATTCGCTGCCACGCGCTCGGCGGTGGCGTCCCAGGCCCGCCGGGTCTGTCCGCCGCCGTGGAGAAAAATGACGGGATGGCCGCTTTCACCCCACACATCGCCTGCCAGGCGGTTGCCTTCCGCACCCTCGAATTCGATCTCTTTCCTCTCGATCAAAGCGGATTCTCCTTCAGAAATTCCAGCACGCGCGTCTTGAATGTGCGATCCCCGACCGAAAGCATGTGGTCCCTGCCTTCCACGGCGAATGCCACGGCGTTCGGCATGAGTTCGGCCAGCCGTTCGGGCGAGCCGCCGATATCATCCTTCGTGCCGACCGCAACGAGCGTCGGCTGGCCGATTTGTGCCACCTGCTCGGCGCTCAGCAATTCGCGGGACGTGGCGATGCAGGCCGCAAGTGCGTGACGGTCGCTCCTGGTCTGATCCGCGAATTTGCGGAACATCTGGCCGCGCGCATCGGTGACGGCGCCCGGATCTTCCGCCGAGAGTGCGTCGGCAATGACATCCCATTCCCCCACACCTTCCACCATGCCGATGCCAAGCCCGCCGAAAATCAGCGTCGCCACCTTCTCCGGTGCCTGCAGAGCAACGAATGCCGCCAGCCGTGCGCCCATGGAATAGCCGAACAGATGGGCGCGTCCGATGTCCAGGCGGTCCAGGAGAGCAACGGCATCACTTGCCATCCTGGGCGGGGTGTAATCGGCCGGATCGTAACTCCTGGACGAGCGGCCATGCCCTCGATTGTCCAGGGCAACCACACGATAGCCAGCCTCGCGCAGCGTCTTCGTCCAGCCCGGGGAGACCCAGTTGACGAAATGATTGGAAGCGAAACCGTGGATGAGAAGGATCGGATCGCCCTCGCCTTCGTCAATGAAAGCTATGTCGAAACCGTCATGGGAGAAGGACTGCATTATTAAGGCTGGAATCCATTACAAAAGAGGGAACGATGATCCCTCTTTTTTCCACCGGATCACCGAACAGGCAAGCATTATACGCCGAAGCCACTCACCGGCCGGCGACACGGTCGATTTTCGGATGGCGCAGCCTGTCGCCAACCGTGATCCCCGTTTTTTGCGCGGTTCCTGCCTTTAGTTCGAGCACGAACCGCGCTGGTTCGCCGGGTCCGATCGGCGCCGTCGAATAGGGCTCACCAGGCAGGATTGCGATCACACGACCGTTACCCGCAATGAATACCAGATCAAGCGGCATCGGCGTGTTCTTCATCCAGAAGGCAAGCAGACGGCTTTCCTCGAAGACGAACAGCATGCCATGATCGTCCGCCATGGACTGGCGGAACATAAGGCCCCTCGCCCGTTCCTCTCCATCATCCGCAATCTCTATGGAAAAAGAGCGTTCGCCCCGGGTCGTTTCGACAGTCAGCCTCGCGGGATCGACAGGCAGGACCATAGCCTGTCCCTCGGCCGTACTGGCCGGTACGGTTGCAGCAAACAGGAGCAGGAGTGGAAGCAGCCCCGCCAGAAGGCGAGAAAGAAGTTTGGCGAAAGCAGCCATCGGACCTCGCACCGCCGGCGTTTCGTTATCTTTCAATGCGAAACCGGCAATGTACCCATATCGGGGTAGATTTCGGCAGCCATGAGGCCTTTTTCGCCGCGGCCGTAGCGCACCAGAACCACCTGGCCGGGCCGCAGTTCCGTCACTCCATAGCGGCGAAGCGTTTCCATATGGACGAAGATATCCTCGGTACCCTCCCCACGCGTCAGGAAGCCGAACCCCTTGGTACGGTTGAACCATTTCACCAGGGCGCGCTCAAGGCCGCTTTCCGGCGATACGGCCACATGGGTGCGCTGCGCCTGGTCTTCCGCAGGGTGCACCGCGGTCGATGTATCCATTGAAATGATGCGAAAGGCCTGCAGGCCACGTTCGCCACGCTTGGCAAGGCAGACGACGCGCGCACCCTCAAGAGCGGTCTGATATCCGTCGCGCCGCAGGCAAGTTACATGCAGGAGCACGTCGCCGAGACCGGGCTGGTCCGGCAGAACGAATCCGAACCCCTTGGCGACATCGAACCATTTGATCGCGCCGGAGATTTCCGCGATGTTAGTGGAATCGGCACTGTCATCCGCCGTCAGGGCATCGCCACTGGCTGGATAACGCCTCTCCGGCGAGGCCTTCTCCCCCATCCAACGCACCTTTCGTCTTCCAAACACGCAAATGATTCTGCCAGCAAGAATAACATCGGCTGTTCCTGACTTAGCAAGGGCCACCCGCTATTTTTCGACAGGCGTTCACGAAAATACTGAAGATCGGGTTAGAAGTTGCCTCCGCTGATCAGAGTGATTCTCCCTCGAACGAGGTTGCCCCGGATCGCTCCCGCACCCTATGTATCCGCCTGTCAGGCATAACTGAGGAAGCACGGAATGCGTTATCTGCACACCATGGTTCGCGTCAAAGACGTGGACGAATCCCTCGATTTCTACTGCAACAAGCTCGGTCTCGAAGAGGTCAACCGGATGGACGACGAGAACGGCCGGTATACGTTGATCTTCCTCGCCGCGCCGGGTGACAAGGAGGCCGCTCTCGCCAACAAGGCTCCGCTGGTGGAACTCACCTACAACTGGGATCCGGAGGATTATCAGGGCGGTCGCAATTTCGGCCATCTTGCCTATGAGGTGGACGATATCTACGCCACCTGCCAACGTCTGATGGACAGCGGCGTCACGATCAACCGACCGCCGCGTGACGGACGCATGGCCTTCGTGCGGTCGCCCGATGGCATCTCGATCGAGCTTCTGCAGAAGGGCCAGGCCAAGGAGAAGGCCGAGCCCTG
>Ga0164243_10008159_pt1 | contig 15515 bp, 13 predicted proteins | sample OricompcompostOP_FD_108781 | JGI IMG/M metagenome (GOLD analysis project Ga0164243, IMG submission 108781) | Organic Plus compost microbial communities from Emeryville, California, USA - Original compost - Organic plus compost (OP) | ecosystem: Engineered > Solid waste > Mixed feedstock >... | reverse complement strand
GTTCTGGCTGCGGAGGCGCTCCGGCGACCAGTCGGGCTTGTGGAAGGTGTCGGCGAACCGACCGTCCTCCCTGATCCGGTCCTCGTCGGAGTAGAGATAGTCGACGTCCTCGAACTCGGCGATCCGGCGCGCGTTGAGGGCCAGTGCGTCGGGGGCGAGCAGGTCGTCGTGATCGAGGAAGACGAGGAACGCGCCGCGAGCGGCCGCGATGCCGTCGTTCGTGGCGGCCACGATGTGCCCGTTCGCGGGTCGCTCGATGAGCCTGATCCGCGGATCGCGCGCTGCCTGCGCGCGCAGCGTCCGCACCACCTCGGGGTCGGTGGAGGCGTCGTCGACCAGCACCAGCTCCCAGTCGTCGAACGTCTGGGCCAGGACGGAGTCGACCGCCGCGACGACGACGGCCGGCGGCGGGTCGTAGACCGGTGTGACGACGGAGAAGAGGGGGGCCTCGCTCATCCTCGCAGCCTCGACAGCGGACGCACCACGGCACGACCGACACGCCAGGTCCGCGAGGCACGGATCGCGGCGATCTCCTCGTCCCGTGCCCGCAGCGTCGCGCGCAGCGCCTTGACGCGCTCACGCTCCTTCTTGAGGTCGTGCTGCAGGCGGGCGATGGTCGCTTCCAGGCCGATGACGTTGTCGATCGCCACCAACTCGGCGTGACGGGCGAGGAGCTCCTCGTCTGCCGCGAACACGCGGTCTCGCCACTGCTCCGGCGACTGATGCTCGGTCATCTCGTCCTCACCAACGGGGGCGGCTGGGTGCCGCAGCACACTACCGCAGCGGACTTCCGCCGACCGCAGCACAGACCCCGCTAGGGTGTCGCCGGTGAGCGACCCCTACGGCCAGCACTCCCCCGACCACAACCCCTACGGTCAGCCGCCGGCCCCGCCGTCGCCGTACGCCGCGGGGGCCGGGGGCGGCTATGGAGCGCCGGGCTCGTTCCCGGGCGGGTCGGACCCGATGCCGCCGCGGACCGACGGGATCTCGATCGCGAGCCTCGTGACCAGCTTCCTGTGTTGCCTGGCCCCGGTGGGCGTGGTGTTGGGGTTCGTGGGTCTGGCGCGCACGAAGGGCGGGCAGCGCAAGGGGCGGGGCTTCGCGATCGCCGGGATCGTGGTCGGCCTGCTCATGTCGATCGTCTCGGCGGTCGCCGTCGTCGCGATCGTCATGTTCGCCGACTCCATGGTGACCCCGGGGAACGCCGAGGTGGGCCAGTGCGTCGACGTCGACGAGGACGGGGACGCGGTCTTCTTGCGCAAGAAGGACTGCACCGAGGAGCACGACGCCGAGATCGTCGGCGTCGAGGAGGTCACCGACGCCAACCTCGAGGACATCGAGCGCGGCACGGTCGCCTACTGCTCCACCGCCATCGACGCGGACGACCTCGCGAAGCTGACCGAGCATCTCGAGGACATCAACGCGGTGATCGAGGACCCCGACGACGTGTCCGTCGGCGACCACCTGGTCTGCTACGTCGAGCCGGACGAGGGGCTGACCGAGCCGCTCCTGTGAGCACCGCGGCGCCGAGCGCCTCGCTCGAGGTCAGACTACGCTGAGCGGGAGGAGCTTGTGCCCCGTCGGCCCGATCTGGATCTCGGTGCCCATCTCGGGGCATACACCGCAGTCGTAGCACGGCGTCCAGCGGCAGTCCTCCACCTCGACGTCGGACTCCCCCGAGCCGACGGCGAGCGCGTCCTCCCAGTCCGACCACAGCCAGTCCTTGTCGAGACCGGAGTCGAGGTGGTCCCAGGGCAGCACCTCGTCGTAGTCGCGCTCGCGGGTCGTGAACCAGTCGAGGTCCACGCCGGTGCCGGCCAGCGCCTGCTCCGCGCAGCGCACCCAGCGCTCGAAGGAGAAGTGCTCGCTCCAGCCGTCGAAGCGGCCGCCGTCGCGCCACACCGCCTCGATGATCCGACCGACCCGGCGGTCGCCGCGGGACAGCAGTCCTTCGATGATGCCCGGCTGACCGTCGTGGTAGCGGAAGCCGATCGCCCGGCCGAAGCGCTTGTCGGCGCGCACGGTGTCGCGCAGCAGCTGCAGCCGGCGGTCGGTGGTCTCGACGTCGAGCTGCGCGGCCCACTGGAAGGGGGTGTGCGGCTTGGGCACGAATCCGCCGATCGACACCGTGCAGCGGATGTCGTTGCGGCCGGAGACCTCGCGTCCGGTCGCGATCACGCGCTTGGCGAGCTCGGCGATCTGCAGGACGTCCTCGTCGGTCTCGGTCGGCAGGCCGCACATGAAGTAGAGCTTCACCTGCCGCCAGCCGTGGGAGTACGCCGTCGCGACGGTCCGGATCAGGTCGTCCTCGGTGACCATCTTGTTGATCACCTTGCGCATCCGCTCGCTGCCGCCCTCGGGCGCGAACGTCAGCCCCGAGCGGCGGCCGTTGCGGGAGAACTCGTTGGCGAGGGTGATGTTGAACGCGTCGACCCGGGTGCTCGGCAGCGACAGCGAGACGTTGGAGCCCTCGTAGCGGTCGGCGAGACCGGTCGCGACGTCGCCGATCTCGGTGTGGTCGGCGCTCGAGAGCGAGAGCAGCCCGACCTCCTCGAAGCCGGTCTTCTTGATGCCGTTGTCGACCATCGCGCCGATCGTCTCGATCGAGCGCTCCCGCACCGGCCGGGTGATCATCCCGGCCTGGCAGAAGCGGCAGCCGCGGGTGCAGCCGCGGAAGATCTCGACCGAGAAGCGCTCGTGCACGGTCTCGGCGAGCGGCACGAGCGGGTTGCGCGGGTAGGGCCACTGGTCGAGGTCCATGAGGGTGTGCTTGCGCACCCGCTCCGGCGCCTCGGGGTGGTTGGGTACGACGGCGGCGATGGCGCCGTCCGCGCCGTAGTGCACGTCGTAGAACTGCGGCACGTAGACCGAGCCGGAGACGGCGAGCCGCCGCAGCAGCTCACGGCGGCCACCGGGGCGGCCCTCGCCCTTCCACTCGCGCACCAGCTCGGAGATCTTGAGCACGACCTCCTCGCCGTCACCGAGGACGGCGGCGTCGACGAAGTCGGCGATCGGCTCGGGGTTGAAGGCCGCGTGCCCGCCGGCGATGACGACCGGGTGCTCGTCGGAGCGGTCGACGGCGTGCAGCGGGATGCCCGCGAGGTCGAGCGCGGTGAGCAGGTTGGTGTAGCCCAGCTCGGTGGAGAAGCTCACCCCGAACAGGTCGAAGGCGCCGACCGGCCGGTGGCTGTCGACCGTGAACTGCGGGATCTGCTGCTCGCGCAGCACCTTCTCCATGTCCGGCCACACCGCGTAGGTGCGCTCGGCGAGGATCCATTCGGTCTCGTTCAGCACTTCATAGAGGATCTGGACGCCCTGGTTGGGCAGGCCGACCTCGTAGGCGTCGGGATACATGAGCGCCCAGCGGACGGTCGGGCCGTCCGGGGCGGCGTCCCAGTCCTTGACGACCATGTTGAGCTCGCCGCCGACGTACTGGATCGGCTTGGACACCGAGAGCAGGTGGGGCTCCAGCCGGGGGAAGACGGACTCGACGGACATGGTCTCGATTCTACGAGGGCACCGGGGCGCGAGCGGCATCGTCGCGGGCGCCCTGGAACCGTCCCGTAGGGTTGCGCCCATGAGCGCCTCCACCTCTGGCCGACTCGGGTGGACCCTCTTCACACCGCCGCTCGCGGCGGTGGTGCTGGCGATCAGCTGGGGCACGCACCCCGCTCCGCTCGCCGCCAGTCTCATCGGTGTCGCGCTGGTCGGCGCCGTACTGGCCGCGGTCCACCACGCCGAGGTGGTCGCCCACAAGGTCGGCGAGCCGTTCGGCTCGCTGCTCCTGGCCGTCGCGGTCACCGTGATCGAGGTCGGCCTGATCGTCATGCTGATGGTCTCCGGCAGCGGTGACACCTCGACGCTGGCGCGCGACACGGTCTTCGCCGCCGTGATGATCACCGTCAACGGCATCGTCGGCCTGGCGCTCGTCGTGGGCGCGCTGCGCCACCACCTCGCGATCTTCAACCCGGAGGGCACCGGCTCGGCGCTCGCCACCGTCATCACCCTCGCCGGCCTGACCCTGGTCGTGCCGACGTTCACGGTGAGCGAGGCCGGGCCGGTGCTGACCGGCGAGCAGCTGACCTTCGCCGCCTTGGCGTCGCTGGTGCTCTACGGCTCGTTCGTGTTCACCCAGACGGTGCGCCACCGCGACTTCTTCCTGCCGGGGACGACGTCCACGCCCGGTGGCTGGACGCCCCAGAACGACGCGGACGGCGACGACCACGCCGACCCGCCGACCGCCCGCGAGGCGCAGCTGAGCCTGGTGCTGCTCGTCCTGTCGCTGGTGACGGTGGTCGGCCTGGCGAAGGTGGAGTCCTACTCCATCGAGGAGGCCGTCGAGTGGCTCGGCTTCCCCCACGCCGTGGTGGGCGTCGTGATCGCGCTGCTGGTGCTGCTGCCCGAGACGATCGCGGCCGTGCGCGCCGCAGCACGCGAGCGTGTCCAGATCAGCCTCAACCTCGCTTATGGTTCCGCGATGGCGTCGATCGGCCTCACGATCCCCGCGATCGCCGTCGCGTCGATCTGGCTCGAAGGTGAGCTGGCCCTGGGCCTCGAGCCGCTCCAGCTCGTGCTGCTCGCGCTGTCGGCGACGGTGGGCATCCTCACCGTGGTCCCGGGCCGCGCCAAGCCGCTCAACGGCATCGTCCACCTGCTGCTGCTCGCCGCCTTCCTGCTGCTTACGGTGGCACCGTGAACCGACATACGACGCGCGCCACCGTGAGCGCAGCGCTCGCCGCGGTCGTCCTCCTCCTCCTCCTCGCGGGATGCGGCGGCAGCGAGGAGCCGGCCGACCCCGACCGGATCGTGCTCACCCCGGCGAAGGACGGCGGCACCGGCGCCCAGCCCGTCGGCAATCCGGTCGGGGACGGCACCGCCGCGGAGGTCGAGGGCTATCGGATGAGCGACGTGCGCCTGCCCGGCCCCGACGGCACCGGCCCGGTCTCCTTCCGGATCCTCGACCCGTCCGGTGCTCCCCTGCTGGACTACACCGAGGAGCAGACCAAGCTGCTGCACCTCTACGTCGTGCGCGACGACCTCGCGCAGTTCCGCCACCTCCACCCCGAGCTGGCCGCGGACGGCACGTGGACCGCGCGGGTCGACCTCGGCACTCCCGGTCGCTGGCGCGTGGTCGCGGAGTTCATCCCCCAAGGCGCCTCCCGACCGCTCGTCCTCGGCACGACCCTCACCGTCCCCGGCTCCTGGACCGCGGTCGACGTACCGCGCGGTGAGGACGCACGCACCGGCGACGACGGCGTCGTGCGGGCCCGCCTGCTCGCCCACGGCGAGACCGGGCCGAACGGCCGGTTGCGGCTGCGGATCACCGACGCCGACGGCGCTCCGGTGACCCTCGGGAGCTATCTCGGCGCGAGCGCCCACCTCACCGGCTTCGCCGCCGACTCCCGCGGCTTCGTGCACGTGCACCCCTACGGCGCTCCCGAGGTCACCGACGACGGCACGGTGCTCACCTTCCACACCGTGTTCACCCAGCCCGGCGACTATCGGCTCTTCCTCCAGGTGCGCGTGGACGGCCTGTTGCACCAGCTGGCCGTCACCGCACCGGTCACCGCTGCGGGCTGAGCACGCTGGGCTAGGGTCACGGCGTCCCTATCGACCCACGCGAGGAGCCCCCATGACCCACCGCACGGCCCGCCGGGCCCTGGTCGCCCTGCTGACCCCCACCCTGCTGCTGGCCGGCTGCGGTGACGGAGGGTCCGACGCCGAGAAGGCCGGCACGCCGACCGGGGAGGCCACGAGCGCCGCCACCGACGGCCCGGACGGCTCGGACGGCTCGGACGGCGACGGGAGCACCGGCGCGAGCGGCACGCTGACCAAGGAGAACTTCCACGAGGTCGTGCTGGCCGCGCAGAAGGAGGCCGGCTCGTTCCGCGGCCGGACCATCAGCTCGATGGGCGGCGTCGTGGTGACCATGGAGAGCGAGGCGACCTACGACGGCGACGTCCTCGCCGCCCACGCCACCACCACGCCCGACAGCGCCCAGCAGATGGAGATGTACGTCGTCGACGGCGTCCTCTACCTCCGCGGCGACGGTCTCGACGCCCCGGCCGGCAAGTGGATCAAGATCGACCCGTCGGACCCGTCCACCGCCGACAGCTCGCTGGCCCAGCTCGGTGGGCTCGCCGACCCGGCGAAGGCGCTGGCGGTCCTGGGCGCCCCGAAGAGCTTCGAGCGGGTCGGCAGCGAGACCGTCGAGGGCGTCGAGACCGAGCGCTACAAGGTGGTCATCGACTCCTCGTCGTACGCCGAGAAGCTCGGCCTCGGCGAGGAGGTCGCCGCGGCGATGCCTGCGGAGATCCCGTTCGACTTCTGGGTCGACGCGGAGAACCGTCCGATCAAGACGGTCGTGGAGATCGAGACCGGGGGCTTCGCGGTCAAGACCGAGCAGCTCTACCTCGACTACGGCGCCGACGTGACGATCACCGCGCCGGACGACGCCGACACCGTCCCGTGGAAGGGCTTCGGCCAGGGCTGATCTGCCCGCTGATCGAGCGGCCGCGCGGGAGGCCGTCAGCGCACCTCGAGGTCCAGCCCGGTCACCGGGCTGGTGAACTCGTCGACCCGGACGCTGACCTGCAGGCGCCAGGCGCCGGTGTGCGGGAACACCACGTCGGCGGTGTACGTGCCGGCGCCGTCGGGGCTGACGGGGACCTCGCCGAGGTCGACGCTGCCGGAGCGCAGGGCGACGGCGGGCGCGGCGTGCAGGTCGAGCGGCTCGCCCGCGAGGTTCTGCACCTGCACGATCAGGCGGCGCTGGAGGCCGGGGCCCGGGTCGAGGACGGCGAGCACCTTGAGGTCGTCGTCGGCGACGCCCGTGACGACTCCCGTGTCGGCGGTCTGCGTCTGGCCCGGTGGCTCGCCGGCCGGCGGCTTCTGGGTGAGGAAGCCGGTGACGGCCAGCACCGCGACGAGGAGGGCCGCCTCGGCGAACACCGTGCGACGCACCAGGAGCGCACCCCGGCGGCGCTCGTCGTGACCGGAGGTGTCGGCGGCGACGCGCGGCACGAGCCGGAGCCGGTTGAACGCCGCGATCGCCACGACGACCAGCACCAGCGCGACCTTGACGAGCAGCAGCCGGCCCCACGTCTCGCCGAGGAGCCGCTCCCACGAGCCGACGATCCGCCAGCCGAGCAGCACTCCGGTCACGGCGACGACGGCGAGCAGGCCCGCCGCGACGGTGGAGAACCGGGTGACCAGCAGGGCGGCGTCGCGGGCCCGCCCGACCACCGACGGCAGGACCAGCACGAGCCCCACGAGGCCGCCCAGCCAGACGGCGCCGGCGGTCAGGTGCAGCGCGTCGGTGACCACGAGCAGCATCGTCGGCTCGTAGGCCCGGGTGTGGCCGACGAGCGCCGGCGACCACACCGCGAGGGCCGTGACGAGATCGACGACGAGCGACGACCGGTCCCGGCCCGCCGCCCAGGCCGCGACGCCGAGGCCGCCCAGCTGCAGCGCGAGCACCTGGAGGTCGTCGCGGACCAATGCGGGGTCGAGGGACGCGGGATCGACCACCCCGCCGAGCCCCGAGCCGAGCTGATAGGCCCCCGCGAGCGGAACCGCCGCCGCGGCGGCGAGCACCGCGACCAGTGCGCTGCCGCGGAGCACGCGGACGAGCCGGCGGCGTACGTCGGGGGCGAGCCGGACCCCGCGCGCCGTCCAGCCCAGGAAGACGGCGAGCCCGCCGGCGAGGAGGAGGGCGACGTAGTCGACGCCGTGCACGATCGCCTGGACGGTCGGCACACCGCCCGGGTCCACGGGGCCGGTCTGCGGGGGTGCGACCTTCGGGCTCGGCGCGGTGACGTGGAAGGTCAGCGAGCCGGCGATGGGGTGGCCGTCCGCGGAGACGACGCGCCAGGTGACGACATAGGTGCCGTCGGCGAGGTCGTCCGGCAGTCGGCCGGTGACCTCCACGCCGCTCGCGGCGGCCTCGACGTCGACCCGCTCGCCCGCGGCGTCGAAGGCGAGGAGCCCGTCGGGCACCAGCTGGACGGGCTCGTCGAAGGTGAAGGTCACCGTCGAGGGCGCCTCGTCGACGACGGCCCCCTCGGCCGGATCGGTGGAGACCAGGGTGGCGTGTGCCGACGCCGAGCCCGCCGTCCCGAGCACGGTCCAGACGGCGAGCAGCACGGCGAGCGGGAAGGCGCGCAGCGACGCCGGCACACGCCCCACCACTAGGCCCGCTTGCCGGAGCGGACGAGCGCGAGCGCGCCGAGGGCGAGACCGGCCAGGCCGGCGACGAGGCCGGCGATGGCCAGGCCGTTCCCGTCGTCGTCCGACGCGGCCTCCGTGTCCGCCTCGGTGCCCGCCTCGGTGCCCGTGTCGCCGTCGGTGGCGGTGCCTTCCCCGGTGTCGGGCTCCTGCGCCCCGCTCGAGCCGGCGTGCTGGTCGCCGTCACTCGCCTCGGTGACGGTCAGCACCGGCGCCGGGCTCTCCAGCTCCTCGGGGTCCTGCCCCTCGGCGGCGGTCTCGGTCCACCCGGTCTCGCCCTTCTCGCAGGTCTGCACGACCGGGAACGCGAGCGTCTCCCCCGCCGCGTCGGGCAGCTGAACGGAGAGCTCGACGGTGTCGCGGTAGCCGTCGGGAAGCGGCATGCGAGCGGTGTAGACGACCTGGGCGGTGCGCTCGGTGAGGGTGTTGCCGTGTGCGTCCGTGACGGGCTCGTCGAGCTTCTCCTCGACCTTCTCGACCCTCCAGCCCGGGTTGATCGTCGGCGTGACCTGCGGGATCTCCTCGGGCATCTGGATGGCCAGCCTGGTCGTCGGGGAGCCCTCGCACCCGTGGCCCACGCTGAAGGTGAGCACGGCGTAGGAGCCCGCGGCGGTCGTGTCGGGGCTGACGGTGACGTGGGCGCTCGCGGCTGCGGCGGTCAGGGCGACGACGCCCAGCGAGGTGCCGAGAGCGGCGGTCGCGCCGAGGGTGGACAGGGTGGAACGACGAAACTGCATGATGTCTTCTTTCGGATCGGTGGTGACTCGGGTGAGGGCAGCAGCGAGCGCCCGCCCTCCCGCAGGAGTCAGGCGATCGCGAAGGCGGCCTCCGGAGGGCCGCGCGTGGGCGCGACGTCGCGGTACGCCGCGGCGGCCGGCTCGCGTCGCGGCGCCGCGGTGAAGGTCCGGCGGGGCCCGGGGACCGGGACGACGCCGGGCTCGGACCACTCGAGGAGCACCTCGACCGCCCGGCGTCGCAGCGCCCACATGGCGCCGGTGACCGCGGCGGCCACGGCGTGCGCGGCGAGCATCGCCGGGCCGAGCCCGAGCACCGTCGCAGCGGTGTGCTCGTGCCCGGGATGGGCCGTCGAGCCGAGGGCGACCAGCCACCCGTGACCGAGCAGCTGCGCCGCCAGGAGCACCGGCAGGACCACGCGGATGCTCGCGCGGTGCCGCAGGACCAGCGTGCCGGCGCCGTAGACGAGTCCGGCGAAGACGAACAGCCACCAGGCCGACGGGACCTCTCCCCCGGCGGCGACGTGCGCCAGCGCCAGCGCCGCCACGCTCTCGGCGCTGCCGAGGGTCGCCGCGACCGCCACACGACGGCGGGGGGCGCGGCGGACGGTCAGCACGCCCCTATCCTGCCGGAGGCGCCCACACCCGCGTCGGCGAGGTGTGGCGCGGCGGGGTGTCAGCGCCGGACCAGCACCCGCTGCGTCGGGGCCAGCCGGGCGGCCGGGGCGGAGAGCGCCCGGAGGTGGATGTTCTGCAGCAGCCCGATGGCGAGCATGCCGGCGAACATCGACGAGCCGCCGTAGGACACGAACGGCAGCGGGACGCCGGTGACCGGCATGATGCCCAGGCACATCCCGACGTTCTGGAAGGCCTGGAAGCCGAACCAGCAGGCGATGCCGGCGGCCGCGATCCGGCCGAACACGTCGTCGGTGCGGGTCGCGATGCGCAGCGCCCGCCAGAGCACGACGCCGAGCAGGGCGACCACCAGCGCGGCGCCGACCAGGCCGAGCTCCTCGCCGGCGACGGTGAAGACGAAGTCGGTGTGCTGCTCGGGGACGAAGCCCGACTGGGTCTGCGATCCCTGGAAGAGGCCCTGCCCGAAGAGCCCCCCGTTGCCGACCGCGATCCGGGCCTGCTCGACGTTGTAGCCGGCACCCTTGGGGTCGAGCGCCGGGTTGGTGAACGCGAGGAACCGGTCGACCTGGTAGTCCTTGAGCATGCCGCTGGACACGGCGACGACGGCGGCGGCGACACCCCCACCGGCGAGGACGCCGAGCCAGCGCCGGTGCGCGCCCGAGGCGGCGATGACGCCGAAGACCGTGGCGGTGAGGACGAGCATCGTGCCCAGGTCGGGCTGGGCCAGGATCAGCGCGGCCGGCACGCCCGCGACGAGGAGCATGAGCAGCACGTCGACGGTGCCGACCCGGTCGCGCCAGCGGCCCTCACTGCGCTCGGCGACGACGAGCGCCATGCCGACGACCACGGCGAGCTTCGCCAGCTCCGAGGGCTGGAAGGACATCCCGCCGAGGATCAGCCAGGAGCGCGAGCCGTTGATGGTCGAGCCCATGACGAGGACCAGCACCAGCCCGCCGACGGCGAGCAGGTAGCCGACCGGCGCCAGGATCCGCACCCAGCGGTGGTCGGTCACCACGACGAGTGCCATCAGGCCCAGGCCGAGCACGACGTTGACGACCTGCTTGACCACGAAGGCGCGGGGGTCGCCGCCGGTGAGGTCGTCTCGCTCGAGCGTCGCCGACCAGATCAGCAGGCAGCCGATCAGCGCGAGCAGCACCACCGCGCCGAGCAGCACCAGGTCGAGGTCGCCCCAGTGCAGGCGCCCGACCCGCCGCGACGCCGTCGTACGGCGGGTGCTGGCCGGGATGCGGCCGCTCGCCGGACTCATCAGTCGTCTCCCTTCGCCCGCGGCGGGAGGATGGACCCGTCCTCACCGAAGGTCGGCAGCCCGGCCGGGGGCGTGACGCCCGGGATCGCGGCCTTGCTCGGGCGGGCCTGGTCGCCGTCGACGCCGTAGAGCGCCTCCCAGATGGCGCGGATGCCGTCGCCGGTGGAGCCCGAGCCGGTGCCGCCCTGGCTGATCATCATCACCACGACGTAGTCCTCGGTGTAGGACGCCACCCACCCCGTCGACTGCTTGCCGTAGACCTCCGCTGAGCCGGTCTTGGCGCGGATGCGGACGCGGTCGAGGGGGAAGCCCTGCAGCTTCCAGCTCATCGTGCCGCGCGTCGCGACGCCCTGCAGCGCCTCGTCGACGTACCGGAGCACCGACGCGGGGATCTTCAGCCGGCGCTCCTTCTCCGGCTCGATCTCGCGGATCACCTCGCCGTCGGGCGAGACGATCGCCTTGCCGACGCGCGGCTGCCACAGTGTGCCGCCGTTGGCGATCGCGGCGTAGCCGCGGGCGAGCTGCAGGGGCGTGACGATGGTGTCGCCCTGACCGATCGCGAAGTTCGCGGCGTCGGGCAGGCGGTACTTCCAGCCCTCGACGCAGAACTCGCGGGCGAACTTGTAGACGAAGTCGGAGGTGCCCTTGTCCTGCGGCTTGTCCGCGATGCCGCAGTAGTAGTCCTTCATCGAGGCGTAGTAGTCGTGCTTCCACTTGCGGTCGGCCACCCGCCCCGAGGCCTCACCGGGCAGGTCGACGCCGGTGCGCTCGCCGAACCCGAACCGCTCGGCCTGCTCGACCAGCGGGTCCTTGGCGTTCGCGTCGTCGGGGTCGGAGCCGAACCGCTGCCAGAAGTGCATGCCGACCTGGAAGAAGAAGGTGTTGCAGGAGACCTCGAGCGCGCGGGCGAAGGTGATGGAGCCGTACGCCGACGACTCGTGGTTGTGGAAGGCGCGGTTGCCGATCTGCACCGCCGAGGGACAGCCGAGCACGGTCGAGGGCGAGTAGCCGTGGGTGAGCGCCCCGACGGTCATGAACGGCTTCCACGTCGAGCCGGGCGCGAACTGACCTTGGAACGAGCGCGCCAGCAGCGGCGTGCCGGCGGCCTCGGAGTAGAGCCGCTTCAGCTGCTTGTCGGTGATCCCCCCGACCCACACCGACGGGTCGTAGGTCGGCTGGCTGGCCATCGCGACGATCCGCCCCGTCTTGGCCTCCATCACCACGGCGGCGCCGGAGTCGGCCTCGAAGTTGCGCTTGGTCACGGGGTCGCGGGTGCTGCGCTGCTTGGCGATCATCGCGGCGAGCTGCTCCTCCACGACGCCTTGCACCTTCGCGTCGATGGAGGTCACCAGGGTGTCGCCGGGCTGCGCCTCGAGACCGGAGACGTCCTCGCGGACCCGGCCCTGGGAGTCGACGGCGACCTGGTCGTAGCCGGGTTGGCCGCGCAGCCACTCGTCGTACTCCTTCTCGACGCCGGCGCGGCCGACGACGGAGGCGCCGTTGACCGAGCTGTCACCGGCGTCCTCGGCCGTCTCGAGCTCCTCCTTGGTGATCGGGCTGAGGTAGCCGAGCACGTGCGCGGCGTTGATGCCGTACGGCGAGGGGTACTGCCGCACGCTCTGCCGGTCGACCACCACCCCGGGGAAGTCCTCGGGCTGCTCGAGGATGCGCAGCGCCGCGCCCTCCGCGACGTCCTGGGCGACGGGCACCGGCTGGTAGGGCGAGCCGTTCCAGCACTTGCCGGCGACGGCGCCGGCGTCGCCGCAGAGCAGCAGCTTGGCCTCGATCGCGCCCACGTCGACGCCGATCGCCTCGCTGGTGCGGCGCAGCAGCTCGGCCCGGTCGCCCGCCGACATCTTGCCGAGCAGGGTCCGGTCGATCGAGACGACCCAGATGAGCCGGTTGGTCACCAGCGGGCGGCCCATGGCGTCGACGATGAGGCCGCGCTGGGGCTGGACGACGATCTCCCGCACCGACTGGGAGGCGGCCTTGCCCTGGTAGCTCTCCCCGGAGATCACCTGCAGGTAGTAGAGCCGGACGCCGAGGGTCGCGAGCAGGGAGAAGACGAGGGTCTGCAGGACGATGAGCCGCAGCCGACTGCGGTGGGAGGCCCCGGCTGCTGGTGCGGCCGCCATCAGGCACGCACCCGCATCCGCTGGGCGGACCGCGGCGGCCGCTCGCCCGCCGCGCGGGCGTGCAGCCCGAGCGTGGCGGGGACGACCAGCACGGCCGCGACGACGTCGAGGAGCAGGCCGACCAGGGTGACCGGCAGCAGGTCGCCGACCGAGCCGGAGTCGCCGAGCAGGAGCCCGCTCAGCGCGAAGACGGAGAGGCCGACGAACGACCCGCCGGCCGCGGTCGCCAGCGCGAGCGGCAGCGGGGTGCGGCCCCGGGCGTACGCCGGCAGACGGCCCCCGACCGCGCCTCCGGGGCCGTCGGCGGCGTGGTCGTGGACCAGCCTGCCCACGACGTACCCGACGACCATGAGCGCGAGCGCCCACCGCCCGGCGAGGTGGTCGGCGGGCGGCGCGATGTCGAGCAGCAGGCCGGCCCAGAAGCCGGTCAGGGTGGCGAACCGGGTGTCGGTCGCGACGGCGGTCGCCACGACGACCAGGAGCACCACGTCGGGGACCACGCCGAGACCGCCGACGTCCCAGGCGAAGAGCGGGAGGACCGTCACCTGCAGCAGCAGGGCGGCGAGGACGGCGACGAGGGTGGCGATCAGGCGCCCGCGGCGGTTCATGGCGCCAGGCTCCCGTCCGCTTCGATCGTCGCCTCCGGGGTGCCGGACGGCACGACGATCCCGACCAGGTCGAGCGCGGTGAAGTCGACGCCGGGCGTGATGACGGCGCGGTACGACGTCTCGCGCAGCGACTCGTAGACCTTGCCGACCGTGCCGATCGGGACGCCGGCGATGTACGGCGAGCCGCCCTCGCTGCCCCACGTCACGACCTGCTGGCCGACCCGGGGCACCACCGAGCGGTCGGCGAGCTCGAGCTCCAGGCGGTCGTCGGTGCCGAGGTGGCCCCGGCCGCGGACGAAGCCGAGCTCCATGCTCTCCCCGATCCGGCCGCCGACCGAGGAGGTGTCGTCGACGATGAGCAGCACGGTGGCGGTGTGGGCGGTGACCGACGTGATCCGGCCGACCAGGCCCTCCGCGGCGACCACCGTCATGTCCGGGCGCAGTCCGGCGTCGGAGCCGGCGTCGAGGGTGACCGTGCTGGAGAACGACTGGGCCGGGCCGATCGCGATCACCCGCGCCGCCACCAGGGCGTAGCCGACGTCGCGGGCCACCGCTCGGAGCCCCTCGAGGTCGGCGAGCCGCTGCTCGTCGTACCCGGCCTTGGCGAGCCGGGCGCGCAGGCCGGCGTTCTCGGCCTCGAGCCGCGCCACGTCGCCGCGCAGCGCGCCGTTGGTGCGCACGGCGCCCGGAAGGTCGACGACCGGGCGGACCACCGCGGAGACGCCGGCCTGGACCGGGCCGACGACCTCGCCGACGACACGGCGCACCGGGTCGATCGGCGAGCCGTCGCCGCCGGCCTTGTCGACGACCATGAGCGCCGCGCAGGCCAGCACGAGCGCGACGACCAGCGAGCGGGGCGGCCGACCGGCGTCGCGCACCGGGTCGCGGGAGACGCCGGTGCGGCGGACGGGACGGGTGTGGGGCGGGCGGGTGTCGATGGCCATGGGCGCCTCAGAACCGCCGCTGGTTGGTGACGAGCACCTGCTGGAGGGCCTCGAACTCCTCGACACAGCGGCCGGCGCCCATCGCGACCGAGACGAGCGGGTCCTCGGCGACGTGGACGGGCATGCCGGTCTCGTGGCGGATGCGCTCGTCGAGTCCCCGCAGCAGCGCTCCCCCGCCGGTGAGCACGATGCCGCGGTCCATGATGTCGCCGGCCAGCTCGGGCGGCGTCTGGTCGAGGGTGACCCGCACGGCGTCGACGATCGCGTGCAGCGGCTCCTCCAGCGCGTGCCGGATGTCGGCGCTGGTGACCTCGACGGTGCGGGGCAGGCCGGTGACCATGTCGCGGCCGCGGACCTCGCCCTGCGGCTCGCCCGGGCGGGGGAAGGCGGAGCCGAGCGTCATCTTGACGTCCTCGGCGGTGCGCTCGCCGAGCATGACGCCGTGCTCCTTCTTCATCCACGCGATGATCGCGGCGTCGAGATCGTCGCCGGCCGTGCGGACCGACAGGGAGGTGACGATCCCGCCGAGGGAGATGACCGCGACCTCCGTCGTACCGCCCCCGACGTCGACGATCATGTTGCCGGTCGCCTCGTGCACCGGCAGCCCGGCGCCGATCGCGGCGGCCATCGGCTCCTCGACGACGTAGACCCGGCGCGCGCCGGCCTGGTAGCCGGCCTCCTTGACCGCCCGCTGCTCGACCGGCGTGATCGAGCTCGGCACGCAGATCACCATCCGCGGCTTGGCGAAGTACCGGCGGCGGTGGACCCGCGCGATGAAGTGGCGCAGCATCTGCTCGGTGGCCTCGAAGTCGGCGATGACGCCGTCGCGGAGGGGGCGCAGCGCGGTGATGCTGTCGGGCGTGCGGCCCAGCATCTGCTTGGCCTGGTGCCCGACCGCGATCACCTCGCCGGTGCTGTCGTCGAGCGCCACCACGCTCGGCTCGTCGAGGAGCACGCCACGGCGG
>Ga0164243_10008158_pt1 | contig 15517 bp, 13 predicted proteins | sample OricompcompostOP_FD_108781 | JGI IMG/M metagenome (GOLD analysis project Ga0164243, IMG submission 108781) | Organic Plus compost microbial communities from Emeryville, California, USA - Original compost - Organic plus compost (OP) | ecosystem: Engineered > Solid waste > Mixed feedstock >... | reverse complement strand
GCGCTCCGCGATCTCCTCGTCGATGACCCGGTCCAGCGCGCGCAGGGTGTCCTCCGGGGCGTTCTGGTCCTCCAGGTCCGCGCGCAGCGCCCGCCACCGCAGCTCCACGGCCTTGGCCGCGTCCTCGGTGGTCCGGGTCAGGTCGGCGTCCCCGGCGATCACCCGGAGGTCGAGCAGTCCGACACCAGCGGTCAGCTCGTCGGAGGCGACCCGGGCGCATTCGGCGGGGGTGCGTACCGAATGATCGAGGCGCACGCCGCAGTCCCAGAGCGGATACCAGAGCCGTTCGGCCAGGTTGTTGATCATGCGGATGCTGCCGTCGTGCAACAGCACCAGGTCGACGTCGGACCGGGGCCCCAGCTCGGACCGCGCCAGGCTGCCGACCCCGGCCAGGGCCACCCCGGTCGACGGGCCGCCGGCGGTGGCGTACAGGTCGCGGAGCGTGGCTTCGACCACCTCGGTCATCGCCTGCCGCCGCCGGGGGCCGTCGCCCGCCGCCCAGGACGCCGTGGACGCGACGGCGAGCCGCTCGCCGGTGAGATCCCGGCGGCGGCTCGCCGTCCTGCTGCGGGTCAGATCGCGTCCAGCCCGCGTTCGCCGGTACGCACCCGGACGATGTCCTCGACGTTGCTGATCCACACCTTGCCGTCACCGATCCGGCCGGTCCGGGCGCTCTTGACCAGAACATCGGTGATGTCGTCGGCATCGGCGTCGTCGACCAACACCTCGATGCGGATCTTGGGCACCAGGTCGACGGTGTACTCCGCTCCCCGGTAGACCTCGGTGTGCCCGCGCTGGCGGCCGAATCCGCTGGCCTCGCTGACGGTCATCCCTTCGATGCCGAACGCCTCGAGCGCCGACTTGACCTCGTCCAACATATGCGGCTTGATGATCGCGGTCACGAGCTTCATGCCGACACCTCCTGATCATGGGCCACGCCTGCATCCACCTCTGGTGAGCGGGCGAACGAAGCCCGCAGCCCGCCGCTGATGCTTCCGAAATCGTACGCGGACTCCGCGTGCTCGGTCTCGTCGATGCCGGTGAGCTCGTCGTCCCGGCTGACCCGGAAGCCCATCGTTCGCTCCAGGACCCAGCCGATCGCATAGGCCAGCAGGAAGCTGTAGATCAACACCGCGACCGCGCCGACGAGCTGGCGCCAGATCTGGTCGAAGCTGCCGCCGAGGATGCCGGTGACGCCCGCCGGTGCGTCGGCGTCGGCGAAGATGCCGACGGCGATCGTGCCCCAGAAGCCGCCGATCAGATGGACGCCGACGACGTCGAGGGAGTCGTCGAAGCCGAGCTTCCATTTCAGGCCGACGGCCAGCGCGCAGAAGATGCCGGCAAGGAACCCGAGGATGATCGCACCCAGCGGGCTGACCGAGGAGCAGGACGGGGTGATCGCCACCAGACCGGCAACGACGCCCGACGCTGCGCCCAGCGAGGTCGCGTGCTTGTCGCGGATGCGTTCGATCAGCAGCCAGCCGAGTGCTGCCGCGCCGGTCGCGGTCAGGGTGTTCACGAAGACCACCGCTGCCGTGTTGTCGGCTGCGACCGCCGAACCGGCGTTGAAACCGAACCAGCCGAACCACAGCAGACCGGCACCGATCATCACCAGCGGCAGGTTGTGCGGGCGCATCGGGTCACGCTTCCAACCGATCCGCTTGCCCAGCACCAGGGCCAGTGCCAGACCTGCAGCGCCGGCGTTGATGTGCACCGCCGTACCGCCGGCGAAGTCGATCGCCTTGAGGTTGTTGGCGATCCAGCCACCGACGTGGCTCACCGTGCCGTTGTCGTCGGTCATGGTGAAGTCGAAGACCCAGTGGGCGACCGGGAAGTAGACAACGGTCGACCAGATCAGCGCGAACACCATCCAGGTGCCGAACTTCGCCCGATCGGCGATGGCACCGGAGATGAGAGCGACGGTGATGATCGCGAACACGGCCTGGAAGGCGACGAACGCCATCGGCGGCAGACCCGCCCCGGTGTCTTTCATCATTCCCTTCAGGCCAAGCTCTTCGAACGGGTTGCCGAACAACCCGCCGACCACGTCGTTGCCGAACGCGATCGAGTAGCCGTACAGCACCCAGGTGACGGCGACCAGGCAGAGCGCGCCGAAGCTCATCATCATCATGTTGAGCACGGTTCGTGCGCGGACCATGCCGCCGTAGAACAGCGCGAGCCCCGGTGTCATCAGCAGGACAAGGGCCGCGGACGTGAGGATCCAGGCGGTGTCGCCGGAATTCACTTCCATGACAGTCATCGGCAAAATCCCTTACGGCGTGAGGATCACGGACTCCCCGGACCGTGATTGCGGCCAACTTTGCTTGACCCGTGTTGCAGGGGATCGCCCATCGGTGTTACGAGTGTGTTTCGCCGCCGGCGGTGGATCGTGGTGTCCATCGTTCGCCCCGACCCTTGTGGCGGCCCCGTCGGATCCCTCGTCGCGACCCCGCTGCCCCCTCGTCGCGACCCCGCTGCTCCCTCGTCGCGGCCCTGATGCCCCCTCGTCGCAAGGTCAAAGGTTGACCCGGTGGCTGCGACACGCCGATCGCGTCGACCGCTGGATCAAACCTTGACCTTCGGAGCCCGGGCCACCGGCCGCTGGGTCAAACCTTGAGCTTCGCAAAGCGGGCGGGAACGCACCGCCAGGAGTGGGAGTCAGAAGCCGAGTTCGGTACGGGCCTGCAGCAGATCGGCGCCGGCCCACCAGGCGCTGTAGGCGTCGTTGCTGGACAACGAACGCATGATCGCCCGGTCGAGGTAGAGGATTCCGTCCAAATGATCGGTCTCGTGCTGGACTATCCGCGCCTGCCACCCGGTGAAGCGCTCGACGACCGGGGCGAAATCCTCGTCCTGGCAGCGCAGCTCGACGGTGACCGCACGTTCGGTTGCCGCCTGCCAGCCCGCCACCGACAGACAGCCCTCGTACCAGGTCGCGGTGTCGTGGCCGATCTGTCGGTACTGCGGATTGACGATCACCGTGTACGGCAGCGGCCGCCGGTCCCGCGCCGCCGCGACGTCTTCCGGAACGACCGCAGAGTCCTCCAGCACGGCGACCCGGATCCCGAGCCCGATCTGCGGTGCGGCCAGGCCGACACCGGGTGCGGCCAACATGGTCTCCCGCATGGCCGTGAGAAGTTCGGCGAACAGTCCCCGGTCCAGATCGGCGGGTACGTCGGCCGCCCGGCGACGCAGCACCGGATGACCCGCCTGGACGATGGCCAACGGCTTGGGCTGCTCCAGCACCGCCCGGATTGCGTCCTCGATCGTCGTCGTGTCCACGCCCGGAAGCGTACGACCAGACGGGCCTCGGATACCGCCCACCTCGCCTCAGTGAGGTGATTGACCGGTCCGGGCCGGGTCGTCCTGCTCATGGGCGCCGGGCTGGGGGAGCGATGCGGCAGCGGACGGCGACGGCCAGGTGATCACGTCGGCCGACCAGCTTTCCGGCAGCCCGATCCGCCACAGCGGGCGGACGAAGATCATCAACACCACGGTGACCACCAGCAGTGCGGCAAGCACCCACAGGGTCGTGCTGATGCCGACGTTGGCCAGCAACTGACTGCCCACGACCGGCGACAGCGGGGCACTGACCAGCCAGCACAGGCTGAGCACCGAATTGAGTCTGCCCTGCATGGCATCCGGCGTGATCGACACGACATAACCGCCGAGCCCGGCATTCAGCGCCGGAGCCAACATCAGCGGGATCCCCAACAGGAGAAGGAAGGCCCAGTACTGCTCGATCAACGCCATTCCGATCAGGCTCACCGACAGCAGGGCCAGGGTGAAGATGGTGATCGGTCCGACGCGCACCCGGTCCAGCAGGCGACCGGCGAACAGCGAGCCGATCAGCATCGCGGCGCCGCTGACGAACTCGATCAGGCCGATCAGGAACGGCTTGGTGCCGGTCTGCACCAGTTCCAGCGTGATCGCGATGATCAACGCGCCGGCCACCAGGTTGACCAGGGCGAACAGCCCGAGAGAGGCCCGCATCAGCGGTACCGCCCAGCAATAGCGCAGCCCGTCGACCAGCGACTTGACTGGATGCTCGGGTTCGGCGTCGCGGTCGTCGTTCAACCGCGCCCGGACGAACAGGGTCGCCACCAGGACCACGGCCTGCCCGATGGCGTTGGCCAGGATCGGCACCATCCGACCCAGGCCGTACAGCAGGCCGCCGACCGGTCCGCCGAGCAGCGATGCCACGGCACCCCGACCCTGCACGGCGGCCATGGCCTGATGCATCTGCTTGGCCGGCACGACCATCCGGATCGCCGCGCTCTCGGCCGGACCGATGAAAGCGGTGATCATCGCGGAGACGAAGAGGACCCCCGCCAGCTGCCAACCGGTCAGCCAGCCGGCCAGCCCGGACACCGCCGCCCAGCCCCAGGCCAGGATTCCCGCGGCGGCACAGCCGATGATCAACTTCCGCCGGTCGACGCGGTCGACCACAACGCCCGCGGGCAAGGCGACGAGCAGGCCGCCGACTTCACCGACCGCCGCGATCGCCCCGGCCTTGGCGACCGATCCGGTGATCCCGTACGCGATCAGCGGGACGGCGAAGGCACCGATGCCGGCACCGATCAACTGGATCGTCCGGCCGGACATCAACAGCATGTACGGCTTGTTGTGCCGCAGCGCCGCCGGTTCGGCGACGGCTTCGGGTGTCGTGCTCACGAGCACGACGGTACGGCGTCCGGAACACATGCGCAAGAGTTCTTGCGCAATTGATCGTGCACAATTTGCTAGATTGGGGTGCGTGGCCGGCACGATGCACATCACCGATCCCGGGGTGCTTCGTGCCCTGTCCCATCCGCTTCGACAGCGGATCCTCAACGAACTCGATGTCGTCGAACACGCCCGCGCGGCCGATCTGGCCGAGGCACTCGACGAGCCGGCCAACTCGATCAGCTTCCATCTGCGCGTGCTGGCCAAGGCCGGGATCATCGAGGAAGCTCCCGAGCACGCCCGGGATCGTCGGGACCGGGTGTGGCGGCAGACCGCCGAATCGTTCACCATCGACAGCGAGACGCCCGGCGTCGACCAATTCCTCAAGCCCTACCTCGACTGGCTGCAGACGATGTTGGTGCATGCCTCGCGCTCACAGGGCAGGGAGGCCGCGGCGTCGATCCGCAGCGGCCTGCTGACCGAGAAGGAGATGCAGGAACTCGCCGACGAGGTCAACGAGGTGATCAGCCGGCGACTGGAGGCCGGACTGACTGCTGCCCGCCGGGACCGGAACAGGTCCGAACGCCGCGATCACCGGGTGCTGTTCGCGATCGGCCCGTGGGAGACCGCGCAGACCTCCACTCCGTCGGGTGATCAGCCGACCGGTCAGACCGGTCAGGAAGGCGATCGCTGACCGGGCAAGTGTCCGCGGTTGATCATCATGGCCGGACGGCAGGAGCGCCGTGGGTGGGTTCCCAGGCCTGCCAGGCGGAGTCGATCATGGAGGCAAGATCATGGTGGGCCGTCCAGCCCAGCGTCTCCGCGATCCGCGAGACGTCGGCAACCAGGGTGGCGGGATCGCCTGGTCGCCGGTCGCCGATGATCGGTCGCACGTCGTAACCGGTGGACCGGCCGATCTGGGCCAACACCTCCGACACCGACGAACCGGTGCCGGTGCCGACGTTGAAGATGTCGTACGGCCGGTCGTCCCGATCCAGGTAGTCCAGCGCCGCCAGGTGGGCATCGGCGAGATCGACCACGTGGATGTAGTCGCGGATACAGGTGCCGTCGGGGGTCGGGTAGTCATTGCCGAAGATCACCGGCTGCTTTCCCTCGGTGAGCAGGCCGAGTGCGATCGGGATCAGGTTGAACCGTGTCGGATCACCCAGCTCCGGCCAGCCCGCTCCGGCCACGTTGAAGTAGCGCAGGCCGACGCCGCGCAGACCCCAGGCCCTGTGCGCGTCCCGCATCATCCATTCGCAGACCAGCTTGGTCTCCCCGTACGGGCTGATCGGCGAGCTCGGACCGTCCTCGCGCATCGACGATCCCGGTGGCACATCCGGATTGCCGTAGGTCGCCGCGGAGGAGGAGAACATCAACTTGGTCACTCCCGCCGCCTCCATGGCCAGCAGCAGATGCGCCATGCCGCCGACGTTCTGGGCGAAGTACCAGGCGGGCCGTTCGGCCGATTCGCCGACCTGTTTCTTGGCGGCGATGTGGATCACGGCGTCCACTCCATGATCGGTGATCACCGCCTGAAGGGCATCGACCACATCGGTCCGGGAGAGGTCGAGCTGCACCAGGGTCGCGTCCCCGACGTTGGCCGCAACGCCGCTGCTCAGATCATCGACGACGACCACGGTGTCGCCGCGTTGGCGCAGCAGGCGGACGACATGGGATCCGATGTAGCCGGCACCGCCGGTGACGAGGACGCTCATGGGTCCACCGTAGTGGTCCGCCCGATCGGCGGAGTTCACTCGGCCGATCAGGTGGGTGGCCGCAGGACTCGGACATCGGTGATCACCAGGTCCAGGGCCTGGGCCACCGCTGACAGCGCCCGCTCCAGACCGGTGTCGTCGGTGCAGATGCCTGATCCGCTGTGCAACGGGGTGATCTCGACGACAGTGGCTGCGGGCCGACCGGTCGTCCGCCAGGTGCCGGCGATCCGTCCGTCGACGAGCACCGTGGGGGAGAAGAGGCCGTTGGTCCTGGCCCAGACCTTGTCGAGGTGCTCATGATCAATGAACCGGTCGCGATGCGCGGGTGCGTAGCCGAGCAGCAGCCCGTCGAACTCGGGAAGCAGTCGTAGGCCGGGATCGACCTGGCGCCGGGCCGGAAGGGCTGCCAGGTCGAGCAGGTCACTGCCGTCCGGTCCGGTGTGGTGGACGAGTTCGTCGCCCAGGGTCGCCACGGCGCGGTCGACGGCGCGCAGTGGGACGCCGAGCCACCAGGCGATGTCTCTTCGGTCGGCGGGTCCGTAGGAGCCGAGGTGGACCCGGGTCAGCTCGGTCACTGCCGCGTCCTGATCGAGCTCCGGAATCGTCGGGACCACCCGTCGCGCGGTGCGGTGGAAACTGTCGGTGCGCTGCTCCCAACGATCATCCCGAGGACGCCTGATCAATCCGCTGTGACCCCAGACCAGATTCCGACCGTAGCCGGTGTCCAGCACCGGCGACCGAGCCTCCGGGTGGCGGTCGGCGACGACACTTCGGGCCCGGTCGACGATCGCGTCCCGCGGCTGCCAGTTGTCGCCGCAGAACTCCTCGATGACCGCGATCAGCCCGTGCACCGCGGCATCGTCGATGCCGACCAGGCGGCCGAGATCGCGGATCTGTTGCGGACGGCGGACCGCATCGACGGCGGCGAACTGATCGACCACCGTGGTGTGCACGGTGCCGCGCAGATTCGTGGTCTTGAGCAACCGGTGATCGGCCAGGGCGTTGTTGATCGTCCGGTAGGAGCTGCCCGGCAGCCGGGAGGCGGCGGTGAGGAACGGGGCACGCGGCACCTGCGACTGGATCGGCCCGAGCCGACCGAAAAGCTCGATCAGCTATGCCCCGCCGCGTCCGCGGATCGCCGGGAACTGCCGGGCGAGCGTCATTCTCCGCAGCTTCTCCTCGGTCAGCACCATTTCTCCCCGGTCAGCGCCATGGTCGGAATCTAGCGGCAGTCGGTGACAGGTTTCGTCCGCAATCGGCCGGGGCGTGCTGGTTGCCGGTGTGACCTGTTCCACATCCTTGGCTGTCACATCCGGACGGTCGACGTCGACGACCCAGGAGGAGTCGTCGCGACCGAGTGGCGACAGGACAGGAACAGACGAAAGGAACACGATGGCACGGATGGCGATTGTCGAGGTTGCTCCCGAGGGCTACCGGGCGGCGTCCGCACTGGAGCGTTACTCCAAGGAGCACGTCGAACACGACATCTACGAGCTGATCAAACTGCGTGCCTCCCAGCTCAACGGGTGCGCGTTCTGTGTCGACATGCACGGCCGCGACATGCTGGAGAGCGGAATGCCCTTCCGCAAGATCAACTCCGTCGCCGCCTGGCGGGAGGCGGAGTGGTTCAGCGAGCGGGAGAGGGCCGCACTGGAACTGGCGGAGCAGGCCACACTGTTGCCCGGCGGCGTACCCGATGAGGTCTGGGACGCCGCGGCCAAGGTGTTCACCGAACGGGAACTGGCCGATCTGTTGTTCGCCATTGCGACGATCAACGTCTGGAACCGGCTGATGGTCAGTACGCAGTCGGGCCCGAAACCGCCCCGGCTGTGACCTTCTCCGGGTTGGCGATGTCGTAGAACCGATGGATCCTGCCGTCCCGGACTTCGAGGGTGAGCAGGTTCTGGCGACCGGCCAGAACCATGCTCACCCCGATCCTGCCGTTGATCAGGACCGCCTCCGCACGGATCTCCGGGTTGCGTCGGGTGATCCCGATGATCAACCGAGCCACCTTCAGCGGCCCGGCCACCGGTCTGCGGGCAGCCTTGGCCAGCCCGCCGCCGTCGGAGTAGGCGACCACGTCGTCGTGCAGCAGCGCCAGCAGTCGATCAAGATCGCCGCGGCGGGCGGCGGCCAGGAAGCGTACCAACAGGCGGTGCGCCGCAGCGGCCTCGTCGCGACGGTCATCGGCAGCATCGATCTCGGTCGCGGTGGCGCCGAGTCGGGCGCGGGCCCGATGATCATGTTGTCGTGACGCAGCCTCCGATATCTCCAGCAGGTCGGCGATCTCGGCATGGCTGTAGTCCAGCGAGCGGAGGATGATCACTGCGCGCTGTACCGGCGTCAGCCTCTCGGCCAGGCGTAGGAAACCGATCGACAACTCGGCCTCCCGCTCGCCCGCCGCGGCCGGCAGATCGGTGATCGCGGTCACTCGCGGTTCGGGCAGCCACGGCCCGACGTAGGTCCGGCGCTCCCGCTTGCGGCGGCGGAGCAGATCCAGCGAGCGGCGTACGGTGACGGTGGTCAACCAGCCGGGCGGGTTGTCCGGTTCGCCGCTCTGCAACCATTCCACGGCGACGTCACCGACGACGTCCTCGGCGTCGCTGACCGAGCCCAGCATCCGATATGCGATCCGCAGCAGACGCGGTCGCTGATCGTCGAAATCGGTGGCCTCGGACATCATGATCACGGCTGCAGGACCAGCCCGAACTCCCGTTCCAGGATCGTCTCGCCGGCCGGTGTCACCTTCAACGCCCGATGTGTGGCGCTGCGTTTCACCCAGCCTGCCTCGAGGAACCGGTCACGGATGCCGCGTCCCAACCGGCCGGCCAGGTGGTGTCGGGTCTCGGTCCAGTCGATGCAATAGCGGACCAGCGGCCGACGACTGTCCGGGACCCGGACTCCGATCTGTTCCAGGAAGGCGTCCCCGGCGTCGGTCACCCGATAGTCCAGATCGCGGCCGTGGCCGGCCGGGTGATCGTCGACGGCCTGCTCCGGAGCGAACAGTCCGTCGCCACCGGCCAGGTATCCGCGCTGGAGCATACTGTGCATGATTCCGACACCCAGGCGCCCGGCCAGATGGTCGTAGCAGGTCCGTGCCCGGCGCAGTTGGGCGGCGCGGGTGCTGCCGCGCAGCGAGGTGATCGGTTCCGGGGGCGCCAGCTCCATCAGTCGCTCGAGGACGCCGGCGACCTCGGGCCCGGCGATCCGGAAGTGCCGGTTGCGGCCGTCGTTCCGGGCCGCGATCAGGCCGCCGTCGGCGAGCTTGCGCAGGTGGGCACTGGCGGTGGAACGGCTGATTCCGGCCTCGTCGGCAAGCACGCTCGCCGAGAGTTCCCGACCCGATGCCAGTGCCAGCAGGATCTTGCTGCGGGCACGGTCGGCGATCAGTTCGGCGACCGCGGACAGATCCGCATCTCCGGTCATGATCAACTCCCGTTCTGCACAGGCTGCCGGGTGGCCCGCATCGAGCTCAGCACACCGAAGGCGCTGACCGCCGCAGCAAACACTCCGGCCACGACGAATCCGGTGCGGTATCCGCCCGCATTGAGCATCGCGCCCAGCACGGCAACACCGATGGCACCACCGAGCTGCCGTGTGGTGTTCAGACTGCCACTGGCCAGACCGGCACTGCCGGGCGGGGCGGCGTTCAGCGCGACAGACGTCATCGCCGGCATCGCCAGCGACAAGAGCCCACAGACCGCCAGGCCGATGATGATCACCACGGGACGGGCCGCCGCCGCACCGGTGGCGATGATCACCATCCCGATCACCGCGAACCCGAAGCCGACGATCATCGGCTTCCGTGGGCCGAGTCGGGCCACCAGGAATCCGCTCGAGGTGGCGCCGACGGCGACCACCAGCGCGGACGGGAGGACCGCCAGGCCTGCCCGGAGTGCGGAGAAGCCGTACGCCGACTGCAGCACAAGGGACACGCACAACAGGCTGCCGTAGATGCCGAAATTGAAGACCAGTCCGGTGATCAGCGCCCAGCCGAACTCCGGACGTCGCCGCAGCGACCGATCCACCAGCGGGTGCTCGGCGCGCCGTTCGGCGACACCGAACAGCATCCCGGCGGCGACCGCAGCACCGATCAGGGTGATGCCCAGCGGCGGACGGTCGACGGATTCGATGATCCCGGCAGTCAGGGCACCCAGTGCGACGACGGCCAGCACGGTGCCGATCAGGTCCGGGCGACGTGCGGACCGGTCGTCCGGCGGCGCCAACACCGCGATCACCGCCGCCACCGCGGCCGCGACCGGCAGGTTCAGCCAGAAGATCGCCGGCCATCCGACACCGGAGATCAACAGGCCGCCGATGATCGGCCCGGAGGCGAAACCCGCAGTGGCGATTCCGCCCCAGATGCCCAGCGCCCGGGCCCGCTCCCGGCTCACCGGATACAACCGCCCGATCAGGGCCAGTGATGCCGGCAACATGATCGCCGCGCCGACGCCCTGGACCACCCGGGCCGGGATCAGCACGGCCCAACCGGTCGCCAGGGCGGCGGCCAGCGACGCCACACCGAAGATCACGAATCCCAGGACGCTCGCCGAGCGGTGGCCGAACCGATCGCCGAGGGCTCCGGCGGCCAGCATGCAGGCTGCGAACGGGACGGCATAGCCGTCGACCAACCACTGCGCTGCCTCGATCCCGCCACCCAGATCGGAGCGGACCGCGTTCAGCGCGACGTTGACCACGGTCGCGTCGAACTGCACCAGACCGAAGGTGAGCGACAACGCGATCAAGGTGACGGTGCGGCGCATCCCGGCGACCTCGGCCGGCTGCTCGTCCACCGCCTGCTCATCCGACACCTCGGCATCGACACCCGTTCTGCCGCGTACAGGGGACATGGGTCCATGTTTGCCCGGTAACGATTCGTCGACCGGCGAACTGTCCGGGCCGGCCACGGCGGGGTGAGCAGGAGGCGCCGCCGGCGTGCTGGGGTAGGATGTCCCCATGCATCGCCAGGAGCTCCTTAGCTAGCCGCGCAGACCAGGTCTGTGCGGCTGCCCCTCGTGCCTTCGGCGCCAGGGGCCTTCTTATGTCCTGGACAAGGTATGCCCCGAACGAGTCGGCGGTGCAGAGGAGAGGGAGCTGTGACCGAGGTGCAAGAGCGCGAACCCGCGCAGGCGGAGCGGCGGGACGAGCCTGCACGCTATGACGCGGTGGCCGCCCAGGAGCGGTGGCAGGCGTACTGGGAGGAGCACCAGACCTTCCGGGCGCTGGACGACGGCTCCAAGGAGCGTCGCTACGTGCTCGACATGTTCCCCTATCCGTCGGGCGACCTGCACATGGGCCACGCCGAGGCGTTCGCGATGGGCGACGTCGTGGCGCGTTACCTGCGGCTGCGCGGTTACGACGTGCTGCACCCGATCGGCTGGGACTCCTTCGGTCTGCCGGCTGAGAACGCTGCCATCCAGCGCAACGAGCATCCGGCGAAGTGGACCTATGCCAACATCGAGACCCAGGCGAACTCGTTCCGTCGGTACGGCCTGAGCCTGGACTGGTCGCGGCGGCTGCACACGTCCGATCCCGAGTACTACAAGTGGACCCAGTGGCTGTTCCTGAAGTTCCGGGACCGTGGCCTGGCCTACCGCAAGGCGAGCTGGGTCAACTGGTGCCCCAAGGACCAGACCGTCCTGGCCAACGAACAGGTCGTCAACGGGCTGTGCGAACGCTGCGGAACCGCGGTCACCAAGCGGGAACTGACCCAGTGGTTTTTCAAGGTCACCGAGTACGCCGACCGGCTGCTGGACGACATGGAGCAGTTGGAGGGCGGTTGGCCGGAGCGCGTGCTGACCATGCAGCGCAACTGGATCGGCCGGTCCTCGGGTGCGTACGTGGACTTCCGGATCGAGGGTCGGGACGAACCGGTGACCGTCTTCACCACCCGCCCCGACACGTTGTACGGCGCCACCTTCTTCGTGATCGCCCCGGACGGCAAACTGGCTCCGCAGATCGTCACCGACGAGAAGCGGGCCGAGTTCGAGGCGTACCTGGAGCAGACCAAGTCCGAGACCGAGATCGAGCGGCAGTCCACCGACCGGGAGAAGACCGGCGTCTACCTGGGGGTCGACGCGATCAACCCGATCAACGGTGAGCGCATCCCGATCTTCGCCGCCGACTATGTGCTGGCCGACTACGGCACCGGTGCGGTGATGGCGGTGCCGGCCCATGATCAGCGTGACCTGGAGTTCGCGATCAAGTTCGACCTGCCCGTCCGGGTGGTGGTCGATACCGGTGCCGGCGACCCGAAGGAGACCGGCGCCGCCGCACCGGGCGACGGCCGGTACGTGAATTCGCCCGCCCTGGAAGGGATCTCCGGCAAGGAGGAGGGGATCGCCAAGATCATCTCTGTGCTGGAGGACCAGGACATCGGCCGCGGCGCGATCACCTACCGGCTGCGTGACTGGCTGTTGAGCCGGCAGCGGTTCTGGGGTGCACCGATCCCGATCATCCACTGCGAGCAGTGCGGGGAGGTGCCTGTGCCCGAAGATCAGCTGCCGGTCGAACTGCCGTATCTGACGGGCACGGATCTCAACCCCAAGGGCACCTCGCCGCTGGCCGCGGCGACCGACTGGGTCAACGTGGAGTGCCCGCGGTGCGGCGGCCCCGCCAAGCGGGACACCGACACGATGGACACCTTCGTCGACTCGTCCTGGTACTTCTTCCGCTACTGCTCGCCCGAGGAGGACCAGCGTCCGTTCGACCCCGCGGCGGTGGCGCGCTGGATGCCGGTGGCGCAGTACGTCGGCGGTGTCGAGCACGCGATCCTGCACCTGCTGTACATGCGGTTCTTCACCAAGGTGCTCTACGACATGGGCATGGTCACCTTCACCGAGCCGATGAAGCGGCTGCTGAACCAGGGCCAGGTGATCAACCAGGGCAAGTCGATGAGCAAGTCACTGGGGAACGGGGTCGACCTGGGCGCCCAGATCGACGAATTCGGCGTGGACGCGGTCCGGCTGACCGTGGTGTTCGCCAGCCCGCCGGAGGAGGACGTCGACTGGGCCGATGTGTCACCGGGTGGTTCGCTGCGGTTCCTGCAGCGGGCGTACCGGCTGGCCACCGACGTGACGAGCGAGCCGGGGGCCGACGTCACGACCGGTGACCGGGCGCTGCGGTCGACGATCCACAAGCTGGTCGCCGACATCACCGACTGCATCGAGGGCCAGCGGTTCAACGTGGCGATTGCTCGCATCATGGAGATGGTCAACGCCACCCGCAAGGCCATCGACGGTGAGGTCGGTGGTGGCGACCCGGCGGTCCGTGAGGCGGCCGAGATGATCACCAAGACGCTCAGTCTGTTCGCGCCGTACGTCACCGAGGAGATGTGGGAGACGCTGGGTCACCGGCCGTCGGTCGCCGACGCCGGCTGGCCCGAGGTCGACCCGGCGCTGCTGGTCACCGAGCGGGTCACCTGCGTGGTGCAGATCAAGGGCAAGGTACGCGCCCGGCTCGAGGTCTCGCCCCAGATCTCCGAGGACGAGTTGCGCGAGCTGGCGCTGGCGGACCAGAACGTGCAACGCAGCCTGGACGGTCGTTCGATCGCCAAGATCATCGTCCGCGCCCCGAAGCTGGTCAGTATCGTCCCCGCCTGATCCGGCGAGGGGTCAAATAATCCCTCATTCCAGCGGCGTGTCGTGCCCGCGTCCGGCCGCACGCGGCCGGGGCGGGCCCGACACGCCGCTGGAATGAGGGATGATCTGACCCCTCGCGCGTGAAGGGGCGGTCTCAGAAGAGGCTCTGCTTGGCGACCCGGCGGGCCAGCCAGTTGGCCAGCAGGATCAGGATCAGCGAGATGACCGACTTGAACAGGCCGATCGCAGTCGCATAGGAGTACTGCGGGATCTGGGACTGGAAGGCGATCTGGAACGAATAGGTGTCCAACACCTGCGACACCGAGAGGTTGTTCGGGTTCTGCAACAGCAGCACCTTCTCGAAGCCGCTGTTGAGCAACTGCCCCATGTTCAGGATCAACAGGGTGATGGTAACCGGCAGGATCCCGGGCAGGTCGATGTGCCAGATCCGGCGCAGGATGCTCGCCCCGTCCACCCGAGCGGCCTCGTGCAGTTCCGGGTCGACACCGGCCAGTGCCGCCAGGAAGATGATCGCCGAATAGCCCAGGGTCTGCCAGGCGCCGGACCACACGTAGGTGTGCCGGAAGGCTTCGGCCGACAGGAAGTCGACCGGACTGCCGGAGAGCGCGGTGATCGGCCGGTTGACCACACCGGTGGTGGGGGAGAACAACATCAGGATCATGCCGACCAGCACCACCGTCGAGATGAAGTACGGCGCGTACGTGATCAGCTGGACGGTCTTCTTGAAGCGCTGGCTGCGCAGCGAGTTGAGCAGCAACGCCAGCACGATCGGCAATGGGAACAACGCCAGCAGCGCATAGATGTTGAGAACCAGCGTGTTCTTGATGACCGGCCAGAACAGGTAGGAATGGAAGAACTGGGTGATGTACTTGGTGCCTGCCCACGGACTTCCGGTGATGCCGAGCGTGATGTTGTAGTTCTTGAAGGCCAGGATCAGACCGTACATCGGCCAGTACAAGAAGATGATCGAGAAGATCAGCGGCGGTAACAGCAGGACGTAGAGCTGCCAGGAGCGGCGCATCCGCAGGCCGAGCCGGCGGCTGGCCCGCTGGTTGCCCTCCGTGCTCGGCGCTTCCGGCTTCTCGACGTTCAGAGTGGTCGTCGTCATATCCGTATCCGTCATTTCAGTGACCCGATCAGTGCGCCCTTGACGAAGTGCTTCTGGACGAACGGATAGGCGATCAGCGGCGGGATCATGGCAACCACGATCATCGCGTACTTGAGCTTGTCGAACAGCTCGCGGCGCTTCAGGAGTTCGGCGACGTCACCGCCGCCGATCATGCCCGGGTTGACCGCGCTCTGCGAGAGCAGCTCCCGGAGCACGAGTTGCAGCGGCATCAGGTGCGGATCACTGGTGTAGAGGAACGCATTGAACCAGCCGTTCCACTGGGTGATGCCGTAGAAGAGCAGGTTGACCGCGATGATCGGCTTACTCAGCGGGATGGCGATGCGGAAGAAGAAGCGGAAGTCGTCGGCACCGTCGACCTTGGCGGCCTCCAGCATCTCCTGCGGGACGTTCATCTTGTAGAAGGT
>Ga0164243_10008157_pt1 | contig 15517 bp, 14 predicted proteins | sample OricompcompostOP_FD_108781 | JGI IMG/M metagenome (GOLD analysis project Ga0164243, IMG submission 108781) | Organic Plus compost microbial communities from Emeryville, California, USA - Original compost - Organic plus compost (OP) | ecosystem: Engineered > Solid waste > Mixed feedstock >... | reverse complement strand
TAAAAGCGCCGCCGCCATGCCTCATACGGACATCCTCATACATGACGGAAAAATTGTGAAAACCGGGAAAAACCTTTCCACTGCCGGGGCCCGCGTCATCAACCTCAGCGGCAAAACGGTCATGCCGGCGCTCATATGCGCGCACATGCATATCGGCATGCTGAAAGGCACCCAAACCTCCGGGGAAAATTATACCCGCGAAAATATTTTACGGCAGTTGAAACGCTATGAAGATTACGGCGTGTTGAACGTGCTTTCCCTGGGTACGGACCGCCCATTCCTGTACGAACGCCATTTGTACGACTCGCTGAAAAACGGCCTGCTGCCCGGGGCGCGGCTCTACTCCGCCGCCTATGGCTTTGGCGTGCCCGGGGGCGCCCCGCCGGCGGAAATGGGTATGAATAAAACCTACCGCCCAATGAGCGATGAAAAGGTGGCCGCGGAAATGGACAGCCTGGTGAAGCTGCAGCCGGTAGCTATTAAGCTCTGGCTGGACGACTTCGGAGGTTCGTTCAGGAAGATGGATAGCGCTACCTGGCAGGCGATTATCCGGGAGGCGCATAAACATGGCTGGAAGGTAGCGGCGCACGTGTACTACCTGTCCGATGCGCGGAAGCTGGTGCAAAGCGGGGTGGACATCCTCGCGCACAGCGTGCGGGACAGCGTTATAGACGATGCGCTGGTGCAGGAAATGAAGCGGCGTAACGTGGTGTACATCCCCACGCTGTCCCTCGATGAATACGCCTATGCCTACGCCGGCACGCCGCAATGGCTGTCCGATCCGTTTTTCCTGCGCGCCGTGGAACCCGGCGTGGTGGCGATGGTGAGCGACCCCGCCTATCAGCAGAAAATTAAAAATGCCCCTTCGTATAACCGTAACCGTATCGCGGTGGAAAATGCCGCCAGGAATGTGAAGAAGCTGCATGACGCAGGCGTAGTCATTGCCATGGGTACGGATTCTGGCGCGCAGCCTGTGCGCGTGCAGGGCTTCTCCGAACACCTGGAACTGCAGCTGCTGGTCCGGGCGGGCCTCCAGCCTGCGGAAGCTTTGAGGGCCGCCACCACAGGCGCGGCCAAAGTGCTGGGTATAGGCGACCGCTACGGCACGCTGGAAGCCGGCAAAACGGCGGACCTGCTGGTATTATCCGCCAATCCGCTGACGGACGTTGCCAACACCCGGCAGATCGAAGCCGTGTATAAAGCCGGGGAAGCGGTATATCAGCGCTAATCCAGCTTAATGAACATCTGGTTGAAGTTGATGGTCATTTTCCCGAATTGTTTGATCACATCCTGGCCGATGTTGCCATAGCCGGTTTCGTTGCTGATGTTATCCCGCAGGAGGGAGATGTCCGTCAATGGCACGCTGCGGCCGTTGATGGTAAAGGTATGCTTGATCTTGAAGCCTGGCAGCACCGTATGACCGCCTGCGCCGCCAAAGCTCACTTTGGTGAGTTTGTAGGATTTATCGATACGGGCTTTGTGCTGCCGGTAGAAGGCGGCGTAGAGGATGGTATGATCCGCGCCGGTATCGAAAGTAAAGTTCATATCGTCGATATAGATCAGCGGCGTGAGTCCGTCGATAGCGAGGTTGGAAGCGCCGGGCATGGCGGTTTCCTTCAGCGGGATGATGAGATAATCGTCAATCGTCAGCTGTACTTCCCGCAACGCTTCGATCACAGGAAAGCCCAGTATGCCGTGGATCTGGTAGCCAATCTGCGGAAAGGAGAGTTCCTTATCTTTCAGCACGAGGAATACCGCATTTTCAATATCTATATTTCCCAGCCGGAATTTACTGCACACGGCCAGTTCCGCTTTTACCGTATTGCCGGTGATCGTGGATACTTCAATGGCCGCCGGGATTATTTTCATGCGCATCCTTTTAGCGGTGGATTCCGTAATGGTGGAAATGTTGGCGCCGGTATCAAAAATAAAGGGCAGCGTATCGTTGCCGGTGGTCACCGGCAGGTTCTTTAATCCCGCTTTATCCTTTTGCATCTTCAGCTCGTTATACCCGCCAATGGTCACTTTTTGCCGGGGCTGGTCCCTGAGGGCGGTCCATATTTTCAGGCTGTTTTGCATGTCTTTAATTTCTTCCGGCGTGAGCAGGGGTTGGAAGTTCGTCAGGACTGTGGAAAGCGTCGTATAGGCGCCGGCGTAGTCGTATTGTTTCACCGCATTGTCTTCCTTGATCCGGTAGAGCTTCAGCAGGAGGCTGTCCGGCAGGGCATAATTTCCTGTGAGCAGGATGTTTATTTTACGATCCGAGGCCGCTGGTTTGTTGAAGGCGTTTTGCAGTACGGCATCCACAAAGCAGCGGTAGGCGGTGGGCAGTTGGGCTGAGTCGGTATTAAAAATATTCCTGGCTTTGAAGAAGTTTTTTTCTTTTATGAGTCCGTAGATTTCCCCGAAGCGTGCAGGCGGCGTTTGTGCGGAAGCTGGCCAGGGCTTGCCCGGGAACAGGATTAGCAACGCGAAACATACTTTGAGGAAATGCAGTCTTTGTGTCATTGGTTATAGCTGTTTGAGGTATGAATTTAAGGAATCCGCGGGAAGGGGAGAGGGGGCTGCTTACAGATGATGTTAATTAATTCCCAAAAACAAAAAAGGTTGAAACCTTGCGATTTCAACCCTTTGTGCGAAGGAGGAGATTCGAACTCCCAAGCCCTTTCAGGCACTACCACCTCAAAGTAGCGCGTCTACCAATTTCGCCACCTTCGCGTTTTTTAGTGGCATCTGTGTGAGATGGGGATGCAAAAGTAAGCGCTTTTTTGAAATGAGCAAATTTATTTATTCATTTTTTCAAAAAAGTTTTATTTCCGCAGCATAATCCGGAAGGTAGTACCCTTATTGATCTCCGAATTTTTCACCGTGAGCCGGCCTTTGTGATAGTCCTCAATGATACGTTTGGCAAGGGATAGGCCCAATCCCCAGCCTCTTTTTTTCGTGGAAAATCCCGGGCGGAAAATTTTGTCCAGGTTCATTTTGGAAATTCCTTTTCCTGTGTCGGCGATGTCCACGGTAACGACGGTGGGGTGGTTTTCTATCGTGATATCGATGTTGCCTTTTCCTTCCATGGCGTCGAGCGCGTTCTTCAGCAAATTCTCTATCACCCAGTCAAACAGCGGGGCGGAAATCATTACCGGCAGGTCCGTTTCCGCGGTATGCACGGCTATCTGTACCTTCTGCGGGCTACGCCGGCGGATGTAGGAAGCCATGTCCTCTATCTGCCGGATGATATCTCTTTCTTCCAGCCTCGGCACGCTGCCTATCTTGGAAAAGCGGTCTGTAATCAGTTTGAGGCGGTCTACATCCTTGGTGAGCTCATTGACAAACGGCACGTTGGCCTCGTTTTCCCGGAGTATTTCCAGCCATGCTTCTATGGACGATAGGGGGGTGCCCAGCTGATGGGCCGTTTCCTTGGCAAGTCCTACCCATACGAGGTTTTGGGTGGCGCGGTTGGTGGACGACAGGCCGAAGAGCACGGCGCCGATAAACAGCGCTACCACCAGCAGCTGTATGTAGGGATAGTATTTTACCTGTTTCAGAATGAGGGAATCCCCGTAATAAACATAGTTGTAAACTTTATGCTTTGCGTCGATTTCAATAATGAACGGCGGATGCTGTTTTTTGAACGAGTGCAGCTGCTCCTGCAGCAGGGTGGGGTTTTGGGAGATCTTGGTGGTGTCCAGGTTGCGGCTGTCCACAATATTGCCGGCAGCATCGGTTTGGATAAGCGGGATGGTGGTGTTGGTGGTTACAATTTCGGTGGCCAGGTTCAGGTTGGCGTCAGAGTCGGATTTCAGCAGTTCACGATAAGCTTCCACCCAGGTGGCTACCTTTTTTCTTTCCTCGTCCTGAATTTTGGCCGACAGGTTACTGACGAACCAGATCGTAGCTGCAATAATAGCCACGGCAATGGTTACCAGGATAAATTTCCAGCCGATAAACTGTTTAAACATACTCCTAATTTAAGGTATAATCCGCTTTACCGATTCTCAAAAGGTTAGCAAATATTAAAATCCTTTGTTGCATATTTGCATCTCCTAAAACTTATTTTTCACGCATAAACGTATTAACAGTTGCCTGTATTGCCATCAGTAGCCGTTGTAATTCTAAACTGGAATGGGAAGAAGTTCCTGGAGCAGTTCTTACCGTCTGTATGCCAGTCTACCTATGGTAATTTGCAGCTGATCATGGCCGACAATGCTTCCACTGACGACAGCGTCGCTTTTGTGGCACAGCATTATCCCCAGGTGCGGATCATCCGCAACCCCGCCAACAACGGTTTTGCCGGCGGTTACAACGAAGCGCTGCAACACGTGGAGGCGGATATATACGTTTTGCTCAACCAGGACGTGGAGGTGGAACCCGGCTGGATCGAGCCCGTGGTGGCTATGATGCAGCAGGACTCCAGGATTGCGGCTTGCCAGCCCAAACTGCGCTCCTGGCATAACCGGGAGGAATTTGAATACGCAGGCGCTGCCGGCGGCTGGATGGATATCCTTGGATATACCTTCTGCCGGGGCCGGATCTTATACACTACAGAAAAGGACCTGGGCCAGTACGACGACCCCCAGGATATCTTCTGGGCTACCGGCGCGGCGTTGTTTATCCGCTCCCGCTGCTTCCATGAAGCCGGCGGTTTTGACGCTGATTTCTTTGCGCATATGGAGGAGGTGGACCTCTGCTGGCGCCTGCAGCGGCTCGGGTACCGGATCTGTTACTGCCCGGATGCGGTGGTGTACCACGTAGGAGGGGGGAGTCTGCCACAGGGGAACCCCCGGAAGCTGTACCTCAACTTCCGGAATAACCTCATGATGCTCTGGAAAAACCTGCACAGCGAGGACCGCTGGATTGTGCTGTCCCAGCGCTTTTTCCTGGATATCCTGGCGGCGATGAAAAGCCTGGCGGCCGGCAAGCCAAAGGATATGAAGGCGATCTTCAGGGCGTATATCGACTACCGGCGGTGGCGCAGGAATTATAAGCATGATCCCCGCTTTCCCGATGTGAAATTAATGACCCTCACCGGGGTATTCCATGGGATTATGATATGGAGATATTACTTCCTGCAGCATAAAAAATTCTCGGAGCTGAAACATGAAAAAGCGCGAAAAGCGGTTTTTTAAAATTTCCTTTGATTATTTGTCTGGTTAATGTAAGTTTGCATCGGAAATAAACTGAATATGGAACACAACACAGTAGAAAACACAGTAGAGAATACGAACGATATCACCGTAGATCGCGTATCTACCAGCCGATTCATCTTTTACGTGCAATTGTTTTGTTTAATGGCATTTATGCTGGGTGGTTGCTACAATCTTTACAAACACCACTACAAAGGCAAGCCTGAAGTTGCTGTTCCTGAAAACACACTGTACAATCCAAAATATAAATAAGCGAATCAGCTTCAACATAATTATCGCCAGAGCCTTCCGGATTCCCGGGAGGCTTTTTTAATTTTCCGTTTCCCGTAAATGGATTTCCCGATCCGATCAGGGGAAAGCCCTGAAAAGTCTGAATTTTGTAGGGTTGGCTGATACGTAGCGGCCGGCAAGGCCAAATCATATGTTAAGAAGGAAGGGAAAAATACAGGACAAGCGCGGAAAATCGCGTTTCCGCAAGATAGTAGACTGGCTGCACCTGTGGCTGGGACTCGTATCAGGCATTATCGTTGTCATCATCTCCATTACCGGTTGCCTTTTCGTATTCCAGAAGGAAATCAACGAAATGGTGTACCGCCGGCAGATATTTGTAACCCCGGCCAACACGCCCACCCTGCCGGTATCCCAGCTGAGGGCTACGGCTCAGGCTTATGTAGGGGCGGATAAGCCGATCAGCGGCATTGTGGCTTACGCCGCGCCGGACAAAGCCTGGGAATTCACCACTTACAAATACAACCAGGAAGGCCTCACTTATTTCGACATCTGCGAATACTTCGAAACCGTCTATGTAAACCCCTATACCGGGGCGGTAACGGGGAAGGTCGATTATAAACACAACTTCTTCTACATCGTCAAGTTCATCCACTGGAGCCTGCTGCTCAATGATAAGATCGGGCAGCCCATCGTAGGCTGGTCTACCTTCATTTTCGTGATCCTGCTGATCACCGGCTTAATCCTCTGGTGGCCCAAAAAATGGACGAAAGCCACCCGGGAGCAAAGCTTTAAGATAAGATGGAAAGCCAGCTGGAAGCGGGTGAACTACGACCTGCACAACGTCCTGGGTTTCTACGCCCTGGTGATTGCGATGGTACTGGCGCTCACGGGCATGGTCTGGTCCTTTTCCTGGTTCCAGGCTACCGTGTACGTAGTGGCGTCCGGCACTACCACGCCGCCGGACAGGAGCGATAAGACTTCCGCCGTGGTGACCACTCCCGTGGATAAGCTGCAGGTGCTGGACAAGTCCTTTGAGGAGGCGCGCCGCATCCTGCCGGAGATGAAACGTTATGGCATATACGCAGCTGCCGATCCTACCGGTGTAAACAGTATCTACGGTTACAGGAGATCGGAAACCTATTACGGGGCGGACGTCCTGCAATTTGACCAGTACACCGGCAAATTACTCCAAAGGAGGAACGACTCGCATAAGAATGCAGGAGAGCGATTGATCGAAATGAACTACGATATCCACGTGGGCGCCATTGGCGGCATCTGGGGTAAAATCATCGCGTTCGTGGTGAGCCTTATCTGCGGATCCCTGCCAGTGACGGGCTTCTATGTATGGTGGAATAAGAAAAAGAAGGCGAAGAAAAAGATCGTTTTGACCAACCATGCAGCGGCTCTTACATCTTTGTAAATAAAAATAAATAAAATAATTTATAGGCTGAAACGGTTTGCAGCAAAGCGTTTCAGCCTTTTTAGCCAAAGCCGGGCCGCGAAAAAATCTGAAAAAAGTTGAAAAGAAATTTTGTGATTTAACTTCGTTTCCTATCTTTGCAATCCCAACGAAAAAAGGACACTACCTGAAACAGTAACAATAGGTTACAATTGTTGGAAAGCTCTTAACAGTTATGCGGAAGTAGCTCATTTGGTAGAGCACGACCTTGCCAAGGTCGGGGTGGCCGGTTCGAGCCCGGTCTTCCGCTCCAGTCAGTATTTGTCTAAAGGGCAGGTACTAATTTGACATCTTTGCCTCTGCGGAAGTAGCTCATTTGGTAGAGCACGACCTTGCCAAGGTCGGGGTGGCCGGTTCGAGCCCGGTCTTCCGCTCCAGTCTGTATCTGTCTAAAGGACAGGTATTTATAAATTAACATTTTTTCCTTCGCGGAAGTAGCTCATTTGGTAGAGCACGACCTTGCCAAGGTCGGGGTGGCCGGTTCGAGCCCGGTCTTCCGCTCAAAGCCTGATCAGGATTACTGGTCAGGCTTTTTTTTGTGGTTTTGGGAAAGGCGGGGATTTTTTGCTCGCTTTGCTCCTTTGCCTCTTTGCGAGCAAAAAAATCGCGCCCGGGCCGCAGGCCCCTTTGCGCGCCCTGCACCTTACGCCCCTTTGCGAGAAACCCTCCGCATTCCGGGAAATTGTCGTATCTTTGCATCTGGAAATAAGCCAGGGTATGTCCATACCAGCTAACCAATCTTCAACTATCTTATTTATCTACCTCCCTTTTTTGGACAATACTTTCCCTTATTTACCTGAACAGGTAACAAGTATGATTTAACAAAAATTATCATGAAGGATTTTAAGATTATCGACAACAAGGAAGCCAGGCAATTTGAAGCGCATATCAGCGGTCAACTGGCGAAAGTGATTTATGAAAGAAACGGTAGCCGTATTTTCCTTACCGGCGCAGAAGTGCCGCCAACCCTGGAAAAACAGGGCGTAACAGCCATGCTGTTGGGAAAAGTAATGGAAGAAATCCAGGCGCAGAACTTTAGAATGGTGCCTACCAGCAAAAAGGTAGCAGAATATGTACGTAGTAATCCCCGCTGGAAATCTTTACTCGCACACGGGTTACACATCTAGTAAAATAGCGGAAGGCTATCAACTATTGGCAGTTAGGGAGATGTTTTGATAACAATAGAATGGCGTAAGGAGAGCAAAACATCATCTCTAATAGCTAATAGCCAATAGCCTGGCATCATTGGCAGAAAATCCCACCACACACTACTTAATTCCCAACTTCGCTTTGGCAAGCGGCAACAGATCATCTGCTTCGTTAGCCACTACAACCGCGTCTCTGGAGTTATCAAGCACCAGCGCATAACCCTTTTCTTTCAGGAGCGCTTTTAAAACATCTTTCGCTTTAGCCACGATAGGCGCCAGCAGTTCCTGCTCGCGTACCGACAGCTTTTCTTCCATCTTGTATTTATATTCCTGGATATTCGCTTGTTGCTGCTTTAAGGCAGTTACTTTGATTTCTTTCTGTGCATCCGTCAGCGTTTTGGCCGTACTGTCAAACTCCACCAGGTTCTTCGTGTACTCGGCTACCAGCACTTGTCCATCCGCATTCAGCTGATCGGCGTATTTCTGTAATGAATCGGCCGCCTTCTTCGACTCAGGCATGGCGGCTACCAGCTGCTGAAAATTGATATAGGCAGTTTTTTGTGCAAACGCTCCAAAGCTAATAAGACAGAGCGTCATCAAGGAATAGAGATACTTCATTTCGGTCGATTAATTAATATTTAGCACCAAAATAATCCGCCTTTTGTGAAAGTTTTACTAATGCTTATATAAGGTATTGTTAAATTGATGCGGCGGCTGGTAATTTGGGGTGGGGGGAGATATTAAGGCCTTGATTCCCAGGGATGAAAATAAATTTTAGCCTTCCCGTAGGGGTACAGCCAAGGCACGGTGTCATTATTTAAAACATCCAACTTGACAGAAGGAATTATATTTGACCTTAGTTTCCAAACCCTCAACATGGAGTTGAAAGATACCGGCGCAGCCACCGCCCTGGAAAAGGACGGGGCCTTAACCTTCGAGCAGCTTTTTAAATCCCATTACAAAGGGCTGCACGCCTATGCCTATACGATCCTGAAAGACGATATCATGGCAGAGGAAATGGTGCAGAACGTATTCTGCAAGCTCTGGGAAAAGTCCGGTGATATTAAGATCAGGGAATCCGTTTCCGGCTACCTCTACCGGGCCGTCTACCACGAAAGCATCAATTACCTGCGGCACGAAAAAGTAAAAGCCAACCACGTGGCATATGCCCGCTATCAACAGGCCTCGCCATCGCATACCAACGCGGCCTCCGGCAAAGTACAGCTGCGGGAGCTGCAGGAAAAACTGCAGGCCGCCCTGCTGGAACTTCCGGAAAAATGCCGCACCGTGTTCCAGATGAGCCGCTTCGAGGAGCTGAAATACCAGGAAATCGCGGATAAACTCAATATTTCTGTCAAAACGGTGGAAAACCAGATGGGCAAAGCCCTCCGCATCCTCCGGCACAACCTGGTGGACTTCCTGCCCCTAGTATTCATATTACTTAACACTGTAATGAGCAACCTGTGAATAATTTCAACGAACATATAAACGACGACATCCTGGTGAAGTTTATGCTGGGCCAGGCCACCGCCGAAGAGCAGCAGGCGGTGGGCGAATGGATGGCTGCCAGCGCCGATAACGAAAAATATTTCCGCCACTTCCAACTGATCTGGAACCAGAGCCGCGAACTGGCAAGTGCCGGCGAGCCGGACGAAAACGCCGCCTGGGCCCGATTTCAACAACGCGTTAACCAGCCGGAAACAAAGGTGGTGGAATTAGGCGCCAGCCGTAAACCCTGGCTGCGTATAGCCGCTGCCGTAACCCTGCTGATAGTAGCAGGTACATTAGCCATGTTCCTGTTCCGCAGGCCCGCTCCACGGCAGCTGGAACTGGCGGCTACTACCCGTCCCGTAACGGATACCCTGCCGGACGGCTCTATCATCACCCTAAACAAAAATTCGAAAATAGTATATACGGGCAACTTTGAAACCAACAGGAACATTACCCTCGAAGGCGAAGCGTTTTTCAATGTAGCCACGGACCCTTCCCACCCCTTTGTACTCCACACCGGCGACGTACAGGTTCGGGTACTGGGCACCTCCTTTAACGTAAAAAGCGATCAGCAACAGGTGGAAGTGATCGTGGAAACCGGCGCCGTGGAAGTGAATAAACAAACGGAATCCGTACAGCTCCGGCAAAACGAAAAAGCAGTCGCTGCGAAAAATTCTACCGCCATCGTTAAGGCATCCAATAAGGACGAACTGTATAATTACTACCGCACGCAAACCTTCGTGTGCAACGGGACGCCGCTCTGGCAACTGGCCGAAATTTTCAGCAATGCCTACGGGGTGCAGATAGAGATAACGAACCCGGCTATACGAAATTATCCTATCTCCACCACCTTCGTGTACAGTACCATCGAAGAAAACCTGGCCCTGCTGGAACAAACATTACCGGTAAAAGCCGACAAACAGAACGGAACCTATATTCTGAAGTAAGTTATGCCATCAAGAATTTATACCTGCATACTGTTATTGCTTTTGTTGTTGACAACTCCTTCGCTATTTGCGCAGCACCTCAACAAAAAAATGGATGTACATCTCTCCAAAAAAACAGTAGCAGAAGTACTTAAAACAATCGGTAAAAAAGGAGGCTTTACGTTTTCCTATATGAGTAACGCCATCCCGGAAGACAGTATCGTTTCCGTAGATGCAGAGCAGAAGACCGTCCGCCAGATACTGGACAACCTGCTGGGAGAAGGTAATTATCAATACAAAGAATACGGCAACTACCTGATCTTACAATACAAGCCGCCCGGCGCGTATTTCTATGTCACGGGCATTGTCACGGATAAACATACAGGTCAGCGGGTGCCCAATGCCAGCGTCTATGAGCGGCACCAGCTGATCTCCACCATTACAAACAACGATGGTTATTACAGGCTGCGGTTAAGGGATAGATATCCCGCCGCAGCCATCAGCGTTAGTAAGGACCTGTATAACGATACCTCGCTTTTGCTGCTGGCAGCGCGCGACCAGGAGATCAATGTCAGCATTTCCCCCTCCACCCGTACGCTGAACACTATTGAAGTTACCGGCTACTCCACGGTGGAAAAAACCTGGTTCGGAAGGCTGCTCCTGTCGTCCCGGGAGAAAGCCCAGAGTATGAACATCCGCCAGTTTTTTGCAGATAAACCCTACCAGGTATCCCTCGCGCCTTCCCTCGGTACGCACGGGCGTATGGGCGGGCAGGTGGTCAATAAATTTTCCCTGAACGTACTGGGCGGCTACACCGCGGGCGTTGACGGGGTGGAGATTGCAGGCGGATTCAACATCGTGAAAAAAGACGTGGATAATGTGCAGGTAGCCGGCGTACTGAACATCACCGGCGGGAAGGTACATGGCGTCCAGGTGGCAGGCCTGCATAACAACGTGCTGGACTCCGTTACCGGCGTGCAGGTGGCAGGCGTGTCCAACATGGCTAACGGCCCGCTCCGTGGCGTGCAGATCACCGGCGCGCTGCAGCATGTGCATAACAGTGTAAACGGGGTACAGGTGGCCGGCGTTGCATCCAGCGCCGGCGGAAAGGTAGAAGGGCTGCAGCTTTCCGGCGGGTTCAATACCGCGGGCGATAGCCTGCACGGGGCGCAGATCTCCGGCCTGTTTAACAGCGCAAGGGAAATCCATGGCGCGCAAATCACCGGCGGGGCCAACATCACGAAAGGTACCGTGAAAGGCGCGCAGATATCCGCGCTGTTCAACAAAGCCCACGTAGTGGAAGGCGTGCAAATAGGACTTATCAACATCGCAGATAGCACCACCGGTTATTCCATCGGCCTGATCAACATTGTAAAACATGGCTATCACAAACTCTCTATGTTCAGCACGGATGTGCTGCCCGTGAATGTGGCCTGGAAGAGCGGTAGCCGGCAGCTGTACAGCATCCTGACCGGCGGGATGAACTTTGACAGGGAGCCTTCCCTGTTGCTCGGCTACGGGATGGGCCGGGAAATGCCGCTGCATCCAAAGCTCAGCCTCACGATGGAGCTGCTCGTATCCACGCTGCACATGGGCCGGGAAAATGAAAATTCGCAACTCTACCGCTTCGGCACGAGCCTGATGTATAAACCCGTTAAAGGACTGGCCATCTTCGGCGGACCTGTATTCACCCTGCATTTCAGGGATGAAGCCGGGGAAGGAAAACCTTACATCGGGCGGCGGCCCGGCGCAGATTATCCCGGCTTCAACCTGGGTAACAACGGCCGTGGGTGGCTGGGTTGGCAGCTGGGCCTCACCATCTTTTAAAATTATTATTCCGTTTGTAGGGGTATGTTCTCATACGCGTGTCGTTATTAGGAATTTCACTTAATAACAAACGATATGAGAACATTTTTTTTGACCCTGGCGATGATAGTGATAGCTGCTGTAACCTATGCCCAGACGAGTTATTACGCGCCTGCACATGTAGGCATCGTCTATCCGCTGAGTACGAACGGAACTAACGCTGCCCAATATACGAACCGCTTTTCCCTCCATGCAATTGCTGGTTTATCTTATGGAGAAACAGGGGTAATCCTCTCCGGGTTTTCCAGCATCATTAAAGACCAGGCGCAGGGGGTACAGGTGGCTGGATTTTCCAACCACATAGGCCGTACCAACAAGGCCGTTACCCTCGCGGGCTTCACCAATATTATCCATCAACGGGCTGATGGGATTACGATAGCCGGCTTCGGCAATTTTGTAAAGCAGGACCAGAAAGGTATTGCCCTGGCTGGTTTTATCAACACGGCCGGAAATGTACACGGGATGCAGATCGCCGGGTTTGCCAATAAAGCGGCTGACACAAAATTGCAGGTAGCCGGTTTTATCAACATCGCTAAAAAAGTAAAAGGCGTGCAGCTGGCCGGCTTTATCAACATTGCGGACAGCAGCGATTACCCGATCGGCGTGGTGAATATCATCCGCAACGGGGAGAAACAGGTTTCCTTAACGATCGATGAATCCGCCACTACCATTGCGGCTTTCAAATCAGGCGGGCGCGCGCTTTACGGTATCCTCGGGGTGGGATACAATTTCAAAAGCAGTCAAAACCTCTACGCATTGCACGCCGGTATAGGCTGGCATCTCCCGCTGCTGTCGCACTTACGCCTGAATGTAGAAGGTACGGAAACGGTGCTGGCCGACTTCAAAAAGGGCGTCTACAGCAAGTGGAGCACCGGCGGCTATCTTGCCTACCGCTTCGGTCCGAGGATAGAAGTGTTTGCAGGGCCCAACATCAATTTTGTACATATCCGGGATGGGGCCGGCGCGGACCTGATCAGCAATTACATCTGGTCTAAAAACCGCAGCAACAACCGGTTTGACGGTATTTTTGCCGGCGCGCAGGGCGGCGTACAGGTGAGGATATAGGTGAGTAAACAGATGAATGCAGGGCCGCAGGACATACTTTATTGCCAACATGCGCGTTTTATTTATAACTTTAATGCACATGCTTTCAACCTTATGTCCTTCCGGATTGTTGTTCTGAATAACAGTCAAATTTAGCCCGGTACCTTTTTTACGCTGTTGTGCCCATGCGTTCATAAACGCGGTTATTGGCTCACCCCGTTTATGGCACTGTATTTGGTAGGAAAACAGCAAACAGATTATCATTCATTCATCTACATTCAATCTATATTATATGAAAAAATGGTTATACCCTTTGCTGATGGTCGTAGTAGTACTTTTTACGGCATCAGGTTGTACCAAAACTTACAACGAAGTGGTACCAAGCACCACTATTCTCGCAACTGTTGCGGCTAATCAATGGTTGACAGATGATGGAGGTAAAACTTACTATTTCCTTGTCCAAACCCCTGAATTAAGCCAAAGCACCGCCCAGTCAGATGGCGTGGTGGTAGCAATGGCCAGAGGCAACGGTGTATTTGAAGCCTTGCCGGAAGTGTACCAGAACACCAGCTTCACCTACCTGTATGAGCCCGGAACGGTATCCATTGAGGCGGCAGGCGTAAACGGCGCTCCGGTAACACTGCCATCAGGAAGCATTACCATCAAGATCACCATCATACCGGCTAACGCCACCAACTAAACCGGTACTTACATACTTTCAAGGCTGTCATGTTGCATGGCAGCCTTTTTTGTTGTCAGCCGGTACCGTTTATATAATTAACTGCATCTTAATTGCCGGCTCACCAATAATTTCCTATTTTCAGGCCCATTGCGGGATGCCTTGTCTGAGGCTGCTGCAGTGAACATGAAAAATCAGAAAATGGATACAAGAAGAGATTTTATCAGGAAAGCGGCCCTGCTTTCCGGTGCAGCCGGCGTATGGAGCGCCATGCCGGGTTCTATTCAACGCGCCCTGGCCATCAATCCCCAGCCGGGCACTACCTACCTCGATGCGGAACATGTGGTGATCCTCATGCAGGAAAACCGCTCCTTTGACCACTGTTATGGCTCCCTGAGAGGCGTACGCGGCTTCAACGATCCCCGCGCGATTACCCTTCCCAACAAGAACAAAGTGTGGCTGCAAAGTAACAAGGCGGGCGAAACGTTTGCCCCTTTCCGTTTGAATATAAAAGATACCAAGGCCACCTGGATGAGCAGCCTGCCGCACTCCTGGTCCAACCAGGTGGATGCCCGCAACAACGGCCGCTACGATAAATGGCTGCTGGTAAAAGCCAGCGGCAACAAGGATTGGGCGCCCATGCCGCTTACCATGGGGTATTACGACCGGACGGACATCCCTTTCTACTATGCCCTCGCCGATGCGTTTACCGTATGCGACCAGAACTTTTGCTCGAGCCTGACGGGCACCACGCCCAACCGCCTGTACTTATGGACCGGCACCCTGCGCAGCGGGCAACATGCGGACTCCCAGGCCAACGTATGGAACGAGGATGTGGACTACGGCGCAGAAGCGCACTGGACCTCCTTCCCGGAGCGTATGCAGGACGCGGGCGTCAACTGGCGCATCTACCAGAATGAGATCAGCGCCGCCCGCCTGGAAGGCGAAAAAGACGGCATGCTGGCCAACTTCACGGATAACCCCATCGAGTGGTTTGCCGCTTATAACGTGCGCTACTCTACCGGCTATATGAAATACCTGGAGCGCAGCCAGCAACAGCTGCCGGCATTTATCGCTGAGAAAAAGCAGCAGCTGGCGGGCCTTACCGCCGGCACGCCGGAACATACCAGGCTTTCCAAGCCATCGCCAGGGCGGAGCAGGAGCTGGAGCATGTGAAGCAGGACGCGGGGAAATACCCGCCGGAGAACTTCGCCAAACTGAGCGCCCGGGAGCAGGAGCTGCACCGGCGCGCCTTCACCACCAACAGCAATGATCCGCATTATCATGACCTGGAAACGCTGGAATATAAAGATGGAAACGAAGTAAGAAAGGTAACCGTGCCGAAAGGGGACATCCTCCACCAGTTCCGCCAGGATGTGAACAACGGCCAGCTGCCTACGGTATCTTACCTGGTAGCGCCGGGCGAGTTCTCCGACCATCCGGGCGCGCCCTGGTACGGCGCCTGGTACGTATCCGAAGTGCTGGACATCCTCACCAAAAAAGAAGAGGTCTGGAAGAAAACTATTTTC
>Ga0164243_10008156_pt1 | contig 15518 bp, 14 predicted proteins | sample OricompcompostOP_FD_108781 | JGI IMG/M metagenome (GOLD analysis project Ga0164243, IMG submission 108781) | Organic Plus compost microbial communities from Emeryville, California, USA - Original compost - Organic plus compost (OP) | ecosystem: Engineered > Solid waste > Mixed feedstock >... | reverse complement strand
TGGAGGGGGAGTTGCGTGGCCTCGGGGCGTTGCCGTCGAAGCGTTCGCTGCCCGAGAACCTCATCCCCGGCTCGCTGCACGAGGCCCTCGACGCCTACGCCGCCCACGACGTGCCGGCGGCCAACACACGAGACGGCTCCGGGAACCTGAGCCCCTACGGCCGGCTCCGCCTGGCACGCATCAAGCGTTTCAAGCGACAACACGAGGATGTCCCGCTCCACTCGCTCGACCGTGATCGCTGCTCGGCGATGGTCGCCCACTGGCGGACCAGGCCGATCGGGGCGAGGGGGGCGACGAGCAGGGATAACGCCCGCCATCACGTCGGCGAGCTGATGCGGTTCTTCCGCTGGCTCGACACGGCCGACAAGTTCCACTGGCGGATGCCGAGGGGGTTGGAGGGCATCAAGCGGAAGATCCCCAAGTCCGACGCCGACCGCAGGAAGGCCGTCATCAGCAAGGTGGTGTACTCCCCCGATCAATTGGCGGTCATCAACAAGCACGCCACGCCGATCGAAAGGCTCGTGCTCTACGTCGGCCTGAACTGCGCCATGGGGGCCGCCGAACTCGGCCGCCTGACGGCCCAGGACATCCTGCTCGACCACGAGCATGAGTATGCCGAGCGGCTCCATTTCAAGTCCACGAGCCGGGACGGCTTCATCCGGTTCCTGCGGCCCAAGACCGGGGTTTTCGGCGAATGGATCTTGTGGCCCGAGACGGTCCGCATGCTCCGCTGGGGGCTGGAGCGTTCCAAGCGGATCGGATCGGACATCCTGCTGATCTCCGAGCGGGGGATGCCCTGGTACAGGGAGCATGCGACGAACGCCCAGTACAAATTTGCGAACAGCTGGAATGGACTGCTGGACCGGGTGCGGAAGTCCGATCCCGAATTCCCGATCCTGCCCTTCGGGACGCTGCGGGACACCCTGCCGGACCTGTTCCGGCATAAAGAGAGCGACGAACTGGCATCCATCTGCCTGGCCCACGGCCAGCCTTACCACGGCGACAACCTGCTCGAATGCTACGGCAACCGCCCGTTCGGTCGCCTCCACGAGGCGGTGCGGAGGTTGCTCGCCCACTTCACCCCGGTCTTCGCCGCCGCCCCAGACGATCCGACCGAGGAGCATAAGCAGTACTTGCCCGTGGCCGTCCGGGAGAAGGTGCGGGCCATGATCGCCGAGGGGAAGAAGGCCCCGACGATCGCCAAGGCATGCGGCGTCTCGCCGATGACCGTCTACCGGGAGATGGGCCGGTACGACTACTGACCATGGACCTCCTCGCAGACGAGCAATTGGAGCGATCGGCGGTCGTCGCCAACTGCCGGATGAACCGGGAGCGGGGCCTCCTCGGCTCCAACGGCTACGACCGAGAACTCGGCTTCAACCCGCTCGATGTGCCGAGGGGGGCGTTGGGCGAGGGCCGATCGGCCGCCTGGCTGGACCTCTGCTGCGGATCGGGCAAGGCCCTGATCGAGGCCGCCCGGATCGCCCACGACGAGGGCCTGGACGTGGAGATCGTCGGCATCGATCTGGCGGGGATGTTCCGACGGATCGATCCCGATCCACATCGCCTGCGATTGATCGAGGCTTCGCTGACCAACTGGCGACGTAATCGTCCCTTCGACCTGATCACGTGCGTCCACGGCCTCCACTACGTCGGCGACAAGCTCGGCCTGATCGCCCGTGCCGCTTCGTGGCTGACCGAGGAGGGGTTGTTCGTGGCGAGCCTCGATCTTCACAACCTGAAGTTCGCCGACGGCAACTCGGCCGGGCGTCGAGTTGCCGTTGAACTGCGACGGGCCGGTCTGGAGTACGATCGCAGGCGGAAGGTGGTGATTTGTCGGGGCCGCAAGGTCGTGGACCTGCCCTTTCGCTACCTGGGGGCAGACGACCGGGCGGGGCCGAACTACACCGGGCAGCCCGCCGTGGATTCGTATTACGAATCGCTCGGACAGAGCCCCGGCAGGCGATGATGCCATTAGTGGTCCGCCGCAGTTCTCGTCCGGCGAACTCGACTTAGGCTTGCTGCATCCATGGCAAGAAGGCGTCGATGCCTGTGTTCGTATTCGAGCAGGTCGTCGGGTGACGGGCGAGTTGCGGTCGGGCCGACCACCTGAGAAAGCGGAGCCCAGCATGAGCAAGTCGAAGCGTCTGGCCGACCGGGGCCTGGCCAAACCGCCTCCTCGGCAAGATCTGCTCATCCGACAAGACAATCAGATTGGGAACTGAACGTGAACAAACCCCCAGTTTTCATCTTGCCGCCTGATGAGTCGGAATGTAGTTGTTGAGTGAAGATCATGGTTGCTGGCAAACGCTGCCCTCGACGACGTGGGAGATGGCGATGGTTCGACCGACCTTCCTGCTTCAATTCCAAGAGAGACACGACGACCTCCCCGCCGATCCGTCCCACGGCGGCGAAGCGGGCGACATGGGCTACGAGACGGGTACGAGGTCGAGGGAAACCAGCGATCAGCATGCCTCGGACACGGCGTTGTCCTGGGGAGCGTTCGCCCGAGACCGAGGAAGTGTAGGCCAAGCGGCCTCCGAGTCCGCAATTGATCCCTCCTGGGGGGCCGGCACGACTGCGACCAAGGCCAGGGAGACGACCGATCAAAACCGGGCCGACGATGCCCTGGGGACTTCGACGACCAAGACTGGCACACGAGAGACCAGCGATGTCGATATGACGCACCGATCCTACCGAACTTTCTCCTGGTGATGGCCTATGCTGCTGGTCATCACGAACAGCCGGGACGTGACCGCAGACTTCCTCTGCGGACGGCTGGAAAAGCATGACATCGATTTCCGACGCCTCGATACCGACCGGGGCCTGGACCGCATCGCCCTATCGTATTCGATCTCGACACCGATCCTCAGATATGGGACCGAGGAGTGGGTTGCGGGAGATTTCGCCCACGTTTGGTTCCGCCGCCCGCTCCCCCTGACGCTGGGAATCGAGATGGAGGACGCCGAAAGGATTCATACTCTGGCCGAGTGGAGCGAGGCCCTCGAAGGCTTCCTGGGCCATATCCCCCTCGAAGCCTGGATGAACCATCCGTCCCTCAACGTCAGGGCATCGCACAAGATGGAGCAGCTCAGCCGGGCGGCGAGATTCGGGCTCGCCGTGCCGCCGACGTTGGTCTCCCAGGATGCCGATCGGGTCAGGAACTTCTGGGCCGAATGTGACGGCCGGATGATCGTCAAGCCCCTGGCGAGCGGCTACCTCGAAAGGCAGCCACCGTCCGACGACACGGCGGTCTACGCCAATCGAGTCCCAGAGGCGGCATTGGACGACCTGGGGCTCGTGTCACGCTGCCCTACACTCTTCCAGCAGGAGGTGACGAAGCGGCTGGACGTGCGATTGTGCATCGTCGATGACCAGGTGGCGGCTATGGGCATGGTCGCCGAGGAGGGGGGCGTCCAGAGGCTCGATATCCGCAGGGGGAGCAGGAATGAAGTGAAATACCAGGAGGTCGAGCCCCCTCCCGAGGTCGAATCGGCCCTCATCGCCCTCGTGCGGAGTTACGGTCTTCGGTTCGCCGCCGTCGATATGGCCGTCGCCGATGACGGCCACTGGGTCTTCTTCGAGATCAACCCGAATGGCCAGTGGGCCTGGCTCGACATTTCGGGGGGCTTTGACGTGGCCCGACTCTTTGTCCAGAGCTTCTCCAGAACTTGAGGAATCGCCGTGACCTCTCCGAACCCCGATGGCCCGAGCACTGCGAGCGATCCGGGGTCGTCGTCGGGTGATGATCCGCACACGACGAAGGTGGAGCGTCTTCTCATCCGGGTCGTCACCTGGCTGGAGTGGCGACTGCTTCGGCTCTTCTTCATCGATTGCAGCCTGGAGGAAGTCAGGGAGAGGCGATACATCGCCGCTCCGAATGGAGCGGCCGTAGTGCCGGGGATGATGGACGTGGAGGATTCGGACGACTTCCTCGGCCTTGCGAAAGAGGTGTTCGATCAGTCCGAGAAGCGAAAGGCGACCATCGACGACAAATGCAAGACGGTCCTGACCATCAGTTCCATCTCGATGGCGATCATCACCTCTCTGCTGCCTCGGCTGCCGCTGCCGTACCTCGGCATCATCCCGCTCCTCTTCATCTTCGCTTCGGCCTTTCTCGTTTTGGTCCACCTCAACGTGAGCAGGTTTCGCTACCCCAAGCTCGACGCCGAGTACGCCCGCCTCGATGCCTCGACCAGGAAGAAGCGGCGGATCATCGACTACCTCAAGGACGCCTGCTGGAATGAATCCGTGATCGATTTTCACGTGGACGTTTACAGGGCGTCGAATCGGGCGCTGCGCCTTGGGCTCCTCATCCTCCTGCTGCTCGCTGTGGTGGGCAGCATCTTCGGCAGCATCATGGAGGAGCGAGCGATTCAGGTGCTTCGGGCCGACCCGAAGATGGTCCGACTGCTTCAAGGTCCGCAGGGCGAAACCGGCCCCCAGGGGCCGAAAGGAGAAACCGGGCCTCCGGGTCCGAAGGGCGACCCCGGTCCGTCAGGCCCAAGTGGGTATTCCGGGCCTTCGGGGGCCAAGGGCGACCCCGGCACTTGAACTGCGACGTTCATCGGCCTGACGTGCGGACGATCTCACCGACCAGCGAGGCTGGTGCCAACGCCAGATAGGCCAGCCATCGATCGCCCATTCCCGTCTCCAAGTCAAGTACTCGCTCGGCGGTATCTCTCGCCACATCCAGTTCCACCAGCCGCCGTAAAGTTGCGCCCCTCAGCATGTGTGTCATGGCCCCGGACATCTCGGCGGACGGGATGACCTCGCCAAGGATCACGCTGACAGCCGCACGGAACGCCCGGTTGACTACCCCGGCCTCGGTTCCCCGGCCGCCGGGGTGGGCGTCGATGCCGACGCCGAATTCCTTCCGCAACGCCTCGGCGATCCCGAGGATCAGCCGGAACTCCCTCGTCTGCTCATAATCATCGAACCGGGATGGTTCGTCGCCTCGCCTCTCGCCCATGTCTTCCCCTTACGACCGCAAGGTACGCCGGACGCCCGGCGGTCCTGGTCGCCGGGCTGCGGCGTGCCCGCCGGTGTCGGCGAGTGTGGGATGGCGAGAAGCGGCGTCATTGCGGAGACGCTGCGGGAGATCAGGTCGGCGGGGCGGGCTTGTCGGTGAACGTGGCGAATAGCTCCGCCAGCGACACGCCGAGCGTGGCGGCGAGGCGCTCGATGTTGGCGAGGGAGAGGTTCTGCTCACCCCGCTCGATCGCCCCGATGTAGGTGCGGTGCAGGCCCGCCTCGTCGGCGAACGCCTCCTGCGACAGGCCCCGCTCGCTGCGGAGCCGCCTGATCCTCGCCCCGAATCGTGTGCGGATGTCGTCCTCGTGCATCGGGGAGAGTGTAGGATGGGTGCCTCCTTCGACTCGACAGTCGATCGCTAGACAGTCAATAACTAGCATTCGCCCCACCTGCATCGTATCATCGTCGCCTGTCGAATCCACCGGGTCGTCGGGTCGTGTGGGCCGATCCGCCCTCGATCGAGGACGAGATGAGGACCGACACCTACGGGGCGCATCCCGAGTCGAGGCCGAGGCGGACTCGCCGTGAGCCGAAATCGGCCTCGCTCACGCTTATCACTGCGACGAATGCCGAGCTTGGGCGATCGGCGTAGGTTGACCAATGGGAGCTGAGGCATGAAACGGGATGCTGTTCCGTCGCTGTTCCTGGCTCTGGTTGTCGTGGCGGCGGCGACGACGACGACCGAGGTCCGAGGCGACCCCTCGGGCATGACGTATCTCACGACGTTGCCCCGGATCGGCGTGGTCGAGCAGAACGGCTGGTGGTCGGATCATGGCGAGTTGGTCTTGGGAGGTTTGTCGGGCGCACGCCCCATACGCAAGCCGCTGGCGCTCGACGGCCGGCGGTCGGAGCATGGGATCTATCTGCACGCCCGCCCCCAGGACGAGTCCTCCGTCACCTACAGGCTCGGCAAGCGTTTCGTCGCATTTCGCAGTGACGTTCTCGTCCCGGATATGCTGCCCGAACAAGGGCCTCCCCGGACGCCGTTGGTCTTCGAAGTCCGGGGCGACGGCCGAACGCTCTGGAAGTCGAAGCCGCTCGGCGGGAAGGGGGAACGTCAGAGCTGTTCGGTCTCCGTCGAAGGCGTCGAAGAGTTGTCATTGGTCGTGATCTGCCGAGGGCCGGAGAACTGGGGACTGGCCGCCTGGTTCGAGCCTCGCCTGATGGGGGGAAGGCTCGACCGTCGGACGCCCGATGAAGTCGGCTCGGCGGGCGTCGTCGCCGGATCGAAGGTCGAGGCCGAGGTGGGCCGCCAGAGTACGGTGATTCCCGAGGGCCGGTTCGGGTTCCGCTTCTTCCCGGATCAGCCCGTCAGCGTCCTCGGCACGAAGCCGTTGACGTTCCTCATGGTCGTCCCGCCCGACACGATGCTCATGCGGGGCAACAGCTTCGAGGACGCTCGTCCCGTCCGATCCGTCCTCCGGCGCAGCGGCACGGCGGGGGCCTACGACCAGAAGGACGCCGCCATCAATAGCGTCCTCATCGACCGGGAGAGGAAGGAGATCCTCGCCTTCTTCCACGCCGAACGGCCGACGGGCGGCCTGGGATTCGGCGGGACGGTGCGGTTCTATGCCACGGTGGGCCTCGCCGTCTCGGGCGACCGCAACCTCGACTTCCACAAGGTCGGGCCGATCCTCTCCGGCACGCCCGAAGACCCCGGCAGCACGGAGACGGCCCAAGGGGTCGGCGAGCCGTCGGTTTGCGTGGACCACACGGGCGAGTGGCTTTACCTCTACTACACTGACCACTCCCGCATCGATCCCCGGACGGGCAAAGAGCGGAGCGTCATCACCTGCATGGCCCGCTGCAAGGTCTCCGACGACGGCAGGCCCGGCAAGTGGTCCAAATACTACAACGGATCGTTCAGCGAGCCGGGGCTCGGGGGCAAGGACAGCGAGGTGGCGAATTGCTGGGGGGCGAGCGTTACGCACATCGCCGAGATGAGGAAGTACGTCATGGTGGGCAACCGTGACGGCATCTGCTATTTCACGTCCGACGACGGCATCCACTGGGCGAAGGGCGGCACGCTCGTCGAGGCGCACGATGTCCCGGTCATCGGCGAGCCGGTCGCCTTCCACCCCAGGCTGCTCGTGGACGAGGCGACACCGGAGGGTGCGACAGGCCAACTGGTCTACTCCTACAGCCCCCGGTTCAGCCGGCCCCGGATGCAGGTGCCCGGTCAGACGCATTTCTTCGTGAAGCGTCCCATCCGCCTTCGGATCGGGGACTGAGGCGTCTGGCGACGGTCACTGAATTGGGCGCTGAAGGTTGAACAAGTCCGATCGTGATTGAGGTGGCGATTCACGAAATGATCCTTCCGTCCTCCATGTCGTGACCTGTTCCCGTAACCGTCGAGTCAATCTGTTTCTGCGGAGAGCGATGATGGCCTCCTCCTGGTACGTCGAGAAGCGAGGTCGTCAGCTCGGCCCGTTCACCGGCCCGCAGTTGAAGGAACTCGCCGCCACCGGACGGCTGGAGCCCGGCGACCTGGTGCGGAGGGCCGATAGCTCGAAGACCGTCCCGGCGGGAGAGGTCCGGGGCCTCTACCTGGTGCCCGATCCCGGACCTGTGCCCTGTGGACCGCCTCTACCGCCCTCGGTCGAAGCTGATGGGCCACCTCCTTTGCCGACGGGTGGGGGCCGCCGGGACGGCCTCGGCGAGGGATGGAAGGGGCTCACGCAGGCGTCACGGGCGGCGGCCGGGCTGGCGGCAGCCAAGGCCCGCAAGCTCCGCCTGGAGCGGGCGGTGCTGCCGGCCGCCTACGCCACACTCGGCCTAGACATTCACGCCTCCGGCCGGTTCCGGGACGAGTTCCCCGAGTTGCACGACGGGATCGACGAAGCCGATCGGCGGGTCGAGCAAGCCACGCCCGCACGGCCCTCGGACGGTCAAGCGAAGGGCCTGGCCGATCGGGCGGCCGAGGCGGCGTCGGGGGTGAGGGCGACGGCCCAGGCGAAGGCCCTCTCGATGAAGAAGGAATCGCTCCTGCGACGGCTCGGCGAGTCGGCCCACGGGCGGCACGGGGAGGCGAGCGGGCCGGAGCACCTCGTCCGGCCGATCGCCGAGGCCCTGTCGGCGATCGAGTCGCTGGACGATGAGATGGGGCGGCTGGCCGAGGTCGGTCGTGGCACGTGGATCACGCCTTACCGTCTCCTCGGGGCCTCCGCCGTCGTGGGGATCGTCCTGCTGGCGCTGGCGGCCCGCAGGCCCGGCGACGAGGCCGCATCTCGCATCGGCCCGCCCCAGGGGATGATCGAAACCTCGACCTTGGCGGCGGCACCGGCCCGTGCCCACGACGGGAGTCGGTGGGTTCCCCCCGCCGCCGGGGGCGATTCCACGGCGGCCTTCTTCCGGGCCTACCCGGACAGCGCCACGTCCGGCGAGTTCGTGGGCAAGCGGCTGGTCGTCTCCGGCGGCCGGGTCTCGCTCGGCGAGCTGGACGGCGGCGTGACGCAGCTCCACCTCCAGACGACGTTCCGGGGCGTCTCCGCCCTGTGCAAGTTCCCGCCCTCCGAGGCCAAGGCCGCCTGGTCCTGGAAGGCACCCACCTACACGGTCGAGGGGACGTTCGAGGGGTCGCCCCGTGACGGTTTCGTCGAGCTGGCCGATTGCCGACTCGTCGCCGGGGCCGGGTCGCCCCCGCACGACGGTGACGCCACGCTCCCCTCCATCGAGCAGTTCCTCACGATGATCGCTCGGGCGGGCGAGGTGAAGAACCCCCGTAAGGGGCTGCCGATCCTCGTGGCGAGCCGGTACGAGCTGCGGGCGGCGCTGGGCGAGCCGACCAACGTCCTGTCGTCCGAGCGGGACCGCAAGGGGACGCACGAGGTGCTCGACTACGCTTGCAGCGACGGCCGGGTGCTGCTGTCGGTCACCTACGACATGGCCGGGGCCTGGATCAAAGAGGTCGCACCCCAACGATCCCGATAGGTGTTGCGTCACGAGACCCGACGCAACTTGTCGGCTTGCAGCACCTCGGCGAACTCCGCCACGGCGGGCTATGCATCAAGCCTTCGCCGCTCCTTGCTCAGCCCCCTATCCGAATTGGGACGATGCTCCTTGCCGTCCTCGGACTCTTCAGCCGGGAGAAGACGCATGACGAAGCAGTGGTACTACGCCCAGGATGGTAGGCGGGATGGCCCCGTCTCATCCGGGCAGATCAGAGATCTCGCCGCTTCCGGCGAACTCCGGCCCGGCGACCTCGTGTGGACGGAGGGGATGTCGGATTGGCGGGAGGCTCGAACCGTGAAGGGTTTGATCCCCGGTCTCCCGTCGGCTCGATCCGACACGATGCCGGGAGCGTCCAACCCCCCGGCCACAGGAACCGAGGACGGCGAGGAGATACCGGTCGGAGCGACGGCCTCGGCCCTGAAGCAGCCCTGGTACTGTCATCCCGCCATCCTGGGCGTGACGACGGTGATCTTCTTCCCGACCACCCTCGTACTTGTGTGGTGGAAGAGCACGTATTCGACCAGGGCCAGGTGGGCGTGGACCGGGGCCAGCCTCGTCGTCCTGTTCATCGGCCTCGCCAATAGCGATCCAAAGAAGGGCCGGGAGGCCCCGGCGGCGGCCGAGCAGGCGGCGGGCCGACCGGCGGCGAATCCCGTCGGCAAGGCGGCCGATCCGACCCCGCCCAAGTCGCTGATCGAAGTCGATGGCTTCGTCGAAGTTCCCCCCGGTTCGTCGGAACTCCCCGCCGAGGTACTCACCGAAGCGTATTACCCCTTCCTGGAAGGCAAGAGCATCCTCTACTCGCAGGATGTCGTCGTGGACCCGAGCAAGATCCTGCGGACCGTGTACAGCATCGAGCCCTCGCCTGGCGGCAGGCTCAGGAAGCTCGTCGAGTCCAGGATCGGGATCATGGACGGCAACTCTCGGAAACTGCCCGAACCGAAGGCGGTCGAGCCGATCGAGCACGACCCTCCCCAGCTCTATCGACTGAAGGATGGATATGTCGAGATCGGCATGCCGTCGGGCCGGGAAGTCTGGTGGAGTCCCGAGCTGAAGATCGGGGCGAAGCCGGGGGATACCTGGGAGAGCGACACGCCGCTGGAATCCTCGAAGTACAGGTTGGCCTCGATCTTCATGCTCGCCGACCGGCCTTGCGCCGTCGTCGAGAAGCGTACCCACACGAAGGGGGTCGTCTCGGACTTCGAGCAGATCACCTGGTACGTGAAGGGAAAGGGGGAATATCGATCCGAGATGAAGGAGGCCGAGGCTTCCGGGCAGCAGAGATTGACCTGGAGGCGGGAACTCATCTACTTCCCTGAATAGCAGTGCTGCCGGGATGCGGGAGGCGTGCGGGATCGGCTCGCCTGGCGGTGATTGACACCGACGGATGCGCCGGACGCCTCCCGACGGGGGAGGCCACGATCGTCATCCTCCCGGTGCCCCCCGACATGTCCATCGAATCGAGCCCCTTCCCGACGCCCAGGGAGATCGTCGCCCGACTGGACCGTTCCGTCGTCGGCCAGGAGCGGGCAAAGCGGACTTTGGCAATTGCTGTCTCGAACCACTTCGTCCGCCTGATCGACGCCTCCGACCGGGACTCCACCGACCCGATCGTCGTCGATGCGGCCCTCCGACATGTCACGATCGAGAAGTCCAACGTCCTGCTGATCGGCCCGTCGGGCTCGGGCAAGACGCACCTGGCGAAGGCCCTGGCCGAGTGCGTCGGCGTGCCGTTCGCCGTGGCCGACGCCACCACGCTGACCGAGGCAGGCTACGTGGGCGAGGACGTGGAGACGGTCCTCCACAAGCTGCTCCTGGCCGCCGGAGGGGACGTGGCGGAGGCCCGTCAGGGGATCGTGTTCATAGACGAGATCGACAAGCTCGGAGGGGATCGTGTTCACGGCACGAAGGACATGCGGCTGGGCGTCCAGCATGCCCTGCTCAGGATGATCGAGGGGACGGTGGCGAACGTCCCGCCTTCCGGCGGATACAAGGTCGTCGGCGAGACCTGCGTCCCGTTCGACACGTCCAACGTGCTGTTCATCTGCGGCGGGGCGTTCGTCGGCCTGGAGGAGATCGTGGCCCGGAGGATTGGCCGGGGAGCCACCTTCGGGTTCGACCTTGCGTGCTCGACCGTCGGAGGCGAGGTGGAGAACCCGCTCCATCAAGTCCTGCCGGAGGACGTGGAGGCGTTCGGGCTGATCCCCGAGCTGCTCGGGCGGCTGCCGATCATCGCTACGCTCGACGACCTCGGCGTGGAGGATCTGGCGAGGATACTCCGGGAGCCGACGAACTCCCTGCTGGCCCAGTACCGCAAGCTGCTGAAGTACCGCCACGCCGACCTGGATCTGACCGACGGGGCGATCCGGGAGATCGCAAAAATGGCCCACGAGCGGGGCTCCGGGGCCAGGGGCCTGCGGGCGGTCGTCGAGCACGTCCTGGAGCCGGTCCTGTTCGATCCGAGGCCCTGGACGACCATCCGGATCACCGAGGCGACGGTGCGGGGCGGCGAGCCCGAGCACGACCCCTTCGGCCTGCCCGGAGCCGCCCCGCTACGGCGTCGGATGGAACGGCGTTCGGCGAGCGGGTGAGCCGGCGACCGGCCTCATTCTGACCCCGGACATGCCAGGGGTGCGGGCGAACCCGTCCGGTCTCATGGGGCCGGGGGACGGTCAGCGGGGTTGGACGGCGAAGACCTTCACGCTGGCGGCGTAGTCGTTCACGTCGTGGCGACGGAGGAGGTCGGCGAGCCGGGCGTGCAGCTCCTCGTCCACGACCGCCGCCGGTCCCACGGGGCGGCATCCCGAATCGGCGATCGGCAGGCTCGCCGGGGCTGAGGTAGGCGAGCAGCACTCCGCCTCGGCGGGGCCGGATGCGAGAGCAATTGCCGGGGGAGAACAACAGGCCGCCTGGTTCTCCACCTTGGCGTAGGCGTTCAGATCGGCCCCGGAGTCGATCACCTCGACGTGGGCGAAACCTGCTTCGATCAGCCCCCGGCGATACTCCTCGATGAGGATCGCACCGGCGATGCAGCCGACGTAGGCCATCAGGTCGGCCCCGAGTTCCGGCGGCAACCCCCGCTTGAGGGCGATGTCGCTCACGGCCAGACGACCGCCCGGCTTCAACACCCTGGCGATCTCCCGGAAGACGGCGGACTTGTCGGGGGCCAGGTTGATCACGCAGTTGGAGATCACGCAGTCCGCCGAGTCGTCCGGCAAGGGCAGCCGGTCGATGGTCGCCCGGTGGAACTCGACGTTCGTCAGGCCCGACTTCCCGGCGTTCTTGCGGGCCAGGTCGATCATCTCGGGCGTCATGTCGATGCCGATGGCCCGGCCGGTCGGCCCGACCTTGCGGGCCGCCAGGAACACGTCCAGGCCGCCGCCGCTGCCCAGGTCCACGACCGTCTCGCCCTCCCGCAGGTTGGCCGTGGCGGTCGGGTTGCCGCAGGAGAGGGCCATGTTCGCCTCGGCGGGGATCGACGCCAACTCCTCGGGCGTATAGCCGAACGCCTCGGCCACCGCCCTCACGCCCCCGTGGTCGGAGGACAGGCCGCTGGCGGCGACGGAGCCGTACTTGCTCTTCACGGCCTCGGTGATCGACTCGGACATCGGTCTGCTCCTTTCGCTTCGGGTCAGTATGCTCGTCTCAGCCCAGCCGACGCCGGGCCTGCTCCATCACCCACGCCATGAGCCGCCCGAGGTCGTCCCGCCGCTCGTCGTAACGGGCGGCCTCCTCGGGCGTGTCGTCGTATCGCTTCGGGTCGGCGAACGGCAGCGACAGCCGCAGGGACGCTCCCCGGACCGTCGGGCAGCCGGCGTCGGCCTCGTCGCAGACCATCAGGGCGGCGAAGCCGGATTGCGGGTTGCTCGGGTCGTCGTATCGCTTGGAAAATTCGACCGTCTCCATCGGAGGTTCGCCCGGCACACCCCAGCGGACTCGGTAGGTCGGGTTGGCGACCTCCGGCTCCCCCCTCGGGGCCTCCTCGCCGGTCGGCACCACCTCGACGCCGATCCGCCGCAGGGCGGCGATCGTGCGGGTGTTGAAGGCTGTCGGGTCGGTCCCGCCGCTGTGGAAGCGGACCTCGGGCATCCCCCAGTAGGCGGCGGCGAGGTTGCCCATCGTCGAGCCGAGGATGCTGCGGCGGCTGTTGCCCGTGCAGACGACGATGACGCCGAGGGGCCGAGCGGGGATGTAGCCCTCGGCGATCCAGGCCGCTAGCGCCTCGCCCGCCGCACGGTGGGCCTCGCCGATCTGTTCGGGGGTGCGGGCCAGCCCCTCGACATGTTCGGCGAGCCCCGGAAGCAGGCGGCGACGGCTGGACGGCATCTCGGGATCGGTGGTCGAGGGGTGACTCACGGGTTCTCTCCCTGGCCCGCCGGGGCAACGACGGCCTCGAAGTAGCGCCTCTGGAAGTAGCGGGCGACGGTGACCAGGCCGATCAGCACCGGCACCTCCACCAGCGGGCCGATGACCGCAGCGAACGCCGCCCCGCTGCCGATGCCGAAGACGGCCACCGCCACGGCGATGGCCAGCTCGAAGTTGTTCGACGCCGCCGTGAACGACAGCGTGGCCGTCTTCGAGTAGTCGGCCCCCAGCTTCTTCCCCATCCAGAAGGAGACGAGGAACATCACGACGAAGTAGATCAGGAGGGGCACGGCGATGCGGAGCACGTCCAGCGGGATACGGACGATGTTCTCGCCCTGCAAGGAGAACATCACGACGATGGTGAACAGCAGAGCCACCAGCGTCAGCGGGCCGATCGCCGGGATGAACCGCCGCTCGTACCACTCACGGCCTTTCGCCCGGACCCCCACGAAGCGGGTCAGCATTCCCGCCAGGAACGGGATGCCGAGGTAGATGAACACGCTGCGGGCGATCTCGCCGATGGTGATGCCGGAGAGGTCCACGGCCCCGAAGTCGTAGCCCAACAGGGGCGGCAGCACCTTGACGAAGACGTAGGCGTAGGCCGAGTAGGCGAGCACCTGGAAGACGCTGTTGAAGGCCACCAGCCCGGCGGCGTACTCGGGGTCGCCCCCGGCCAGGTCGTTCCAGACGATGACCATGGCGATGCAGCGGGCCAGGCCGATGAGGATCAGGCCGATGGCGTACTCGGGCCGGTCGGCGAGGAAGGCCAGGGCCAGGCCGAACATCAGCAGCGGGCCGATCACCCAGTTCTGGACCAGCGAGAGGGCCAGGATCTTCGTGTTGCGGAAGACCCGGCCCAGCTCCTCGTAGCGGACCTTGGCCAGCGGCGGGTACATCATCAGGACCAGGCCGACGGCGATCGGGATCGAGGTCGTCCCGACGGAAAGGCCCGTGATCGCCCGGACGACCGAGGGGGCAAGGTTGCCCAGCAGGACGCCCGTGGCCATCGCCGTGAAGATCCAGAGCGTCAGGTAGCGGTCCAGGAACGACAGCCGCCCCGTGGTGCGTGGGTGGCAGGTGATCGTCTCGGTGCTCACGGGCGGGCCTCCTCGTGCCTGGCCCCGTATATGGGGCATGGCGAATATTATGGGGCAAAAAGAAGGCGGCCGGCTACGACTCCCCGCAGCAGCCCAGGAGACCGTCGAGCCGCCTTCGGTCCTCGGCGAAGACCTCGGGGTCGCCCAGGCAGGTGCCGAGGCAGCCGATCAGGATGCGGTGTAGTCCCGTCCGGGGCCGGGCCAGGCGGTAGTGGACCCAGAGACCCTCCTTTCGCCCGGCCACCAGCCCGTGCTTGCGGAGGTAGGCCAGGTGCCGGGAGACGGTCGGCTGGGGCAGTTCCAAGGCCCCGTGCAGGTGGCAGACGCAGACCTCCTCGTGCTCGCCGGCCAGCAGGCTCAGCAGCCGCAGGCGCACCGGGTCGGCGAACGCCGCCAGCGTGCGGGTGGACTCGTCGAGGCCGGGGGTCGTGGTGCGTTCGTTGTTCATTCGCCTAGTCGAATATAGGCCGGAGCGAAGGGGAGGTCAAGGGTTCCCCGGAGCGGGTAGACCTCGGGACATCGCACACCGGTCCGGTCCCCGAGGGCATGGCGATCGTCGCTCGCCTAACCGGCCAGGAGCCCGACGACGGCCCCGCCGAGCAGGAGGATGACCGGATTCACCTTCGTGCCGAGGGTCAGGGCCAGGGCGACCGAGGCGACGGCCACGTGGGTCCGGGACGTGAAGGCGTGGCGGGCGAGGTCGAGGGCGGCGACGGCCTGGAGCCCCACGACGGCCGCCCCGGCACCCCGGCCGAAGGCCAGCAGCCGGCGGCTCCCCAGCACCGGCCTCAAGAGCCGGGACGCACCGGCGGCGATCAGCCAGGGCACCAGGAACGTGCCGAGCGTGGCCGAGAGCGCCCCCGGCAGCCCCCCGGCCCGGCAGCCGATGAACGCCGCCATCATGCCGATCGGGCCGGGCGAGGCGTAGCTGGAGCCGAGGGCGGCGGCGTACTCCTCGGCGCTCACCCACCCCGCCTCCCGGACGGCCGCCCGCTCGACCAGCGAGAGGACCGACTGGCTGCCCCCGAAGGCGACCAGGCTGATCAGCAGGAACCGCCAGAACAGGTCCAG
>Ga0164243_10008154_pt1 | contig 15521 bp, 17 predicted proteins | sample OricompcompostOP_FD_108781 | JGI IMG/M metagenome (GOLD analysis project Ga0164243, IMG submission 108781) | Organic Plus compost microbial communities from Emeryville, California, USA - Original compost - Organic plus compost (OP) | ecosystem: Engineered > Solid waste > Mixed feedstock >... | reverse complement strand
ATCCGGGAAGCCAGGTTCCCCCGTGTCTTCACCGGGCGCCGAGGGAAAAATCCGGGAAGAGGCTACTGTTGATTTGTTGAAGGCAAGTGAGGAATTTGCCATGCGATCTAATTCTTCTCGCCACGCATTTAGCCGCGTTTGGTATAAGAGAAAGCTCAATACCATTAAATTAAACCAGGGTTTGTAGCAATAGCCAGGTTTGTCCTGACTATTTGCTACAAACGTAAAATCCAGAATCATATATTCAACAATTTACTTATATATAATTCCCGCCAGGCTTAACAAATACTCAGCAACCACCTTTGTGAGGGGGACGTTTACAACAGTTACAATAGATACTCCTTCTGAGTTCACATATTTGAGGTCAACGTTTGCACCGATAGCAGTCTTGGAAGTGTAATTTGATGGAATACTTATAGAATAATTTGCTTTGCTTCCTGCAATTGTCTTAAACGTTATTTGTGAATGAACTTGAATAACAAACAGCAAGAATAAAAGTGCAATTAGTGTTGATTTCATAAATGGGAATTTACTAGTTTTCCTTTGGCTTTTCCTTTTTGTTATTCCATACTAAAAGAAAGATGCCTAATCCTAAAAAGAAAATACCATAACCTACATCAGCACCTGCATCATTTCTTCCAACTTGGGACTTTGCGAAGTTCCCCATGAAGTTTCCAATTCCTGCAAGCAGAAATAAAACGCCAAAAATTTTCTTAATCATAGTTTTAGTATTAAGTGTTATTTGATTGATTTTCCCAAACTACTTTAGGTTTTATACAGTGTACCCAAATCATAGCTACAATCGGCATTATAAAACCAAAAAAGCCCCAACCACCTTGACTGCGATTTAACTCTTTTGCTTTATTTACACAAACAATAATTCCAACCAATCTTAAAATCATTTGGAATATGAGCAGAACAGGTGCTCCATCTGAATTTGCTTGTAGTAGTATCATGCTGTTAGTTTTAAAAGGTAATATTTAATTTTTGAGTAGCTTCTTCTTGGAGTTCAAGCAGCTTATTATAATTTCTCTGATTTCGTGTAATGTCTTGAAAAAGGCTTTCAGCAATTACTTTCTTTTCTTCATCTGAAACAAATCGGTCTGGATGACACTTTGCACTTAGCTGCTTATATAATTGGCGTGATTTATTAATACTGTTCATTAGGTTATCCATGTCCACATTTGAATTCTTTGCATCAGATAAACTTTCTCCCTCTACTGTATTAAAAGAAATCCTTTTTCTTTTAAACAGTTTGAAAGCTAAGTAACCAATAACAGCAAATTCAGATACTGCAACCCACATCCAACTATTGTTTGTTGGGTCTGCGTCAGGTTTTGTGTTTGTTATCATTTTGGTTGTGTCTGTGATTATTTGTAAAATAGTTAGTCTCATTGCAAAAACCCTCCAATTTTAGCATAGTCTTTCAATGCCCATTTGCATCCCTGAAAACCTTTGACATCATGAACTTCTAATGTGTCCCAACCTAACGCAACAAGTTTTCTAACAAGTTCTTCATTGTCTAATACAACTTTCCCGATTTCAATTAGTTCGCTTTTTTGTAAAGGTTTTCCTGATAAAGCTTTTATTCTAAATCCTCCACCCATGAATTTAGAAAATGCATGGCGAAATTCAAAAGAGCCAATCGTAATTCTGGCTTCAAGAAGTGTCGGTGCTTGTCCGTTAATAAAGGAGTTTTTCGCTGACCTATTGAAGTCACGAATTAGATTGTAACGTTCTCTTACGTCGCTAAACCATTCAAGTAGTCTGTACCACATTCTTTATGAATTTTAGGGTGTGTCAGTCAATTGCCTACAACGGCTCGGTATTGCCGAAGGGTGGGAAATAGAATTCCGTCAAGCCCGGCAACCGAAGTTGATTAATGATTTTTTGTTGATGATTTATTCATAGCCAAATTTATAATGTCGAGCCCGAACTACAGCTAAATTGAAAAACAAAAAGCTGAAACACGGCTTCCGTCAGCCCACCTTTTGGCAATACTACTGTTGTACGTTCGCCCTTCGTCTTGGTGTGTCACCTGAATGCATGTGTCCATTGAAGTTGGGTGTTACCAGAAGCGTCGGAACAAGGCAGGCTCTTTTGCAGGTTGGCTTTTGCGTGTTGGTTTTTGTGCGCCTGCAAATGTGCCTGACTTGGTGCTGGGCTTATTACTACTTTCCTTCATGAATATCAAACGAATCTTTAGTTGAAACACCGTTACGATGTAACTCCCTATTTCTCCATGGCGGCATTGGCGAAGTGTCAACCCATAAGCCTAACTTTTTTTCTCTTGCGTCATCTTCAAGTTCTGTTAAGTCCGAATCGTTATTATATTTTTTGAAATGCCAAGCCAAACCAGCCTTTAGCATTTCATGGCTTAATTCTCTTCCGTCATCCAAATAAGAAAATGCAAGTGTCCGGTCGTGGTTGTCTTTGCCTGTAATTTTTAAAGTAACTTGTTTATTAAAACATAAATCTGCTAAATAATTTTTTGCTACTCTATAAAAAGGCATGCCTTTTTCAGGTGCATCTATTCCTTCCATTCTTATTCTCACGGTTTTATTACCATTTAGTAAAATATCATAAGTGTCCCCATCAACAATGCCAACAACTTTGCCTGTATTTGAATTGGCATCAAAGTTATTTTGATTACTGTTGTTACATGAGCAAAAAATCAAAACAAAAATATATAGCAGCAATCTTGTTTTCATTTTACTCAAAAGTTATTTCGTTTGTGTTGTAGTCAATAGAAACTTTTCCAAACTTTTGTAAAGCGGACTGCCCAAAAAGCAGAGGTGCATTTTGTCCTTCTGTAACGGATGCCTGAACATTATTTAATTCTCGATTCCCAATAATTACAGAAGATAGGTTGATAATTGTTCCTTCTGTAATATCACCATTTGCATCTGAAAATTCTCCCCTTCCAATAAAATCGGAATCTTTTAATTTACCCTGACGATATAAATTATCCGCAACTGTTTGAGATATTGAAATTAAACCTGCACCGGTATCAAAAATAAAATACATCTCTACTCCATCAATAATTATAGGAATTTTTAAAACTCCGTCTTCTTGGTTAAAATGAACAATAGTTTTATCGGAAGATTTGGCAGTGTTGTTTTTTTTAATTTCAGGCTCTTTGTCTTTTGTAATTTCAGTTATTCCAGATAGTAACTGATTGATGCAATCACCATCCGAATTATAAACGAATGCCTTTATGTGGTCAGAATTAAAATTGTTGATTTCTTCATTGTTTTCATCATACAGCAAAATATTTCCTCTTAAATATCTTTCTAAGATTTTGATGTTGTCTTTATTGTTGCCAACGTTTTCAAGTGTAACGATAATTCCATTATTCAATTCAAAGCTGTTTCCATCAATAATTTTTGAAACTGAAAATGAATTTTCCCCTCCACAACCGGAAATAATAAATAGTGATAGTAGAAAATTTTTTTTCAATTTCATTTACCAATTTTTGGTGCAATGTTTATAATGAATCTTTGGTTCTTTTCTTCCTCAATTATATTGTTAGGATTGTATGGATAATTGAATCTGCCAAGTCCACCGAAGCCGACTCCCGAAATTTGTAATTCAATGATGCCATGGTATTGTGGTGAATCAAAGTCAATTCCCAAATTATTTTTCCAGTAGTAATAAAGCGACAATGCTCGCTGATAGCTAAGGAGATAATTATCATATTCATTATCTCCCTTCAGCCGTGATGCACTTCCAGAAATAACCATAAGGTAGGAAATGTCTTTCATTGTCGGATCAGATTCCTTTTGCAGCTTAAATGTGTCAATGATTGATTTTAATTTTTTCCCCAACTCATCAAGCTTGTATTTTGTTTGGTAGAAGCTGTCAATATCATTTTGATTTATGTGAAAATAATTCAACCCTCGATGAAACTTGATTTGAAAAGCAAGTTGGATTCTGTTGTAGGTCGTATCAAAGTAAAAAATATCAGGTTCTGCCTCGAAGAGTTTTAAGTTCGCTTTCACTTTATTTAGCAAGGCAGCTTCTTGTTCTTTAATTCTTTTTTCATTTTCGATTTGCTTTTTTTCTTTATTTAATTGATAATAGGTCAAAACAAAGAGAACTAACACAATAGCAAAAAGTGCGGTCATTAGATCCACATAGCTAGTCCAAAAAAAATCTTTACGTTTTTCTTCCACAGCATTACTTAAATAAATTTTTAAATCTCTTTATGAAACTTTCTTTAGGATTTAACTCTTTTGGTTCTTGTTCCTCTGTTTCATTGATTGGAGTATCATCTTGAGTTATGTTTTGTTGTTTAGTATTGTCAACTTCCACAACTAATTCTTGCTTTTGCTCAGAGTTATCTTCTTTGCTACTGAAGCTGTTGCTTTTCACACTATCAACAGTTTCCGAAATAAAATCCTGTTTGGGTTTAGAAATATTTTCTTCTAAATTTTCAAGATAATTTGATCGTTCGGAATCAGGTATTGTTGAATACTGTTTCTTTATTTCCTGAGAATCGTTCATGCTATCAATAGCGTTGCTTTCCTCAATTGCAACTACTAATTTTTGCTTTATCTCTCCAATGTCGTTTTTGGCTGTATTGAGATCATCACTGATTTTTTTAAAGCTTTCGCCAAGAATCATCCTTTCTTTAACTGAGCCTAAATCTTTATTGATTGCTTCCAACAGTATCAGCTTTTGGAAAGGATTATTTTCAATATTTAAGTCCAAGCTGTTTTCAACTTCTCGTTTAATCTTTTCTGAAAGCTCTTTGATCTTATTGTATTGCTTTGTGAAAAAGTCATAAATATCTTGTGAAGAATTTATTTCATGTTGTTTCAGTAGTTCATATTGTTTATCTAAATACCTCAAATTTTCATCAATTCGCTTCAGAACCTCATTGCCTAAATATTCTTTTGAATTTATATTTTCTCCGAGTTTATTAATACTTTCTTCAAATGTTTTTATACGATTAAAAATATTTTGAATAGTTGCTGTAAACTCTGTTGTTTGTTCTACTAATTGGTTAAGCTCTTTTTGTTTTTGAACAAATTCAATTAATGTAGGTAAGGTATCTTTTATAATTGTAAAGACCTTCATATTTGCTTCAGCCAACCTATTATAACCTATTTTTTTAATCTCTATCAGGAATTCCTTTTGTGTTCTGGTATTTTCAACTACAGCATTAATGTTCAGTGAGAGTGTGTAAATGGAATCTCTAAAAGATGTGATATTGTCAGAAAATTTTGAATCAAATAACTTAATGTTTGTTTCAAACTTACTATTAAAATCATTGATATTGATTTTCAATCTATCTAATGCATCATACAAACTACTCTGTAAATAAGGAAGTAACTCTATCTGAAGAAAGTTGAAAAAGTTATTTTTTCTCTCGTCGCAAATTGCTCTTGCATTTTTTAAATTGTAGGAGTTGTTTATAACGGTAAATAAAAGTCCAAAAAAACTTGCCACCATTGCTATTACTACACCGCCAATAAATGAATTAATATTTTGTGTATTTACTCCGGAAAAGGCTATATTAAATAAGCCTAAAACTATTCCTACAAATGTCCCCATTAAGCCAACATAAAGTGGCAAACTGATATTTGACGAAACCAAATTATCTTTTGATTCGATGTTCCTTTCTACGATACTTTTAATAATAGGAAAATCTATTGTTCCTTTGTTTTTTATAAGATATTTATTTATTGATTTAATGACTTGTGAAAAATTTTCACTGAAATATTCAGAATCAATTTTTATTTGCTCAACTATGCCTTTATCAGTTTCAAGAAGCTCAATAGAATTCGCATCAAGGTTTTGTTCGGGAAAAATGTTTTCCAAAGCTTTGATTCTTTGAAAAGTAGAATAGAAAAACCATATCTGTACAAGGACTACCGCAATGGTTATTATAAACTCAATAGTGATTTGTGGCATATTGCTTAAATGAATTCAATTTGAATTTTTTCTTTTATTGTCCAGTTGTTATCAATCTTTTCAACTTTTCCTGGCTTGATTATATTGATTGATTGGTTCGGATTTGAAGGATATTCTTTCCAGATGCAAACAGGTTTTAAGTAACCTTCAACTGAACTTAATGCTCTTTTATGCACTGCCGCCTCACCAATAATTATTAACTCCCCACTGTCTGGGTGGGCATCATCAATTGTAATTTGAAAAATTGAATCAGGTTTTTTATCTAATGTGAGCTTGTCAATCGCAAAACCGTTTGCTCCATCTGAACTAACACAGTAGAGTTTTGTTTTTGGGATAAAGTCATTTATTTCATCCTTTGAAAGCTTATTTATTCTGTGCAGCATTCCCACTAGCGGATAGAAGAAAAGTGAATCTGTTACAGGGTCTTCATCCCCAACATATTTTTTTCTCTTGTCATAGCCAACCTGCAAGTTTTCTGCCGACTTGCTTAACAGATAGTTCTTGATTGCAGAAAGATTTGTTTCTATTCCGAAATTTATTCTGAATGATAATTCACTTATATCGTTCATTCCAAAAAAGCAATCAATGAATTCATTAAATGAATTGTTGAGATTCTCAAACACTAAATCTTTTCTGTAGTCAATTTCAGAATATTTGGAAAATGTTTGCTCGTCTTTTTCAAATCCTAAATAATTTACCGACTTATATGTCTTTGGCTGATTAAACGGTTGATAAAGTCCACCATAACAAGTTGCCTCTTTTCTGTTTGCTGGAGGTAGGATAATTTGAGGATTTTTTGTCTCTTGTGAAAAGGTTTTTCTACCAATGTAACCGCATATTTTTTCAATGTAATCTTTAGACTGAATGAGGTCAAGATATTTGCTGCCATTACCAGAGAAAATTATACATGTAGGTAGCGGATGCCTTTGGTAATTAAGAAGCTTGTATGAATGATAAATGAGTGCTGACAAGTGCAGCATGTATGTTAACCTGTATGCACCTTTATCCAGTTCCCGAATTACATCTGTTTTATCATTGTTTGAAATCCAGAAGTTAATTATTTCATCAGAGCCAAAAGGTGAATCGCTCTGAGTAAATTTTTCATTTAGAGCTTTTAATTCTGTTGGGCGTAATCTTGCAATTATGGTTTCCTTTATTGAAAGATAGATGCCATTGTCTTTTACATTCTTAAATTCATTAAAGCCATTGCCCCAAAGAACGTTTGCGCCAAAATGAACGGAAGTGCAAAGCGTTGGTATGTTATTTCGTAAATACATTATGTCGGTAGTTCCTCCGCCAATATCCAAAGTCAATACCGATGATGGGTCGCCTATTGTTGCTTCTTTTGAATAATAATAGAAAGGTGCTTCTGACTCCGTGATGTTGTTTAGTTGGTGAGAAGCATCACCTTTAAATATATCATTATATTTCTTCTCCCAAATTCCTTTATATCCCTTTTGCGCATCAGGTGTAAAACTCAAAGGAGAAAACCATGAAATGCGGCTTTTCTTTGGATCGCCATCATTCATTAATGCTTTAAGGCGAAGCATATAAAATATTTCTTCAACAAATATTTCTATTGATTCTTCGTAACTCTTATCTGTTTTTACATTCCATTTGAGATTTGTTACAAACTCTTGATTTAAATGCGTTGCAAAATTATCTTCCTTCTGATAGGTGAAACTGATGTTGGTATTGGAGAATAGTTTTTTTTGAGTCTCCGCAATTGATTTTTTTTGATAAACAACAGTCCTAAATGGTGTGTTATATTTTTCTCTATTAATCAGTGAGGGCAAAAATTCCTGTTTTTGAATTTCAATTGATTCCAAAAAATCCGGTAAGGATTTTTCATAACAGTCAATCCAACTGAATTGTTCTTCTTTTCTTTTTGGTTTGTTCAATAACTCGACTGGAATATCTCTTTCATTGTTTGCCGTCTTTATGTCAAATGAAAATGCTTTAGGTGTACTTGTGTGATTTGGGTCGTCCGTGAAGGCAAGAAAAGTTGTTGTTGTTCCGAAGTCAATTGCATAATCAATTTGTTTTGTACCTAAGTGCTTTTCTCTCCATCTTGGAACTACTGCACATTTTATTTCGCTGTTTGCAAGTGATGGAAGTTTTAGTCGAATAAAGTCAAAACAAACATTCGCACCGTCTTTGCCTTTCAGTGAATAATATGTCGAACCTGCTGACGATTTATCTCTTTCCAGAATTGTTCTATGGTCAACAGAAGTAATGTAATTGTTGTCTGTTGGTGGTTTAATAATTGTTTTGTTGATTCCAAATGATAACTGAAAATCTTCGTTACTGAAACGATAATTATTGTCTTGGCAAGCAAACATAACTTTGTAAAAGTCGTTGTAAGGTGTATCGCCTTTTAATTTAAGAAACGGAAAAATGCCAATATTGAGTTTAATAGAATGGGTTTTATCCAAGTCAATTATTTGCCCATCTTCGTCAAGAATTTTTTCAGCCTGAAATTTCTTTCTGAAATTTTGGTTGCCTTTCGTAATGGATACTTCCACAGTCTTTTCGTCTATTTCATTCACTGTAACAAGAGAAGAAATTTCTTCAACCTTGAAATCTTCAAAGAACGTATCTGATAATGGCAGAAGATAATCGTGTTGCCTATCTTTTGAGTGTTCTGAAATGTAAGATGGAACATAAAAACATTCTTCATTAATTCGGTAGTTAATCTTGACAAGGTATTTTTCAAAATAATCGGATTCAGATTTTCTTGAGCTGGATTGCAATGTTTGATTGAATAATTGATTGCACGGACTATTTAGATTTTCAAGGTGAAGAATTAAACTACTATCTATTTCAGTCCTATATTTATTCAAATAGTTCCTTACGGTAAGTGTGCTGTCTGCTAATCTTAATGCCTGTTGCTGAAAAAAATCAAAAACGAATTTTTTGATTTCAGGTCTTCTTTCTTTGAAAGGAACAATTTTAGAAAAATAGTTTCTCCGGCTGAGAGGATTATAAAAATTCAATTTGCCTAAATCATTCGGAGTTGTAAAAAACCCAGTAAATGGTGATGAGCCAGCAATAGCCTGATTATTATATTTAATGATTAGTATGTCATTGTAGTTCTCAAACGATTCTTGATTCAAAAAAACTTCAAGTGTTTCGCCTAAAAGTTTATGTCTTTTCCTTCCTCTTTTAAGTGACTCAATTTCGTTTTCTCGATTCCATTTAATCATTGTTAATGGCTTACCTTCTCTAATGTGATTGTTCCAGTTGTATATAAGTTCAAAAACATCAAAGCAGTCGGAGATTATTTTCTTATAAGTGTCACCAGAAAAGTTTGTATTGTTTAGCTCATCCTTATCAAGCAAATCAAATGCGGCTTCAAACAAATGAATTCTTGCTAATGGAGAAGGAATCGCATTAAGCGATTTATCATTACGTGCAGTGAAAACTTTTATGTCTTTGACATCAGAAGTTGAAAATTGATTTGACTTGTCCCAACCTGTTTTATCGGTCGTTCTTTGCAACACATTTAGTTTCTTATCCATGATAGTTAGAAATTAATTTTTGAATTGACTACTTCATTTGTTGCATGATGGCAAATAGAAAGATATTGACAAATACTATTTACTTCTCTTAACATTCTTAATTCCTTTTTCGTTGAAGCTTTTGCCATTTCAAGATGAATTTGTGAAACATCAAAAGGAGTTGAAAATATACCATCCCACCTTTTCCTTTCAGTAATGAATCCATTTATTAGTCCATTGAAATCGGTGCTATCTGATATATTTAGAGGTTTAAGTTTTCGTTCGTTCTCCGCCAGTTCTCTTAACCACTTCAAAAAATAATCATTGAAAAAACTATGAAGGTTATCAAAAAAAGTTTTGTCTTTTTCAAATGTCTTATTGAACTTATAAATCTTATTGAAAGGTAAGTTTGGCTTGGATAGATTTTCAGGATGAAGTTTTGTAAGTATGTAAAAGTTTATGAGCTTCTTTCCAAAAATTTCCCTTGTTTTATCTGCGATGTTTGCAAAATCAACCACTGAAGCATTTTCAGTTTTTAGGCAATACTCATAAACATCACCTCTTGTTGTGAAATTTGTGTTCGCAAAATTGAAAATAGCAAGTGCTCCGAGTAATTCTACAAGATGCGCTTTATTAGGTTGTTCTTTTTCATTGTTTTCATATGGCTTGTTTTGTTTATCTGGATCAGCTATGTAATACAAGGCTTCACATAAATTTGAAAACTCGGGTCGGATATAGTAAGTAAGGGCTGCTTTCGTTTTTGTCATGAAATTATTTGAATCAATATCGCTTGCATCACCAACATCAGTTAGTTTGAAGTACGGCATTACTGTCAATGCTCCGATTTGACTTTGCTTGATTACTGTTTTAGAATGATTCCTAAAATTCTTCAGAAGCAAGGGGAAACCTGCTGCGCCTGTTCCTCCAAAAATTGAACTGATAATAAAAATTCTATCCTCATTACCGAAAACACTTTCAAACGCTTTGAAACCCCGACCATCTTTCAATGAATTCAAAACAACGCTCCCAACATTCGGATTTCCTTTGAAACCAACTGAAAGGGGTTTATGAAAATTTTCCTCTGAGTAGAGTAATGAAAGCAAATCATGAGTTGGGCTTTTGGAATCAAGGTTTGTTAATTCTAAAAACTGTCCAAATGGTAAATCGTGTCTTTCATCAAATTCAAAATCATCTTTCAATCCTGAGTCTGTAGCAAGTGATTTCAGAGTTGTAATTTTTGTTCTAAAAAATCCATCAGCAATGTGAGTAGCTCCTGAATAAGTTTTTTCATTGATGTCAGCATAAAGTTTCAAAAGAGTTTTGCAATCGTTTAGCTCTTTTAAATCCTTATGTGGGTCAATAAGAATAGGAACAATTTCAAAATTGCCAGGTTTCATTCCGGCGGCAAGTAACATTGTGAGTGATTTCATTACTCTTGCTCCAGTGCCGCCAATCCCAAAAACAAATAATCTTGCCATAGTAATTTAGATTTAGTTTAAAATGGAGTTCTTTTGCCCATAAATGATCTCCATTTAATACAAAGTGAAATGAGAAAAAAGAGAATTGCTCCGTACAAAAAATTAATGACGCTCAGCCAAAGTATATGCGTCGTTGTTTGACAAATGAACTCTCCCAAAATATTTTTTCCTGTTATGTAAGTTGCAATGGCTATAAGCAGACCATTAATGAACATTGTAAAAAAGTAACTCTTTTTGGAATAATATTTTCCAAATTTGCCATTCAAGTAATAGTAATAGAAAACGCAAATAAGTAAACTAAGTATTATCAGCCAAAATGCAGCCCATGAATAAACGTCCGAAAAAAACTTGTCCCGAACATTTCTGCCACAAGCAGCAAACCTTTGTATAAATTCCGCCCATGGAGTAGTCAACTTTTGAAGAAATCCGTCGTACAGACTTTTCCACATAAATTTATTGTTTGATTAGTGAAACATTTAAGTTATTGAAAAAATAAGTTTGTTCATTTTGTTTGTATGCCTCTGCAAAACCTTTCATCATGCGTTCAAGTCCGAAAGTTTTTTCTCCATTACTTTCTGATTCTGTTTGATCTAATTCTTTTATCCAGCTGGGAGTTGAATATTTTAATCCTAAACTAATTGTAGTCGCACAATCTTCAAGTGTTGAAACTTTAATACGAACGAAATGACTTGACTTATCTGCAATAGCTTTATCGTCTTTATCAATTCCCTTTGGAATCGTTGAAGTAATTGAAGTGATTTTGGCAGTTCCTTTTTGCATTGTTAAAACTAAATTACTGTCAAGGTACGTTTGGGTTGTTGCATAAGATGGTAGCTCTTTCAAATTAACTGCTATCCAAAAACTCATTGAATCGTTTTCTGCATTCCAGTTTTGAACTGAAACATTAGCAAAAGCATTTTTCAAATTGGCACAAGGGTTAGCTATGCAATTAGATGAAATTTCAGTATAGGGTAAAACCGAATAAAATGGTTTATTATATTTCAATCCGAAATTGACTTTCTGAAACTTCTGTTCCTTATTATTGATTTCATTTACAATTATATCTTCAATCTGATGATTGTTTTCGGGAAGCCCGAAAACAATCAAATAGTATGGACTATTTGAAATTTTGTTGTATTGAGAAAACAAGCAAAATATACTTGTAAAATAATCATTCGAGTAATTGATTATCGTTTCCCTAATTTCTCTTGTTGCTTGCTCGGCTTGCTTTTTCTGTTTATCTTTTGGAGAATATATACAATCAGAAAGAAAAATATTCACTGCCTCAGAAGTGAAATACCCTTTGCAGATAGAATCAAGCATTGTTGGAATGTAAGTATCACCTCCATTTTCAGCAAGAGTGCCATAAATAATTTTGTTTTCAGCATCATTAAGAGCTAATGGTTTCATTGGAGAACTTGAATTGTAAATCGGGTAAAAATTTATTTTGCTACTAAATTCAGTTTCCAATTTCGAAATGATATCAGGAATTAAAATTTGGAACTGCGATGATGGTTTAGTAGTCGGCATAAAACCACTCATGCTACCTGATGCGTCAAAGAATATATTAATTGTCTTTATTGATGGGGTGGGTAGCGGTTTAATTGTCGAATCAATCTTTGGACAATAACTTTCATCAAGATTATTTTCTGAAAGCATTCGCTCATTCATGTCACACTTGTTACCTCCGCAACTTTGAAGTAATACCAAAAAGGCTATAATTGGAATCAAAATATTTCTCATGCTGAAAGTTGTTTTGTCAAAAATAATTTTGGTAGAAACAAGTTAAAAATTGTGCTCCTCACTTTGTTTTTGCGAATAAATATAAATTAAAATGGTTATTGATGATGCGCTGAACATATGCTGATAGTATTACGTCAGCTTGGGTGCGTTGGTTGTGTGTCGGCATTTTTAGCTCTTTTGCAGGTTTGCTTTGTGTCAAGGAATGTGTGCCTGCAAATGGGCTAAAAATTGCGTAGGGAAGCGTCGGTGAAGTCATGTGATGTGTCAATTAATTTTGGTGTGTCATTTAGGGTGACGTACAACGTTTTTGGTATTGCCGCAGTGGGGGATTTTAGCACAAATGTTCAATAGATGCACTGCCGTTTGTTTATGCACAAAAGTTTCATAGAAGCACGTCAGCCCCCATTGCGGCAATACCATGTTAGCAGCGGTTTTTCTTCGTCCCTGTTCGCTTAAAGTTGTCACGTTGTCAGAATTTTAATTGCATTTGTGATTGGTCGTCAGTTTTTTTAGTTGCTGTTTTTTTTGTCCGCTTTGATTTTGGCTTGTCGTCATTGTCCGCTTTTTTCTTTTTCGGCTTAGGTTCTACTGGTTGCGTAAATCTTTTCTCTGTCAACTCGGGATATTTTTTGTCTATGAACTTTTTAATTAGTGCAGCATGGGATAGTGGTTTCTTTGTGTTGTCAATATCTGTGTTAGTTTCAAAGTCAAGTAAAACTAAATCTTGTCTTAACGCAATTTGAATTAGTTGGTCAATTTCGCTTGTCGTTTTGTTTTGCAACAACCAAGCGTAGCTTGGTAGATAAATTTGTTTTCTCGCTGTCAAGTAGTCAAGTAATTCAGTTCCTCTAATTCCTTTTCTGTGTCCAAGTGGTTTGCCGAATTTTTTAACTGTCCGTTTTATACCTTTCATATTTTGAACTTCAAACTTTGAAGTATCAATGTCGGCTTGTTCAAAAACTTTTAATCCTTGCCAAATACCTTCTACTGAATATGCAAATGTGTTGGTAGAAAATGGAACCGGAATATTTCCATGAGGATAAAAGGGGCTTAACCGAACAAAAGGTTCTTTACCTTTTGAGGTTACATCAATCACTTCGGCTTTCGGATAAAGTTTCGCCAAAGTTTTTGCTCCCTTTTTTTTATTCTCAATGAATATCATCTTGTGAAATTAAGTCGTTCAAATTTTTAATAAATTTCGCTGGTATTTTTGTCGGAACAAGAATTTCCCCTTGAAAATATGGTTTGTCGGTTTCCGACAAACCAAAATGATTTGGAAGTTTAAAAAGATTAAATCTTAATTGGTTGAAGTCATTTAATGTTGAGCCAACATTTACATCGTTTCTTGTTGCGTTTTTATTAGCGTATTGTGCACCTTGCCAATAAACCACTTCTGTATCTATTTCTAAAATGACGTTGTTTCTGTTTCTTATTGGTTGAACAAACATCATTGGATGACTTCTTGTAAAACTAACTCTCACATAATCTTGTAAACCTTTTCGTGTATCAAGGTCTCTTGATAGTTGATTGCCTCCAGGAACAGGTATGTCAATGTTGTTTGAAACGCAGTGATGCCAAGAATACAAAGCACCATGCTTTTTTATTGATTTAAGGTTTGCTCTGTCCGTAAAGTGATATAGAGTGTGAATACTGTTTGCTGTTAGAATTGTTTCGTATTCTTCCCAATCGGGTTTGAAGTTCTCTGTTCTCTTCTTCTGCTCTTGGTATTTTTTCGCTTCCTCTTTTTCTTGTTTCGCTTGAAACTCTGCATAAGCCGAATGCTGATTGAAAGCAGTAATTGGCGGGGTAGATATTTTTGCTGTTTTCTTTGAACCTCCCTTTACATAAAATCCGACTGGAGATTTTTTGGATGTTGTCCAGTGGTAAGGTGAGAGGTATATGAATGCAATTGTTTCCCCTTGAAAGTTGAATATTTCATATTCATCAACTCTTTTGTTGATATTTTCAACTTCAATACTTCCAGTTCTTCGGTAACGAAGAACTTCACCGTTCAAGGTTCTTAAACTGTGGAGATAAGTTTCGTTTTCAGGAATGCCATAAGTAGGAATTGGATTTGTCTTTTCTAATCCAAACTCACCTATGCCTTGTGGAATTTCGTCTGCTCTACATGCTTGAGGATTGCTTTTAATTTCGCTCAATAGTCCGTCAACCATTTCCTTTGGGAATAGTGTAGTCCAGTCCTCTTTTGGTGGGTCTGGTTTTTTAGATTTAAAGAGGTCAAAAAATCCCATGCGTTTATTTTGGAATTACCCAAGCATCACCTTGGCGAACAAGCTCAGAAGGAGTTTTTCTAAACATCATGTCAGCAACAATTAAGAATGCTAAATAGCCATGAAATGTTTCAATCTGTTTGTCATTGAAGTGCTGTAAACAATATCCAGCCAAATGTTGTTTCAATCTTTCTTTGCTGAACTCTTTTGAAATTCTGCTGATGGCTGTTGATTTGACAGCAATGTTTTGTGCCTCGCTTCGGCTAATTTTGTCGTTAAGAATATAGAGCAGTGCATCAGTCACTGCATCCATGTCCTTTTGTCCTTTGGGGAAAATCTTTGCGTGCATTTGTGCAAGCATGTCATTCATCGGACTTGGTTTTGGTTTTAGAAAGTCAAAAAATCCCATGTTATTGATTTTGTTTTTATGATGCTTACTCTGGTCGGTTTTCAGCTTCCCCGTTTTTGTTTTGTCTGTTCGTTACTTGCAGAAATGGTCGGGTTTGCACTGTCCCCTAAAATCGCTGCTAACGTTTTGGGTATTGCCGAAGGCGGGGATTTTTAGCACAAAAGTTCAATCGGAGAACGAATGTTGAACCTTGCACAAATGTTCAATCGAAGCCGTTCAGCCCCGCTTTTGGCAATACCTT
>Ga0164243_10008152_pt1 | contig 15522 bp, 15 predicted proteins | sample OricompcompostOP_FD_108781 | JGI IMG/M metagenome (GOLD analysis project Ga0164243, IMG submission 108781) | Organic Plus compost microbial communities from Emeryville, California, USA - Original compost - Organic plus compost (OP) | ecosystem: Engineered > Solid waste > Mixed feedstock >... | reverse complement strand
CATGAGTGTTTTGCGAGGCTAGTGATCTAGATAATGAGAATGAGTATCGTTTTCACTTCGGGACTCTTCGGGGGTTCCGGTGGGGGAGCGGTGCCAGCCATTCCACCTGCTCGAAAAGGCACGTCCCGATGATACGTCCCGTTGTGTTCGCCTCTCCGCGGCTTGGCGCCGCGCTGCTCTCCCTCTGCCTGCTGCCGGCGTGTGGTGGGGACGACGAGGAGCCCACGTCGCTCTACGCGGTCACCACGCAGCTGCTCGCGGAGGACCCCTCGGACAGCTACGTGCTCCTCACGACGAAGGCGGAGCAGGCCGGCTCACAGTCGCTGGACGGCGCCATCAAGGTGCCGGGGCGGGCGTTGGGGGTGGGGCTGCCGAAGACGGGCTCCGTCTACGTGGTGAGCGACGCGAGCGCCACGGTGACACGCTACACGCTGACCGACGACGACACGCTGGAGGCGTCCGGCACGGTGAGCTTCTCCGCGCAGGGCATCTCCTCGCTGGGGGAGTACCAGGCCAACTTCCAGTTCGTGTCGGAGACGAAGGCTTACTACTTCGATGGAGCGACCGCGCAGGTGGTCGTCTGGAATCCCACGGCGATGACCGTCACGGGCGCCATCCCGCTGCCGGAGCTGGCCATTCCGGACACGGTGCTGGCGTTCTCGGGTGTCGTGGTCCGGAGGGAGCAGCAGGTCATCATGCCGGTGGGGTGGCGTCCGGTGTCGGGGGTGGGCATCACGCGCAGGGCGGCCGTGGTCTCCATCGACACGTCGACGGACGTGGCCACCATCGCGACGGATGAGCGCTGTGGCTACACCCATGACGCGGTGCTCGGGCCGGACGGGAAGGTCTACATCGCCACGGAGGCCTATGGCGCGGCGGTGCGCCGGGTGCTGGGCGAGGACGCGCCGGAGCCGTGCCTGCTCAAGTACGACCCGCGCACGCGCGCCTTCGACACGACGTTCTATCGCTCGCTGGAGGACCTGGTGGGCGGTGGCACCGTGGGCGCGCTCATCCCGGGCCCCGAGGGCACGGCGTACCTCCGCGTCCTGGACGAGCGCATCGCCCCGGTGGTCGAGGGCACTCATCCGAGGACGATCGCCAGCGGCACGGGGTGGCAGTGGTGGGCGCTGGAGCTGGACACCTTCGTGGCCACGCGTGACGCGAAGTTCCCCTCGACGTCCGGCAGCGTGTTCCTGTTCGAGACGGAGAACCACACGCTCTACACGGAGTTCGGCGCGGGCGCGTCGTCCACCACGCTGCGCGCGCTGGATGACGGGGGCCGCTCCACGTTGACCTATCAGGGGCTGTCGTTCTCCCTGGTGCAGCTGCGCTGAGCGCGCCGCGGCTCCGTCCTTCCCTGGAGTTCGCGGCACGCTGTCCAACTCGTCCCCCGGAGTCACCATGCGTCTGCTGTTCCGAATCCTCGGCGTGGTCGTCGTGTGCCTGTCGTGGTCGACCCCCGCCTTCGCCACCAGCACGGGCATCACCGGTCAGTCCGGCAAGGATGGCGCGACGTGCAGCACCTGCCACAAGGGCGGGGCGGCGCTGACCGTCTCGCTGGAGGGGCCCAGCGAGCTCGAGCCCGGCGCCACCGGTGAGTACGTGTTCGTCATCAAGGATGGCCCCGCGAAGACGGGTGGGGTGGGGCTCGCCGTCGACGACGCGAGCGCCACCCTCCAGGCCGGTGGTGCGGGCCTGAAGAAGCTGGGCCGCGAGCTGTCGCATGTGGCGCCCCAGGCCTTCACCGGCAACGAGCTGCGCTTCCACTTCGCCCTGGTGGCGCCCGCGACGGATGTGACGCTCACGCTCTTCGGCGCGGGCAACTCGTCCAACGCGGACCTGTCGAGCGATGGAGATCGCGCCGCCGCCACGAAGCTGACCGTCAAGGTGGGCAAGGGCTCGCCCGCCACGGGCGAGGGCGATGACGGAGGCGGCTGCGCGGCCACGGGGGGCGCGCCCGTGTGGAGGCTCGTGCTGGTGGTCGCGGCGCTGCTCCTGCCACGCCGCCGCCACGGCTGAGGTGTCCGGCCCGGTCGCGGGTGGACCTCCGGCCGCCGCCTCCGCATCCGTGGGCGGCGGAGGCGGTCCGCTCCGGCCTCCGCTTGACTGTTCGGCCGGAGCGAACAGTGCTGACGGAGCCTGGGTGATTATCCGGGCGAGGAGAGGGCGCATCTTCTGTCCATGCCGGCGCGGACGCTGGCGGGGAGAAGAGTCCATGAAGACGCAGACTTCGAAGGTTGCCCTCGTGACGGGCGCATCGCGAGGCATCGGCGCCGCTGTCGCCCGGCGGCTGGCCCGGGAGGGTTTCTCGGTCGTCATCAACTACGCCGCGAGCGCGGAGCCCGCGGAAGCGCTGGTTCGCGACATCGAGCAGGCGGGCGGCAGGGCGCTGGCCGCGAGGGCGGACGTCAGCCGGACGGAGGACGTGCGCAGACTGTTCGACGCCGCGGAGACGGCCTTCGGCGGCGTGGACGTGCTGGTCAACAACGCGGGCATCATGCGGCTGTCGAGCATCGCGGAGACGGACGACGCCTCGTTCGAGCGACAGGTCTCCATCAACCTGAGGGGCACGTTCAACACGCTGCGGGAGGCGGCGGCGCGGCTGCGCCGGGGCGGGCGCATCATCAACTTCTCGTCGAGCGTGGTGGGGCTGCTCCAGCCGACCTACGCCGTCTATGCCGCCACCAAGGCAGGGGTCGAGGCGATGACGAGCGTGTTCGCCAAGGAGCTGCGAGGCCGCGACGTCACCGTCAACGCCATTGCGCCCGGGCCCACCGCCACGGAGCTGTTCCTCGACGGCAAGTCTCCGGAGCTGGTCGACCGGCTGGCGAAGCTGGCGCCCCTGGAGCGCCTGGGCCAGCCCGACGACATCGCCGCCGCGGTGGCCTTCCTGGCCGGTCCGGACGCCGGGTGGATCAACGGCCAGGTGCTGCGCGCCAATGGCGGCATCATCTGATTCCAGCTCGCCGATGAAGGGCGGATTACAAGCGTCTTCGTGGTGTTAATGCAACTGTGATGCCGTTTTGGGCTCTCGCTCTTTCCGTCCATCACGGCTCGGTTGTCCACGGAGCCAGACTGCTTCCGCTCTTGAGCACCGCTCGTATTCCTCCTATGTCCCAGCGCGGAGTGCTTCCCCAGCCTCCATGGGAGCCGAGACGGAATGAAGACGACGCGCGCGCTGATTCTCCCGGGCAAGACCCCACGCATCTGGCACGCCGAGCTCGATGGAGCGCGCCTCTCCATCACCAGCGGTACGGCGAAGAAACGCGCGACGAAGAAAGAGACCTTCGAGAAGGAGCACGAGGCACAAGACAAGTTCACCTCCGAGCTGCTCAAGAAGCTGCGCGGTGGGTATGTGCTCGACGGGGCCCAGGGGGGACTCGTCGCGCAGTTCAGTTCGACCACGACCGGCATCTCGAGCGTGTCGCCCGATGGCGAAGCCGTGTGGGAGGTCGACGACCACTTCGGAGTGCCGACGGCGAGAGTCTTCGCGCGTTCGGGGCAGTTGCTCGCGACGCACGACCTGCGCGCGCTCGGTATCTCCCAGGACCTGGTCTCTGATGTGGTGGCCCTGTCGAAAGACGCGGCGCTCATCGCGTGCGCCTCCAGCGAGGTGTGGAAGCTCGACGGCACGAGCCTGCGCGTGTTCGCGAGCGTGGAAGGATGCTCCGGCCGCCTTCGCATGGGCGGAGAGCGCGTGCTGCTGCGTGGGCACCGCGCGCAAATCACGCTGCTCGACCTTGAAGGCAACGTCGTCACCTCGCTCGAGAACGTGGAGGCGTGCGCTCTGAGCGACGACGGTCGGTACCTCGCGACGTGCGCTCGCGGCGCAGGCGAACTCATCGTGTGGAATGCGAAGGACGGCACCGAGGTCCGTCGTTGCTCGCTCGGTGAGGGCCGCGGCGTGCACGACGTTGCCATCAACGCGGAGCACGTCGCCGCCCTGTGGAGCTACTTCCCGGCCTCGTCGCGTCACTCGACGCGGGCGTTCTCCATCGCGACCGGAGCGCAGGTGATGCCTCGGGTCTTCCCTGGGTTCGACACCGTCGGGAGCAGGCAGGCGCTCACGACCACGGGCTTCGTCGTCGGCTTCGGCGAGTTCTACGCGGGCGACGACGCCATGCCCGTGCGGGAGTACCTCGAGTTTACACGCATGGAGCCTTCGCGCGACGTGCACGTCGCGTCGGGCGGCCGCTTCGTGCTCATGCGGAACAAGCAAGGCATCGTCGCGGTGTGGGACACCACGCAACTCCCGCGCGAACGACCGAAGGTCAAGTCCAAGCCGAAGCCAAGGCTGCCCGCGCCGTCGACTGACTGGGTGGTGCCGAAGACACCGGTGCCCGTTGTTACCGACGACGCGCTGATCATTCCGTTCGAAAATGCCCCGGATGATGGTGGGAAGGAGCTCCCCGGAGGACTCATCTACAGCTCATTCGCCGACGAGGTGTCGACCTTCGTCGACTGCACGTCATGGCCGCCGCGCACGTCGTCACGCATGTACGTTTTTGGCGCCGCGCGAACGGCGAGTGGTCTCTTCGTGTTGCAGCACCGCGATGGGCTGTGGCTCACGCGTGACTTCGCCGAGCGCGGGGAACATGTGCCGCTTCCACACTACGCGGAAGTCGTCGGGGTCCTTGGTGAGGACCCGATCATCTTCGATTCCGACGGCCTCGTGCCGCCGCTGATCTGGCGTGGAGGCGAGTGGAAGGAAGTCACCGGGCTTCACGACATCGACGCAGAGGGAGGCACTGGCGCCGTCAACCTGAGCGATGGCTTCGGTTTCATCACCTTTCGCGACGCCGCCTGGCGGGTCGATGAGCGGCAGCGCGCGAAGAAGCTGTTCGACATGAGCGACGTGAACGCGTCGTGGGCGTTCCCGACCATCGATGGACGCTTCGTGTGCCCGCTACCCGAAGGGAAGCTCGTCTTCTTCACGCGCGAAGGGCGCCGACTCGTCATCGACATGAAGGAGAAGAGGAAGGTGAGCCTCGGTGTGCGCCCCATGCCGGGACCGGACCGCTCACTCCTGGTCACCTACGAGGGGAGTTACGGCAAGAACAAGACGGAGTTCATCGGCGCCCGGATTTCGCTCTCCGGCGGCAAGCCCACTCCACTCACGCGCGCCGACTTCGGCCTCGGCGCCAAGGACGAGGTCGTCGATCTCTTCATGTGTGGGGATGAGGTGCTGGCCTACGTCGAAGGCAATGTGTTCCACCGGCTGCGACGCAAGCTCTGACCGTCACCCTGCGTCGATTTCTTCGTCGCTGGCCTCGGACTCGTCGCGCCCCCGCAACCCGTGCCTCCCCAACGTCCGGTTGCTGCGTCGTGCGAGCGTCGAGGCCACGCTCGCCAGCGCGTCGAGGTGAGTGAGCGGGGCAGGCGAGATCGTCGACGTAGAGCCCGTCCTTCGTTCGCGGCCCCGAGGGCAACTTGATGCTGTCGAAGCAGGCGGCCTGATGGCGACCAGCCCGCTGGCTCCGCGGGTCGGCGGGGTACACCCTCGCTCGCTGCGGGAGGACTTCATCCGGAGAGAGCACTAGGATGGTCCCGATGAGGGAGCATCCTTGAGTGGCGAGGGCACGCGTCCTGGGAGTGACGTGTTGCTGGGCCTGACGCGGTTCCGGGTGGGGCGGTTCCTGCTGTGGACCGCCGCGGCGCTGTTGGGCTTGATGGGGCTGGTGCCGGGGCCGGAGCGTCGGAACCTCCTGGCGGTCGCCGCCGTCTTCGCGTTGTTCGCGGCGTATGGCTCGTGGTCGACGTGGTACGAGGAGCGCCAGTCGCCAGACCGGGCATCGTTGAGCTGGCTGATTCCCCGGCTGGTGCTCGGAGGGGTGCTCCTGGGCGGCGCGCTGTTGCTGGTGTGGTGGCGTCGTCGTCGCTTCGGGAGCGCGCCGCCCCTGCCTCCACCGAGCCAGGAGGAGGTGGACCGGTGGGCCACTGACGAACTACGCGCCCCTGTCGTGGAGGGCGTGGAGTGAGCGCGGTCGTGGAGGTGGAGGCACGGGCCTCCATGGCGTCCCGTCAGCGGATGGCGCAGTGGGGGCGAGGCGGGCTCGGCGTCTTCGTGAGCCTGGTGCCGAGGTTGCTGGGCGCGGGGGCGTGGGGCGCGCTCAAGGGCGCCATCTCGTTCGGTGCGTTCGGGCTGCTCATGGCGCTCGCCTTCGCGCTCTCCCCGCGTGTCACGGGAGGCGCTCCCATTCCGACAGGCCTGCTCGCGCTGAGCTTCGTGCTGACGCCGCTCGCGCTGGCGCTGTCCGGGGGCTACGTGTTGATGCTCCAGGGCGTGGGCGAGCGGCTCGCGCGGGAGGTCCAGGAGCGGCGGCTGATGGGCTACGCCTACGCGATCCTCAAGCCCTCGGCGCTGATGGTGGCCCGGCGGCTGCGCGGACGGGAGGGGCTGGGGCGGGCCGAGCTCCTCCAGAGCATCGAGGAGTCCGTGGCCGAGCGGATGCGGGACCTGGCGCCGGAGCGGGACGCCGCGCCGTCTCGGCTGGAATGGCTGGAGGAGTTCCTCATGGAGCAGTCGCGTCGGGTGCTGGGGCTCATCGCCCTGCGCTCGGTGTTGACGGCCCCGGACGTGCCTTCGGCCATCCACGCGCTCGAGTCACTCGCCATCGACCGCCTGGAGACGGCGCTGGTGGAGACCCTGGAAGACCTGTTCTTCCTCCAGCGGCTGGTGGCCCTCGGGCTCGGCGTCCTCGTCGCGGCCGTCCCCACGCTCGTGCTGCTGTTCACCCGGTGAGTCGCGGTGCCTCAGGGCTCGCGGGGCTGCAGCCGGACGTCGTCGATGTAGAGGAACCGATCACCCAGCTGTTCGATGACCAGCTCGGCGAGCGCGTTGGCGGCGTTGGCCGGCGCGGTGACATCCATCCCGTCCTGGGTCCATTCGAGGACGGGGACCACGTCGGGCGTGACGTTGTGATAGTCCGTGCGAATCCATTGGTAGGCGGCGTCGAACCACGCGACGCGCACCTGGACGGCGCCACGCTGCGGCGTCGCGGTGGGGAACCACGAGAACGAACGGACCCAGACGGAGAGGCGGTAATCCGCGTCCGAGACGACCGGGAAGAAGGACGACACGAGGACGTACTTGTCGACGCACCCGTCCTTCGCGAGCGTCATCTGGCTCCCGGGAACGCAGGGATAGACGACCAGTGAGGTCGCGTGGGGGACGCGGCGGTTCGCGAGCGGCGCCGCGGGGTTGTGCCCCTCGGCGTAGAGGAAGGACAGCCCCTCGTGGTGCTGGTGAGGCGCCTGGATGCGCCAGCCGGTGGGGAGGCCCGACGGCCAGTCGCACTCGGTCTGTCCCGCGACGACGTAGCACGAGCCCATGTCGCGCGTTTCAAAGTCCCCGTTGAAGCTCGGCTCCGGCGCGATGGCCTTGGGCGTGGTGGTGTCGCTTCGCGCGGTGCCGACCTCGTCACCGGTCGGCGTCGAGGCGTCCTGGGGGGCGGGCTCACAACCGGCGAGGACCAGCAGGGCTGGGATGAGGGCTCGGCGCATGCGACGGGGCTCCTTGTGGCGACTACATAGCCCAGCCAGGACGCAGCGCGAAGCCGGGTTCGACCGGCCTCGCCGTGACGCGGAGGGTCGTGGACCACCTGGGAGACGACGTGCGGGGGCCGGTAAGGGGGGCGGGGCTACATCCCCGAGGTCTGGGCGATGATCTCCTTCATCATCTCGGAGGTCCCGCCGCCGATGGTGAGCATGCGCACGTCCCTCCAGGCTCGCGCGATGTTCGTCTCCTCGATGTAGCCCATGCCTCCATGGAACTGCTGGCAGTCGTAGGCCACCCGCTGGGCGAGGTCCGCCGTGTAGAGCTTCACCATGGAGATCTCCTTCAGCGGCCTGCGCTTGCGCTGGAAGAGGTCCACCGTGCTGTAGGTGAGCTGCCGCGCGGCCGCCACCGAGGTCAGGTGTTCGGCGAACCGGTGGCGCCAGACCTGGTACTCGATGAGCCGCTTGCCGAAGGCCTCTCGCTGGCGACCGTGGCGGATGGCGTCCTCGAGCATCCGCTGCATCATGGCGACGGTGTGGATGCCCGTCACCAGCCGCTCGCCCTGGAAGCCGTTCATGATGTGGTAGAGGCCGTCATTCTCCCGGCCCAGCACGTACCGCGCGGGGATGCGGCAGTCCTCGAAGAAGAGGATGGCGGTGTCGGAGGAGCGGTGCCCCAGCTTGTCGAGCTTCTTCGACACGCAGAAGCCCTTCACGTCCGTGGGGAACGTCACCAGCGAGATGCCCGCGGCGCCCGGTCCCCCCGTCCTCACCGCCAGCACCAGGAAGTCCGCCCGCGTGCCGTTGGTGATCCACATCTTCGAACCGTCGATGATGTAGTCGTCCCCCTCCCGCCTCGCGGTGGTCCGCAGGTTCGCCAGGTCCGAACCCGCGCCCGGCTCGCTCATCGCCAGGGCGGCGATCCGCTCCCCCGTGAGCGCTGGCGCCAGGAACTCGCGCTTCTGTTCCTCGGTGCCCACGTCGTTGATGATGGGCGTGGCCATCTGCCCCTGGACCATCAGCGCCATGCTCACGCCCGCGTTGTCGCCGCGCGCCAGCTCCTCGGCGAAGACGGTCACGAACCAGTAGTCCAGCCCGCTGCCGCCGTACTTCGGATCATGATGGATGCCGAAGAGGCCCAGCTCGCCGCACTTGCGGAAGAGCTCTCGCGGAAAGAGGCCCGCCTGGTCCCACTCCAGGGCGTGGGGGGCGAGCTCCTTGTCCACGAAGCGCCGGACCATCTTCCGGAAGGACTCGTGCTCCTCGGTGAAGGGATGGGTCATGGTCGGGTCGGCAGCAGGGTGAGCACGCGCGCGAGGACCGCGATGCCTTCCTCGTATTCGTCCAGGTGGATGTGCTCGTGGGGGGTGTGGTCCAGGGAGGAGTCTCCGGGGCCGTAGGCGAGCGTGGGCACCCGCCACGCCCGCGCCACGGTGTTCCAGTCGGAGGTCCCCGTCTTCAGCCGGAGCGTCGGCCTGGCGCCGCGCTCGCGGATGGCCTTCTTGAACGCGCGGGAGAGCGCGTCGTTGCCGTCCGTGCTGACGGCGCCCTTGTTGGAGAGCGCCTTCACGGCGACGCCGGGAACGCTGCCCAGCAGCGACAGCAGCCGCTCGCCATCCGTGTCGGGCCCGGTGCGGATGTTGACGCTGGCCCGGGCCCACTCCTCGGTCTCCGTGGTGCCCGTCTGGAAGGATGTCAGCGAGGGGAGGTCCTGCTCGAAGAGCGGGCGCGCGCGGTTGCATTCGTCGCAGTGAGCGCGCAGCGCGCTCCAGGCCTCGACGAGGTGCTCGGCGGCGGCGCGGTAGTCGCGGCTCGCCGTGTGGCGCAGGCTCGCGCGGTACTCGAGCTCGGCCCGGACCAGTCCCTTGTACCCGAGGGTGAGCGCGTGGGCGCCGCTCGGCTCGCCGTTGATGACGAAGTCCGGACGGTACCGCTCCCGCACGTGGAAGGCGCCACGCGTGATGGCCACCTCCTCCTCGACGCACCCGAGCAACAGGAACCGCTTCCCGGCCCGCTCGCTCTCGTCGAGCAGCTCCGCGGCCTCGACGAAGGCGCCAATGGCCCCCTTGGCGTCCACGGCGCCGCGCCCGTAGAGCCGCCCGTCCTCGACGCGCACCGGCACCTCTCCGGGGACCGTGTCGATGTGCCCGAGCAGCGCGATGCACGTGTCGCCGTCGCCCAGGGTGGCGATGGTGTTGCCCACCTCGTCCGTGTGCGCGCGCCACCCCCGCTGCCCGAGCCGCTCCGCCAGGGCCCGGGAGAAGGCCTGCTCGTGGTGGCTGGGGCTGGGCTGCTCCACCATCCACCGGAGGAACTCGATTGTCTTCTCACGTGCCCGCATTCGCGGCCTCCTTCGGCTTCCGGGGGAGGGTGAACTTCGTGCCGGACTCCTCGGTGAGGGCGACGAAGACGGGCCGGGGCACGCGGGAGGAGCTCACGTAGACCGAGGGGACGCCGCCCTGCAGCGCCTTGCTCGCGGCGTCCAGCTTGTAGCGCATGCGGCCTGCGGCCAGCTGCATGCAGCCCGCGACGTCGTCGCTGGAGCGGATGAGCGTCAGGGGCTCGTTGGGGTTCTCCAGCAGCCCCGGCACGTTCGACAGCATGACGAGCGCGCGGGCGCCGAGCGCGGTGGAGATCGACGCGGCGATCTGGTCCGCGTCGACGTTGACGAGCACGCCCGCCTCGGTGACGGCGGGCGGGCAGATGACGGGCACGTAGCCCTGGTCCTGCAAGGTCGTCAGCAGGCCCGTGTTCACCGACTGGAGCTCGCCGGCGAGGTGCTCGCGATCGATGCGGACCCGCCCCCCGATGTTGACCTTCAGTGGAGGCCGCCGCCTCGCGACGAGCATCCGTCCGTCCGCGCCGCAGAGCCCGACGCCGGGGACACCGCGCTCCGCGAGCGCGAGGACGACGCGTTTGTTCACCTCGCCCACCCACGCCATCATCAGGACGCGCAGCGTGGGCGCGTGGGTGAGGCGGACCACGGTGCCGGTGGGGGTCGTCACCTCGGGGCGCTCCAGCGCGAAGGCCTTCAGCACGCGCTCGCCGGCCTCGGAGCCTCCGTTCACCACCACCACGCGCTCTCCGTGGCGGATGAGCTCCGCGACGTCGTTGCAGACGTTCTCGAGGTCGACCCCCGCGGCGCCGCCAATCTTCACCACGATGGGGCGGACGGCGGCGGCGGCCAGGTTGCTGGAGGAGAGGGGGGCGTTCATCCGATCACACTCGCGCCGCCGTCGACGAGCTGGACCGTCCCGGTGATGAAGGACGCCCGCGCGCTGGCGAGGAAGGCGGCGGCGGCGGCGAACTCCTCCGGGAGCCCCACGCGGCGCAGCGGGATGTGGGCCGCCATGGCGCGCAGCCCCGCGTCGACGTCGCCGTCGGCCTTCGTCCCGGCGGTGCGTTCGACGGGAGGGGTGCGCGTGTAGCCGGGGGCCAGGACGTTGACCGTGACGCCGCAGTCGCCCAGCTCCTGCACGAGCGCGGCGGAGAACGCGACGATGCCCGCCCGTGAGACGCCGGACAGGGCGAAGCGCGCCACGGGACGCACGACCGTCTCGGAGGTGATGAAGAGCAGGCGCCCCCAGCGCGCCGCCTTCAGGTGGGGCAGGGCGGCCAGGGCCAGGCTGATGGGGGGCAGCAGGACCGCGTCCACCGCGTCCTGGTACGCGCCCAGCTCGAACCCCGTCGCCGGGCCTGGAGGCGGCCCTCCGCTGTTCGTCACCGCGATGTGGAGCGCGCCCAGGCGGCTGGCGACCTCGTCGACCCAGTGGCGGACGGCGTCGGGCCGCTTCAAGTCCACCGCCGTCGTGAGCACCGTGCCCCGGGCGACCTCCTTCAGCCGGCGCTCGGCGCTCGCGAGCTTCTCCGCGTCCCGCGCGCCGATGGCGACGTGCGCGCCTTCCCTGGCCAGCTCCTCCGCGACGGCGAGCCCCAGCCCGCTGGAGCCTCCCGCCACGAGCGCGACCCTACCGCTCAGTCCCAGGTCCATGGACCTCCTCCCTTTCTCCGCGGCCCGCGGTGTCCGGGCGCGCCGGCGCGGCGGGCCGGGTGAGCCGGGGTTGGAGGTAGCCGTAGCGAGCCATCAGCGGCCACGACAGCGCCTGGGTGACGGTCCGCGCGCGGGCGGGGAGCTCCTCGCGCCACGCTTCGTCCTCCGGCCGCAGCAGCGTGGGGCCGCTGCGGAAGCGGTCCGGATTCCCGGTGACGGTGTGGTTCTTCCCCAGGTGGACGGTGCGCCCCCGCACGGGATTGACCGCGTCCCTCGCGCCGACGTGCTCGAGCAGCGCGCCCACCTTCGACGCCGGGTCGGCGATGAAGTCCTCGTAGCGCAGGTAGAAAGAGCGCTCGGGGTGGCGCCGGATGACGGCCTCGGAGGCGAGGTTGAAGCCCACCCAATAGCGGGTGCTGCTCAGCGCGGACATGGGGACGACGTACTGCTTCGTCTTCGTCCAGGAGTGCGTGGTGGCGCGGGGATCCCTCACGAGATAGAGGAAGTACGGCGTGATGCCCTCCACATGCGGGAGGAGCGCCGCCTCGGAGGGGAGCTTGCCGGTGTCCACGAGCGTGTGGCTGCCCGTGGCCTTCGCGATGGCGCGATAGGTCCGGCTCAGCGTGGCGGCATGCTCACGGACGTCCTCCGAGCGCGTGCCCTCCCGCAGGATGCTCCACGTATGCCGCGTCCGCACGGCGCGCGTCTGCCGCCGGACGACCTCGCGGGCGTGGGCCTCGGGAGCCCTCCCAGCGGGGGCCTCCTCCTCGAGGACCCTCGACCAGACGCGGCAGCGGGTGAGGGCCTCGCCGCAGCCGCAGAAGGTGTTCGAGCCATGGCCATAGGCGTTCTTCCAGAGGAAGCTGAGCTCGCCGGTGTGGAAGAAGCCCTCCACCTCGTTGAGCACGTTTCCGAGGATGGTGCTGCCATTGCGGCACCAGCCGGTGATGTAGAGAACCTTGATGTGGGATTGCGACACGCGAGCCCCCTGTGCGCACTGCCTGGATGACCTCGGGACGGTTGGGCTTCAGACCAACGAGGCCACGTAGAAGTGCGTCGGCAGGTGGACGACGAGCGCCTCGTGGATCTCCCCGCACACCGCGAGCCCCTCGCGCGGGAAGATGCCCTTGGGAGGCTCCGCGAAGCGGATGCTGGAGCGGCCGCTGTCGAAGATGGTCGCGGCGGCGGTGTAGTCCCCGACGATGATGGTGCCCGGGTTGACCATGCGCGCGCGGGCGATGCGCACGCCCATGTCCGCCAGGTCCTTCAGCAGGCTGCCCTGCCCGACGAAGTACCGGTAGAAGTCCTCCGGGTTCATGAGGATGCCGTCGGCCGAGCCGCCCACCTGCTCGACGCGGTTGCACGCCGCCAGCAACGAGGCGACCGGCGTCTCGCGTGCCGCCAGGCGGGTGATGCCCGGCGTCTCCAGCAGGCCGCGCACGCGCTCTCCTCCGGGGCCGCGCGCGAGCGCCTGGTTCTCCGCCGTGCACAGGCGCACCAGCAGCCGGTAGTCGATGAACGTCGCCAGCGCCTCGGGGTCGTCCAGCAGCGCGGGATTGACCTGCACCCACGCCGTGGTCGGCTTGAGCTGCGCCTGGTCCGAGTGGAACTCGAACGTGGCCTCCTGCCGCAGCTGCGCGTCGATGACGTGCTCGGTGAGCTCCGCCTGGGGGCGCGTCTCGTACCAGTACTTGACCCGCGGCTGTTCGGCCTTCACGACCTTGAAGAGGCCACGCACCGCGATGCGGGGCCGGCGCTTGAAGCCCGGGAAGGAGTCCGTGATCGTCGTGGAGAACTCCACGGACGCCTTCGTGCCCTGCGCGAGGACGGCGTTGGCGAAGGCCCGCCCCGGGGACAGCTCCGTCCCCTCGATACCATTCGTGCTCATGACTGCTCCCTGTCCTGGTGAAGTGGACTGCGTGTGATCGCGGAGTCGAAGACCGCCAGCTGCGTCAGATGGGATGCAGGCCCCGGAAGCCGAGCCCCTCGGTCTCCGGGTGGCCGAGCATCAGGTTCAGGGCGTGCACGGCCGTGCCCGCGGCGCCCTTCATCAGGTTGTCGATCGCCACGTTGACGACGACGCGCCCCCGCTCCGCGTCCATGTCGACGGAGAGGTCGCAGTAGTTCGTCCCCTGCAACGGACCAGGCTCGGGGAAGGGCGAGGCGCTCGTGTTGGGGCGGACGAGCCGCACGAAGGGCTTCTCGCGGTAGGCCATCGCGAGCGCGCGCAGCGGCTCGCTCTCGTCCATGGGCCGCGTGGTGAAGCCGTGCACCGTCGCGAGGATGCCGCGCACGCTCGGGATGGCCGTCGCGCTGAAGTGCACGCTCGGGCGCGTCCCCGTGAAGCGCTCGACGATGTCCTCGACTTCGCCCGTGTGGCGGTGCCCCACCGGCTTGTAGCAGCGCAGCGCGGAGGCCCGCTCGGGATGATGCGAGGCCCGGTCCGGCGTGGCGCCCCCGCCGGAGGAGCCCGTCTTGGCATCGACGACGAGCTCCGGCTTCACCAGCCCCGCGCGCACCAGGGGGAGGATTCCCAGCAGCGCGGCGTGGGCCATGCAACCGGGCACCGCGACATGGCGGGCCCTGGAGAGCTCCCCGGGCGTCCATTCAGGCAGGGCGTAGACGAACGCCGGCGCGTCCGCCGGCCGCGGGTGCTTCCTGTACCAGCGCTCGTGCGCCGCCGGAGTCAGCCGGAAGTCCGCGCTCAGGTCGATCACCCGGGCCGCGCGCTCCCGCACCCGCGCCCAGCGGGCGATGAGCCCTCCCTGGGGCATGCAGCTCAACAGCAGATCACACGGCTCCAGCGCGTCGTGCGGGGCGAAGCGCAGCGAGCTCTGCCCACGCAGGTTCGGATGCGGATAGTCGAGCCGCTTGCCCGCGAACTGGTCCGACGTGGCCTGCACCACCTCCACGCCCGGGTGCGCCAGCAGCAGCCGCAACAGCTCGCCGCCCGTGTACCCCGCGGCGCCCAGGATGGCGACGCGCGTCATGGGTGCACCGCCAGGACGTGGTCGGCGATGAGCTCCGGGAGGGGAACCCGGGTGGTCTCGATGCTTCGCGCGAACTCCACGCAGTGGTTGAGCTCGTTCACCAGGACCTCCCCATCGCGCGTCTCGAGCAGGTCCACGGCGGCGATGTCCACGCCCACGGCCGCCGCCGCGCGCTCGGCGAGCCTCGCGTGCGACTCCGGCACCTCGTACCGCTCCGGGACGGCGCCCCGGGCGGTATTCGTCACCCAGTGCTCCGAGCGGCGACGGATGCCGCCCACCGTCCGGCGCCCCATCACGTAGACCCGCAGGTCATAGCCGGGCTTGTCGATGTACTGCTGCACGAGCGCCACGTGCTCCGAGGCGCCCCCGGTCTCGAAGCGCATCTGCATGAGGCCCTCGGCCGCGCTGCGCCCGTCGACGCGCGCGACCATGCGCCCCCACGAGCCCACCGCCGGCTTCGTCACCACGGGGTAGCCCCGCTGTTCGATCTCCGCCACGCAGGCCTCCTCCTCGAAGCCCGCGAAGGACCAGGGCATGGGCACGCCCTGCGCCGCCAGCGCCAGCTGGGTGAGGATCTTGTCCCCACACGTGGCGATGGCCCGCGCGCTGTTCATCACGCGCGCGCCCTTCACCTCGAGGATCGCCGCCAGGTAGCGTGAGCGGGTGAGGGACATGCTGCGCATCAGGACGGTGTCCCCGCCCGGCCAGCGCTGCGCGTCCAGCGACAGGACCAGGGCCGAGTCCTGATGGAGCCCGACGGCGCAGTCCCTCCTGCGCAGCGCCTCGAGGATCATCCGCTCCTCCACGCGCAGCCGGGTATAGACGAGGTCGATCTTCTTCATGGGGGCGGGATGGGGTGATTACTCGCCCCAGTCCTCCTCGACCTCGGGCGCCTCGGCCAGGCGCAGGGGCCCCAGGCCCACCACCTCCAGTTCGGCGGAGCAGCCCCCGCACGTGATGACCTCTCCCTCCAGGTAGTGATCTCCGAGGATCTCGAAGGCACACGTGGGACAACCATTGACTCCCGCGCCATCCGTGGGCTTT
>Ga0164243_10008151_pt1 | contig 15523 bp, 13 predicted proteins | sample OricompcompostOP_FD_108781 | JGI IMG/M metagenome (GOLD analysis project Ga0164243, IMG submission 108781) | Organic Plus compost microbial communities from Emeryville, California, USA - Original compost - Organic plus compost (OP) | ecosystem: Engineered > Solid waste > Mixed feedstock >... | reverse complement strand
TTGACACGGTAGGGGTCGTTGGTTCAATCCCAATCGCGCCTACAACTTAGTCCCCAAAAACAAGCCGGTTCGAGCGTTCGCTCAGCCGGCTTTTGCTTTTGCTCCCGACCTCCCGGGGTGTGCTCCCCACCATGCCCACTGCGAGCACCGTCGCGGCGGTGGTCAGGTGGATGACCTTCGCGAGCGCCGTCCTCTTCTCGGCGCCATCGACGGTCGAGTAGTGCTCCTGCATCCGCTCGGTCGCGTGACCGCTGATGCTCCGCGTGACGATGCCTTCGACCTGCGCCGCGCGGGCGAGATCTTGGACCGTCCGACGGAGCCCGCGCTGGGTGAAGCGCTTGCCGAGGCCGATCGTCTCGGCGACGCCCGCGAACGGTTTGTCGAGGGCCGTGGCCGCGGAACTTCCCCGTCACGCTCGAGAAGAGGAGATCGCTCTCTTGCATCTCTGGCGTGTCGACATGCCAGCGGAGGACTTGCATGGCCTCCTCGGGCAGGTCGATGGCGTTACCGCTTCTTCGTCTTGGTTGTCGCCATCACCTCATCGCCGAGGGTCTGGGAGCGACGAACGAGAAGGCGCGCATTTTCCCACTGCACGTCGCTCTCAGTCGCCGTCGACGAAGCGGGCGCAACGTCGACGGGCGGAGTCCCGTGATGAGCCCGATGTAGGTCATCGCGTCATGCTGCGGGTAGCGCTCACGCATCGCGCCGAGGAAGGGCGGCACCTCCTCGACGAGAAGCGAGTTCGGCTCCTCCTCCGTATACGTGGCGTGCTCGGACGTGTCGAACGGCGTCACGTCGTCGGTCGCCACACGCCGGGCAACACCGGCTCCGGCGCGATCCAGACGTTCTTCATCAACTTCCAGTCGGTCTTCTTGCTCATTCGGTTCTCCATGTGGAGCAGCGCCTGAGCGTTCCGCGTCGGCGTTGGCAGCGACCGTCGGCGGCGGCTCGCCCCTCAGGAAGCGATCGAGCACCTCGACCGCCCACATCCAGGTCCCCACGCTGCCGCGGCGGCCAACGGGGTAGACACGGCCTTCGAGAGCCTTGCGCAGGGCTCCGGTCGTCCGGGCCCCGCAGTACATCGCCGCCTCACGAGTCGGCAGAATGGGCCGAACGATGACGATCTCCCTCGGCATCCGACGCCACCTCCTGCGGCGTCTGACCCACGTCGGAGGCTGCGCAGTCCTTCGAGCCGGCCTGCGCATCCGCGCGTTGGCGACCTCGATGATTCGATCGAGCTCACGAGCGGAATGAGCTCGACTTACCCCGCGCTCGTCGAACGGCTGAGCCGGCTCCGCATGGACAACAACTCGCCGAGCGCGAGCTGCGAGCCGTCGCGTCGGCCGGAGGGATAGATGTTCTACGGCTCCGACGACCACGCCGGCGCCGCCGGCAACATCCTTCTCGCTCGTCGCCGCCTGCAAGTTGCACGACCTCGAATCCCGCGCCGTACTTCTCGGAGATCGTCCGCATCGTCCCGTACTGGCCGCGGGATCGCTGTCTCGAGCTCGCGCCGAAGTACTGGCAGGCTACCCACGCTCGACTCTCCGCCGAGGAGCTCGAGCTGCCCCTCGGGCACATCACGGCGCCGGCGCCGCTCCCGGAACAGAAGCCCTCGGCGACTGACGATCTCGCTCCACGCACGCGAGCATGCACTCGCCGAGGCCCGTCGCCAGGACGCCTCCTCGTGCAGCGGTTACCCTTGAAGTGCCCCGTCCTCGAGCAGACGGCGGAGCGCTTCGCGCCGGCGGTTGAGTCGGTCGTGAGCGCGCGATCGAGCGCGAGAAGCTCGGCGCGGTGCCCCTCCTTCAGATCCTCGCAGATCCTCGACGAGGTCCTGTTCGAGGTCCCGAAGCCGAGCTCATGCCCGCAGCGCGCGTCTGCCTCGAGGCGATGAAGCATCGCGTACGAGCTCGACGTTCCTCTCGTCGTCGGCATCGAGGCGGGGAAGAACGGGCCGAGCTCGAACGCGTCGCCTCGTGATATGGGTCACGGGCAGGACGTGGGGAACACATAGAGGCTCGCGTCGAGCTTCCACGAAGCCGCCGTATTGTAACGGTACCACTGGTTGTTGCTCTGCTTTTCCCATATGGCGGATGGAACCGTCTGCCCGTCGGTGTTGCTGAAGATCGAGAAGACGTCTTTCGCGGTGGCGGTCCAGCGCAGGTTCGTGAGCTCCACGGAGACGAAGAACTTCTTCGACGCGGGGAGCGTCGTCACCGTGATGGGGATGGTGGTCTCGCGATCGGCCTGAAGATCGGCCATCAGCGTTGCCATCGTCGCAGCACCACCTCCCAATCGGATATCAGGACTGCCGGACGTTCCATCGTAGACATGAATGGGAATCACGATCGAAGGCGAGTCCGTCTGCGCCTTGCCGACGAGGATGCTGATCTCCGAGATGCTCGTGCTCGTCGTCGTCGAAAGGTCGAAGTAGGCGGCCTTCTCCTTGTCGAGAAAGACGCTCTTACCGTTGACCCACCCGTCGTTGCCAATTGGATAATTGGTCTTCGTCCAGGCGGCGGGGGCGGGCCAGCCATGTCGACGGCAAACGGGGAAATCATAAGTCACGGTCGCCTTGCAGCCCGCGGCGTCGCGCGCTTCCACAACGACGTGGCTCATCCCGAAAGCCGGACTTCCGCCCATAGTCCCATCGGGTGCCATCGTGACGCCCGCGGGCCACGCTCCGGAGGTGACCGCAAAGGTGCTCGCACCGACGCGGCCGACGTGCGCGAGTGATACTCCGGTGAACGACGCGTGCTCGTACGTGCGCGGGAGCGAGGCAGGCGTGACCGACTGAGTAGGGCAGCCGACATTGATGACGATCGACTGCTTCGAGACGCACTGCGCCCATGTGGCGGTCACCTCGAAGGTGATCGCTCCAGACGATGTCGCGCTGCCCGTGATCGTGCCGTCCGCGTTGAGTACGAGCCCGCTCTGGGGCGCAGCGCTGAACACGGTGCTGGCGTTCGCGCTCGACGTGAGCTTCAGGGTCGACGGTTCGCCAGCGACCGCGCTCCCTGCCTGCGTGATCGTCGTTGGACAATCGATGGGCCCGGCGTCCGCGTCACTCCCCGAGTCCACGCCCGAGTCCGCGCCGGCATCTCCGCCGTCGACCGCTCCATCCTCACCGGCCTCGTTCGGCTCGACGGTCCCATCGCGCCCGGAAGACGCAGCATCGTCGCCGGAGGCCGACACGCCAGCGGTCTCGCCGCCTCCTCCGCAGTGAAATCCAGCGAGCGTCACCCCAGCCACGCACAAACCAATAAAAAGCGACCGCAGGCGCATCACCTCGAGAGTACTACGTCCCGGCTCCGAAGAGCGGCGGGTCGGCGCCCCGACCGGGGACGGGGGTGCTCTCGTCACGTTCCGTGCGGGCCCGGCTCGCCGCGAACTCGCTTCCCGGCTCTCACGCTCGGCGTCCGCGGCTGATCACGAAGCGCCGAACCTCGGCGTCGACGGACGTGGTTCGCTGAACGCATACTCACGTTCCGTCCAGCCGGGAGAGCTCGGTTACGCTCGTCTCGATGATCCGTCCGAGCACACGACCGTCGTGACACTCACCGCGTCGGCGAGTGCATTGCGAGGAAGTTCGGCGAATCTCGCGTTCCTCGCTCGCACCTCGGCCGTCGATGGGACGACGCGAGCGAGGGCCATCGACGCCACGTTCGCCCGCCGAAAGACGCCGCTGCCCGCCGCCGGGCTCCCCCTGGCCTCACCGGCGAGTTCTTACGAGAACGACGCGAAGCAGCGGAAGGCATGCACCTCGCGCGTCGCACCGACGGACGAGCCGCTCTCGAGCGTCATCGCGCTGCTCGCTGGCAGGTGGCCCAACGTCCCCGCAGGCCCGTCGCGGAAGCCGTGAGCCGCACCCCACTGCGAACCTTCGATCGTCGCCGCTTCGGAACGACACCCCGAGAAGCTCGTGCAGAAGGCGGCCCCGCACGGAGGGCGTGCGCAGCTGCCGCCGCAAGGGCGCGGCCGGCAAAGCTGCGCGCTCCCTCTCTTGCGCACGACGCGACGTGACGAGCGGACCGGACGGCGGACGGCGGAGTGCACGACGTTGCCGCATCGGTTCGGCGCTCTCAGGACGTTCAGAACGTCATCGTGACGGAATTCGTCGTACTGGCGAGCTGTGACGACGGCATGCCGAGCTGACCCATGGAGTTGTCCCCCCAGCACCGGAGCGTGCCGGCCGCGCTCAGGGCACACGACGGCGTGTGCGTCACCGTATCGACGACGCGTGGGACCTCGTTGAGCTGGTAACCGGCCCCGGGCGTAATCGCCAGGCAGCGGACCTTCCCGTTCGTCAGCCGCACGCAGCCGCCCGCGATGTCTTCGACGGCGGAGAGGACGTGCGTCGGATCGTCGGGGGTCGGGTCCAGGAGCTTCGTGGGCGTGTAGGAGAGCTTGGTGCCGAGGTTCCCCCAGTACCAGACCGTCTTGTCGCTCGCGAGGGCGAACGTGTACGCACCGGCCTGGACCTTCGTGACGTCCGTCAACGTGCCAACACGGGTCGGCGTGGGGATCGTCCCCGCGCCCATGCCGTTACCGAGGATGTTCCGCGACCCCCAGCACCAGACCTCGCCGCCCTTCGTGGCGCACGTGAGCTGCAGGCCGCACGAAATCTGGTCCGCCGTGAAGTTCGGGATCTCCTGTGGGACCGCGCGCACGACGGCGTCCGCGACGCCCAGACCGAGCTGCCCTTGCGCATTTCCACCCCAACACGCCACGCGACCGTCGGTCTTGAGAGCACATGCCGTGCTCTGAGACATGTCGACACTGGCAACGTCCGTCAGGAGAGGTGTCTCGGGGACCGTCGTCGTGATGGGAGCGGTCGTGACGAAGCCGGCGCCCCAGCACTTCAGCTCGTTTGCGTCCGTCACGGCGCACGTCGCGCCGCGCTGAACAGTGCCGCCGCTCACGACCATCTTGAAGGTCGCTGCATCCGGTGAGAGGACCGGCTGCGGACGGTAGGCCGTTCCGTACGGAGAGGTCTCGCCTCGGCCGAGCTCGCCGCTGAGGTTGTTCCCCCAGCATTCGAGCGTGGTCGAGGTCGATCGCTGAACGCGGGCGCAAGACACGTAGGCACGTGTCCAGACGTCGAGGACGATCGGCGCGCCGGCGTCCTGGCCGCTGTCCCAGACGATGCGCCGATCCTCCACGACGTCCGAGACGGAGGCATCGGCGGATGATCCGTCGAGCGCCCCCGCATCCTCTCCGTCGGCGGGCATGACGTTCTCGCCGGAGTCCTGTTCCTCGCTGCCCGGAGGCTTCGAGATCTCGGTCACGCTCGTGCACGCTGCCGCCGCGAGGAACCCCACCGCGACGCAGCTCGTCGCAAACATCTTCCGATTGAACGTAGGCATGGATAACGCTCCGCGCGATGACGTCGTCGTCTATCGCGGTACCGAGATGTCGACGGAAGAGATGGCACGAAGCCCGGCGCCGCCCGGGTATCCGTAGCTGGCGTCTTTGCCGAGGCCCCAGACGGTCAACGCGAACGGCTCCTCACTGCGAACCTCGTGACGGCCGTTGGTGCAGACCTGATCGCCGAACGGCTGAGGAACGCCTTCCCTCACCATCGTCACGTAGGCGTACTGGTACTGGCCTTCGGCATCGATGGGCTTCCAGTCGGAGATCGTCCCTGCGCAGTCGAGGACGACGTCCTTGAAACCGTTCCCTCGGTTCTTTCGAACGAGCACCAGCGTCGTGTAGCCGTAGGTCATGTCCGTGAAGAAGACGTAGGAATCGAGATATTGCTCCGCCGGAACCACGTTGACGAAATCGGGATCGCCGATGACGAAAGGCTCCGACAACGCGTCGCTGCTGACGTAAGAGCTCGTCATGTAGGCGGCCAGATAGAACGGGTGCTGATCGTCCTGGCTCTTCACCGTGAAGGGCTGATCGGTCCAGAACGTCACGGCTTCGCCCTGCTCCAACGTCGTCGGGGCGCCCTTGGGACGACCCGGCAGATAGGTCAACGTCGTCCCGGCGACCGCTCCGATGAGGCGCCACGGGACCGTCTCCGGCCTGAGCGTGTCCGTCGCCAGATCACCGGCACGAATGCGATTTCGATTTTCGTAACGCACCGCCGCATATTCGCTCCCCCACGCACGAGGCGGAGGGATCTGCTGTTGGTTGACGTCGCAGCAGCATGTTCCCCACCTGCTCGGAAAGGCCGTGCACGTGGACCCGCCGAACACCCCGATGGGCTTGTTCGACTCGATCGGGCTTCCGACGATCTCGCGAGACTGAACGATCTGGAGGAGCTCTCCCTTCGCGAGATTGTAGATCCGCGCTCGACCGTCGGCGCTCGGCGTGCCTCCCGAGAGCTCGATCAGATCGTCTTTCGGTTGAATGCGAACTTCCGTGTCGTCGTGAGCGGCGACGATCTGGAGCGTCGGCTTCATGCCCGAGTCTCCGCGGTCGAGGGCATCCCAGGCATTGACCGCGAGGTACTTCGTATCCCACGACGACGTGGGCAAGAGGACCGTCGCCGCCGGCATGTAGCTCAGCGCTCCGCCATACGGATAAATCGAATATGCACTGACAGGCAGGTCGGCCGTGATGTGGAACGCCGACCCTGAGCCTGAATCGAGAGGGAGCGTGGGCTCGTCCGACTCCAGCGCCGCAGGGAGCGGACAGCGGATGTGATCTCGGGCGAGCGGCGGAGGGACGATGCTCTGGTTCAGGAAGATGACGGCGATTTCTCCTGGCGGAAGTGGCCCGTTCAGGATCTCGTAATCGATCTCTTGTCCGTGCGTGCGCGGGATCGCGATGCTCCGCGACAGGTCGAGCGGCGATCCTTTGTATTCGACTCCGATGTTGACCGGGCGGTTCCAGGTGTTCGCCACGAAGGCCGCAAAGCACGAGTTGCGATAGTCCCAGAGCTCGCTCGCCGACGGGGGACCTCCGACGGAGGCAGCGGACGGGGTCGTCCAGAATGAGCAACCGATCGTTCCTTGATTGCTCTCCGCGCTCGAGCACGCGGACACACACGTGCCGTTCGCGCATCCCATGTCGGCTGGGCATTCGCGCATGACCTCGCCCGAACATCCACTCAGGACGGAGTGGAGATCACGCGAACAGACGGCCTTTTCGCATTGTTCGCTTCGAGCATCGGTCTCGGCGAAGGTGCCGGCGTCGATCGGCTGCTCGAAGCGTGGCCGGTCCGTGGTTGCGCACGCGCTGCCGAAGACGGCGGTACAGGCGGTCATGAAGCCACACGACAGAAGAGCAGGCAGCCATGCGCGGGAGATCTTCATGGGTACGTCTCGATTGGCTCGGCGAGCCGTCAGAAGGTGACCGAGTGCGGCTCGTAGTGAGGGAGATCGTCCCTGCTCCCGATTCCGAGCTGTCCGCGCGCGTTGCTCCCCCAGCACGTCACGGAGCCGTCCTCGAGGAGCGCGCACGTCGTCTGGTCCATCGGCGCCAGCTGCACGACACGAGCGCTCAGATTCCGGACCTGGACCGGCTCGAAGACGACCGCGGCGTCGCCGCCTCCGAGCTGCCCGCTCGTGTTGTCGCCCCAGCAGTAGGCCTTCCCTTCCCAGTTCGTGACGCACGTCGTCGTGTTGCTCGCAGCCACGGTCTCGAGCCTTCCCGCCCCGAGCACGGTCACGTGATATGGCGCGAAGACGTCTTCCCTGGAGCTATTGCCGACTGCGCCGGTCTTGTTCACGCCCCAGCAGTAGACGTCGCCTCCGGCGAGCGCGCAGGCGTGCTCGTCACCCGCGACGAGACTCGTCACATTCTCGAGCCCGGGGATCTCGAGCGGATCGCCGTCGGGCGAAATCGGGCTCTCACGGCCCAACGGGTCTCGATTGAGCACACCCCCGATGCCCCTCGCATCCCAGCTCGCACTGCCCCACGATAGGGCTTGACCGTTGTCGCGAATGGCGAAGGCGACGCGCATCGCTCCGGCCCCCGCGACGACGCGTCGGAAACGAAGGCTCACCGGACCGACGACGCCGTGCTGCTTCGGCAGGTGACCGCGCCCGAGCTGCAGTGCCGCGTTCTCACCCCAGCAATACATGCTCCCGCCGTCGAAGCCGTCCAACCCCAGCGTCCCGACGGCGCAGCCGAAGCCGCTTCCGAGATCGACGCGGGTGGCCGCGGGGAGGCCCTGGACACGAGAAGCGGTGGGGTGAGGGACGGCATCGGCGACCGCCTGCTCGGCGTCGAGCCCGAGCTGCCCGTCGCTGTTGGAGCCCCAGCACCACACCGAGCCGTCGTCGCTGCGGGCGCAGCTCGTTCCGCCGCTGCTCCCCGCGACGCTGATCTGCACGGCGTTCTCGACGTTCGCGACGCGCACCGGCTTCCCTGAGTACGGGCCGGCCGCTCCCGCGTCGCCGGCGTCCGCAGGAACGCTGGCGTCGTCACCGGGCGTCTCGGCTCCGAGCTGACCGCTCGAGTTGTTTCCCCAGCAGCGCACGGTCTTGTCGGCGAGCAGCGCGCAGATGTGGCTTCCGCCCTTCGCGGCAAGGGCCGTGACGCAAGGGGTGACCTTGCATGTGACCTCGCCGGAGAACGCTCCGGCGTCGGGGATGCTGGCCCCGCCCCCAGCTTCGGGCAGCGAGGCGGAGCCGGAATCGTCGGCTCCGCCGTCCTCCGAGATGTGACCGAGCTCCTGATCGCTGTCCGAGCAGGCTCCGCAGAGCGCTCCCGTGGCCATGAGGAGCAGGGCCGCGCAACTCGCCGTCGAGGAGAAGTGATTCATGGCGTTCAATCCTGACCGCCGTCTTGGACGTTGCGGTGAAGAGCCACGTTGTCCCCCACGACCCAGACGTTGCTCGCGCTGCTGCCGGAGACAGCGTGCAGGTTGCTTTCGAGGACGTCCCAGGACTTTGCCGTGACCGTGATGCTCACGCGAGTGCCGTCCCAGTGGTGCACGCGCCCGCGTGACGACACGATCCAGACGTCGTTCGCGGCCGAGCCCCAGATTCCGGTGGGCCGCTTCGAGAGCGTCGCGAGCGACGCCATCTGCGAGCGCTCGCGCGCCCAGATGAGCTGCCCGTCGCCGGCGCCGGGGAGTCCGTAGACGATGCCGATCTGACCACGCGTCCAGATGTTCTTCCGGTCATGAGCCCAGATCGAGGACAGGGTCTCGTACTGCAAGAAGTCGATCTGGAGGTTCCCGTCCTTCCCGCTCGCGAGCTGCGCTTCCCAGCCCGCGTCGTCGTCGCTGCTCCGATAGAGGCGGCCACCCGGCTGGACGAAATCCGCCGACGTCCCCGAGACCCAGACGTCGGAGCCCGAACACGAGATGGAGTAGAGCTTCTCCAGCTCCCCGAACGTCGATCTCGTCCACACGGGCATCCCGTCGACGTCCGTGTCCCCGTTCCACCGGAGGACCGCATTCTCCGTGACGACGGCGACGTTCCGCGGGTGCTCGGCGTCACGCGAGGCTTCGCAGATCCCGACCAGGTCGGTCGTGACGCCGCTCGGGATCGGCGTCCAGCCCGCGCCGGCGGGGCCGCGGAAGATCGCTCCTTCGGCGCCGACGGCCCAGATGTTTCCCTCCGGATCCCCCGTCACGCCGTACAGCGGAGTCTCGGCATCCCAGACGACCGACCAAGACGTGCCGCTCCACCGAAGGACGAGGCCTTCCTGGCTCACCGCCCAGGCTTCGTCCTTCGACGGGACCCAGACGTCCATCAGCGACAACGTTCCCCCATCGGGGATCGGCAGCGGAGTGTCACACCAGTCCACGGTGCAGGCGGGGAGCTCGGCATTGCCGGCGTCGCCGGCATCGCCCGCGTCACTCCCGTCCGGACCTTCGGTGTCGACGTCGTCGGGCAACGCGGCATCGCCGATCATGTGCCCCGCATCTCCCGAAGGTGGCGAGGACGCCGGCAAATCCACTTCTCCCGTCGAGCACGCTGCGAACCCGGAGAGGACGAGCGCTCCCACGACGGACGCTGCTCGGAATCGAAGCGAGCTCATTGGACGCCTCCGGTCCCCGCCTTGCCGTCGCGATGGAGGATCACCCGCTGTCCGACGATCCAGACGTCGTCAGGTCCACTTCCCCAGACGCCATAGAGCGGGGTCCCCGGTGGCAGCGACGGCGCTTGCGAACGCGACCACGTCGAACCGTTGCCGTGCAGGATCGTGTCGTCGTCGCCGACGACCCAGATGTCCGTGGCGCTGCTTCCCCAGATCGAGCGGAGGACGCTCGTGGTCGTGGAGTCGGAGATGCCCCAATGAAGCTCGCCTCCCTCGTTGTACGTCCAGTGACGGAGCGCGCCGTCTTCACCTGCTGCCCAGACGTCGTCCGGAGCCGTCCCCCAGACGGCATTCAGATGCGAACGCGTGTTGCTGTTCGGCTGCGTCCACTCCGCCATCCCGCCCCAATAGCCGTCCGTGTGGAGGATTCGGCCGTTCTCCCCGACGATCCAGATGTCGCCCGGACCGGTGCCCCACATCCCGAGGAAGTTCGCTCCGGTCGAAGCGGACTTGTAGAGGTCGAGCGCCGCGGTCATCTGGGTGGTACCGCCATCCCAGCCGTACGAGTGCCAGCACTTGCTCATCCCGGCGCCGGACATGCCGGTGCCGCCGAGGAGCATCCATACGTCCGTCGCGCTGCTGCCCCAGATCCCGCGGATGGCCTCGGGCAGGGTGTCGATCTTTCTGCTCACCTCGACCTTCGACCAGACCGTTTGGGTGTCGTTCCACCCGTCCGTGTGAAGGATCTCGTTCGCGCTGTAGGCCCAGACATCCTTGGGACCACTTCCCCAGATCCCAAAGAGAGGCTGCGGCTGCCCGGCGTCCGTGAGATTGCGCTGCGCCGCCCATGACGTGCCGTTCCAGTGGAAGACGGCTCCGCTCGAGCCGACTGCCCAAACGTCGTCCTTGCTGCTGCCCCAGATCCCGAAGAGCGCGATCCTGTCGTTGGGCATGTCGACGCGACACCAGCCGTCCGCGCTGCAGCGCTCGTCCGCCTGCGTGTACGCGTCGCTCGTCGCATCACCGTTCGGACGCGAGCCACCATCCACCGGAACCGGAGGGATGGTCTGTGCGTCTTGCTCGTCCGGGTTCGTCTGCGCGGACAGGTCGTCCTCGCTGCTCGCGCAACCCGCGGTTCGAACGCCGAACACCAGCGCGGTGATCAGCCAGAGGTTCGTTCGAACGGCAGCCATGCGGCGCATCATCGGAAGACTCCAGGGGGACACGGCTCCGTCGCGCAGACGCCGTCGATGCAGGCCTGGCCGGTCTCGCACCTCGTCTCGCACGAGCCACAATGCGTCGGGTCGCGCATGAGATCGACCTCGCAACCGTCGACCTGATCGCGATTGCAGTCGCCGTAGCCGATCTTGCACGTGTTGCCGCAACGGCCGAAGGTGCATGTCGTCGTGGCGTTCGGGCGATCGAGGCAGCGGAGCCCGCACGCGCCGCAGTTCTTCAGATCGGACTCGAAGTCGATCAAGCAGTCACAACCGAGCGGGCCAGGGTTGCATTGGCACGTCCCATTGACGCAGATCTCACCGGGAGCGCATTTCGTCCCGCACGCGCCGCAGTTCTGCGTGTCGTTGTCGAGCCTGACCTCGCAGCCGTCGTCGATGTCCTCGTTGCAGTCGACCCACGGGCTCCGGCACTTGAGGTGCCCGCATTCGCTGTTCTGACACCCGTAGAACATGTTCTTCGGGGGAGCTGGAGCCCCCGCCAGCGTGGTGCAAATCTTCCCGCACGCGCCGCAGTTCACGTCGTTCGACGCGAGGTCCACGCATTGGCCGTTACAGCGCACCTCACCCGCCTTGCAGCCTTGGCAGCTCCCGTCGAAGCAAATGGCATCGCCGGTACACTGGACGCCGCACGCGCCACAGTGCTGCAAGCTGCCCAGAGGTGTCTCGCAGCCGTCCTCGATACGACCATTGCAGTCTGCATACAATGGTGTGGAGCACGTCATCTGGCACCCACCGTCGACGCAGATCCACTTCGCGTGGAGCTCGTCGTTCCTCCAGGTCTCGGTCGGGCACTTGTTGCCGCAGCTTCCGCAGTTGTTCACGTCGTTCGCGAGATCGATGTCGCAGAGGTATTTCGACGTCGAGCACGTCGCGAACGGCACCTTGCACTTGTCGCTCGGGCACATGGCGCCCGCCGCAGCGTCGGAGCTCGCTTCTTCCATGCTGCCATCGACCGCGCTGAGCGCCGGCGGCGGCTCCTCGACGGGATCGGGATCGAAGACCACGCGCTGCTCGCTCGTCCCGCAGGCCGCGACGATGGCGCCGGCGCCGAGCAGCGCCGTGACGAGCGCCGCCTTGCTCATTCGCGTTGTCATGCCCATGGTTTGCCGCGGCCTCGCGATCGCTTCGAAGAAAGAGCGTTCAGAGGGCGAGCTCGGACTTGATCCGATCGCCGAGGGCGCTCTTCGGGTAACGGCTCATGAAGGCCGCCGCCTTGGTGCGAGCCTCCTCATGACGCCCCAGATGCGCCAGCGCGATGATCTGGAGGCCTTCCCGCTCTTCGACGAGATGCCCGTTCGCGAAACGACGCTGGCCGTCCTCGGCGAGCGCGAGCGCCGTCGTCGGATCGCGATCGACCAGCGCGCGGATCTTGGCAATCTGCGCGAGCTCCTCTCGGAGCGCGTCGTCGTCGACGGCGGGCCTAGGGACCACCGCCGTCGTGGTCGTCGACGGAGCCGCCTTGACCGGCGTCTTGGGCATGGGGACAGTGACCGCCTTTGGCAGATCGTCCACCGAAAGCGCCGGTGCGTCGGCGACGACGGGCTCGGCCGTCCGTGCCGTGATCGCCGAAGCGACCGGCAGCGCGGGCGGCGTCGCGACGACTGCACGGTGTGCGGGCGGGTCGTCGCCCATCCCCGACGTGACGACGAGAAGCCAGGCGAGCCCTGCGCCCGTGACCGTGCCGAGGCCCCAGCGAATCCAGCGAGAGCCGCCGCGGTTGCTCTCCACGACGTTGGTCGGTGCAGCGTTGGCGGCGGGTGCGGGGGGCGCTACGGCTGGCAGCTCTCCGGCGATCGCGGCGCTGGCGGACAGCCCGCTCGCAGCAGCGTGGAGCTTCTTCCAGCCGCGGTCGAGGTCGAGGAAGCCTTTGGCGCTCCGCTCACCAGCGAGCGCCTCCCGGAGCGAAGCGCTCACGTCCGGGTCATCGATCAATCGGCGCGGGTCCCTCACGGCTGTCGTGATCCTTTCGACGGGAGCTCGCCCGCCTTCGCTCGCATGCGCGAGATCTTCGCGAACGATTCGTTGAACGCCTTCCTCGCGTAATGAAGGCGCGAATGGACGGTTCCGAGCGGGAGCCCGAACGTCTCTGCGATGTCGGGGCACGACTGCCCTTCGATCTCGAACAAGACGAAGATGGCTGCGTGCTCCGGCTCGAGCGTCGCGAGGGCACGCTGCACGTCCGAGAGCGTCTCGGTCGCGGCCTGGCGGGCGTATGCGTCCGGCGCACCGTCGGCGACGGCTTCGCGATGCTCTTCGGAGGCATCGGTCGTGTTCACCACCTCCTCGCGCCGTCGCATGCCGCGCCGGTGCGTCCCCACGATTCGCCATGCGATGGCGGCGAGCCACGTCGTCGGCCTGGCGCCCTGCTCGCGAAAGCCGCCGCGCCGGTGTGCCACCAAAAAGACCTCCTGTACGAGATCCTCGATGTCCGCACGTGGCGCACCGATGCTCGTCATGAACCGCGCCACGAAATGCGCGTAGGTCCGGTAAAGCTCGCCGAGGTCTTCGAGAGAGGATGCGCTCAGTGAGCCGTCCGCCTGTCGTGAGGCGCCGGACGCTCTCCTCTCCCCGAGGGAGGGCGGACGAAGGCCCTCCTCGGAAGCAGAGGAGAGCAGGACTGGCTCATGAAGCCTCGCTGTCGACATGACTCCTGAAAGGACTTCGGGGCGGTTGGTTCATGGTTGCTTGCCCGCCCTGGGAGTTATTGACCGGCCGAAAGTCAGCACTTCAAAGAATCGACCATCGCGCTCCCAGGAAGCCGGCGAGACCGAACTGGGGTGCGGTCTTGCTGAGCTCGGTCCCGTCGGGAAGCGCGGTCACGACACGTGACGGGCGGAGCACCCACCATGGCTCCACGCGCCAGAACACGGTCCAGCGGCGAAAGGCGACGGTCATCTCCGGCCCCGCTCCGAGCGCGCCCCACAACGTGGAGTCGGACGCGGAGGACGCGGAGCTCGACGCGACCGCCGGCTCGGCACGGTGAGCGCCGAGGGTGGCTGCGACGCACGGAGCGATCGGCACTTTTCGGAAGGGTGGGGCGAGACAGGCGTCGAACCGACCCGCGATGAGACCGACGCGCACGTGCCTCGCTCCGAGATCGGTCTCCACGGGCAGCGTGGCGAACATCGAGAGCCCGGCTCGGCCGAGGGAGTGCCGAGCAAGGACCGTCCCGAGCGCGCCTCCGAAGGTCGGTTCGTGCAGCCCGGCGAGCACCGCGGGCTCGACGCTCAGGGCGACGCTCCAGGGCCGGGCTTCGCGTTTCGGGCGCGGCGGCGGCGGCGGTCGCCGTGCCGGCGCTCGCGGGCGTTCGCGCTCCGGAGCGGGTGGCGCCGCTGGCGGAGGTTCCACCGGCGTCTCCTCGGGCGCCCGTTCCTCGGCGAGGAGCGCTGCATCGATCGCGACGGCGAGCGCCGCCGCGACCACGGAGAGGAACTCCTGACATGCGAGGTTCCTCCGAGGGACGAGCCGCTCGCCGACGACCGCTCCGCTTCGCGAGAGCTCGAAGGACGCGTCGGAGCCCGACATCGTTACGGTCATCGAGATCCGCGCGTCGATCTCGGTCCGCTGGAGGAAGCTGGCGGTCTTGCTCGCGAGCGTTTCACGCGAGAGGCACTCGGACGACTCGACCTCGATGGCCTCCACGAGCGCTCGCGCCGGGGCCGCTCGCACCCATGCCGCGGCCGTCAGATGTGCCGCGACGAGGAGGCCCCCGACGACAACGCCGCGACGAGCCATCGTTAGATGTTTACCCCGCCTCTGCTCGAGATCGAAGCGTCGATCGCGCCGAGGCCGAGCTCCGCCGTCAGTCGTGCGTGTGGATGTCGGCATGTCGCCTCGCCGCTTCCCCGACCGGAAGCGACGGCGCGTGCCGCTACGACTTCCGGCGGCGACGCACGAGAAGGCCGACGCCGAGAGCGAGCGCGAACGGCGAGACTCCGGTCCCGCTCGTACCGGTCGCGACGAAGGAGCAACCGCCGGACGACTTCGGCTTCGGCGCGACGACCTCGTTCGTCTGCGGTTCGTCTTCCGCCTGCTCCACTTCTTCCTCCTCCTCCGGCGGGGCGGGGGGACCGTTCGCCGAGACCTTGATGCTCTGCTCGGGCGAGTCCGGATCGTTCGACTTCACCTTGATCGTCGACGATGATGGCCCGCTGCCCTCGGGCGTGAAGGAGATCTGGAGGTCGTAGCTCGACTTCGGATCGATGCGGATCGTACCCGTGGGGACCGTGAACTGCGGATTCGAGGTCTCGACCGTGAAGACCGCGGCGAGCTCGCCGGTGTTCTCGATCGTGACCGTCTTCGTGATCGCGTCCGCGCTCGTGGCCGTGCCGATGCTG
>Ga0164243_10008149_pt1 | contig 15525 bp, 15 predicted proteins | sample OricompcompostOP_FD_108781 | JGI IMG/M metagenome (GOLD analysis project Ga0164243, IMG submission 108781) | Organic Plus compost microbial communities from Emeryville, California, USA - Original compost - Organic plus compost (OP) | ecosystem: Engineered > Solid waste > Mixed feedstock >... | reverse complement strand
GGGTCCATTCCTGAGCGGTGCCGGCACCATTGGTCCGGACGACCAGTCTCAGGAGTGGATGCTGAATCAAGTTCAGCATGACGCTGGAACAAAGGGAGTGCTAGAACAGCCAACTGTCCACACCACCTAGACCTCCCCGTCCTATCTCCCTACCGTTCGCTCTGAGCTTGCCTGCAGGCGGCAGACGCCTTGGCTGTTGCCGGGCTTCGACAGGCTCAGCCCGAACGGTGGAAGCGCGGGGCCATTCCGCTTACAACGGCGGGGGAATGGATTCTAAAGTGCTATGAAATCAGGCTCGACCGCTTTCCCTTTTTCGTCACTCGCCGACTTGACCGGCGAGTGACGAGGGGAGAGGCCGATCGAACCTGAATTCATACCCGTCTATGCCGGCAGCTTCATGGCCACGGCGCGGGCCACCATGTCGTAGGCCTGCGCCTGCGGGCTGTCCGGCGCCTTTATCATGATGGGGGTGCCGGCATCGGAAGTCTCGCGGATGCTCATGTGGAGGGGGATTTCGCCCAGGAAGTCCACGCCCATCTTGAGGGCCGTATCCTGCGCGCCGCCATAGCCGAAAATCTCCGACGCCTCGCCGCAATGGGGGCAGACGAAATAGCTCATGTTCTCGATGATGCCGAAGACCGGGGTCTTCACCTTCTCGAACATCTTGATGCCGCGCCGGGCGTCCAACAGGGCGATGTCCTGCGGCGTGGAGACGATCACCGCGCCGGTCAAGGGCACGCTCTGCACCAGGCTCAATTGCGCGTCGCCGGTGCCGGGCGGCAGGTCCACCACCATGACATCGAGCTCGCCCCATTTCACGTCGTTCAGCAACTGCTGCAGGGCGCCCATGACCATGGGCCCGCGCCAGATGAGCGGCTGGTCCTCGCCCAGCATGTAGCCGATGGACATGGTCTTGATGCCGTATTTCTCGATGGGGAGGATCTTGCCCTCCTCCGCCTGGGGCTTGTCGGTGATGCCCATGAGCTGCGGCACGGAGGGGCCGTAGATATCGGCATCCAGCAGGCCCACTTTCCTGCCGAGGGCGGCCAGCGCCAGCGCCAGGTTCACGGCGGTGGTGGACTTGCCCACGCCGCCCTTGCCGGAAGCCACGGAGAGAATGGCCTTCACGCCGGGAATCGGTTTCGGTCCCTGCTGCTGCCGGGGATGGCGCCCCAGGCGCGGCATCTCCGGTTCCGGGGCCTTGGCGGCGGGGCGCTCTGCGGTCAGGATGGCGCGGGCGCTCCTGACGCCCTCCAGGGCGCCGGCCACCTGTTCGGCCCGCTGGCGCAGCGGCTCCATCTCGCCGGCCCTGGCGGGATCGACGGACAGGGCGAAGGTGATGCGTCCGTCCTTGACATGGAGGCCCGTCACCATACCGGCGGACACGATGTCGCCGCCATCGGGCGCAGGGATAGCCTTCAGGGCTTCCAGTACGGAATTTTCGGAAATATCTGACATGGGATTCTGTTCACAATCGGTCAGGGAGGCCGGGGGTATTCATTGCGCCCGACGGCCAAACGCCCTATATAACTCAGGACATGAGGACGGCGCGTCAACAAGAAAAATCGGCACCCGCAGGGGCTACTTGCCGTGGCACGTCCCACGACCAATCACGAGGTGAGAATGCCCTGGCAGAATCAGAACGGCGGCAAGGACCGCGGCCCCTGGGGGCAGGGACCGCAGAACCGGGGGCCGCAGCCCCCTAATATAGAAGACCTCTTCAAGAGGGGACAGGACCGGTTCAGGGGCACGTTCGGCGGGGGCTTCGGCGGCAAGCGGGGCATCACCGTCGTGGTTGCCGTGCTGGTGGCGTTGTGGCTCTTTTCCGGTTTCTACCGTGTCGAGTCGGACCAGCAGGGCGTGGTGCTGCGCTTCGGCAAGTGGACGGAGACCACGGCGCCCGGTCTCAATTATCACCTGCCGTATCCCATCGAGACCGTGCTGAAACCCCGGGTGACGCGAATCAACCGCGTGGACGTCGGCTTCCGGTCCGGTGGCAACGACTTCACGCGCGGCAGCGCCGCCCGCGACCTGCCGGAAGAAAGCCTCATGCTCACCGGCGACGAGAATATCATCGATATCGATTTCACGGTGTTCTGGGAGATCAAGGACGCCGGCATGTTCCTCTTCAATATCCAGGACCCCGAAGGCTCGGTGAAGGCCGTGTCCGAAAGCGCCATGCGCGAGGTCATCGGCAAGATGCCGCTGCAGATGGCGCTGACCGCCGGCCGCAGCGACGTGCAGGAGGAAACCAAGCAGCTCATCCAGCAGACGCTGGATTCCTACGGCGCCGGTATCCTGGTGCGCGAAGTCAACCTGCAGGGGGTGGACCCGCCACGGGCGGTGATCGACGCCTTCCGTGACGTGCAGGCGGCGCGCGCCGATCAGGAGAGCGCCAAGAACCAGGCGGAAGCCTATGCCAACGACGTCATCCCCAAGGCCCGCGGTGAAGCCGCGCGCATCGAGCAGGAGGCGGAAGCCTACAAGGCCCAGGTGATCAACGATGCCGAGGGCGAGGCCTCCCGCTTCCGGGCGGTGCTCAAGGAATACGAGGCCGCCAAGGACGTGACGCGCACCCGCATCTATCTCGAAACCATGCAGGACGTGCTTCAGGGCATGGACAAGGTGATCATGGACGAAAACGCAACCGGCGGAGTGGTGCCCTATATGGCCCTGCCCGAGTTGAAGAAGCAGGGAGGTGGCCAATGAAACCCGGTGGCATTGCCCTGATCGTGGTCCTGGTGGTTGCCGGCATCACGGCATTCAACTCCTTCTTCGTCGTCTCCGAGGCGGAGCAGGCGCTGGTGGTGCAGTTCGGCAACGTGAAGGAACAGGTGCGCGAGCCGGGGCTCAAGCTGAAGATTCCCTTCGTGCAGGAGGTTCACATCCTCGATAAGCGCATTCTCGATCTGGACGTACCGGCCGAGGAGGTGATCGCTTCCGACCAGAAGCGGCTGGTGGTGGATGCTTTCGCGCGCTTCAAGATCATCGAGCCCAAGCAGTTCTACATCACCGTTTTCAACGAGGAAGTGGCGCGCCAGCGGCTGCAGTCGCTGATCAATGCCAATCTGCGCCGGGTTCTGGGCAATGTGGAGTTCTCGGCGGTATTGAGCGAGCAGCGCGCCGTGCTGATGCAGCGCATCCGCGACCTGGTCAACACCGAGGCGCAGGGTTTCGGCATCAATGTGGTGGATGTGCGCATCCGCCGGGCCGACCTGCCCGAGGAGAACAGCCAGGCCATCTATCAGCGCATGGAAACCGAGCGCAAGCAGGAAGCCCAGCAATACCGCGCCCAGGGGGCCGAGGAAGCCCAACGCATCCGGGCCAATGCGGACCGGCAGCGCACGGTGCTCCTGTCCGAAGCCCGCAGACAGGCGCAGATCCTGCGCGGCGAGGGCGATGCTCAGGCCACGAAAATCTATGCGGACGCTTATGGTCTGGACCCGCAGTTCTTCGAGTTCTATCGTTCCATGGAGGCCTATCGCCAAGCGCTAGGCAAGCAGGATACGACGATGGTCCTGTCGCCCAAGAGCGAGTTCCTGAAGTTCCTGGCGCCGGTGCAGTGACGCGTCGGGCGGGACGGGGAGTAGCCGGGAGTGAATGGGATGAGCCGTGGGCCTGCGTGATCTCGTCATAGCGATCGGTCTGGTGCTGGCGCTGGAGGGCATGCTCTATGCGGCGGCGCCGGGCGGCATGAAGCGACTCGTCTCGCTGCTTCTGGACCAGCCGGAGGCGAGTATCCGCTGGACCGGATTGATAACCGCTATTGCCGGAGTGGCGATAGTCTGGTTTGCTCGGGGACTGTGACTGGAAGACCCTTGGGAAAGTTTCACGGCTTGTTCATTGTCCCTTCAGCTTGCGTCTCCTATATGAGCATCAGCATCATAACGAGACGTTCAGGGAAGAAGACCGGACAACTGGATCGTAACGGAGAATAATTGTGATAAGCCGAAATCAACATCAATCTGCCCGTGTTGCAGTGGCAAGCCGCCAGTATCTCTGGGGCATGTCACTGGCGATACTTGTTTTCCTGGCGATGATCGCACTGGCAGCCCGACCGGTTCTGGCGGCTCCTGTCCCTGACAGCTTTGCCGATCTTGCGGAGAAGGTGGCGCCGGCCGTGGTGAACATTGCGACCACGCAGACCATCCACACCCAGCGGGGTGTCTTCCCCGACCTGCCGCCCGGCTCGCCCTTCGAGGAATTCTTCAAGGACTTCCTGGAGCGCCGGGGCGATCAGGGCGAGGAGCAGGAACGTGAGGCCACGTCGCTCGGCTCCGGCTTCATCATCGACAAGAGCGGCATCGTGGTGACCAACAATCACGTCATCGACGACGCCGAAGAGATCGTGGTGAAGCTTTCCAACGGCGAGGAATACGAAGCCACGCTGCTGGGCAAGGACAAGCTGACCGACCTGGCGGTCCTGAAGATCGACGCCAAGAAGGACCTGCCCTACATCGAATTCGGCGATTCCGACAGCGCCCGCGTGGGCGACTGGGTGATGGCCATCGGCAATCCGTATGGCCTTGGCGGCTCGGTGACGGTGGGTATCGTCTCCGCCCGCAGCCGGCAAATCCAGATGGGTCCCTATGACGACTTCATCCAGACGGATGCCGCCATCAACCGGGGCAATTCCGGCGGCCCGCTGATCACCATGGACGGCAAGGTCGTCGGCATCAACTCCGCCATCTTCTCGCCGACGGGCGGCTCGGTTGGCATCGGGTTCTCCATCCCCTCCAACCAGGCGGCGCCGGTCGTCGCTGACCTGAGGGCCAACGGCAAGGTGACCCGCGGCTGGCTGGGTGTGAGCCTGCAGCCGATGACCGACGAGACCGCCGAAAGCCTGGGACTGGATGAAACCAAGGGCGCGCTCATCGCCAGCGTGGTCGATGGCGATCCCGCTGCCAAGGGCGGCGTGAAGGCCGGCGACGTGATCCTGACCTTCGACGGCCAGGACATCAAAGACGAGAGCGTGCTGACCCGCGTGGTGGCCGGAACCGAAATCGGCAAGCCGGTGAAGGTGGTGGTCTGGCGCAATGGCAAGAAGAAGACGCTGACCGTCGAGCTCGTGGAGCGCAAGGACGAGGAACTGCTGGCCTCAGACGGAAGCATGAAGCAGCAGCCGGCCGAACCCGCGGCGGAAACCGTGGCGGGCATGGAGCTCTCCGCTCTCACTGACGACGCCCGGAGCAACTACGGCCTTCCGGAAGATGTCAACGGCGTGCTGGTGACCGATGTCAAGAACGGCAGCGACGCCGCCAAGAAGGGCATCCGCCCGGGCATGGTGATCACGCAGGTCGGCCAGGAAGGCCAGGAAGGGGCGCTGACCCCGGTGAGCCTGAAAGCCAAGATCACCGACATGAAGGAAAAGTCGCAGAAGTTCGTTCTGCTGCGTGTCTTCGTGCAGGACCGGTATCTCTGGATCCCGGTGCAGTTGAACGAAGACTGATCGTCAGCCGAAAGACCTTGGGACAAGCCCGCGCCGCCAACCGGCGCGGGCTTTCTCGCATCTGAAAGGCAGAATGAGGGAGGCAGAATGAGAATGACGGCATATCCGCTGGGGCTGGCGCTGATGCTTTGTGTGGCGACGAGCGGTACCGCTTGGGCCGGGGTGTGGGAAGATGCCTATGAGAACGGCCGCGCCCACCTGCAGCAGGGGGAGACGGAAGCGGCCGAGGCCGATCTTGAGAAGGCGCTGGAACTGGCGGCGGAGGGCATGGACAAGGCCAACACGCTCTACATGCTGGCGGCCGCCGCCTTCCAGAGACAGGACCTCGAAGGGGCGGCGAAGACGCTGGACGAGATCATCGCCTATCACGACGCCGGCGGGTTCGATAACCGGGAGTTCCTGAAGACCGTGCTCAACCGCGCCGCCATCGTGGCCTACCAGCGCAAGGACCGGGAGGCGGTGGACGCCTATACCCAGCGGCGCATGAAGATCGACGCCACCAACCCCGATATCTGGGATATCGATTCCAGGGCGGATACCTATCGCCATCGGGATACCGGCCTCGTCTACAAGCCCGTGGTGGCCGGCTTTGCGCGCCAGGCGATCAATGTCTTCCGGCCGGACGGCAGCGACGTGGGCGCCGACTATACGCTCTCCACGGATCAGGGCGATATCGGCATCACCGTCTATGTGACCGAACACATTCCGCTCACCGCCGAGCAGAACCTGCATTCCTCCGTACAGTCGCTCCGGGCGGAGATGAACCTGCCCGACCTGGTGAGGGAAGGGGACTTCGCCCCCTGGGGCGATGCCGGGCCCGTCGGGCACTTCCAGATATACCGGGCGTCCGTGGCGGCCGCGCCCGCCGAATCCGGCTTCTGGGTGGTGGCGGACGGACAGACTCATTACAAGATGCGCATCTCCTATCCGGCCAGCCTGAGCGACGCGGCGGCGAAGGCGATAGACCGGTTCATCGCGGATTTTGGCTGGCCGAAACTCAAGTAATTGCCGTAGCTGCCAGAATCTGTTCATCTTTATGTGCGAACCAGATAACCGGCCAGGACCTTCGTGCTTTGGCCTGTCGATGCGCTACTCGTCATGCTCGCGCAGGCGAGCATCCATTATACTGCAGCATGGACCCTCGCCTTCGCGAGGGTGACACCGGCTATTGAGGATAGGACGTTATGTGCGGATTGGTGGGCATTTTCGATTTGCGGGGTGAGCGGTCCGTCTCTCCCCGGCTGCTGACCGCCATGAACGACCGCCTGGCCCACCGCGGGCCGGACGGTGGGGGAACCTTCATCGCGCCGGGCGTGGGCCTGGGGCACCGCCGCCTCTCCATCATCGATATAGAGGGCAGCCCGCAGCCCTTCCTGAGTGCTGATGAGCGCATCGCCCTCGTCTTCAACGGCGAGATCTACAATTTCCAGGAGCTCCGGCCGGAACTGCAGGCGGCGGGCTACCGCTTCCGCTCGCAGGGGGATACGGAGGTCCTCCTGCATGCCTGGCAGCATTGGGGGCCGGACTGCGTGACGCGCCTGCGCGGCATGTTCGCCTTCGCCCTGTGGGACAGCGGCCGCCAGCAGCTCTTCATCGCCCGCGACCGGCTGGGCAAGAAGCCCCTCTATTACGCCGAACTGGCCGACGGGCACCTGATCTTCGGCTCCGAATTGAAGGCGCTGATGATGCATCCCGGCCTCGACCGCACCATCGACCGGACGGCGGTCGCCGACTACCTGGCTTATAATTACGTGCCCGAGCCCAAGAGCATCTATGCCCAGGTGCGGAAACTGCCGCCCGCCCATGCCATGCTGGTGGAGCGAGGCAAGGCCGTTGCCCCCCGCGCATACTGGCGGCTGCGGCCGGAAGAGGGCGTGCCGAGCGAGCAGGCGGCGGCCATCGAGGCTTTCAACAGCCGCTTCGCCGAAGCCACACGCATCCGCATGATCTCCGACGTGCCGCTGGGGGCGTTTCTCTCAGGCGGCGTGGATTCGAGCGGCATCGTCGCCACCATGGCGGGCCTCTCGCCGCAGCCGGTGAACAGCTTCTCCATCGCCTTCGGCTCGAAGCAGTTCGACGAATCCGAATATGCCCAGGCGGTGGCGGACCGCTACCGCACGCACCATGTGAGCTGGCGGGTCGACCCGGATGAATTCGACCAGCTCGACCGGCTGGTGGAGGTCTATGACGAGCCGTTCGGCGATTCGTCCGCCCTGCCCACGCTGCGGGTCTGCGCGCTGGCGCGCGGGCAGGTGACGGTGGCGCTTTCCGGCGACGGCGGTGACGAGCTTTTCGCCGGCTACCGGCGCTATCTCTGGCACCAGCGCGAAGAGCAGATCAAGGGCCGGATACCGGCCGCCATCCGCCGGCCGCTTTTCGGCGCGCTGGGTGCGCTCTACCCCAAGATGGACTGGGCGCCCCGCTATCTGCGGGCCAGGACCACCTTCCAGGAGCTGGCGTGGGACGAAACGGACGCCTATTTCCACAGCGTCTCGGTGATGGGCGACGCCATGCGCTCGCGCATCCTCTCCCGCGACTTCCAGGCGTCGCTCCAGGGCTATCACCCGAAAGAGCTGGTGGGCGCGGCCCTCTGCGAGGCAGAAACGGACAGTCCGCTCCTGCGCGCGCAATATGCCGACATCAAGACCTGGCTGCCGGGCGACATATTGGTGAAGACCGACCGGGCAAGCATGGCCGCGTCGCTGGAGGTGCGGGCACCGCTTCTCGATCACACGCTCGCGGAATGGGCCTTCGGCCTGCCCGACGATCTGCGCATCAGGGGGGGTGAGAAGAAATATCTCCTCAAGAAGGCGTTCGAGCCGCTCTTGCCGCATGACCTTCTCTACCGCCCCAAGCAGGGCTTCGTGATGCCCATCGCGGAATGGTTCCGCGGGCCGCTGGCCGGGCGGATGAGCGGTGCACTCGTCAGTCCGCATCTGGCTCAGACCGGGTTCTTCGACATGGCGCAGTTGCAGCGCATCGGCGAGGAGCACCGCTCCGGCCGGTTCGACCACAGCGCCACCATCTGGACCATCCTGATGTTCGAGGCCTTCATGCGCCGCGAGATGACGGGCGCGCTGGGCGAGGGAGCGGCCGTGAATGCTTGACATCCTCACGCTCACCACGCTCTATCCCAACAGCGTGATGCCGAGCCATGGCATTTTCGTGGAAAACCGGCTGCGGCACCTGCGCGCGGCGGCGGAGGTTGAAAACCCGGTGGTGGCCCCCGTCCCCTGGTTCCCCTTCCGGCATCCCATGTTCGGGGACTATGCCAAACAGGCGCGGGTTCCGGCCCACGAGGTGCGCTTTGGCGTCAATGTGAGCCATCCGCGCTACCTGATGATCCCCAAGATCGGCATGAACCGCCAGCCGCACGACCTCTACAAGGCCTTCAGGCGCGGCGCGGAGATGGTGATGAAGCACGGCTTCAGGCCCGACGTGCTGGACGTTCACTACTTCTATCCCGACGGCGTGGCGGCGGCGCGCCTCTCCAAGGAGCTGGGCATCCCCATGACGGTGACGGCGAGGGGGACGGACATCAACCTCATCCCCCAATACGAGACGCCAAGGCGCATGATCGTCGAGGCGGCCCATGAGGCGGCCCATATCATCACCGTCTGCGAGGCCCTGCGGGAGGCGATCATTGACCTGGGCGTAGACGGCTCGAAGATCACCACCATGCGCAACGGTGTCGACCTCGACGCCTTCCGTCCCGTGGACCGGCAGGCGGCACGGGAGCGGTTCGGCGTCTCCGGGCGGGTCATTGCCTCTGTCGGCCATCTCATCGAGCGCAAGGGGCACAATTTCGTCATCGAGGCGCTGGCGGAGCACCCCGCCGTCACATTGCTCATCGCCGGAGACGGCCCGGAGGAGGCGGCGCTCAAGGCGCTCGCCAAGCGGCTCGGCGTTGCTGACCGCGTGCATTTCCTCGGCCGCCGGCCCCATGACGACCTGCCGCACATCTACGCCGCCGCCGACGCCCTGGTGCTGGCCTCCAGCCGCGAGGGCTGGGCCAACGTGCTTCTCGAATCCATGGCCTGCGGCACCCCCGTGGTGGCCACGGACATCTGGGGCACGGGCGAAGTGGTGGCAGCCCCCGAAGCCGGTGTCCTGGTGCAGGAGCGCTCGGGCAAGGGCATCGCTGAAGGGTTGACACGGCTCTTCGCACAAATGCCCGACCGTGCGGCCACGCGGCGCTACGCCGAAGGTTTCAGTTGGGACGAGACGACGCAGGCGCAACTGGCGCTGTTCCGGCGGCTGGCCGGCTGAAGAGCATCCTCTTCAACCGTCACTCGCCGGTCAAGCCGGCGAATGACGAATGGGAGGACAGCATGAGAAATCTGCGCCACGGCTCGCGCCGAGCTTGTCGAAGCGCGGCTGCATCCCGAGCGCCGGCCGCCCTTCGACAAGCTCAGGGCGAACGGAGGTACGGGTGTCGGCGTTCACGCAGTGGCGGTGGAAGTGGATTCCGCCTCTTGCGCCAGCATCTGCGACTTGCGCAGCTTCTCGCTGGCGGATTTCAACTGGCCGCAGGCGGCCATGATGTCGCGGCCGCGGGGCATGCGGATGGGGGCGGAGATGCCGGCCGCGAAGACGTAATCGGAAAAGGCGCGGATATCATCCCACTCCGAACTTTCGTAAATGGCGCCGGGCCATTTGTTGAAGGGAATGAGGTTCACCTTGGCCGGAATGTCATATTCCTTCAGCAGCCGCACCAGCTCCTTGGCGTCGTCCAGGCTGTCGTTCACGCCTTTGAGCATCAAATATTCAAAGGTGATGCGCCGGGCGTTGGTGGCGCCGGGATAATTGCGGCAGGCGGTCAGCAGCTCGGCCAGGGGATATTTGTTGTTGATGGGCATGATGGCGGTGCGCGTCTCGTCGTTCACCGCGTGCAGGGAGACGGCGAGATTGACCCCCAGCTCCTCGCCGCAGCGCTCCATGAGCGGCACCACGCCGGAGGTGGAGAGGGTAATGCGCCGCTTGGAGAGGGAGATGCCCTCGGCGTCCATCACCGTCTTCAGCGCCTTCTTCACATTCTCGAAATTATAGAGCGGCTCGCCCATGCCCATCATCACGATGTTGCTGAGCAGGCGCCCGTCCGGCGGCGAGGGCCATTCGCCGAGACTGTCGCGGGCGATCATGATCTGCCCGATGATCTCGCCCGCCGTCAGGTTGCGCACCAGGCGCTGGGTGCCCGTGTGGCAGAACTTGCAGGTGAGGGTGCAGCCCACCTGGGACGAGACGCAGAGCGTGCCGCGATCCTCTTCCGGGATGAACACGGTCTCGGCCTGCTTCCCGTCGGCGAAGCGCACCAGCCATTTGCGGGTGCCGTCCTCGGAAATCTGTTCGGTGGCGACTTCGGGACGGCCGATATAGAAATGATCGGCAAGCTTGGCGCGTACGTCCCTGGCCACGTTGGACATCTCGGAAAAATCCCGGATGCCGCGGAAATAAACCCAGTGCCAGACCTGGCTGGCGCGCATGCGCACCTGGCGTTCGGGCACGCCGAGCGCCGCCACCGCCTCGCGCAACTCGTCCTTGGAGAGGTCGAGCACGTTCTGGCGGGTTTCCGTCTGGTTCGCGATATCCGATGCCATGTCGCTCATGCGCTGGTAGATAGGCCCATTGCGCGGCCAGTTCAACCGGAATCCACGCGGATCACATGAGCCGGGCGCGGCGCCTCAGCGTCCACAGGCCTTCGAGGCGGCGGCGTAGGCGTTGGTGAAGCCCAAGAGCGAATATTTGTCCACGGTCGTGGTGCCGCGCGAGGAGAGGCCGGTGACCGTCAGGTTCACGCCGGCCTTCATGTCGTTCACGATATCCCGGTCGGAATCGGAATCATAGGCCCAGGCGGCGTCTCCCTCGGTGAACAGCGCTTTCCGCGCGCCGTCGATGTTGAAGGTCACTTCGCTGTTCGTCTTGTAAGGGTAACCGGCGATGACGTTCACCTCGTCATAGGCCTTGCGGGCCGGGCTGTGGGTGACGGTGATATAGGTCTGCCCGCGGTTGACGCCTTTGGGGCTGGTGTCCTTGGGCAGGGAGACGACATAGCAGATCTTCTGTCCGTCGTCGTTGGTCAGGGTGAAGGCATCCCAGTCGCGGTAGGTGCCCAGGAGCTTCTTGCTGTCGGCGTGAGCCGCGCCCGCGGCCATACCTGCCGCCACAACGGCCGCCAGAGACACAAGACTCAATTTCTCCAAGGCTTTATGCATTCTTCTCCTCCTAAACCTGACTGAGGACATGAAGGTAATCCTTCGTCCTCGTCATTGAAAGGGGGCAGGCGGGCTAATCGGCATCAGGCGCGATGCGGTCCATGAATTTGGCGAGCTGGATATCGAGCACCGTCAGGCCGCCGGCGTCGTGGGTGCACAGGGTGACCTCCACCCTGTTGTAGACGTTGAACCATTCGGGGTGATGGTTCATCTTCTCGGCCTTCAGCGCCACGCGGGCCATGAAGCCGAAGGCTTCGCTGAAATTCCTGAAATGGAATATCTTGTTGATGGCGTCGCGCTCGTCGATCTCCGTCCATCCCGGCAGCTCGGCCAGCATCTCCAGACGCTCATTGTTGGTGAGTTTCTCGGGCCGTTTTTCGGAAGGTTTGTCTGACATGGCGCCAATCCCTATCTCTATGGTTCCTGACCATCGAGATCATTGTAAGTGAGCCCGCCATGCCCCGCCAACCGTCGGACGAAGAAATCGAAAACTATGTGCGCGAGACCCTGAGCGAATTGCCCGAGCAGTTCGCCAGGGAACTGGAGAACGTGGTGGTGAGGGTGATGGAATTCGCCGACGACCAGACGCTGGACGATATGGGGATCGACGATCCCTATGACCTGCTGGGCCTCTATCACGGGGTCAGCCTCAATCACAAGTCGGTCTTCGATTCCGGGCGGGAGCCGGATTTCGTCTTCATCTACCGCCAGCCGCTGATGGACTATGCCGCCCATACCGGCCAGCCGCTGAAGGACGTGGTGCGCCACGTCGTCATCCACGAAATCGGCCACCATTTCGGCTTCTCCGACGACGACATGCACTGGCTGGAGGAGAGTGGGTAGGGGCGAACGGCGCTACTGCCCCAGCAACTCCTCCACATATCTCGGCAATGTGGTCCCAGCCGGGCCGGTGATGACCTCGTCGAAGAAATGGGCGCCCAGCGACGGCTCCAGGTTGAACTCCACCGTATGGGCGAAGCCGTGGGAGCGCACCTCCTGAATGAAGCCGGCCGCCGGGTAGACATTGCCCGACGTGCCGATGGAGAGGAAGAGGTCGCAGCCGGCCAGCGCGCCGTAGATGCGTTCCAGCTCCAGCGGCATCTCGCCGAACCACACCACATGCGGGCGCAGCGTGCCGGTGCCGCCGCAGGCGGGGCAGATGGAATCCGTCCATATGTCCCCGTCGCAGGGGAGGAGCCGGTGGCAGGCCGTGCACCGGCTCTTGCCAAGCTCCCCATGCATGTGGATGACGTTGCGGCTGCCCGCCCGTTCGTGGAGCACGTCGATGTTCTGGGTGACGATGAGGACCTTGGCCGTCCCCTCGTGCTCCAGCCGGGCGAGGGCCTTGTGGCCGGCATTGGGCTGGGCCGCCATGCCGGCCTTGCGGCGGGTGTTGTAGAACTCATGCACCAGCTCCGGGTCGCGGGCAAAGCCCTCGGGTGTCGCCACGTCCTCCACCCTGTGGTTCTCCCACAGCCCGTCTTCGGCCCGGAAGGTGGCGAGGCCGGATTCCGCGGAAATGCCGGCCCCGGTCAGGATGACGATATTGCTGTAGCGCATGCCGGATGGAAATCCCGATGGTTCAGATGGCGAATGTCACATGACCATCTTGATCGATTCTCCATGCCGGATTCCAGGCAATTTCCCAGGCATGGCCATCCGGGTCGGCCACATAGCCGCGCATGCCGCCGTGGGGTGGGGCGTCCGCCGCGCGCAGGAGCGTGCCGCCCGCCGCCACCAGATGGCCCATGAGGGGAGCCACGGCCTCCTTGGCCGGCACGTTGTGCGCCAGGGCGTAGGCACCGCTGGGGACACCGCCGGGAGAGATATCGGGCCGCCGGCTGTCCGCCGCCAGCGCCTCCTTCAGCCAGGTGCCGAGCACGAGGCCGTTCATCTGGTAGAAGACGATCTCCTCGTTCTCGAATACGGGCGTCCAGCCGAATCCCTCGACATAGAAGCGCCGCGAGCGGGCGAGATCGGAAACACCGAGCGTGATAACGGAAATCTGTTGTTGCATCTGTCACATCCCTTGTTTGCCGCAGCACTATGCCACGGCATTCCAGGGCATGGGACTCATTGCGCAACCGCAAAGGACAGAGCATCGCAAGGGATGCGGCCGGACTAACCATACCGGCCCGTCTTTCTAGCCGGGATTCAGTATAACCGAATCGGCGCTTCAGGTAAACGGGCGCATGTTGTGGCGCCGGCGGACTTCCTGTAGCAAGGAATGGGTGCAACCGAAGGAGGCCGTGTGGTCAGGATACTCTTTGTCTGTCTGGGCAATATCTGCCGTTCACCGCTGGGCGAGGGCGTCATGCGCAAGCGCATCGCCGAAATGGACGCGAGCGGCCTGCATATCGAAACGGATTCCGCCGCAACCTCCGACTGGCATGTCGGCGCGCCACCGGACGACCGGGCGCAGGAGGCCGCCAGACGCCGCGGCATGGACATCAGCGGCCAGCGCGGGCGGCAGCTCACGCCCCAGGATTTCGAGACCTTCGATTACATCCTCGTCATGGACGAGACGAACCTGGCCAACGCCCGGCGCATCGGCGACCAGCTGCCCGCCGGCCGGGCCACCGCCAGGCTGCGCCTGCTGCTCGATTATGCGCCGCACCTGGGCATCCGCGAGGTGCCGGACCCTTACTGGAGCGGCGGAGACGCCTTCGACGAGGTGATCGACATGATCGAAGCCGCGGTGGACGGCCTGCTCACCGAGATCGAACAGGAGAAGACGCTCCAGTGAGCGATGATGTCCTCGCCTGGGTGGAAGCGCAGACGGGGGCACGGCCCACGGGCCGTCAGATACTGTCCGGCGGCTGCATCGCCAGCATCGCACGGCTCTTCATGCCTGGCGGCGCGGACCTGGTCCTCAAATCCGACACGGCGGACGCCATGGAACTGGAAGCCCGGATGTTGCGCTATCTGCGGAAGGAGAGCGCTTTGCCGGTGCCGGAGGTCATCGCCTGCGACGGCGGGCGCCTGCTCATGACCTACATCGAATCCGGCGGGCGTCTGGGCGCATCGGGGGAGCGGGAGGCGGCGGACCATCTGGCCGCGCTGCATGCCATCGCGGCGCCCGCCTACGGCTTCGACCATGACACGGTCATCGGCGGTATTCCCCAGCCCAACGGCTGGATGGCGGAGTGGCCGGCCTTTTTCCGCGACCGGCGCATCCTCTACATGGCAGACCTCTGCCTGCGGCGGGGGGAGATCGATGCATCCGAGCGCAAGCGCTTCGACCGGCTGGCGGACAGGCTGGAGGATATCATCGGCGAGGCCGGGGCGCCGGGGCTCATCCACGGCGACATGTGGGGCGGCAACGTGCTGGCGCGGGACGGCAGGGTGGCCGGTTTCGTGGACCCGGCCATCTATTTCGCCGATCCGGAGATCGAGCTGGCCTATGCCACCCTCTTCTCCACCTTTGGCCAGTCTTTCTTTGATCGCTATAATGAGTTGAGGCCCCTGCGCCCCGGCTTCTTCGAGGAACGGCGGGACCTTTATAATCTCTGGCACCTCCTGAACCATGTTTATCTTTTCGGGCGGGGCTACTGGTCCGGGGTGGAGCGGATACTGGCGCGCTTCGGCTGTTGACGATGGGAACCGGAGCCCTGACCGGGACGTTCGGAGGCCATGCTGTACTGGCTTCGCGTTGTATCCATCCTGTTCGCGGTGGCCGCCCTGGCGCCGGCGGCGGCTCATGCCTTTTCCATGGCCAGCAAGTTGCGCCTGGGCGCGTCCGACTATCTTGCCAGCCAACGCGCCTATGACGGCTGGAGCTTGTTCGGCTTTGTGGTGGCGGGCGCCCTGCTGAGCAGCCTGGCGCTGGCGGTCGCGCTCTATCGCGCCGGCGGCGCCTATGTG
>Ga0164243_10008148_pt1 | contig 15528 bp, 11 predicted proteins | sample OricompcompostOP_FD_108781 | JGI IMG/M metagenome (GOLD analysis project Ga0164243, IMG submission 108781) | Organic Plus compost microbial communities from Emeryville, California, USA - Original compost - Organic plus compost (OP) | ecosystem: Engineered > Solid waste > Mixed feedstock >... | reverse complement strand
GTATTGCCCGGATTATTTATTGAAGGCGGCCACAAAAGCTTGGGATGATGCCGTAAAATACGGGGAACAATATGGTTATAGGAATGCACAGGCTACGGTGATAGCGCCTACGGGAACTATCGGACTGGTGATGGATTGCGATACCACCGGGGTTGAACCCGATTTCGCACTCGTGAAATTTAAGAAGCTCTCCGGGGGTGGATATTTCAAGATCATTAACCAATCTATCCCGACTGCTTTACAAAACTTAGGTTATAAACCTACCGAGATTAAAGCTATTGTTGATTATGCAAAAGGCAGTGGTAGCTTTGCCGGGGCGCCTTATGTGAATACGCAATCTCTCAGCGAAAAAGGCTTTATTGCCGAAGAAATTGCCAAGTTAGACAAAGCCGTTGCCTCTTCATTTGATATTTCTTTTGTTTTTAATGTTTATACTTTAGGTGAAGAATGTTTGCAAAGATTAGGTTACACGCCTGGGCAATATTATAACCTGGAATTCAGTCTCTTGCATGAATTAGGCTTCACCGATGAAGAAATCGAAGCTGCTAACGATTACATTTGTGGAACGATGATGTTGGAAGGTGCGCCTTATTTGAAGGAAGAGGATCTCCCGATTTTCGATTGTGCTAATAAATGCGGTAAAAAAGGGCAACGCTATATCCATGCACACGGGCATATCCGTATGATGGGAGCTGCCCAGCCTTTCATTTCCGGGGCCATCTCCAAAACAATCAACCTACCAAACGAAGCAAGCGTAGAAGAAATAGCCGACGCTTACATGTTGAGTTGGCAGTTGGGCCTCAAGGCCTGCGCATTGTACCGCGATGGATCTAAATTGAGCCAGCCGCTGAGTAATAAGAGCGATAAAAAGAAAAAATCTACCGGCGAAACAGTTACGGCTGAAATTACCAGCCCCACATCAGCAATTATTGACCTGAACCAATTAACTATAGAGGAGTTGCTGGACGAGGTTAATAACAGGATGATGGCAAGCCAGGATACGACCCTGAAACGGGCACTTTCCAGGATCGTGGAAAGGAAGACCCTGCCTGCCAAGAGAACGGGCTTTACGCAGAAAGCACAGGTTGGCGGGCAAACGATCTTCCTCAGAACCGGCGATTATAGTGACGGCACATTAGGAGAAATCTTTATCGACCTGGCGAAAGAAGGCTCTACCTTGCGCAGCTTGATGAACTGTTTCGCGATAGCAGTATCAGTTGGATTACAGTACGGCGTGCCGCTGGAAGAATTTGTTGACAAGTTTGTATTCACGAGGTTTGAACCTGCCGGTATGGTCGATCATCCCAATATTAAATCGGCCACCTCGCTGATAGACTATATTTTCAGGGTTTTGGGCTACGAATACCTCGGACGTACCGATTTGGTACATGTGCTTGATGAGCCGGGTAATACCGGGGAAGGAGAAGAAGAGGAAGCTCCCGCATTAAAACCAAGTTTATCTAACGTTCGCGTAAAAGCGCAAGCCCAGCCCCAGCCGGCATCGATGAAGTCGACGAATCCCAAAATGGTAGGCGCGGCGGAAGGAGACAGTACCCAAGAGTTTATGCGTAGCATGCAAAGTGATGCCCCGGCATGTAATACCTGTGGTCATATCACTGTTCGGAGCGGTACCTGTTATAAGTGTTTGAACTGCGGAAACAGCATGGGATGTAGTTGAGAAAAATAGCGAAATCGCCAAGTTTAGAAATAGAAGCCCCGTCTTTATTAATTATGTATCATTCTATATGAGTGAAATAAATATAAGACGGGGCTATTTTATGTGGATAATTGACTATATGTTATAACAAGAAAAGGCTGCTAAACAAGGCTACTGCTTGCTTTGAGCTACTTGTATACTTTGTTAATAATTTGTTATTCTCAGCCTGAAAATTTCAAATAAAGTTAACATGGGTGTACCTTTGTATTCAAATAGGGTTTTCATAGGATAGTAACAAATTGGGGGCACTTTTCTAGGTGCCCTTTTTATTTCCCCCAAATTTCCGCCTACCACTCCCTTTATTAATTCTAATACTATTTAAACACTTTTCATTAATGTAGCCATTACCCGGCTTCATTCTAATATTTATTGACTCAAAAGGTGAAAAATTGAACTGAGATTGCGCTCCAGGGCAAAATTTTCAAGCCAGTTTTTTAAAATATATAACAGTTGATCCTCATAAAGGATGACACTTACATTTTTGGCCTGTACTGCCGGGAACCAATTATCACATTGTTTTTAGAATAAATTAAATTTTACCTAGCCAATTTTTCGATCTTTAAAATAATCAGCTTCTTTTATGATTAATAAAAATATTATATGATATATATTCTGTATTAATTTATTTTATTATATTTGTTCCAGTATTAATTTTTTATATGGTTACTGTCCTATGAAAAACCGAAATATCCTACGCCGCGTGAATCTTCATGCACTGTAAATGACTCTCGAAAGCAATGGTTCATCCATTGCTTTTGTTTTTAAATTACGTATCCCCGGAAGTAATATTATTTTAACATTTATTGGCTTTATTTTGCAAGTTGAGTTCTTGGGCATAGGCGGGGCAATGAAATAAGCTTTGTAGAATGTTAATCGCCCGTGCAGGTAAGTATAGATTGTAACAACGGGCTACCTAAGATTACCGGGCTAGCAAGTCTTTATAGTAAAAAGCGGTATCCCAATTTGTAGCGTTGTCGCGCGTGGCATCATAGCAATTTGATTGATCTTTGGCCGCTGGAACGTAAAATCGTTCTACTACTTTACCTGGTTTAAATAGGATGGGTTGTTTAAAAATGGGGCCATCGTAAACGAAGGTATGGAACTCTCCATTTTCCCCGCAGGGGTCAACGCCACCGGGTAGATCGGCCAACCAATTCTCATCTATCTCCCTACCGGCAAAAGAAGCATCCAGGTATTTTGCGTTCACGCAAACCGCTACCGCCTTGAATCCCGCCTTTATAAAATCGAGCATTAAATGTTGACTTTCCTGTTTCCAAAGTGGGAAAATCCCTTCTATTCCAACTTTCGATAATTGTGTTTCCCTGTATAGGCGCAAATCTTCTAAGAAGATGTCCCCGAAGATGGCAGATTCGATCCCGGCTTCTTTGAACCTGGTCAAATGATTTTCCATCAGGCTGTTATATGCCTCCATGGAAGCGGAAGCGCCCAGGAAAGCCTTTACCAGCGGAATGCCGGTGCTGGCAGCTTGTTGATCGAGCAACTGTTCCCTTACGCCGTGCATTGAAACTCTCTGGTAATCAGAAGATAAGGTGGTCAATAGGGAACAAATCTCCCATTCCTCGGAATTTTGGCATTTCCATAGGGCCATGCTGGCATCTTTCCCCCCGCTCCAATTTAGATATGCTTTCTTCATGAATATGTTATAAAAATTATCCGCTACGAAAATGTTCACAATTTTAATGATTAAATCCAATAAAAATGATGAGTGGTAAGGGTTGAAGTAAATATTATTAAATTATTTTATTAGTTATTTAATGTTAAAAAAAGTGAAAAATTGAATAAAACCTGGTGCTAAAGCCAAATTAGCAAGATGCAATCAATTAATTTTTGTATTTTTAGGCACTTAATTTAAATCTTTACCCGTATGAAAAAGCTGTTGTGTATACTGTTGCTTATGACAGTAACGGTTGCTTCAGCACTTGCTTCGGATGGAAAGAAGGTCGCCAACAATGGAAATAAGGATAAAGATAAAGGCGGCAAAAATGGTGAGAAGGAAAAATCCGAGAAAGTAAGTACTAAAGTTACTGCTAAAACCAGCAAGGTCGAAGAATTTATATGGAGTTTGCCACGTGAGGCTGATAAGGTAGATGATAATGAGCTGGACAAAGCCATGATCGACTTATATAAATGGTATTTGCAAAATGAAACCAAAGTCAATAATAACGTTCAACAACGGGATATTGATGATGGGGAAGATGTGGCTATACCTTTCAAAGTAGATCCAAGGGTTCTTCAACAATATATGCAGTTTATTAAGAAAAATTTTCCGGGTCTCAATACCGAGGATCTAAATAAGCGTACGTCGGCTTTCCGCAAATCTTTAGAACCAGTTTCTTACCGCGACGATATTCTTTTTAATAATAACCAAATTACAAAATAGCCTAAGCCAAGTTCAACGCGGGATGGATTGTCGTGATGGTTCTAGAATTTTCCTATAATAAGCAAGAGGTCATTAATGCCTTAAGGTATCATTTCTGGCAACGGGGAGAAATAAAAGTATTTAGGTACACGGGGTTAATCCTTGCCGTATTTTCAGCGGTGGGGTTTATCTTGGGTTTCGTAATTGTTCAAGCATTAACGGCTGTAATGGCCGTAGTTACCTTGATGTATGCTTGCTTTTTCTTCTTGCTACCGATATCCACCTATAACCGTGCTTCTACTTTCAAGGAAAATATCAGGTTACGTTGGAATGAACAGGGAATATTGATCAACACCTTTTCCGGGGAGCGGCTATTGCCTTGGAAGCAATTTAAACAGGTGGTTGAAACTCGCACTTTTTTCTATTTATACAAGGATTCTAAATCGTTTTTCCTGGTGCCCACGAATGCTTTCTCTTCCGAGGCTGAAAGGCAGGCATTCAGTTTGTTATTGCAGCAGTTGTACAAAAATTACAGGTTGGCTTAATAAAAATAAATCGTTATAACCTCTTCTGCATCGTGAAATGCGGTATGCCTACCTCGGTAAATTCATCTCCTATTATTTCGTAGCCATTCTTCCCGTAAAAGGGAACTGCCACTTTCCTGGCATGCATCATCAATATTTTGAAACCGCCATCCCTGGCCTGGCGTTCTGCAAATGCCAGCACCTGCGCACCTACCTGCTGCCCTTGAAAGCCGGGTGAAACGGCCATCTGTCTTAATTGGACTGTGGTATCATTAACGGGAGTTAATATGCAGCAACCTACTACTTTACCGCCTATTAGTGCTGCCAATAATATATCGTTGATTTCCTGCTGTAAGTATGCTTCTGTAAAACTTAAACCCAAAGGTTTCCTGAGTACCTCATCCCGGAGTTGTACCATTTCGTGGTACGCACAGCTGCCGTATGTAAGTATTTCGAATGTTATCATATACACTAAGGATTTTCATGAAAATAATCAACGATCAACCCTGCAACAGAAACTACCGTTAGCATTTTATCCTTAATTTTTAAAGCGCCCGGATGCGTGTCCGTACACATGATATGCTTAATTATGCCGCTGTTTTTGATCCTTTCAAATCCATCCGCAGCGAATATTCCGTGGGTCGTGATGACGAATATCTCGCTGGCGCCCGCTTCTTTGTATGCTTCCGCGGCATGAATAAGTGAGCCCCCGGTGCGGATCATGTCATCATAAATAATAACTAATTTATCTTTTACATCTGCACTGATCGCGGTAATCATGGTTTCTTCTCCCGATAACCTCTTTTTAAATACGAATGCGGCGGTTACTTGCATATCATTCGCTAAGGATTCTACCCATTTGGCCCTGCCGGCATCGGTACTCGCTAGAACGAATTCTTTGCCGCCTGCTAATTGCAAGGCTGCTTGCTTAACGAATTCTTTAGCATATAAATGTACGGGGCGGATATTATTATCAAAATAATATGTAATGCCATCTACATGCAGATCGATCATGATAATCTTGTTGCCGTAAGAGGTGGCAGGTAAGCTGGAAAAAAGCATCGCCCGGTTCTTAGCCTTGACTATTTCCCCGGTTTTAACCGCCCTTTCCATCGTGGAATACCCGAAATACGGTATCACTATACTCAAAGATAATGCACCGTATTGTGCGCATCCTGCTGCTAGATCCAGTAATTCCATCGTAGCGGTATCGTTGATAGTTCCGCCGATGATCACTACCTCTTTATCGTTAACATCGCTTAAAATCCTTTGGTAATGTTCGCCGTCGGGGAAATCCCTGGTCTCGACAATTCCATTTTCCCAACGGTCGCCAGTTAGGGCTAAGATATTGTTTGCCAAGTAATAATAAGGCTGCGTAGCAAATATGATCCGGTGTGACATAATTTCTGGCTAATATTTTTCAAAGATATTTTATTTTGTGAGTTTTGATATTGGAATAATGCTTGCATAGTATCATGGTAGGCGCTAGAAGTAATTTTTAAACTTTTAACTTTTCGTTTGACTATGTAAAGTTATATTTGAAGGGTTTATGATGAAGCAAATCTACTTATTCTTCCCGGGGCTAATTTCCATTTTATTATTTGTGGGTATGCAGCAATCGGTGGCTCAAACCGTTCGTATTAATGGTATGATCTCCGATGCCGATACGCATGTGGGGTTGCCGGGAGTTAGTATTTGGAATAAAACCTCGGGAGCAGGAACGGTAAGCAACGAAACGGGGAGGTATTTCGTGGAGGCACGCCCGGGAGATACGATCGAGTTTTCCATGATCAGCTACGTGAGAACGCAAATCGTGATACCGAGTGTTTCTTCAATTATGAATATTGATCTGCAAAAACAAATTATAGGTTTGCAAGGGGTTAATATCCGGGGGCGTATTTATAGCTTGGATTCTGCGCGCACCCGTGCTGAATATGACCGCTATTTTAATTATAAGAGGCCCGGCGCGTTAGACGTATTGAAGACCTTACCCTCAAATCCTATTACGGCACTAACTTACTTGGTGCCCAGCAAGGCGCGTAAAAGGAAAGAAATGTTCCGGGGCCAATTAGAATATTGGGAAAAGGAAAAATATATCGATTATAGATATAACCCTGAAGTTGTACAAAAGATGACGAAGTTGGAAGGAGCGGAATTAGATACTTTCATGATGAAATACCGCCCGAGCTACCAATTTTTGCAAACTGCTTCGGAATACGATTTCCTACTCTTTATCAAGCAATCATATGCTAAATATCTTTCCGAAAAGAAGGCCGATGCCATCACCGATAGTTTGAAATTGGGCGATTCGAGCCGGCAAGGGTATTAAAAAAATCGCCCCAAAATTTTGAAGCGATTTCAAGATAAAACAATCAAAAGAAAACAACATGAGATCCATGTATGTCAATAAATAACTTTATGGATTCATCAAAGAATTAGTTAACCTTAAAAGTTCCGTTTCGGCTAACTTAGTATTGTATCTAGCAGTGATCAGCCTGTTGTAACCATCTTCCAGGCTCTGTTGGGCTTCTTTTAATTCAATAGTGGTTGAAACTCCCTGGCGGAATCTTTCCAATGCTACCATCACGTTCTCCTTGGCTAGTAAAATATTCTCTTCTTCTAACTCGATAGCATCTTTATAATATTGATAATCTTTGAAGGCATTATCTACTAACAATAACACCTGTGTTTTTTGATTTTCCTGCGCTAATTCCTGGTATTCAACATCCAACTTGGCTGCTTTATACTGCCTATGGGCATTCAACCCGTTGAAGATCGGGATCGAGGCAGTAAACCCGTAATTGAAGCCGTTGTTACGATTATAAATTGAACTAAACTGGTTAACCGCTTGGTTCGATTTGTTCAAATTATAAGTATAGGATGAATTAAAATTGATCGTTGGTAAAAATTCTCCTTTCCGTTCTTTTACGGTAAGGTTTGCAATATTGATGTTTTGTTCGCCTACTTTTAATGCTGTATTTGCTTTCAATACATTATTTCTAATAGTCGCATAATCGATTTGAAGGTTTACCGGGATCGTATCCGTTACATCGTAGAACGTGTTGGATTGGTTAACTACAAGTAATTGATTCAAGCTGGATTTACTTTGCGCGATGAGCGTCAATTGCCTGAGCCTTGCCGCTTTTTGTGCGTTTAGGTCTACCTTCGCTTGTAATAAATCCGTTTTTGGTCCCAAGCCCGTTTGGAACTTGGCATCGGATAGTTTTACGCGCTCTTCGGAAATTGACATTTGCTCCGTAATTGCTTTCAACTGCTGCTTTTGTTGCACGATATTGTAATATCCCGCTATAACGTTTGCTACGGTATTCACCACTTGATCCTTGACTTGGTATTCACCGAGATCACGTATTGCGGCTACCTTTTGACGTGTTGCAAACATTTTAAGTCCATCGAAAAGTGTCCATTCAAGATCCACGGAAGCAGAGGAAGTATTATTCTTTATCCCGCTCACATCATTCTTGTTGCCATTTGCAAATTCCTGGTGACTCGCGGAATTTGTCCATCTACGTGAAGCCGTTCCATTTAGCATAGGCGCTAATGCGAGGTTTGCATAAGCCCAATCGTTGGCTGATACTTCTGCCACGTTTTGCGCAAGCCTGATATCGTAGTTATTCTTTAAAGCCAGGTCTATCGCTTGCTCTAAAGAGAGTACTTTAGATTCTTGGGAAATCACCTGCTCCTGCGCATTTGCAATGGTATTCCATCCCAGCAAGACGAGTATTAAACAAAGTCGGATCAATTTCATGTTCCTTTTCCTTTTCTTCTATTTATTTGGAAACCCTTGCCCGCCAGCCGAGGGGGCAAGAGATCGATTGTTAAATATTAAGCATGTGCTGTTGCTACATCCGCAGAGTTTCCTTGCGCTTCCTGTTCTTGCATCATCTTGTCGTAGTCGGAGATCTTTTTCCTACGGGATAAGAATGCATACATCGAAGGAATCACGTACAATGTTAAGATCAATGAGAAAACGATACCGCCCACGATAACAATACCCAGCGGGATACGGCTAGTAGAAGCGGCGCCTAAGGACATCGCGATCGGTAAAGCTCCCAATGCCATGGCCAAGCTGGTCATCAGGATGGGCCGTAAACGCATTTTGGATGCTTCTACCACTGCCTCGATTTTATTGAGCCCCATATCCCTTTGATGGTTGGCAAATTCCACGATCAGGATACCGTTCTTCGTTACCAAACCGATCAACATGATCATCCCGATCTGGGAGAAGATATTCAAAGTGTGACCGAAGATCTTCAATGATAAGAACGCACCCGCGATGGCCAATGGTACCGTTAGCATGATAATGAACGGATCGACAAAACTTTCGAATTGCGCTGCCAAAACCAAATAAATCAATACCAAGGCAAGTATAAATGCAAAACTGGTGTTGGACGAACTCTCGGCATAATCGCGGGATGAACCCGATAATGCATATTGGAAGGATTCATCAAGAACGCTGTCCTGCTTTAATTTTTTATAAATATTATCCATGGCCGCGATACCGTCACCGATGGTTTTGCCCGGCGCCAGCGCGGCGGAAATGGTAGCCGATTTATACCGGTTGAAGTGGTAGATAACAGGTGGTGCGGTTTCTTCGGTAATCGTGATCAGGTTATCCAGCTGGATCGCTTCGCCGTTAGTATTACGAACGTAGAAATTTTGTAGATCCGATGGATCATCGCGGTTTTCGCGGAAAACTTGTCCCATTACCTGGTACTGTTTACCATTTCTCACGAAGTAGCCATATCGGCGGTTACTTAAGGCCAATTGCAAGGTTTCCGAGATGTCGGCAACGGATACTCCCAATTCGGTCGCTTTTTCACGGTTGATCTGTATCCTTAATTCAGGCTTGTTAAATTTCAAATCCACATCCACGATACCTTGAAATGTTGGATCGGATAAAGCTGCATCCATGAACTTAGGAACGGCGGCCGATAATTTTTCAAAGTTGATGTTCTGCAAAACGAATGCTACCGGTAAACCGCCACGGCGACCAACGGAGATCGTTTGCTGCTCTATGACAAATACCCGTCCTTCGGGGAACTTATTCATATTCCTGTTTACCATGTTCACGATATCCTTCTGGGAACGCAGCCTATCTTCCGGATCAACGAGTTTCACGTTTAAGAAGGCGCTGTTTACAGAACCTGCTCCGGAAAATCCGGGTGCCGTAACGGAAAGGATGATCTTGCTTTCCGGAACAGAATCTTGGATAAAGTCGGTCAACTTGGTAACGTATTTATCCATATAATCATAAGAAGTGCCTTCCGGCGCTGTAACCGACATCCTGAACTGGCTGCGATCTTCCAGCGGGGCTAATTCCGATTGGATCGTTGTACCGATCAAGTAAATGATGCCCAGGCACGCTAAAATGATAAAAACGGCTACCCAGCGGATTTTCATAAATGCCGATAGGGAAGCCTTGTAACCATTTTCCATCCCGCGGAACATCGGCTCCGTAAAGTTGTAGAACCAGGAGTGTTTATGTGTTTTGCGGGATAATTTTACGTTCAATACGGGGGTTAAGGTTAATGATACGAAGGCAGAAATCAATACTGCACCTGCTACCACGATACCAAATTCCCGGAACAATTGCCCCACGAATCCTTGTAAGAAGATGATCGGTAAGAATACGAATGCCAGCGTAATGGAAGTGGCGATTACCGCGAAGAATATCTCTTCTGAGCCTTCCTTCGCCGCTTTCATCTTCGGGTATCCCATTTCTATCTTCTTGTAAATATTTTCCGTTACCACGATACCGTCATCCACTACCAGTCCGGTTGCTAATACGATCGCCAACAAGGTCAAGATGTTGATCGTAAAGCCGCAGATATACATGATAAAGAAGGCCCCGATCAATGAAACCGGGATATCCACCAAGGGACGTAATGCCATCAGCCAATCCCTGAAGAAGAAGTAAATAATGAGGATTACCAGGGTCAGCGCCACGATCAGGGTTTCTTCTACCTCGCTGATCGAACGCTTGATGAAGGTGGTATTATCCATCGCGATGTTCACGCGGAAATCTGCCGGGATATCTTTCTTGATGTCTGCCAAACGTTTGTAAAACTCGTCCGCGATTGCTACATAGTTTGTCCCGGGCTGCGGTACGATAGCCAGGGCAATCATCGGTTGGCCGGATTCTTTCAACACGGTTTCCTCGTTTTCGGGTCCCAGGACGGCCGCGCCGATATCGCGGATGCGGATCTCGCTACCGTTCACGTTTTTCACGATGAGGGCGTTAAATTCCTCTTCCGTATCCAGTCGCCCGAAAGTCCTCACCGTTAATTCCGTTGCATTTCCGGCGATTTTTCCAGAGGGTAATTCCACGTTTTCTTTCAATAAGGCTGCTTGCACATCGGAAGGAGTTAATGCATAGGCAGCTAACTTCGAGGGGTCCAGCCAAATTCTCATCGCGTACTTCTTCTCACCCCAAATTTGGATGGTTGATACACCGGGAATAGTTTGCAGCCTTTCCAGCAATACGTTGGTGGCAAATTCGGTCACTTCGAGTTGGTCGCGGGTATTGCTCTGCACGGTCATAGAGATGATCGCGTCCGAGTTGGCATCCGCCTTGGAAACTACCGGCGGTGCATCCAAATCATCGGGAAGGGAGCGTTGCGCCCGCGAAACCTTGTCGCGCACATCATTGGTGGCGGCTTCTAGATCCTCGCCCAGTTCAAATTCCACGGTAATATTACTATTACCTTGACTACTGAGGGAGGAAATATTCCTGATACCAGCTACCCCGTTGATTGCTTTTTCAAGGGGTTCGGTAATTTGTGTTTCAATAATATCGGAGTTCGCACCGGCATAAGAAGTGCGGACATTCACGATGGGGGGATCGATGGCGGGATAATCCCGTACCCCGAGGAAGGTAAAACCCACGATACCGAAAATCACGATGATAATATTCATTACCGTCGCGAGAACGGGTCTTTTGAGCGATAAACTAGGTAAACTCATACTACTGCTTGTTTTCCAATATCCAATAAACTTGAATTACTCAATAGACTTAAACTTCATGTTCATCCCATCGCGCAATTGCAATATTCCTGTCGTAATAACGGTATCTCCCGGCTCTAGGCCCATTAGTATTTGGATGTTATTCTCATCGCGAACGCCTGTTTCCACGATTACGGACTTGGCCAAGCCATTTTCGGAGATAATCACTTTCTTATCCCTTGTTCCGGGGATAACGCATTGTGATGGTATCATGATGGCATTGGGAATATCTTTTAAAGAAATCGTGGTTTTGGCAAAAGCGCCCGGCAAAAGTTTATTCCCTGGGTTGGGTAATAAAGCCCTGAGCTTCAGGGAGCGGGTAGCCAGGTCGATTTTGGGATCGATCGCGTAAATTTTTCCTTTATAGGTATTATTATCACCGGCAACGCTGAATGATATCTCGTCACCGACTTTTACGGCATTCCGGTATTTTTCGGGCACGGTAAAATCAATTTTGAGCGGGTTCAGCTGTTGCAAGGTCGTCATGATGGTAGTTGGGGATACGATGGCGCCTTCGCTGACGTTCCTTAAACCTATGGTGCCGCTAAAAGGCGCCCTGATTTCCGTTTTCTGCAATTGGGCTTGATTATATTCGATGTCTGCACCGTAAGCGCTGACTTGATTAGCGGTAACATCAACATCCTGTTGGCTGATACCGTTGATTTTCAATAATGATTCCTGCCTTTTGAGGGTCGTTTTTGCCAATTCCTGCTGTAATTTCAGTTTTTGGAGTTGCGCCTTGATATCTTCGTCATATATCTTCACTAATAATGCTCCCTTGGCAACATTAGCGCCTTCCTTGAAATAGATATGGGTAATCCTACCCGAAATTTCAGGTTTGAGTTCAACCTCTTCGTTGCTTTGCAGGGTGCCGCTGGCATTGATTGCTTCATCGAGCACCGAAGTTTTCACGACGTGGGCATCTACCAGGATTTCCTTCTTTTTCTGGTTGGCGCCAGCATTAGGCTGGATCAATTTTTTCTCTTCCTTACCGGCTAAGGCTTTATAAACAAAGAAGCCAATAACACCGACAACGAGCAAAATTAGAATAGTTCTTAAAGTCTTATTACTGCGCATGTATATATAATATGTATGGTATTAAACGAAATAACTTGGTACGTGAAGCAAAAATCCCCGAACAACGGGCCAGGTTAAGGGAAATAGTCTAGAAATAGTAGCAAGTACCAAACCCAACAAATTTAGTAAATGGGCTCAATCCTTACCAATAGCCGTTTTTAAATATGGTTAAGTGGTAGATTGTACATGTGAATGGCAATCCTTTTTTCAGGCTAAAAACTGGTCTTGCGGCGACCCTCCAAGCAATTTAACGAATAAAATGGAGCTTCGATAAGTGGTCTTAACACTATTTAACGTTGCCTGCTATATATAGATGATTTTACGATAAGATGGAAGCAACTATTAATGAGGGGGTTATAATTATAGGTGATAACATCTTATAAGGAGGGGGTAAACTGGAAATGAATAACAAGGCAAGGTTAATAGAAAAGATGAAAAATGGTATTTATATGTCTAAAATATTAAATAATTCGCTTTTCATTTTTTAGGCTTTACCGGGGCTGAAGTGCTTATTAGCAATGTGTTACAGCCGATGTAGAAGGGGAAATAGGCAATTGAAAATGATGAAATTATGGGTTAAAATTGGCCGATACTGTTGGCAATTCAATAAAAATTATATTTTTGCACTCAAGTTTTAAACCAAAAACACTTAAAATTATGTCAGACATTGCATCAAGAGTTAAAAAGATCATTATCGACAAATTAGGCGTTGACGAAGCCGAGGTAACTCCTGAAGCTAGCTTCACCAACGACTTAGGCGCAGACTCTTTGGATACGGTTGAACTGATCATGGAATTTGAGAAAGAATTCAATATTTCAATTCCTGATGAACAAGCTGAGACAATCACAACTGTTGGCCAGGCAGTAGCTTACCTGGAAGAACATGTAAAATAATCCAACTAATCAGAACTGTTTTAATGCAACCCAGACGAGTAGTCGTTACAGGTTTAGGCGCGCTGACACCGCTCGGCAATTCTGTTGATGCTTATTGGCATGGATTGACGAACGGTGTTTCGGGCGCAGATTTTATCAAGCAGTTTGATGCTTCTAAATTCAAAACTCGCTTTGCCTGTGAACTAAAAGATTTTGATCCGGCCAACTATATGGATAAAAAGGATGCCCGTAAAATGGATCCTTTTACCCAAACAGCGGTCATAGCTTCTGACCAAGCTGTTCTTGATGCCAAAATAGATCGAAATACTATCAATGTTGATAGGGTCGGTGTTATTTGGGGTACCGGGGTAGGTGGTATGATTAATTTCTGTAACGAGCTGCAAGAGTTCGCTCAAGGAGACGGAACTCCCCGTTTTAGTCCTTTCTTAATCCCTCGCCTAATTTTAGACATTGCCGCAGGGCATATTTCCATCCGGAACGGCTTCCGGGGGCCTAATTTTTCCGTAGTTTCCGCCTGTGCTTCGGCAACGAACGCCATCATTGATGCCATGTACCACATCCGTTGGGGTAAGGCTGATATGGTCGTGACCGGCGGTTCGGAAAATATTATCAACCAGGCCTGCGTGGGTGGATTTAACGCGATGAAAGCCTTGTCTGAAAGAAATGATGATCCAAAAACGGCGTCCCGGCCATTTGATATGGATAGGGACGGCTTCGTAATGGGGGAAGGCGCCGGTGCATTAATTGTGGAGTCTTTAGAACATGCTCAAGCCCGTGGTGCCCATATTTATGCCGAGCTTATTGGCGGTGGTGCAACCGCGGATGCTTATCACCTTACTGCCCCCCATCCGGAAGGGCTAGGTGCTAAGAATGTAATGACCCAAGCTTTGAATGATGCCGGGCTAAACGCGGATGATATTGATTATATCAACGTACACGGAACTTCAACACCCCTTGGTGACGTGGCCGAGGTTAAGGCCATCCAACAGGTTTTTGGGGATGCTGCTTATAAATTGAATATCAGCTCCACAAAATCCATGACGGGCCACCTGCTGGGTGCTGCCGGGGCCGTGGAAGCCATCGCTGCCATCCAGTCCATCATTCATGGCATCGTTCCACCAACAATTAATCATTTTACGGACGACCCGCAACTGGATCCAAAACTTAATTTTACCTTTAATAAAGCGCAACAAAGAGAAGTAAGAGCGGCTTTGAGCAATACCTTCGGGTTTGGTGGTCACAATGCTTCTGTTATCTTCAAAAAATTTGTTCCTTGATGGTGTGAAAATATTACCTGGATTTCTATATCGTTTTGTCTTTAAAAAAAGGAAACTCTACAAAGACCTCTATAACTTGCTCGGCTTCCGGCCGGGTAACTATTCTTTGTATGAAGTAGCCCTTAGCCATCGTTCTAGTAAAGAAAAATTTCTTGAAAGTAACGAGCGGTTAGAATATTTGGGTGATGCCATCCTCGGCGCCATCATCGGTGATTACCTGTTTAAGAAGTACCCTTACAAAACCGAGGGTTATCTTACGGAAATGCGCTCCAAGATCGTAAACCGGCAACAGTTAAACGACATTGCCATCAAGATGGGGCTCCGCAAGCTCACGATCTATGATAAATACAACAGTTTCCTCAAAATTTCCCAAATTTTTGGTAATACGCTGGAAGCCCTAGTCGGTGCCGTTTACCTGGATAAAGGCTACGAAAAAACCAAGCAATTTGTTCATAAACGCATATTGGTGCCCTATATTGACCTTGAGGCGCTTGAATCCGTTGAAATGAACCACAAGAATAAATTGTATGGTTGGGCCAATAAACAGGGTAAAAACCTCGAATTTGAGCTTTTGGAAGAACAGATGGATAATGGCCGGCGGATCTTTACCGTTGGCGCCATGGTAGATGGCGAGCT
>Ga0164243_10008147_pt1 | contig 15528 bp, 12 predicted proteins | sample OricompcompostOP_FD_108781 | JGI IMG/M metagenome (GOLD analysis project Ga0164243, IMG submission 108781) | Organic Plus compost microbial communities from Emeryville, California, USA - Original compost - Organic plus compost (OP) | ecosystem: Engineered > Solid waste > Mixed feedstock >... | reverse complement strand
CGCTGCGGGAGCGCCAGGAGCACGAGATGGTCAACAACCGCGAGTTCGGCTTGCTGCACAACGCCGATCTCAAGCAGCGCATCCCCACGCGTTCCGGGCCGCCCACGCCCGACGACCTCGACGAGCTGATCTCGCGGCGCCGCAAGACGCAGTATCTGCTGGCCCACCCGCAGGCGATCGCGGCCATCGGCCGGGAGTGCAGTGCGCGCGGGATCTACCCGCCGGACACGGAGCTGCACGGCGCGCGGGTGCGCACCTGGCGCAGCATCCCGCTGCTGCCGTGCAACAAGATCCCGGTGCGCGAGGACGGCACCACCTCCGTGCTCGCGATGCGCACCGGGCAGGAGAGCCAGGGCGTGGTCGGGCTGCACCAGACGGGCATCCCGGACGAGATCCAACCGGGCCTGAACGTACGGTTCATGGGCATCGACGACAAGGCGCTGATCTCCTACCTCGTGAGCACCTACTTTTCGGCCGCGGTGCTGGTGCCGGACGCGCTCGGCATCCTGGAGGACGTCGAGGTCTGAGCTACCGGCGGGGCGCCGCCGCCCGGCGCCCCGCGCCGTCCGGCCCGGCGCCCGCCGCCCGCGTACGCGAGGGCTCCCGGCTGCGTACGCACCGATACGCACCGATGCGTGCCGGGGGCCGCGGACCCCAACCGGACCGCGGCCCCCGGGCGTTGGCGTTCCGCCGGTCCGTCCGCCGCCGGCCCGCGCCTGCGCCGCAGCACGCGCGCGGGCGGCGGCAGACCGTACCGCACCGGATGCCCCCTGATCCCGATTTCCGCTCCGTTACGGGCACTTGGCTCCCGTATGCGTTGCCTGCCGCCCGGGGCGGCGGCACGATGACGGTGTGCGGAATCCATGGCTGGCGCTCGAAGCGGGAGCGGACGCGGCCGAACGGGCCGGTCAAGTCCGGCGCGCCCACGAGGAGTTCGTGTCGGAGGGCGCGCTGGGCCCGCTGGTGCGCGAGGTGGTCGCCGACTCCTGGCGGCGCTGCGCGGGCGCCGCCGTCGAACCGGAGAGCCTGGCCCGCGTCCGGCTCGCCGACACCGACCTGGAGAGCTACCGCGCCGAACATCCGCTGGCCCGGGTCATGCCGCTGTTCCGCGAACTGCTCGGAACGGTCGCCGACGACGGCGAGCATCTGCTGTCCGTCTGCGACGAGTCCGGGCGCATGCTGTGGGTCGAGGGCCACCGCCAGGTGCTGCGCCGCGCCGAGGGCATGAACTTCGTGCCGGGAGCCGACTGGGCCGAGCGCCTGATCGGCACCAACGCCCCCGGCACCGCGCTCGCGCTGGACCACGCGGTGCAGATCTTCGCCGCCGAGCACTACTGCCGCCCGGTGCAGTCCTGGACTTGTGCGGCTGCGCCCGTACACGATCCGCGCACCCGCCGCGTCATCGGCGCCGTGGACATCACCGGCGGCGACCATCTGGCCGCGCCGCAGAGCCTCGCCCTCGTGCAGGCCACCGCACGGGCCGCCGAAGCGCATCTGGCCGAACTGGGCGGCGCCGCCGGGCCGTTGGCGGTCCGCGGTACGAACTCGCCCCGGCGGCCGGGCCGTCGAGGCCGTACGGACGGGCAGCCGGGCGCCGTCTCGCTCACCGCGCTCGGGCGCGACGAGGCGACGCTGCACCGCGGCGACGGCCGGCCGCCGCTGCGCCTCGGGCGCCGGCACAGCGAGATCGTGACCCTGCTCGCCGCCCACCCCGAGGGCCTGTCCGGGGAACGGCTCGGCTGCGAACTGTACGGCGAGCGCGACGTGCACCCGGTCACACTGCGCGCCGAACTGTCCCGGCTGCGCGGCCTGTTGGGTCCGCTGCTCGGCTCCCGCCCGTACCGGCTGCGGTGCCGCGTGTACAGCGACTACGACGCCGTGGCAGAGGCCGTCGCCGCGGGCGACACCGGCGGCGCTCTCGCCGGCTACCACGGGCCGCTGCTGCCGCTGTCCGAGGCCCCTGGCGTCGTACGGCTGCGCCGGCTGCTCGAAGACCGGCTCCGCCGGGCGCTGTTGGCGGGGCCCTCGCCCGCTCTGGAGGAGTGGGTGCGCACCCCGTGGGGCGAGGACGACCTGGAGGCGTGGGAGGCGCTGCTCGACGGCCGGCGCGCAACCGACGCGCTGCGCTCCTCCGCGCCGGCCCGGGTGCACGAACTGCGCCGCGCCTACGGCCTTCCCGCGCCCGCCCCGCAGGTGCGGGCGGACGGACGCAGCCGATAGCGCGGCGGCCGCCCGGCCCGCAGGACCCGGCGCCGTACGCAACGTATCCGCAACGTTGCGTCGCCTAGCCTGCGTTGCCGACAGCGCCCGCCGCCGAGCTGGCGGGCCGCCCGCACTCAGGGGAGGCAGCACCATGAGCCGCTACGCCGCACCCGGATCCGACGGCGCACTGATGAACTACCTGCCGCGCTACGACCATTGGATCGGCGGCAGCTACGTCGCCCCGAAGCAGGGCGGCTACTTCGAGAACCCGACGCCCGTCAACGGCCGGACGTTCACCGAGGTCGCGCGCGGCACCGCCGACGACGTGGAGCGCGCCGTCGAGGCCGCGCATGCGGCCGCCGGCGCCTGGGGCCGCAAGCCGCCCGCGGAGCGCGCCGAGGTGCTCAACAAGATCGCCCAGCGCATGGAGGACCACCTCCAGGAGCTGGCGGTCGCCGAGAGCTGGGAGAACGGCAAGCCGATCCGGGAGGCGCTGGCCGCGGACATTCCGCTGGCGATCGACCACTTCCGCTACTTCGCCGGCGCGATACGCGCTCAGGAGGGCTCGCTCTCGGAGATCGACGAGGACACCGTCGCGTACCACTTCCACGAACCGCTCGGCGTCGTCGGCCAGATCATCCCGTGGAACTTCCCGCTGCTGATGGCGGTGTGGAAGCTCGCGCCCGCGCTCGCCGCGGGCAACGCGGTGGTCCTCAAGCCCGCCGAGCAGACCCCGGCCTCCGTGCACTACTGGATGAGCCTCGTCGCGGACCTGCTGCCGCCCGGCGTCGTCAACATCGTCAACGGCTTCGGCGCGGAGGCCGGCAAGCCGCTGGCCGCCCATCCGCGCATCGCGAAGGTGGCGTTCACCGGGGAGACCACGACGGGGCGGCTGATCATGCAGTACGCCTCGGAGAACCTCAAGCCCGTCACGCTCGAACTCGGCGGCAAGAGCCCCAACATCTTCTTCGACGACGTCTCACGGGGCGGACCGGCGGGCGAGGCCGACGAGTTCTACGACAAGGCGCTGGAGGGCTTCACGCTGTTCGCCCTCAACCAGGGCGAGGTGTGCACCTGCCCGTCCCGGGCGCTGATCCAGCAGGGCCACTACCGCGAGTTCCTGGAGGCCGGAGTCGCCCGTACGGAGAAGATCGTGCAGGGGCATCCGCTGGACACGGACACGATGGTCGGCGCACAGGCGTCCAACGACCAGCTGCAGAAGATCCTTTCGTATCTGGACATCGGCCGGCAGGAGGGCGCGAAGGTGCTCACCGGTGGCCAACAGGCCGAGCTGGGCGGCGAGTTGGAGGGCGGCTACTACGTGCAGCCGACGATCCTCGAAGGCAGCAACGCGATGCGGGTCTTCCAGGAGGAGATCTTCGGGCCGGTCGTCTCCGTGACGCCGTTCAGCGACTTCGACGACGCGATCGGCATCGCCAACGACACCCTCTACGGGCTCGGCGCGGGCGTGTGGACCCGGGACGCGGCGACCGCGTACCGCGCCGGCCGCGCCATCCAGGCCGGCCGGGTGTGGACCAACTGCTACCACGCCTATCCGGCGCACGCGGCCTTCGGCGGCTACAAGCAGTCGGGCATCGGCAGGGAGAACCACAAGATGATGCTCGACCACTACCAGCAGACGAAGAACCTGCTGGTGAGCTACAGCCCGAAGAAGCTCGGACTGTTCTGATGGCGCCGTCCGAGTCCGAACGGCCCGCCGCCGTGCCGCAGTCGGCGGACGGAACCGAGCGGGTCGCGCTCACCGACGGCGCCGCGGCGCTGGTGCGGCGGCTCACCGAGCGGCACGGGCCGCTGATGTTCCACCAGTCCGGCGGCTGCTGCGACGGCAGCTCCCCGATGTGCTTCGCGCGCGGCGAGTTCCGTACCGGCGAATCGGACGTGCTGCTCGGGGAGTTGACGGTGGACGGGGTGGCGGAACCGGTGGGCTTCTGGATGTCGGCCGGGCAGTACGCCTACTGGAGCCACACCCACCTCACCGTGGACGTGGTGCCCGGGCGCGGCAGCGGCTTCTCCCTGGAGGCGCCGGACGGCGTCCGCTTCCTGATCCGCTCCCGGCTGCTGGACGACGGCGGCGCGGGCGGGAGCGGAGCGGACGCCGGGAAGCCGGGCGAGGCCGCCGAGCCGGGCGGGGTCCCCGAGCCGGACGCCCCGGACCGGCCCCGCTAGGCGGCCGGCTCCAGCACCTCCACCGAGTCTCCGCTGCGCACCCTGCCCGTATGCTCCGGGATCAGATACCGGCCGAAGTTCAGCTGGTCACCGGAGCGACGGTGGCGGGCGAGGGTGCGCAGCGGTTCCCGGCCGCTACGGGCGGTGGCCTGATCGACCGTGGTGACGACGCACCGGCCGCAGGACTTCGCCACCGTGCACACCACGTCGCCGATCCGCACCCGGCGCCAGCCGTCCTCCGCCCACGGCGCGGCGCCCTCGACGACGACGGAGGGGCGGAAGCGGTCCATGGGCAGCGGGCCTTCGCCCGGGTGATCCCCTTGCGCGATCAGCGAGTTGAGCGCGTGCAGCGAGGAGACGGAGGTCAGCAGCAGCGGAAACGCGTCCGCGAACGAGACCGTGCGCCCCGCGCCGTACTCGGCGGGCAGCGGCCGGCTGCGCTCCGGCGCCCGCATGTACACCAACTCGACGTCCGCACCGAGGTGTTCGGCGAACCAGTCGCGCGCCTCCGGGCCGCCCGGCACCGCCTCCGCCTCGCTGCCGAACACCCGCACCACGGTCGTCGCGCCGGCCGCTCCCCCCGCGGTGGGCGCCACGACGTCCAGCGGCCGCCGGCCCGGGGCCGCGACCCGTATCCCGCCGTGCGGGCGCGGCTCGGCCGAGACGAGCGCCAGCCGCGGATGCTCGCGCTGCGTCAGCTGTACGCCCTCCGGCGTGGTCAGCATCCAGCGCCGGTCGCCTGCCAGCCCCCACGGCTCCACCGCGGCCTGCGAACAGGCCGCGCCCGCAAGGGACTTCACCGGATAACGGAACAGCGCACAGACTCGGAGCAGCGACATACGGGCATCCTGCCAGCCCGGTACGACAACCCCGCGAAGTCGCCCGGTGGCACGGCCGCGAGCGCTGAGCGCCGGGTGCCGAACGCCGCGTTCCCGCGGCCTGTCAGCGGTGGCCGGCGCCGGCGGCGCGGCAACTCCCGGTCGGTACGCGGCGGTTCCGGATCAGTAGCCGCGCCCCGGGTACGGGTGGCCGCCGTACTGTTCGTCGTAGCCGTACTGCTGGGACATCTGGCGCGGCACGGCGGGCCGCGGCGCGACCGGCTGCATCTGGGGCTGCGGCCGCGGCTGGCCCGCACCGGGCTGCGGCGGCTGGGCCGGTGGCTGCTGCCGCGGATCCGGATAGCCGTAGCCCCGCTGCTGCGGCGGACCCTGCTGCGGAACGTGCGGCGAGGGCGTCTGCTGGAGCGGCGACGGCTGCGGCGTGCGCGGCTGGGGGCCGGCTGCGCCGGGGTGCGGCATGCCCGGCTGCGGCACTCCGGCCGGTGCCATACCCGGGGGCGTCACGGCGGCGGGCGCCATGCCGGGCGACGTCATGTTGCCGGCCGGTGCTCCACCTCCCGCGTGCGTCGGTCCGGCCGGCAGTGCGGGCGGCAGCGCAGCCTGCGGCGCACCGGCCGACGGGTGGCCGTACGCGGGCGTGTGCTGCTGCGGCTGGGCGGGCCCCGGGGGCAGCGCGGCCGGCCCGGGAGGCAGCGCGGCGAAGGAGTTGGTGGAGTCGTAGGCGGCCGGGACGCGGATCGGGGCGATCTGCGGCGTGCCCCGTTCGGAGACGAGCGTGTCGTAGATCGGGGTGTCCTGGTATGGCGAAGACGGGGTGTGATAGCCGCCATACGAGTAGCGGGGGGAGGTCATGTCCATAAGCTAAGCCCAAAATCACCTGCGGACCAGGGCTGAAGCGCACCGTATGCAGTTCCCAAGTCGCTGGTTGTGCCGGGGAGTTGACATCCGCCCGCGGCGATGACGGTGCGTGAGCGCTGGCTCACCCTCGATGCCGGGCGGGGCGCCGCCGAAGTGGCCGCCCGGAGTTGGCGGTTGCCCGACGGCCGTACGGCGGCGGCGAGTTGGCGCTTGACCGGTTCCGCCGGTCCGGCGGCGGGCCCGCGTAGGGCGTTGCGGCCGAGGGCCGTTCGCCGATGCGTCCGGTGTGCTCTAGCGTGTCGTTCCGTAGGCTGCAACGGTGAGAACGCGCCACGTCTGCGCGGGCAGCGGCGGCGGCAACGGGTAGCGGCGGAAGGTCAGGGGGATTGCAATGACGATGCGCAAGGGGGCCAACGTCCCCGTCGCGGCGGACTCGGTACGCGTCGAGCTGGGCTGGAACTCCGGCCCCTCGGTGCCCGACGTGGACGCCTCCGCGCTGCTGCTCTCCTCCTCCGGAAAGGTGCGCTCCGACGCGGACTTCGTGTTCTACAACCAGCCGGCGCACGCCTCCGGCGCGGTGCGGCACGAGGGGAAGCAGCCCGGACCGTCCTCGGTCACCGACGTGCTCGCCGCCGAACTGCCGCGCGTGGAGCCCGACATCGACCGCATCGTGCTCGCCGCGTCCGCGGACGGCGGCACGTTCGGGCAGGTGCCCGGTCTGTACGTACGGGTCGTGGACGCGGCCGGCGGAGCGGAGCTGGCCCGGTACGACAGCAGTGACGCGACGGTGGAGACGGCCTTCGTGCTCGGCGAGCTGTACCGCAGGCAGGGCGCCTGGAAGTTCCGCGCGGTCGGGCAGGGCTACGGCAGCGGACTCGCGGGTCTGGCAACGGACTTCGGGATCACCGTCGACGAGCCGCAGCAGCCCGCGGCGCCGCAGCCGCCGGCTCCGTCGCCTTCCCCCGCACCGGCTCCGCAGCCTCCACAGCAGCAGGCGCCGCCCGCTCCGCAGGGCTTCGGGCCGCCCGCCGCTTTCGGCCCGCCCCAGGCGCCGCCTGCTCCGGCACCCTCCGCGCCGCCCGCGCCCCCGGCTCCCGGGCCGCAGCAGGGGTACGCGGCTCCGCCACCGGCCCCGCCCGCTCCCCAGGCCCCGCAGCCTCCGCAGGCGCCTCAGCCGCAGGCTCCGCCGCCGCAGGCCCAACAGGCCCCTCCCGGGCAGCCTTTCGCGTCCGGTCCCGCGCAGCCGCCGGCCCAGCCCGTACGACTGACCAAGGTCACGCTCACCAAGGCGGCGCCCTCCGTCTCGCTGACCAAGCAGGGCGGCGGCTCCGGCATGATGCGGGTCAACCTCAACTGGCAGGCGCCGCAGCACAGTTCACCCCAGCCCGGCAAGTGGACGAAGCGGCTCGGCAAGGCGCTGTCGATGGGCTCCGGCCTCGACCTCGACCTCGGCGCCCTCTACGAACTGACCGACGGCCGCAAGGGCGTGGTGCAGGCGCTCGGCAACACCTTCGGCTCCCTGCACCAGCCGCCCTACATCCAGCTGGACGGCGACGACCGCACCGGTGCCGTGGAGTCCGGCGAGAACCTCACCGTCAACCTCGACCACACCGCCGACTTCCGCCGCGTCCTCTTCTTCGTGACGATCTACGAAGGGGCCGACAGCTTCGCCGGACTGGGCGGCACGGTCACGCTGCACCCGCAGCACGGCGCCCCGGTCGAGTTCGCGCTCGACGAGTGCACCGTGCCCTCGCGGGTCTGCGTCCTCGCGCTGCTGACCAACCAGGGCGGCGAACTCGTCGTCCAGCGCGAGTCCCGCTTCCTCGTCCCCGAACGCGGCGTCAGCCTCCAGCGCGCCGTCGACTACGCCTACGGCTGGGGCCTGAAGTGGCGCCCGGACCGCAAGTGACCGCCGTCCGGGGGGAGTTCAGCGGTAGGCCCGGCCCTTCCAGACGGCTCCCCGGCCGCGCAGGTGCCGCACCGCCGAGTGCACCGTCATCGCCAGATACAGCGCGGCCGTGACCGGCAGCGCCGGCGCCAGCCACACCGGCTGCCGGTAGTAGCGCAGCACCGGCACATACGTCGCGGCCATCAGCAGCCACGCCGCGCCGCCCGCCGCGGACCCGGCCAGCGCGCCGGCCGGCGGCACCAGATACACCAGCGCCAGCCCGGCGACCGTACCGAGCAACAGCAGCGGGCTGCAGCGGAGTTGGGCGTACGCGCTGCGGGTGACCATGTGCCACAGCTCCGGCAGCCGCTCGTACGGGCGGACGCTGCGGACGCCGTCCGCCAGTCCCAGCCGGATCCGGCCGCCGCGGCTCTTGACCGCGCGCCCGAGCGCCACATCGTCGATCACGGCGCCCTTGATGCTGTCGGGCAGCCGGGCCCGCACCGCGGCGTCGGTGCGCAGCAGGCAGCAGCCGCCGGCGGCGGCAGCGGTGCGCGCGGAGGGCGAGTTGACCCACCGGAACGGATACAGCTGCGCGAAGAAGTACACGAAGGCGGGCACGATCAGCCGCTCCCAGCCGCTCGTCACCCGCAGCCGCGCCATCTGCGACACCAGATCGAGCCGCGCCCCGAGCGCCGCCTCGACCAACTGCCGCAGCGAGTCCGGGGAATGCGCGATGTCCGCGTCCGTGAGCAGCAGGTACTCCGGCTCGCCGCGCTCGCGCGCGAGCGCGATGCCGTGCCGCAGCGCCCACAGCTTGCCCGTCCAGCCGGCGGCCGGTTCGCCGGGCGAGTAGACGGTCAACGGCAGTACGTGCGGCCGCCGTTGAGCCAGATCCTCGGCCAGCTTCTCCGCCACCGCGCCGGTGCCGTCGCTGGAGCCGTCGTCGACGAGGAAGACCTCAGCGCGCCCCGGATAGTCCTGGGCGAGCACCGACGGCAGACTCAGCGGCAGTACGTCCGCCTCGTCCCGGGCCGGCACCACCACCGCCACCGACGGCCAGCGCTCCGGCGGGCGCGCCGGCCGCGGCAGCCGCACGTCCGTACGCCAGTAGAAGCCCCGGCACAGCAGCAGCCACAGCCAGGCCGCCAGCGAGACGGCCGCCGGCCAGCCGATCCAGGCCGGCCGGCCGCCGAGCGGGCCGAAGGCGGCGAGCGGAACGGAGCAGCAGGAGTCGGCGAGAAAGATCATCCGCCGCAGTCTGCCGCACGCCGCCCGCGCCGCACGGCAGTCCCACGCCCGCACCGGGCGGCGTCCCGACCGGAGCGGTCCGCGGCCGGCGAGGGCGCGTAGGCGAGGGAGCGCTCGTACGGGCGGAACGAGCCCATCCACTACAGTTGCTCACCGTGAAAATCGCCCTCATGGACTCCGGCATCGGTCTGCTGCCGGCCGCCGCCGCGGTGCGGCGCGCACGCCCCGACGCGGACCTCGTGCTCTCCTCCGACCCGGCCAGCATGCCCTGGGGGCCGCGCACCATCGACGACATCGTCGCCCGCGCCCTCGGCTGCGCGCGCGCCGCCGCCGCGCTCGCCCCGGACGCGCTGATCGTCGCCTGCAACACCGCGTCCGTGCACGCACTGCCCACGCTGCGCGCCGAGTTGGAGCCCGCGGTTCCGGTCGTCGGCACCGTGCCCGCGATCAAACCGGCGACGGCGGACGGCGGTTCGGTCGCCGTGTGGGCGACGCCCGCCACCACCGGCAGCCCCTACCAGCGCCGCCTCATCCGGGAGTTCGGGCGCACGGCCCGTACGGCCGAGGTGCCCTGCCACGGTCTGGCCGACGCCGTGGAGAGCGCCGACGAAGCGGCGGTCGACGCCGCCGTCGCCGCCGCCGCGGCGCGCACCCCGTCCGGAGTGCGCGCCGTCGTCCTCGGCTGCACCCACTACGAACTCGTCGCCGAGCGCATCGAGGCCGCCCTCGGCACCGGCCCCGACGGCTCGCGTCCGGTGCTGTACGGCTCCGCCGACGCCGTCGCGGCGCAGGCGCTGCGCCGCCTCGGAGCGGGCCCCGCGCCGGAGGCCGCACCCGCCGGCGGGCTCACCGTCCTGCTCGGCGGCGAGCCCGCGGAACTCCCCGCCAACGCCTGCGCGTACGCGGAAGGACAGCTGCTGGCCGCCGCCTCCGTCACGCCCTGATCCTCCGCGGATTCGCGCCGAATCCGCGGCGGCCCGGGTGCCGAACTCCCGCACGGGCGGCCGCAGTACGGGCACTCGCCGCCACTCACGGCACACCCTCCGTACGCCCCTCGACCGGGCTCGCTCTTCCCGGTGCCGCCGCCCCGGACCGCGCGTACCCTGCCCGGCATGAGCGACGACGCACGAGGCGACACCGCGGCCCCCCGCGCCTGGACCGGCCGTGCGACCAACCGCCTGCAGTGGCTGCTGGCCCCGCTCGGCGCGGGCTGCCTCGCCCTGGGCATCTCGCTCGCCACCGGCCGCGCCTGGCAGCACCTCTCGGTGCCGCTGACCATGTCCGTGGTGGGCTGCGTCGCCGCCGGACTGCTGGTGCTGTACGGCACGCTCGCCTTCGTCCACGTCCGCGTGCACATCGACGACGAGGCGCTGGAAGTCCGCTGCGGGCACGTCGGAGTGCCGCGCCGGCGCATCCTGCTCGCCGAGGTCCGCGCGGCGGAGTTCGCACGCCGGGTCACGCCGCGCCAGTGGGGCGGCTGGGGCTACCGCTGGCGGCCGGGCAAGGGCACCGCCGTCGTCGTCCGCAGAGGCGAGGGACTGGTGCTGCGGCTCGGCGACGGGCACACGTTCACGGTCACGGTCGACGACGCCGAGACCGCCGTACGCACCCTGCGCGGCATCCTGTCCCGGCGGTCCGCCACGGAATGAGCGCGCGTGCCGCTCGCGGACGGCCCCGTGAACCACAGGGCCTAGGGTCGAGGCCATGGCCACACCCGACTTCATCCGAGAGATCCGAACCAGCGCGGGTCACCAGCTGCTCTACCTGCCCGGCGTCAGCGTGATCGTCTTCGACGACGAGGGCCGGGTGCTGCTCGGCGAGCGCGCGGACACCGGCTGCTGGGCGATCATCGGCGGCATCCCGGAGCCCGGCGAACAGCCCGCCGACGCCGCCGTACGCGAGGTCCACGAGGAGACGGCGGTGCGGTGCGTGCCCGAACGCATCGTCCTCGTACAGGCGATGGAGCGGCCGGTCACCTACCCCAACGGCGACGTCTGCCAGTTCATGGACATCTGCTTCCGCTGCCGCGCGGTCGGCGGGCAGGCGCGCGTGAACGACGAGGAATCGCTCGACGTCGGCTGGTTCGCGCTCGACGCCCTGCCGCCGCTGGAGGAGTTCGCCGTGCAGCGGATCAAACTGGCCACGGGGGACGGGCCGACGTGGTTCGAGGGGATGCCGGGGAGTTGACGGTTCTCTTCGCCGACGGGCTTCCGGGGCCGCGTGGCTCGGGAAGCCCGGAGCACGGCGGCGACTCCCGCTGCGCGGCGGGCAGTTACGTATCCCGTACGGCGAACCGCCCGGCGGGCACGGTCAGTTCGTACACCGCCGCCGTGACCGTGCCGTAGACGAGGTGGGGGAGCAGGTCCGCCAGCCAGTCGGTGCGCTGCCAGGTGCGCGGGTCGGAGACCTTCAGGGCGGCCATCGGCAGGTCGGAGGCGGCCATCGCGCCCAGTCCGGCGGCGAGCGCGGCGAGGGGGAACGGGGGCTTCCACGGCAGGGCGCGGGCGGCGCCGTACAGCGTGCCGACGCCGATGCCGGCCGCCGTGCCGAGCAACGCCCCCAGCGCGGAAGCCCTGTTGTCGTGCGCCGTGTCCGTACCGTTCGCGGAGCCGTCGCCCGGGATGGGCACGTCCACGGCGTCGCTGAGGCGTTCGGCGAGCTGCTGCGGGGCCTGGCTGGCGCCGCGGCCGCGCAGCAGCATGTCCGCGTACGTGGCGGTGTTCAAGGCGGTGGTGCCGGCCGCGCCGGACGCGGCTCCGGTGAGAATCTCGCGTATCACGGGCCTCCGGGTGCCCGGGTCCGTTGGCGCGAATCCGCCGCATACTGCGCCGGACCTCCGCCCCGTTGCTGCGGCGTAATCCTCCGGCGGCTCCGTCACTTGGGGAAGAGCCGCGCGAGTTCCGTTGCCAGCGCGGTGAGTTGGGCACGGTCGGGCCGTCCGGTCGCGGCGGAGAGTTGCAGCAGTGACCCGGAGCTGCGCACCGTCAGCAGTTCGGAGTCGGCGAGGCCGGGCACGAAGCGGCGCACCGCTTCGACGGCCACGGGGTCGGACAGCAGCACGGCCAGCGGCGTACGCACTCCGAGTCGCCCCTCCGGGAACTCGTCGGCCCGCGGGGCGGCGGCCAGGGCCGCGGTCTGTCTGGGCCGCGCGCGGTGCGCGGCGACCTGGAGGTGGGCGGCGGTCACCTGCTCGGGGTCGCGGGGCAGCCCGAGGCGTTCGTACTGGTCGGCCGGTGCATCGGCGTCCCGGAGGTGCTGCACCAGCAGCCGGGTCAGGCGCAGTTCCGTCTCGTCGTCCCGGACCGGCCGCTCCTGCCGCGGGTCGTCGGCCAGGTCGTACAGCAGCGCGCCGAAGCGGTAGGGGTCGAAGCCGGGGCCGGTTCGGGCGGGGACGCGCAGCGTCGGTACGCCCTTGGTGAAGCCGAAGGGCGCGGCGAGTTCGGCGTCGGCGAGTTCGTGCGGGGCGAAGCGGCCGCGCCCGTGCGTGGGCATCAGCGTGTGCTCGTACAGCGGCCGGTTGGTCGCGTCGTGGCAGGAGCGCATGTAGACCCAGCGGCCGTCGGTGATGTTGACGTGGCCGCCGAACATGCCGAAGATCGCGGACTCCCGCGGCGCTCGGGCCGGCTCACCGTCCGCGGAGCCGCCGTCGAGCGCGTCGCCCAGCGGGCGGCCCTGCATGTCGGGTGTGGGGTCGACGCCGAAGAACTCCAGCAGCGTCGGCGCGAGGTCGATCGTCTGCACCAGCTCGGCTCGGCGGCTGCCCGCGTGCGCCGCCCGTCGCGGATCCCACACGAACAACGGGATGTTGGCCAGCTCGTTGTACCAGGGCTGTACGAGCTTGCCCCACCAGCCCTTCTCGCCGAGCAGCAGACCGTGGTCGGTGCAGACGATCAGCATCGTGTCGTCCCACAGGCCGTACTCGTCCATGGCGTCCAGCACGCGGCCCAGCGAGTGGTCGCACATGGACAGCAGCGCCGCGTACTCGAAGCGTGCGTGTGCGACCTGCTCGTCGGTCTCGGTCACCTTGTGGTAGTCGGGCCAGTCGAAGTGCGGGCCTGAATAGTCGTGCGGATACAGGTCCTTGAAGCTCTTGTGTGTGAAGAAGGGCTCGTGCGGGTCGAAGGTCTCGATCTGGACGAACCAGTCGTCCGCGGCCCGGTTGTCGCGCAGGAATTCCAGCCCCGCGTTGAACGTGAGCGTCTGCGGATGTCTCTCCTCGGTGTCCATGTGCGCGCGGTTCACCCAGTCCTGGCGCCACAGGTCGTTGCGGTTGCTGCGCAGATCCTCCGGAGGTTCCGGATCGGCCACCTGTCCTTTCCAGGCGTCGCCTTCCTGGCCGCGGAAGAATTCCCAGGTGTGGTAGCGCCCGTGATAGGTGGCGCCGCCGTCTTCCCAGTAGTGCTGGTGGTCGCTGACGAGGTGGGTGTACACACCGCGCTGTTTGAGGAGTTCGGGCATGGAGTCGTCGAACGGCTCCAGCGGGCCCCAGCTTCGGTGCAGGAAGTTGTGCCGCCCGGTGTGGAGTTCGCGGCGGGCCGGCATGCAGGGCATCGACCCGACGTAGCAGTTGTCGTACGTCGTCGAACGGGCCGCGAGGCGCGTGAAGTTCGGGGCGTGAATCCAGTCCGCGCCGTACGGCGGAAGCAGTCGCCGGTTGAGGCTGTCGAACATGACCATGATGGCCTTCATGCGCGGTCTCCTCGCCGGGCGTCGATTTCGATGGCGGCGGGCCGGAGTTGGGTCGAGCGGATGCGGGCGAGGTCGAATTTCTCCGAGCGGTCGAATCCGTAGATTCCGTTCTGTTCCTGGAAGACGTCGGTCAGCTGCGTGTAGCAGTAGCCGAACATGTCCGGGTTGTCGAGCAGCGCACCGACCAGCCCTTCGAACCGAGCGTGGAACTCTTCGACGCTGCGCACCCGGTCGCCGTACCCCCAGGATCTGCCGGCGGACTGCGGCCGGCCGGCCTCGGCCGGATTCCACCAGATACCGCCGAACTCGCTGACGAAGAAGGGCTGTCCGCGATATCCGATGGACCAGGATTCGCCGGTGCTGTCCGAGCGGTTCACGTAGGGTTCGCCGTCGCGGAGCCCGCGGTGGCCGGCCGCGAAGCGGTCCGGGTCCTGTTCGTAGTCGTGGCTGTCGAACACGTCGGACTCGGCGATCCGGTGCGCGTACCCGGAGGTGTCGAGCACCGGCCGCGAGGTGTCGTGTGCCTTGGTGGCGAGGAACATCGCGCGCATCACGTCGTCCAGCGCGGTGATGCGGTCGCCGTAGTCCTGCCAGGTCTCGTTCATCGGGCACCAGCCGACGATCGCCGGGTGCGAGTGGTCGCGCTCCAGCACCTCCAGCCACTCCTGTACGTACGAGGCGTCCGGCTGCTGGTTGGTGGACTGGCCCTCGCCGGTGTTGCAGCCCCAGTCGCCGAACTCGCCCCACACCAGGTAGCCCAGGCGGTCGGCGTGGTAGAGGTAGCGCTCCTCGAAGACCTTCTGGTGCAGCCGTGCGCCGTTGAACCCGGCCGCGAGGCCGAGTTCGATGTCGCGCACCAGGGCGGCGTCGCTGGGCGCGGTCATCAGCCCGTCCGGGTAGTAGCCCTGGTCCAGCACGAGCCGCTGGAAGACGACGTCGCCGTTGAGCCGGATCTGTTTGCCGGTGACGGCGACGCTGCGCAGCCCGGCGTACGACTCCACCGTGTCGGCGACCTGACCGGCGGCATCCTTCAACTCGACGTGCACGCCGTAGAGATGGGGGTCGGCCGGCGACCACGGCCGGATCCGCTCCGGCGGCAGCACGAGGCTCAGCCGGGGCGCGAGGTCGAGGTCGGCGCGTACGGCTGCGCTGGCCACGTCCCCGTCGGCGTCGGTGACGCGGACGTGCACGGTGCCGCCGGGCAGGTTCGCGGAGAGCGGCACCTCGACGTCGAGCGCTCCGGCGGCGACGTTCGGGGTGATGCGGGGGCGGCGGACGGCGACCGGGGGCACCGGCTCCATCCAGACGGTCTGCCAAATGCCCGTGGTGCGCCAGTACTTGGCGGCGCGCGGTGCGTACTCCACGGACTGCTTTCCGCGCGCCTGCGGCGTGTGCGGTTCGTCGCGGGCGCGCACCACGAGCGGCACCGGCACTCCGGCGGGCGCGGCGTCGGTGATGTCGAGGCCGAAGCCGGTGAACCCGCCGCGGTGTCGCCCGACTTCGGTTCCGTTCACCCACACCGTCGCGTCGTGGTCGACCGCGCCGAAGTGCAGCAGTACGCGCTCGCCGTCCCACTCCGGGGGCACGGTGAGGGTGCGGCGGTACCAGACCGCG
>Ga0164243_10008146_pt1 | contig 15528 bp, 13 predicted proteins | sample OricompcompostOP_FD_108781 | JGI IMG/M metagenome (GOLD analysis project Ga0164243, IMG submission 108781) | Organic Plus compost microbial communities from Emeryville, California, USA - Original compost - Organic plus compost (OP) | ecosystem: Engineered > Solid waste > Mixed feedstock >... | reverse complement strand
CGTGATCACGGTGCTGAGCCTGGACCCGAAGGACCCGTACGACGTGCTGGCGATCAACGGCGCGTCCGCGTCCACCCAGCTGTCCGGCCTGCCGTTCTCCGGCCCGGTCGGCGGCACCCGGATGGCGCTGATCGACGGGCAGTGGGTCGCGTTCCCGACCTACGAGCAGCTCGAGCGCGCCGCGTTCGACATGGTCGTGGCCGGCCGCATCGTCGGCGACGACGTGGCGATCATGATGGTCGAGGCGGAGGCCACCGAGCACACCGCCGGCCTGGTCGCCGAGGGCGCGCAGGCCCCGACCGAGGAGGTCGTGGCCGAGGGCCTGGAGGCCGCCAAGCCGTTCATCCGCACCCTGTGCCAGGCCCAGCAGCAGCTGGCCGAGGCCGCGGGCCAGGCCACCGCCGAGTACCCGGTGTTCCCGGCCTACACCGACGACGTCTACTCCGCGGTCGAGGGCGCCGTGTCCGCCGACCTCGCGCAGGCGCTGACCATCGCGGGCAAGCAGGAGCGCGAGGAGCGCATCGACGAGGTCAAGCAGGCCGCGCTGGACAAGGTCGGCGTCGCCGAGGGCGAGACCTTCGAGGGCCGCGAGAAGGAGGTCGGCGCCGCGTTCAAGGCGCTGACCAAGAAGCTGGTGCGGCAGCGGATCATCCGCGACCAGGTCCGCATCGACGGCCGCGGCCTGACCGACATCCGCAGCCTGTCCGCCGAGGTCGGCGTGGTGCCGCGGGCGCACGGCTCGGCGCTGTTCGAGCGCGGGGAGACCCAGATCCTGGGCGTGTCGACGCTGAACATGCTGCGCATGGAGCAGACGATCGACAGCCTCGGGCCGGACACCGCCAAGCGGTACATGCACCACTACAACTTCCCGCCGTACTCGACCGGTGAGACCGGCCGGGTCGGCAGCCCGAAGCGCCGCGAGATCGGCCACGGCGCGCTGGCCGAGCGGGCGCTGATCCCGGTGCTGCCCAGCCGCGAGGAGTTCCCGTACGCGCTGCGGCAGGTCTCCGAGGCGCTGGGCTCGAACGGCTCCACCTCGATGGGCTCAGTCTGCGCCTCCACGCTGTCGCTGCTCAACGCCGGTGTGCCGCTGAAGGCGCCGGTCGCGGGCATCGCGATGGGCCTGGTCTCGGACGTGGTGGACGACAAGACGCACTACGTGGCGCTGACCGACATCCTCGGCGCCGAGGACGCCTTCGGCGACATGGACTTCAAGGTCGCCGGCACCAAGGAGTTCGTGACCGCGCTGCAGCTGGACACCAAGCTGGACGGCATCCCGTCCGAGGTGCTGGCGCAGGCGCTGGGCCAGGCCCGGGACGCCCGGTTCACCATCCTCGAGGTGATGGCCGAGGCCATCGGCAGCCCGGACGAGATGAGCCCGCACGCCCCGCGCGTGACCTCGATCTCCATCCCGGTGGACAAGATCGGCGAGGTCATCGGCCCGAAGGGCAAGATGATCAACACGATCACCGAGGAGACCGGCGCCGAGATCACCATCGAGGACGACGGCACCATCTACGTCGGCGCCGCCGACGGCCCGTCCGCGGAGGCCGCGATCGACAAGATCAACGCCATCGCGAACCCGCAGCTGCCGAAGGTCGGCGAGCGCTTCCTGGGCACCGTGGTCAAGACCGCGGCCTTCGGCGCGTTCGTCTCGCTGCTGCCGGGCAAGGACGGCCTGGTGCACATCTCGAAGCTCGGCAACGGCAAGCGCATCGGCAAGGTCGAGGACGTCGTGAACGTCGGCGACAAGCTGCGCGTGGAGATCGCCGACATCGACAACCGCGGCAAGATCAGCCTGGTCGTCGTCGACGACGAGAACGAGGGCTCGGCCGGCTCCGGCGAGTCCGAGCAGGCCCCGGCGGAGGCCTCCGCCGAGTGATCGGCGGCTGAGCCACCCGCGCACCGCAACGAACGGCCCGTCCCGGACAGCCCGTCCGGGGCGGGCCGTATCGTGTTGCGGGGCGCCACGGCGACGAGACCAGAAGGACGGATGAAGCAGAACCAGACACGTGCCGGACACCTGCAACGGCCGGGCACCACCCGGGTGCTGGGCCGCAGCGGCCCGGAGGCGGTGCGCCGCACCGTGCTGCCCGGCGGCCTGCGGGTGGTGACCGAGGAGGTCCCCGGCGTGCGATCGGCCTCGGTGGGCATCTGGGTGGGGGTCGGTTCGCGCGACGAGACCCGCCAGCAGGCCGGGGCCGCGCACTACCTGGAGCACCTGCTGTTCAAGGGCACCGCGAAGCGCACCGCGGTGGACATCGCGCAGGAGGTCGACGCGGTCGGCGGGGAGCTGAACGCCTTCACCTCCAAGGAGCACACCTGCTACTACGCGCACGTCCTCGACGAGGACCTGCCGCTGGCGGTGGACGTGCTCTGCGACGTCGTCTTCGACGCGATCAACGCGGCCGCCGACGTGGAGGTCGAGCGCAGCGTCGTGCTCGAGGAGATCGCGATGCGCGACGACGACCCCGAGGACCTGCTGCACGAGGAGTTCGCCGCGGCCGTGCTCGGCGACCACCCGCTGGGCCGCTCGGTGCTGGGCACCGAGGAGTCGATCCGGGCGATGAGCCGCACCCGGGTGCACGGCTTCTACCGGCGCCGCTACCAGCTGCCGAAGATGGTGATCTCGGTGGCAGGCAACGTCGAGCACGCCCGCGTGCTGCGGCTGCTGCGCAAAGCCCTCGGCGACCGGCTGGCCGGGGAGGAGACCCCGGTGCCGCCGCGGACCGGCCGCGCCCGGCTGCCCAAGCAGCGCCGGATGGTGCTGCAGCACGACGACACCGAGCAGGCGCACCTGCTGCTGGGCTGCCGCTCGCTGGACCGGCACGACGACCGGCGGTTCGTGCTCGGCGTGCTCAACGCCGCGCTCGGCGGCGGCATGAGCTCCCGGCTGTTCCAGGAGATCCGCGAGCAGCGCGGGCTGGCGTACTCGGTGTACTCCTCGGCCACCGCCTACTCGGACACCGGCTCGTTCTCGGTGTACGCGGGCTGCCAGCCGGACCGGCTCGGCGAGGTCGCCGAGGTGGTGCGGCACGTGCTGGCCGAGGTCGCCGCGAACGGGCTGGACGACGACGAGGTCGCGCGCGGGCGCGGGCAGGTGCGCGGCGGGCTGGTGCTCGGGCTGGAGGACACCGCCTCCCGGATGAGCCGCATCGGCAAGAGCGAGCTCAACTACGGCCGCCACCTCAGCGTCGAGGAGACCCTGGAGCGCATCGACTCGGTCACCGCCGAGGACGTGGCGAAGCTGGCGCGTGACCTGCTGCGGCGCCCGTTGACCACCGCCATCGTCGGACCGTACGAAGACGTCGCGGACCTGCCCGCGAACCTGCGGCCCTGACCGGGCCGGCCCGGCACATCGACAGCTACTGCAGAAAGGCGGCACGTCAGTGAGTTCCCCAGCTTCCAACCCGGTCCGCGTCGGCGTCCTCGGCGCGCGGGGCCGGATGGGTTCCGAGGCGGTGCGGGCCGTGGGCGAGGACCCCGGCGCGGAACTGGTCGCCTCGGTCAACCGCGAGGACCCGCTGGACGTGCTGGTCGAGTCCGGCGCGCAGGTCGCGGTCGACCTGACCCACCCGGACGCGGTGCTGGACAACGTCGAGTTCTGCGTGCGCAACGGCATCCACGCCGTCGTCGGCACCAGCGGCCTCGGCCCGGACGAGCTGGAGCGCATCCGCGGGTGGCTGGCCGACAAGCCGGAGGTCGGGGTGCTGGTGGCGCCGAACTTCGCGCTCGGCGCGGTGCTGTCGATGAAGTTCGCCGAGGTCGCCGCCCGGTTCTTCGAATCCGTCGAGATCGTCGAGCTGCACCACCCGAAGAAGGCCGACGCCCCCTCCGGCACCGCCGCCCGCACCGCCGAGGTCATCGGCAACGCGCGCGAATCGGCCGGGCTGGAGCCCGCCCCGGACGCCACCACCCGCGAGCTGGACGGGGCGCGCGGGGCGAAGGTCTCCGACGTGCCGGTGCACTCCATCCGCATGGCCGGGCTGGTGGCCCACCAGGAGGTGCTGTTCGGCACCGAGGGGGAGACGTTGACCATCCGGCACGACTCCTACGACCGGCGCTCGTTCATGCCCGGGGTGCTGCTGGCGATCCGCGAGGTCGGCCGGCGGCCCGGGCTGACCGTGGGCCTCGACGCGGCGCTGGGGCTGTGAATGCCCGCCGGTGAGCGCCGGGCCCGCTTCGGCCCCCGCGCCGCGGCGTTCGTGCTGGCCGCGGTGCTGCTGGTCTACCTGGTGATGATGGGCCGGCGGGCGGTGGAGATGGTCGTGACCGGGCGGCCGGTGTTCGTGGTGCTGGGGCTGGCGATCCTGGTGCTGCCGGTGCTCGGCGCGGTGCTGGTGGTCGACCAGCTGCGGTTCGGCGCGCAGACCGAGCGGCTGGCGCGGCTGCTGGCGGACGAGGGCGCGCTGCCGGACACCTCGCACCTGCCGCTGCGGCCGTCCGGGCGGGTGCAGCGCGACGCCGCCGACGCCTGGTTCGACGAGAAGCAGGCCGAGCTGGAGGCCGCCCCGCAGGACTGGCGCGCCTGGTTCGCCGTCGCCCAGGCCTACGACCTCGCCGGGGACCGCAACCGCGGCCGCAAGGCGATGCGCCGCGCGATCCAGCTGCAGCAGGACGAAGCGGCCGCCGGAGAATAGGCCGTTCCCCGGAATCCGGATACCGCCGCTCGGGTGCGGTCGCGCCCGGGCGGCGGTGCTGTCCGATTCGTCCCGGAGAATTCCGGATGTGATCTCACTGCTTGGTCGCTCCGTTGACACTTCTGCCGGCGCGCCGCATGATCTAGCCCATGTCGAGGTACGCCACTCTGGTGGCTCGCCTGCACGTCGATTTGCAGCAGCAGGCCAGCGCCCTGTGTAGCACCCGCTGACGAGTCCGTTCGGCGGTACCGCGCGGGAAATCGAGGCGCCGCGGAAGGCGCCCGCCCGGTGCTGACAGCCCCCGGTTCAGCTGCGGAAAGCAGCTGCCGCCGGTGCGCGCGCCGCCGATTCGATTCATCGATCCACACCATTCCGCAGGAATCCCAGTGCCGCCGGTTCGGCTTCCGCTGAACCGGTCGGGCAATCGCGCGCAGAAAACGGGCGGACCTGAATCCGGGGCCGTTCCGGCGGGCGATTGCGCTCGAATTCAGCATCCGATGAGTGCCCGAGCGCACGGCAGACCGGAGAAGAGATGAAGATCAAGGACCGATTCCGCGACGGGATCCGGCCGAGAACGAGACGCCGCGCGTTGATCGTGCTGGCCGCGGCCCTGGTCGGGGCGGGCACGATCACCCTGCCCGTCGGGGACGCCGAGGCGGACGTGCAGGTCAACACGCACCAGGTGCCCGGCGCCGACGGCAAGACCTACACCGTCACCAACCACGTCGTCGCCAAGCAGGCCGCGAAGGCCGCCGACGGCAAGCGCAAGGAATGGCTGCTGGTGTGGGCCGGTGACGAGAACATCGCCGACACCGCCGTCAAGGACGTCAAGGGCCTGCCCGGGTCGCTGAAGAACCCGGTCAACAAGGCCAAGAACGCCCTGCCCGGGCCGGACTTCCTCGCCGTCATCGACGCGACGAAGGGCTCGGAGACCTACGGCAAGGTGGTCAACACCGCCACCGTCGGCCCGCTCGTCGAGAACGAGCCGCACCACATGCAGTACGTGTGGCACAAGGGCGACACGATCTACGCCGGTGCGCTGTTCCTCGGCGCCACCTACGCGTTCGACGCCACCAAGCTGCCGAACCTGGAGCTCAAGGGCGTGAGCCTGCCGACCCAGACGCTCGGCGGATCGGTCCCGGACGCGTACTGGACGCTCAAGGACGGCACCTCGTACGGCACCTACATGGGCGGGCCCGTCGCGCCCGGCCCGTACCGCTACGACAACGGCCAGGTCGCGGTCGGCAACGGCTTCGCCGGCAGCCCCGGCGAACTCGTGCACTTCGACCGCAACGGCAAGGTGCTGTCGCAGACCGCGGCGGCCACCCCGCAGGGCGACGACCCGAAGCTGTGCGACAACCTGCCGCGGCTGGGCAAGCCCAGCTGCGCCAACCCGCACGGCATCCAGGCCCGCGAGGACCTGAACACGCTGATCACCAGCGACTACGCCGAGCCGCGCAACATCATCCTGGACCCGGTCAAGCAGCCGTCGCCGTACCTGCGGCGGCCGACGATCCGCACCTGGGACATCTCCGACCGCAACAAGCCGAAGCTGCGCGCGGTGTCCTACCTGCCGGACGGGCCCCGGGCCGACCCGAAGGACCCGCTGCACTCGGAGAGCCGCGCGGTCATGGAGAACACCGTCACCAACCTGCCCGGCCACAAGGGCGCGTTCGCCGAGACCATGCAGGGCGGCGCGGTGTTCTACACCCCGGACATCACCGCCCCGAACCCGCACTGGACGCAGGTCTTCGACGACGGCCAGGCGCTCAAGGCCATGGACCCGAAGAACAACGACAAGGTCGGCAGCAGCTCCAACGGCGGGTGGATCCAGACCAGCCCGGACGACCGGTTCCTGTACCGGGCCGTGCAGGGCAGGCAGAAGGGCACCCTCGGCCCGGACGACCCGGGCAGCACCGGCGGTGTGTACACATTGGACATCTCGAAGCTGGTGAGCAAGGGGACCGGGTTCCGGTGCTCCATCGACAGCGTGCAGAAGGCCCAGAACGGCGGCGGCGAGGACTGCCCGACGCTGGCCGGGGCCTCCCCGATCAACCCGGGCCAGCCGGGAGCGGGGCCGCACTGGGGCGCCTACGACAACTTCAAGCCGGGCCCCGACGGGCGCTACGCCGAGACGAACCAGCCCGGCCGACTCGCGGTGTCGAACTACTTCGTCGCGCGCAGCGGCCTGGACGGCGACCACAAGGTCAACATGGTCGACCTCGGGCCGGACGGGAAGACCACTGTGGACAACTCGTTCCGCGACGAGGTCACCGGTGAGGTGGGCATCAACTTCAACCGGAAGACCTGGCCGCACGGGCCGTTCGGCAACGCCAAGCCGCACTCCGAACTGTTCGTCGTCGCCGACGAAGACCTGAAGTAGCCGGCAGCACCGGCCTGCCGGCCGGACCCCGATGAACCGGCCGCTCGGGCACCGCCCGCCGCGCACGGCCCGCGGTGCCCGAGCCGCCCTTCCCCCGATCTTCCTCGAAGCGAGGTTCGCCATGGACATGAGCGGGATGCACCCGGCCGCGGCCGGAGTGGACACCGCCGGACTCGTGCTGCGGTTGCTGCTGCTGTCCGGGGCCGCGGTGGTCGCCGGGCTCGGGCTGCTGCGCGCCTCGGTGCGCGGGACCGGGCGCGCGACCGCGGTGGTCGCCTGGAGCTGCGCGGCCGTCTCCGCCGCGGCGAGCCTGCTGTCGATCCCGCTGGTCGACGTGTCCGTGCCGGTCGCGGTCGTGCACGCGGTGCTCGTGCTGGCCGTGCCGGTCGCGCTGCGGTGGTCCGCGCCCGCCGGCTACCTCGGGTTCGCGCTGACCGTGCTGCTGGTGGTGGAGAGCGCGCTCGGGCACGAACCCGCCGAATTCCTCGCCACCGCCGCCGCGAGCGCGGCCATCGTGGTGTGGCTCGGATTCGCCTCCCTCGGCTTCACCGTTCCCGCCGAGCAGCGGCCGGAGGCCGCCGGGCGGCTGCGGACGCTGGCGCTCGTGCTGGCGGCGCTGCTCGCGGTCGCCGTCGTGGTGCACCTGGTCACCAGCGGCATCGCGGACCGGCGGCTGCTGAGCCCGTTCGGCGCGGACCTGCTGGTGCTCGCACTGTCCACAGTGGTCGCCGGTGGGCTGGCGGCGCTGCTGCACGACCCCTGGCGGATCTACCGGTTCGGCGCGGCCGCGGTCGCGGTGGCCTTCGTGGCCCTGGCGCTGCTCCCGGCGATCCCGCGGCCCGGCGAACTGCCGCGACCCGGCGTCGCGCGGCTCGCGCACACCAGCCTCGGCGGGCAGGACGTGCCCGTGCTCGTCACCCCGCACCGGCCCGGCCCGAACCTCGTGCACCTGCCCGAATCCGCCGGCAGCGACATCACCGTCGACACCGGCGGCACCCCCGTGCGCGCGGTCCCGCGCCCCGGAGCCACCGGCACCTGGGCGCAGGTCGACCTGCCCGCCGGGCGCAGCGACCTGGTGCTGCGCAGCGGCAGCGACAGCGCGGACGTCGACGTCGACACCGGCGACCGGCCCGGCCCGGTCACCGCCGCCGGCGACGACGGGCCCGAATGCGCCAGCGCCGCGCTGGCCGGACTCGTCGCCGGGCAGCGCGCCGAACTCACCGGATGCCCCGCCGACGCGCTGCAGCCCGCCGACGCCGACGCGCTGCGCAGCCTCGTCGACTACGTGCGCGGCAGCGGCGCACCCGGCATCTCGCTGATCAGCGACTCCTCGCCGCGCTCCCGGCAGGCCGCCGACACCGTCCGCGCCGCGGCAGCGCGCACAGGACTGCCGGTCAGCGACGCGCCGCGCCAGGAGAACGCGCTGCTCGTCGTCACCGGCTGGCAGCGCGCCGCCGAACACCTCGAGCACTCCGACACCACCTACGACTACGGCGTGCACCTCGCCCCCTGGCTGCTGCACAGCAAGGTGACCGCCGCCACCGCCAGCTCCACCGCACCGCTGCGGTTCGACCCGCGCGACCAGCGCGCCCTGGCCTACGGCATGACCCTGCACGGCACCTTCCCCGGCGAAACCCCCTCGGTCGCCGGATACGAGAAGTGGTTGGCAGCGCGCGGAATGCGGCCCGACGACCCGCTGTCGATCTACGCGGCCGCCCAGGTCGACGTCATGCAGATGGACATGCCCGGGATGCCGGGGGAGCGGATGCCCATGCACGGCTCCGACCCCGCAGGGCAATGGCTGCCCCGCGGCACCGTCGTGCCCGTCACAGGGGCGCTCGCGCCGTGATGCGCCGCCCGTCACGCCCGTCCCGGATCGTGGACGCAGGACGAACCGGGCGCTTCGGATCGTTGCAGCGCAAGACGAATCGGACGGCCCGCCGGCCGCGCACCGACACGAGGAGAACCAGATGAGCGCCGTGGACACCACCAGCGCCCCCAGAACCGCACCACCACCCGAACCCGCCCCGCCCGCCAAGCCCGGCGTGGTCACCGCGGGCATCCTGCTCGCCGCCGTCGTCGGACTCGCCGTCTTCCACGAAGCCGGCTGGAAGACGACCGTGCTGTACGCGGTCGGGCTCGCCCTGGGCATCGTGCTGTTCCACTCCCGGTTCGGCTTCACCTCCGCCTGGCGGCAGCTCGTCTCGGTCGGGCAGGGGCGCGCGCTGCGCGCGCACATGCTGATGCTGGCCGCGGCCTGCCTGCTGTTCTCGGTCATCCTCGGCGGCGGGCTCGGCCTGTCCGGCGCACCCGAACCGAGCGTGCTGCCCGCCGGGCTCGGCGTGATCCTCGGCTCGTTCCTGTTCGGCGTCGGGATGCAGGTCGGCGGGTCCTGCGCCTCCGGCACGCTGTTCGCCGTCGGCAGCGGGCAGACCGCGATCCTGTACACCCTCGGCGGGTTCATCGCCGGGTCCGTGCTCAGCGCGTTCCTCGCGCCCTGGATGAAGGTGCTGCAGAAGACCGGGCCCACCGTGTCGCTCGCCGACACCCCGCTCGGCTACCCCGGAGCGCTGGTGATCTCCCTGCTGGTCATCGGCGCCGTCGCCGGGATCTCGCTGCTGGTGGAACGCCGCCGCACCCCGCCGCCGGTGCAGCAGCCGCCGACCGAGCGCGGACTGCTGCGCGCCCTGCGCGGCTCCTGGCCGCTGTGGGTCGGGGCGCTGCTGCTGGCCGGGCTCAACGCGCTGACGCTGTACATCTCCGGCGGGCCGTGGGGCATCACCTCCGCGTTCGGGCTGTGGGGCGCGAAGTTCCTCGGCTGGATCGGCATCGACATCTCCGGCACCGCGTTCTGGAGCGACCCGGAGAACGCCGCCAAGCTCCACGCCTCCGTGCTCGCCGACAAGATCTCGGTGATGGACTTCGGGATCATGATCGGCGCGCTCATCGCCGCTGCCCTCGCCGGAGCCTTCGTGCTGCACCGCAAGGTGCCGGTGCGGCTGGCCGTCGGCGCCGTGCTCGGTGGCGTGCTCATGGGGCTCGGGGCCCGGCTCGCCGGGGGCTGCAACATCGGCGCCTACTTCTCCGGGATCGCCTCGTTCAGCCTGCACGGCTGGCTGTGGGGCGTGGTCGCCATCGCCGGCACCTACTTCGGGCTGCTGCTGCGGCCGCTGTTCGGACTCGGCAACCCCAAGCCGTCCGACGCGGTCTGCTGACACCCCTGCCGGCCCCGGCGCGGCCCGGCCGCGCGCAGACCTCCCGCCACCCTCGGGCGGAGGAGAAACAGGAGATCACGATGTCGAAGAAGCTGAGCCGCGCCACCGCCTCGGTGGTGGCCGCGCTCGCCCTCACCGGGATGGGCGCCGGCGTCGCCCACGCCGACCCGCCGTCGATCTGGGTCATCCCCGGCGTCGACGGAGGCGGGCTGCTGAGCCCGGCCGTCGGACTGCCGACCGCCGCGCTCGCCCCGGTCGACGGCCTGCTCACCGCACTGGACGGAGGACAGCGATGAACCACCACCTGCGCCGCGGCCTCGCCGCCACGCTGCTCGCCGGAACCGCCCTGCTCGGCACCGGTGCCGCCGCCGTCGCCGCCCCCGCCGACCAGCCGGTCATCGTCGACCAGCCGGACACCGGCGACCTGCACAACAAGTGGACGTTCGCGCCGCTCGGCGTGCCGGTCCTCGGGCTGCTGGACTCGGTCGCCGACGTGCCGGGCAAGCTGCTGCCCGGCGCGTGAACCCGGTCGGGCGCCGCCGGTGCGCGGCGGCGCCCGATCACAACCAGGCGACCATCACCCCGGGCGCCACGGCCAGCGCCGCGAACCGCGTGAACCGGCCCACCAGGCCGGTGACCAGGAACGTCGCCAGCGGCACGCGCGCCCAACCGGCCACCACGCAGGTCGCCAGGAACGGCGGCAGGCTCGCCGCGGCGCTCAGCAGCAGCACCACGCCCGTCCACATCGGACGGTTGCGGCAGCTGGTGCGGAACCGGTCCAGCCACTGCTGCCAGCGGCCGGTGTGGTGCGCCGGATCGCTCTTGCGGTGCAGGAAACCCGGCAGCCGGATCGCGCCGCGCGCGGCGTAGTAGTACAGCAGCTTGCCGCCGATCTGCCCGAGCGTCACCACCAGCGCGAGCAGCCACCACGGCACCTCCGGGCCCTTCACCACCAGGCCCACGACGAAGATCTCGACGCTGATGATCGGGAACAACGCCGAAACCACCGACATGCCGAATGCGGTGGAGATCAAACCGATCGAGGTCAGCACCAAGGCCCCCGGAGGTCGGCGTGCGGTCCGCCACAGGCTAGCAACACCCGGTTCGCGGCACCGGTGGCCGGGCGGTTCCGCGGCGTGATCAGGACAGACGTTCGCGCGGGAACCGCTTGCGCGGCAACGGAAATCAGTGCGCGAGCCGCAGGTCCAGCGAACCGGTCAGGCGCAGCTCCCGCACCGGGCGGCCACCCGCGTCGAGCGTGCGGACCGTGCCGTCGGCCTCCCAGCCGGCGTGCGCGAAGAACGCCAGCGACGCCTCGTCGCCCTCCGGGACCCACGTGATGCCGCGGGTGGCGCCGTCGGCGGCCAGGCGCTGCGCCATCGTCGCCAGCAGGCGGCCGCCGTGGCCGCGGCGGCCCCAGCGCGGCTCCACCAGCAGCGCGCTCACCAGCACCACCTCGTCCTCGTCCGGGGCCGGGGTGCCGTCGGCGGACGCCGACTCCGCCGCGGGCGCGCGGCCGGCCGCGCAGAACCCGACCGGCTCGCCGCCCTCGGTGGCCAGCAGCACGGTCACCTGGCCCCCGCGCAGCGCCTCCGCCCAGCTCTCCCGGGTCGCGGTCTCGTCCACGCCCGCCAGCACGTCGTCCGGCAGCAGCCGCGCGTAGGCGGTGCGCCAGGTGGACAGCTGGAGCCGGGCTATCTCGGCGGCATCGGACAGCGCAGCGGTGCGCACCTCGGCATCGGCCATGCGCGCCAAGGTAGCGGTGGCGGCGATCTCCGCGTGCGCGGTGGGGGTACGCGGCGGTGCGCGGAGTGGTCGTGGCCGGACGCGACTTCATGGCCGGGACCGCCAGGGCTGTCGGGTGTGCGGGGCTGCGGCGCCGGGCGAGGCCGCCGCGTTGTCGGGCGCGAGTGGCACGATGCGGCGCGTGGAGACCATGAGTGAGGCGGCGGCGCGGCGCACCGCGCTGGCCGCGCAGGGCTTCGCCGATCCGCGGCCCGCGGGCACGCCGACCCGCCGGCACCTCAAGAAGGTGCTCGCCCGCACGAACCTGCTGCAGCTCGACTCCGTCAACGTGGCCGTCCGCGCCCACTACATGCCGGTGTTCAGCCGCCTCGGCGGCTACCCGGCCGAGCTCGTCGACGACGCGGCGTGGACGCACAGCGCGCGGCGGCCGCGGCTGCTCGTGGAGTACTGGGCGCACGAAGCCTCCCTCATCCCGGTGCAGGACTGGCCGCTGCTGCGGTGGCGGATGCGCGAGCACGGCGGCTCCTGGCGCACGCGCCTGCGCGGGCTGCTGGACGAGTCGCCCGGCCTGGTCGACGACGTGCTCGCCGCGGTCAAGGACCTCGGCCCGGTCGGGGCCGGCACCCTCGAACGCGAACTCGGCGGCGGAGTCCGGCAGGGCCGCGGGCCCTGGTGGAACCGCACCGACACCAAGCGGGTGTGCGAGCTGCTGTTCGCGATGGGGGAGCTGACCACCGGCACCCGCCGCGGCTTCGAGCGGTGCTACGACCTGCCGGAACGGGTGCTGCCGCCGGAGGTGCTCGCGCACGACCCCGCGGAATCGGACGCGATCCGCGAGCTGGTGCGCCGCGCCGCCCGCGCGCACGGCGTCGCTACCGAGCCCGACCTGCGCGACTACTACCGGCTCGCGCCGGAGCGCTCCCGCCGCGCGGTGCAGGAGCTCGTCGACGCCGGCGAACTCGAGCCCGTCGCCGTCCGCGGCTGGAAGCACCAGGGCTACCGGCACGTCGACGCCCGCACGCCCCGGCGCGTGCGCGGGCGGGCGCTGCTGTGCCCGTTCGACCCGCTGATCTGGGAGCGGGCGCGGACCGAGCGGCTGTTCGGGTTCCGCTACCGCATCGAGATCTACGTGCCGCAGCCGCAGCGGCAGTACGGCTACTACGTCTTCCCCTTCCTGCTCGACGGTGAACTGGTGGGCCGCGTGGACCTCAAGGCCGACCGGGCGGCGAACGTGCTCCGGGTGCCGGGCGCGTTCGCCGAACCCGGCCGCGAGCCCGGGCGGATCGTCCCCGAGCTCGCGGGCGCGCTGGGCGAGATGGCCGAGTGGCTCGGGCTCGGCGGCGTGGCCGTCGGCGAGCGCGGCGACCTCGCCGAGCCGCTGCGGACGCTCGTCGGCTGACCCGGCGGGCCGGACGGCTCCGCCCGGACCGAGCCTGCCCGGACCGAGTCCGGCCGGACCGAGCCTGCCCGGACCGAGTCCGGCCGAACCGAGCCGGATCACGCCGAGCCTGGCCGGATCGCGTCAGGTCGGGCCGGGCCCCGGGCCGGGCGGGATCGCGTCAAGCCGGGCCGGATGCGCCGAGCCGGGCGGGGCGGGCGGTCAGACCGAGGACGACAGGACCGCGTCGCCGCTGCCGCTGCGGCCGAAGATCCGCAGCGGCGGCTCCGCCTCCGGCGGCCGGTCGGAGACCTCCAGATCGCTGTGCACCGAGCCGGTCGTCGAGGTCAGGTCCACCTCCGCGGAGACCCCGCGGCGCACCGCGACCCGCAGCTCGCCGGAGCCGGTGATCAGCTCCGCCTGTCCGCCCTCGGCCTCGGCGATCGTGATGTCCCCGCTGCCGGAGCGCACCAGCACGTCCGAGCGCACCGCGCCCAGCCACACCCCGCCGCTGCCGGTGACCACCGACGACGGCGCGCCGATCGAGGCGATCTCCACGTCACCGCTGCCGCTGCGCGCCTGCACCCCGGCGGCCATGTCGCCGAGCCGCAGCGCCCCGGAACCGGTGCGCGCGGTCGCGCTGCCCCCGGCCCGCTGCACCGACACCGACCCGCCGCCGGCCTGCACCTGCACCCGCCCGGCGGGCCCGGACACCTGCACGTCCCCGGCGGCCGAGCGCACCCCGACCTGCGAGTCCTCCGGCGCCCGCACGGTGATCGCGAGCGGGACGGTGCGCAGCGGCACCGTCGTCGGCGCGCGCACCACGAGCCGGTTGCCGGTGAGGTCGACGCGGGTCTGGCGCACCGCCTCCGCGATCGGCTCCCGGGCGCGCTCGCCGAACGCGCGCTCGCCCAGCCCGCCGCGCAGGCCGGAATCGGCGAACTGCTCGCTGACCCAGCTCAGCAGCCCGGACAGGCCGCTGCGCCAGTCCGGCCCGCCGGCGGAGTCGTCGTGCCGCACCTCGACGTGCGTCGCGGTGGTGGCGGCCAGCTCCACCGAGACGGTGCCGAGGCTGCTGCCGACGTCCACCTCGATCGGGTTCGGGGTCTCGAAGTCCTGGGTGCGCAGCAGGTCCTCGTTCGGGTCCGGTGCCGCCTGGCCGTTGCTCATCGCTTCCTCCCTCGCTCGGGCCGCTGCGCGATCAGCCCTGCACCCAGCCGTGCAGCCGGGAGCCGCCGTCCGGTCCCTCGCCGCGCCAGCGGCCCGGACCGCTCGGCCCCCAGCCGGGGCCGCGGCCCGGCCGGTGGTGGTCCCAGGGCCCGCGCGGGCGGCCGCCGTGCAGCGCGCCCTGGACCGCCTGCGCGACCCAGGTGTTCAGCGACACCCCTTGCGCGGAGGCGGCCTGCTCGGCCTGCGACTTGATCTCGTCGAGCAGGCGCAGCGTGATCCGGCTGATGTCGCCGTGCTCGGGACCCGGTGGCGGGGGCGGTGGTCGGTCCTCCTCGGCCGCGGCGGCACCGCCGCCGGCACCGCCGGTGACCACCACGCCGACGTCGCGGCCGTCCAGCCGGACGTCCACGACCTGCCCGTCGAGGTGCGTGGTGACCTCGGCGGCGAGGTCGGACAGGGCGTTCATCAGCGCGAGCCGGGCGGCCGGCTCGATCGCGGCGGACAGCACCGCGGCGGTCTGCCGCGTCTGCTCGTCCCCGGCCGAGGCGGCGGAGGTCAGGTCTTCGCGGAGCTGGTTGAGGTACGGGCTGAGGTCCATGACGCCACTATGGCGTCGGCCGTGGCGTCGCGCAACGACACGATGGTGTCAGCCGGTGTCACCGCCCGATCGCAGCTGGTGACAGGCCGGTCCACCGGGAACGTCGGCCCCGCCGGTTAGGCTCGGTGCGGCTACCGACCGGACCGGGGCCCCACCCGAGTTGGCACCGACCCACCCCGAGCCGGGGCTGCCAGGCCCGGGTTGATCGGACCAGTGCGGCACCGAGCCACCGGCGCCGGACTGATCGGCACCGGACTGATCAGCACCGCCTGATCGGTGCCGACTTGATCGGCGGCCGGGCTGACCGGAACCGGTCCGGCCGGATCCGGTCCGCCCGGCATCGAGCTACCCGGCACCGACCAGCCCGGATGCGATCCACCAGGATCGGACCGGCTCGG
>Ga0164243_10008145_pt1 | contig 15530 bp, 9 predicted proteins | sample OricompcompostOP_FD_108781 | JGI IMG/M metagenome (GOLD analysis project Ga0164243, IMG submission 108781) | Organic Plus compost microbial communities from Emeryville, California, USA - Original compost - Organic plus compost (OP) | ecosystem: Engineered > Solid waste > Mixed feedstock >... | reverse complement strand
CGGCCTGCTGGCGTTCCCGCTCGGCGAGCAGCAGGGTCGCCTCCATCGCCCACGCCGTCGCCGGATCGTCTGCGTCCACTGTGGAGACAGCGGCGGGGACATCCTCGTCGCCCACCTCCAGCACGGGCTGGGTCCAGCCGGCCGTGGCCCGCACCGTGCCGGTGGCCCGGCCGCGCCCCCGCGCGGGCACCGCACCATGCCGGGTCGGATGCGCCCCGGCGCCGTCACCGTCCAGAGGGGAAAGTGACGCGGCGGCCGCCCGCACCAGCGCGGCCCCCTCCTCCACGTCCGCTCGACGTGCCCCGAGGGGATCGACCGGCCACTGCGTGGAGACCTCTTCGACGAGCGTGGGGTTCGTCTCGTCGGGCACGAGCGGATCGGCCCACACCACCACGGCCCCCGCGCCGTCGCGGCAGACGGCGGCCGCCTCCTCCAGGAAGATCGACGGCTGGCGCGGCTTGCGCAGGCCCTCACCCCACCGGTAACCGCTGCACAGCAGCAGGTGCCGAGGACGGGTGACCGCGACGTAGGCCAGCCGCCGCTCCTCCCGCTCCTGGTGCGCCCGCCACGCCTCGTCGAAGTCCGCCAACGCGCCCTGCACCGCCTTGGCGTCGGTGGCCACCTCGATCGCGAGCTTCGGCAGCCCCATCGCGTCGCCACGCAACGGGAAGGGCAGCACACCCATGCCCTTGAGCCAGTGGTCGCTGGCCTGGGGCCGGGCCGGGAACTGGTCGGCGCACAGCCCCGCCACCGCCACCACGTCCCACTCCAGGCCCTTGGCGGCATGCACCGTGAGGATCTGCACCGCGCCGTCGACCACCTCGACCTCGCCGGGGGTCAGCCCTCGTTCCTCGTCCTCGGCCGCGGCGAGGTAGGCGAGGAAGGCCGACAGCGTCGCGCCCTCGGCCTCCTCCGCGAACCGCGCCGCCACGTCGCCGAGGGCGTCGAGGTGGGCGCGGGCCAGGCCGGCCGCGGCGACACCGGGGCGCGCGGCCACCTCGACGTCGAGACCGATCGTCGCGGCCACGTCGGCGACGAGATCGGGCAACGACTGGTCCAGGCGGGCGCGCAGGCCGCGCAGCTCGTCGCGGAACAGCTCCAGCCGGCGATAACCGTCCACACTGTACGGTTCGGCCGGCCCCAGATCCTCGATGGCGTCGGCGAGGATCGCGTCGTCGAGCCGCTCGCCGCCGCCGAGGTCGGGCTCGTCCGAGGCCGGGGTCTCCCCGCGCCGGGCCAACGTCAGGTGCCTGGCCCGCCGAAACAGCGCCACCAGGTCACGCGGGCCGATGCGCCACCGGGCGCCGGTGAGCAGACGCAGCAGGGCCGCGCCCGCCGCCGGATCGGCGAGCACCTGCAGCGTGCTCACCACGTCCCGCACCTCGGGGGTGTCGAGCAGACCGCCGAGCCCGACGACCTCGACCGGCAGGCCACGCTCACGCAACGCCCGCTCCAGCGCGGCGATCTGGGACCGGGCCCGCACCAGCACCGCGGTGGTGGGCCGGCCACCGTGCCGGTCGCGCCAGGCGTGCCAGGAGGCCTCGACCTCAGCCGCGATCCACTCCGCCTCGTCCACATAGGACACCGCGAAGGCGCACCGGACCAGCGGCTCGTCGAAGCGGGCGGCGTAGCCCGGCGCCGCGCGCAGCGGGAGCACCGGCGGCGTCGATCCGTGCCGCAACTGCGCCGAGATCTGGTTGGCGACCTGCAGGATCTGCGGGGCGTTGCGCCAGCTCACCGACAGCGAACGGTGGTCGGCAGGTTCGCCGGTCGAGCGCGGGAACAGCGTCGCGAACCGGGTCAGGGTGCCGGCGCTGGCACCGCGCCAGCCATAGATCGACTGGCACGGGTCGCCGACGGCGGTGACCGGATGTCCCTCGCCGAAGAGTGACCGCAGCAGTTCGGACTGGGCCTGCGAGGTGTCCTGGTACTCGTCGAGCAGCACCACCCGGAACCGGTCGCGCTCCGCCTCCCCCACCTCGGGATGATCCCGGGCGACCACCGCCGCGCGGCGCAACTGGTCGCCGAAGTCCATCGCCTCCAGCTCCCGCTTGCGCAGCGCGTACTGGCGCACCATCGGCAGCAGCGCCAACCGGCCCTGCTGGCGGTCGAGCACCTCCTGGACCTTCTGGTAGATCCGTCCCTGGCTGGCCCCCTCGACGCGGGCGGTGAAGCCGAGGGTGAACTTCTCGATGTCGTCCGGGTCGCGCAGGTGCTCGGCCAGCTCGCCGGCCAGGGCGAGCACGGCGTCGGTGGCGCTGGCCAGCCCCAGCGGGAAGGCCCGCATCGCCGCGCTGTCGTGCGCCCGCACCACGGCGTCGGCGAGCTGCCAGCACGCGGCCTCGGTGAGCAGCCGGACGCCGGGCTCGAAGCCGGCCCGGATGCCGTGCTCGCGGACCACCCGGGCCGCGAAGGAGTGATAGGTCGCGATGGTCGGCTCGCCGGAGAGCTGCTCGTCGTGGCCCAATGGCCGGCGGGCTCGGCTCAGGTACTGGCGCACCCGGTGGGCGAGCTCGCCGGCGGCCTTGCGGGTGAAGGTGAGGCCGAGCACCTGGTCGGCGCGCACGTACGCGTTGGCGACGAGCCAGGCGACCCGCAACGCCATGAGTTCGGTCTTGCCCGATCCCGCGCCGGCGATGACGAGCAGCGGCTCATCGGGCGGCGCGCTGATGATGCGCAACTGCTCGTCGCTGAACTGGTAGCGCAGGCCCAGCAGCGCCTGCAACTCGGCCGGCGCGAACCGGGGACCGGCCAGGGAGCCCACGCTCACTCGGGCACCTGCCTTCCCTTGCCCGACAACGGACAGGCCGTGCGGACCGCGCAGTAGGCGCAGGAGTCGTTGACCACCGCCCGCATCGTCGAACCGGCCATGGCGGCGGCGGCACGGCGCACCAGCTCCTCGGCCCAGCCCGGATCGTCCGTCTCCTGCAGCGGCGGCTGGCTGCGCACCACGTAACGTGACGCCGTCGTGCCGATGGCGACGATCTCGGCGCCGCCCGACGCCTCCTGCGGGCCGAACCCGCCCGACTCGACGGCGACCTGATAGGCGGCCAGCTGCGGATGCGTGGTCACGTCGGCCTCGCTGGGCGCGCTGCCGCCGGTCTTGAGGTCGACCACCACCAGCCGGCCCTTGGGATCGCGTTCCAGCCGATCCACCCGGCCCCGAAGCTGCACCGCCCGGCCGGCGGAGACCGGGTCGGGGGCCAGCCGTACGTCGAACTCCCGCTCGACCGCGACCTGTTCGCGTGGATTCTCCTCCAGCCAGGTGAGCAGCTTCTCGACCATCTGCTCGGCCCGGTTGCGTTCCTTCTGGCGCAGCCAGCGGGCCTCGACCTCGATCCGGTCGAACCGTTCGTCCACATAGGACCGAATGGCCGCGGCGTCGATGCGACGGCCATCCACCGCATCGGCGACCAGCATCGCGGCCGCGTGCACGAGGTTGCCGATGCCCTGCTTGCTGGTCGGCGGATTGCTGCCACCGTGGCGCTCCAACAGCCAGCGCAGGCCACACCGCAACGCACTCTCTACTGTGGACGGAGAGACCCGCACCAGCTCACCGGCGGGCACGAGGTCGGTGCCACCGGAGACCTCGCGCAGCCCCCACCACTCGTCCGGGTCGGCTCCGGGCACGCCGGCCGCCGCGAGCCGGGCCAGCTGGGTCGCCGCCGCACGCCGCTGCGCCAGCGGCCGGGCCGGATCGGTGACGGCGGTGCGCAACTCGGCCACGAGCGCCGGCAGCGTGATGGGCCGGCGCAGCAGACCCGTCGGCACCGCCGAGGGCTGCGCGTCCTCGTCCTCCACCGGCCCGGCCTGCACCGGGGTCGCCAGCTCGCTGAGGAACCGGCTGGGTTGCTCGTCGCCACCGGAGCCGGTGCCGTTCGGATCGACCGCCGTCACGATCAGCCGGCGCCGGGCGCGGGTCGCGGCGACGTAGAACAGCCGCCGCTCCTCGTCGAGCAGGGCCGCGACCGAGGCCGCGGCACTGGCCCGCCCGTCGGGTGCGGCGCGCCCCGCCACCACGTCCACGAGCCGGTCCGAGCCCAGCACGCTGCCGCGCAGCCGCAGGTCGGGCCAGGAACCCTCCTGCACCGCCGCGACCACGACCACGTCCCACTCCAGCCCCTTGGCGGCATGCGCGGTGAGCAGCCGGACGGCCTCGCCCCGGTCCGCGCTCGGCGCGAGCGTGTCCACCGGCAGCTGCTGTTCGGCGAGGTAGTCCAGGAAGAGCTCGATCCGCGCGCCCGGCAGCCGGTCGGTGAAGCGCGCGGCGGCGTCGAAGAGCACCAGCACCGCGTCGAGGTCGCGGTCGGCGGTCGCGCCCCGTCGCCCGCCCCGGGCGCTCGCCGCCGCCCAGCGCTGCGCCAGGCCACTGGCCTGCCAGACCCGCCACAGCACGTCCTCGGCGGTCGCGTTGGGTTCGGCCGCGGCCTGCCGGGCGACGGCCAGCAGCCGCGCCACCGCCAGCGCCGGCCCGCGCCAGCGCTCGTCGATCGACGCCAGCAGTTCCGGCTGCCACAGCGCGGCGACGAGCAAGTCACCCGACGCGCGCTCGGGATCGATCACCTTGAGCGCCTGACGCAGCCGGCGCTCGCCGAACGGATCGGCCCCGCCGAGCGGGGAGTGCAGCAGGTCGACGGCGGTCTGCTCGTCCAGCGTCGCCATCCGCAGCGCGCACCGGATCAGCGTCAGCAACGGAGTGATCGCCGGCTGGGTGGCCAGCGACGTGTCCTCGGCGCCGGTGGTCACCGGCACCCCGGCCTGGGTGAGCGCTCGGCGCAGGGCCGAGTGGTGGCTGCGCAGCGACCGTACGATCACCGCCATGCGCGACCACGGGACGCCCTCCCGCAGATGGATCTCGCGCAGCCGCTGGGCGATGTAGGCGGACTCGGTGGTGGCCGACCGCAGCGTCCTGACCTCCACAGCCTCCACTGTGGACTGATCGGTGTCCCCCTCCGCACCCGTGCCCGTACGGGCGGCCGGCACGGTCGCGGTCGCCGCGCGCAACTCACGGTGCCGGGCCGGCCCGCGCAACCGAACCGCCACGCGGCGGGTGGCGGTGACGAGTTCCTCGGTGGACCGGTAGGACGTGGTGAGCAGCAACTGCGGTGCGGGCGACCCGTCGGCGGTGGTGAACCGGTCGGTGAAGTCGCGCACCCCGGTCGGGTCGCCGCCACGGAACGCGAAGGTGGCCGAGTCGGGGTCGGCGAAGCCCACCACGTGCACGCCGCCGCCGGCGACCAGCTGCAGCAGGTCGATCTGGGCCGGGTCGGTGTCGGCCAGCTCGTCGACGTAGACGAACCGGCAACGTGCGCGCTCCGCGGCGAGCAGTTCGGGATCGTCCTGCAGCAGCATGGCCGCCGAGCGCACCAGTTCGGCCTGGTCGTAGGCCACGCTGCCCCGGGTGGTCGCGTCGCGCAGCGCGAGCACCTGCTGGTATTCGGCCAGGAAGTCGGCCGCCGCCACCCAGTCGGCCCGGCCCTGGGCACGGCCCAGCTCGGCGAGCCCGCGCGGCCCGATGCCCCGCTCGGCGGCGCGCAGCAACAGATCGCGCAACTCGGCGGCGAAGGCCCGGGTGCCGACCGCCTTGTGCAGCGAGGCGGGCCACCGCTGCGCGGCGTCGGGGGCGGACAGCATCTCGCGGATGACCGCGTCCTGCTCCGCACCGGTCAGCAGCCGGGGTGCCGGCTCGCCCCGCTGCGCCGCCGCCAGCCGCAGCAGGCCGAAGGCGTAGGCCGGGAAGGTGCGCACGACCGGTTCGGAGATGGTGGCCCGGGCCCGGCCGAGATCGGCCCCGATCCGCGCCTCGATGCGGTCGCGCAGGGCGTTGGCCGCCCGGCGGCCGAACGTGAGGACCAGGATCTGCGCCGGCTCCGCGCCCTCGCGCACCCGCGCCGCGACCGCCTCGACGAGCGTCGTGGTCTTGCCGGTGCCGGGGCCGCCGAGCACGAGCAGCGGACCCCGCCGGTGGTCGACCACGGCGCGCTGCTGGCCGTCGAGCGCCACCCGGCCGACCGGCGCCGCGGGCCGCACCAGGCGGTAGCGGGTGGACGGTGGACGGGTCGCGCTCACGCGAAGATGCAACCACGATCCACCGACAAAACCCGGCAGGCGCGGCCGACGGCCAGCTCAGATCACCACGGGCAGGTCACCACGGGCGGGTCACCACGGGCGGGTCACCACGGTCGCCGGCTCACCGCGGGGCCAGCCGGGGATCGCTGGCGAGGGCGACGAGCTGGGTCGGTGTCAACGGTGCCGCCACGCTCGCTTCGGAGTTCCAGACCGCCACACTGACCTGCGCATCCGGCCAGCCCACGAACGCCTGATGCCGCACCAGGCCGTCCACCAGCAGCTCGGTGACCACCACGATGCGCTGCCCGTCGGGGCCGTCGTTGTCCGAGCACTGCCGCCCGTCGCGGGACAGCACTCCCCGGTACTGCTCACACGAGACGAGCCAGCGTCGGGCCAGTGCGGTGTTCGGGCTCCACAGCGGGGTCAACGGCCGCCCGGGCAGGGCCTGGAACATCAGCGTGCCAGCCCCGGCCCGGTCTTCGAGCTGCAACGTGGCCCCGTAACGGTCGTACGGGTTGATGCCCGGGTCCACGGCGTGCCGGATCGCGACAACACCATCGGCATAGTCCGATCCTGTGATACGGAGGTCGGGCCGACCGGCACGCAGGTCCTCCTCCAACACGGCGGCCAGGCGTAGGGCGTTGGCATCCAACGGAGCCCGCGTCACGGTGAGCCGGAGATCTTGGAAGGAGGTGGCTCCTGTCATGGCGGCCCTCCTTCCAAGATCTTCCGGGCAGGCCGTCAGATGCCGAACGGCGGGCGCGTCTGGTAGGGCGCCTCCAACGCGGCGGCCTCGTCGTCGGTGAGCTGCAGGTCGAGCGCCGCCACGGCGTCGGCGAGGTGATGCGGCTTCGTCGGGCCGACGATGGGCGCGACCACCACCGGGTTGCGCAGCACCCAGGCCAGCGCGACCTGGCTCATCGGTACGCCCCGGTCCGCCGCGACGCGCGCCACGGCGTCGACGATGGGACGGTCGCTGTCGTGGTCGTAACGCTCGCCCATCGGGTCGACGGCCGAACGCGTGGTCCGCTCGCCCCACGGCCGGGCCAGCCGCCCCTTGGCCAGCGGGCTCCACGGGATGCTGCCCACACCCTGGTCGGCGAGCAGGCCGAACATCTCCCGCTCCTCCTCGCGGTACATGAGGCTGTACTGGTTCTGCATCGCAACGAACCGGGTCCAGCCACCACGGTCGGCAGCGTGCTGCATCTTGGCGAACTGCCAGGCCCGCATCGACGAGGCGCCCAGATAACGCGCCTTGCCCGCCTTCACCACGTCGTGCAGGGCCTCCATCGTCTCCTCGACCGGAGTGGCCGGGTCGAACCGGTGGATCTGGTAGAGATCGACGTAGTCGGTGCCGAGCCGACGCAGCGAGGCGTCGATCTGCTCCATGATCGCCCGGCGGGACAGCCCCGACTCCCCGGGACCCTTGCCCACCGGGAAGAAGACCTTGGTCGCCAACACGACGTCCTCGCGACGGGTGTAGGTGCGGATCGCCCGCCCGACGATCTCCTCCGAGGTGCCCTGGCTGTAGACGTTGGCGGTGTCCCAGAAGGTGATGCCCAACTCCACCGCCTGCCGGAAGATCGGCTCCGCGGCCGCGTCGTCCAGCGTCCATCCGCGCCCCGCCGCGCCGGTAGTGGTACCGAAGCTCATGCACCCGAGCGCGACCCGGCTGACCTTCAGGCCGGACGACCCCAGCCGCGTGTACTGCATTCAACAACTCCCATAGTTAACCGTACCGGTGGACATGGTCAGGGGCGCACCAGCACCTTCAGCGCCTCGCGCCGGTCCATGGCCCGGTAGCCGTCGGGCACCTCCGGCAGGCTCACCACGCGGTCGAAGACCCGGCCGGGTTCGACCGTGCCGTCGAGGACACCGGGCAACAGCGCGTCGATGTAGTTGCGCACCGGGGCCGGCCCGCCGGTCAGCGTCACGTTGCCGCCGAACAGGGCCCGACCCACCGGCCCCTGCGCGTACTGCGGCACCCCGACCCGGCTGATGACGCCGCCGGGCCGCACCACCCCCAGCGCCTGTTCGTACGCCTCCAGATAGCCGACCGCCTCCAGCACCGCATGGGTGCCGTCGCCGTGGGTCAACTCGCGGACCGCCGCCACACCCTCCTCGCCACGCTCGGCGACCACGTCGGTGGCGCCGAACTCGCGCCCCAGGTCGGTGCGGGCACGGTGGCGGCCCATGAGAATGATCCGCTCGGCACCCAGGGCGCGGGCGCTGAGCACCGCGAGCAGACCGACAGCGCCGTCACCGATGACGGTGACCGTCGAGCCCGGGCCGACCCGTCCGGTGCGGGCGGCGTGGTAGCCGGTGCCGTAGACATCGGCCAGCGTCAGCAACGAGGGCAGCAGCGGCGAGTCCTCGCCCACCCCGGGCAGCGCGACGAGCGTGCCGGACGCCTGCGGCACGCGGACGAACTCCGCCTGCGCCGCGCTGAAGAAACCGCCCACCCGGCACGAGGTCTGCAGCCCCTCGCGACAGAAGTCGCAGGTGTTGTCCTGGTAGGAGAAGGACGACACCACGAGGTCCCCGCGACGCAGGCCGGTCACCGCGGCGCCGGTCTCCTCGACGACACCGAGGAACTCGTGACCGATCTGCCGGCCCACCGCCTCCGGCGACTTGTTGTGGTAGGGATGCAGGTCGCTGCCGCAGATGCAGGTCCGCACCACACGCACGATCGCGTCCGTCGGCTCCTGGATCACCGGATCGGGAACCTCCTCGACCCGCACGTCTCCCGCGCCGTACAACAATGTCGCCTTCATGGGCAGCTCCTCCCGCCGTGACTCTACGGGAGAGTCGATCAGGTGTAGGTGGGGCGTTGCAGCAGCCGCAGGAAGGCGTGGAACAACGCCTCCCGCACGGGCACCGACGCCGCCTCGACCAGGGTGTTGATGACGGCCCGGCGCGGCGGCAGCGGCGATCCGCCACCGAGGCTGAAGCCGAGCCCGCCGGCCAGCGCGGCGACCGTGTCCGTGGTGAGATCCCCCGGCTGCAGCGACCGCGCGAGGTCCAGCAACGAAGGGTCGATCGCCACCGGACCGGCCTGTCGTGCGGCGGCGACCACGTCGTGCAGCACCGGTGCGAACGACGGCGCGTGCGGTGCCACGGCCGCGGTGACGGTGAGGTGGATCGAGCGCGGCAAGCCGTCGAAGGCCAGCTGCGGCTGGGTGTGCCAGCCCCGTTCGGCCAGCTCGTCGGCGACCACGAACAGGTCCAGTGCGGGATCCGTCGCGGTGAAGGCCACCACCGTCGACTCGGGCTCCGCCATCAACCGAAGACCGTCCACACTAGACACTGCTGAGGCGAGGGTCCGTACCGCGGTCAGGGTCTGCTCGGCCAGGCGCAGATATCCCTCGTCGCCCAGATGGCGCAACGTGGCGAAGGCGGCGGCGACCGGGCCGCCCGACCGGGTCGAGGTCATCGTGGGGTTGACGACCGTGTATCCCGGCCAGCCCGCGTAGGCGAAGTACTGCGGCGAGCGCAGCGTGTCGTCGCGGTGCAACAGCACCGAGACGCCCTTGTGGGTGTAGCCGTACTTGTGGAGGTCCACCGAGATCGAGGTGACGCCGGGCACGGAGAAGTCGAAGTCGGGCACCGGCACGCCCAGCCGCCGCAGATACGGCAGCGTCCACCCGCCGAAGCAGGCGTCGACGTGGCACCGGACGCCGCGTTCGTGTGCCACGGCCGCGATCTGCGCGACCGGATCGACCAACCCGTACGGGTATGCCGGCGCCGAACAGGCGACCAGGCAGGTGTCGGCGGTGATCGCGGCGGCGATGTCCGCTGTGGACGGTCGCAGCGTCGCGGGATCGACGGGCACCACCACCGGCCGGACCCGCAGGTATTCGGCGGCCTTCACGAACGAGGCGTGCGCCGTGGCGGGCATGACCAGCGTGGGCGCCGCCGAGGGGTGCGCGTCGCGGGCCGCCTTCACCGCCAGGATCAACGACTCGGTGCCGCCGCTGGTGAGGTTTCCGACCACAGTGGACTCCGGACCACCGCCCAGCAACGCCGACGCCGCGCCGACGAGCGCGTTCTCCATGGCCAGCAACGACGGGAACGCCGTCGGGTCCAGGCCGTTCACCGGGGCCGCGAGGGCGTAGGCCGTGTCGGCGAGGCCGGCGAGGTCATCGACCCCGGAGTCGTAGACGTACGCGAAGAGCCGCCCGCCATGGGTCGGCAGATCGGTTCGCCTCAGGGCCCGGATCTCGTCGATCACCTGGGCCGCGGGAACGCCGTGGGTCGGGAGCGCCTGCATGGCTGATCACTCTACTGAGATCGGGCGTGTTCCGGCACGGCGCCCACTTCGCACAAGCCCCACGAACGGACGATGTTCGCTCCTCCGTCCCGGCGGGCGAATCCACCCATTCACCCACTGCTCGTAAAGTGGTCGCCGGGCGGTAACTGAGAAAGAACCGTTCCCACGCGGCCATCGCCGGCCGTACCCCCAGCCGGCGGCCTGGCCGCCGTTGCTTTTTCAAGGAGCACCACCGTGTCCAGCATGCTCACTTCGGTCGTGCCCCAGCCTCAGCGCCGGGCGAGACCTCTTCCCGTCGACCCGACCTGGTACCAGCGGGCCGTGTTCTATGAGGTGCTGGTGCAGGCGTTCTATGACTCCAACGACGACGGGTACGGGGACCTCCGGGGGCTCACCGCCAAGCTCGACTACCTGCAGTGGCTCGGCGTCGACTGTCTGTGGCTGCCGCCGTTCTACGACTCGCCCCGCCGCGACGGCGGCTACGACATCCGCGACTACTACCAGATCGCCCCCGAATACGGCACCCTCGACGACTTCGTGACCCTGGTGGACGAGGCGCACCAGCGCGGCATCCGCGTGATCATCGACCTGGTGCTCAACCACACCTCGGACACCCACCGCTGGTTCCAGGAGTCGCGCTACGACCCCAGCGGCCCGTACGGCGACTGGTACGTCTGGCGCGACACCGACACAGAGTACGCCGGCGTCCGGGTGATTTTCAAGGATGTCGAAACGTCGAACTGGACCTTCGACCCCGTACGGCAGCAGTTCTACTGGCACCGGTTCTATTCCCACCAGCCGGATCTGAACTACGACAACCCGGCCGTGCAGGAGGCGATGCTGGACATCGTCCGTTTCTGGCTCTCCCTGGGCATCGACGGCTTCCGTCTGGACGCGGTCACCTACCTCTACGAGCGCGAGGGCACGGACTGCGCCAACCTGCCCGAGACGCACGCCTACCTCAAGCGGATCCGGGCGATGATCGACGCCGAGTTCCCCGGCCGGGTGCTGCTGGCCGAGGCCAACCTGTGGCCCAGCGAACTGGTCGACTACTTCGGCGACCCCGCCACCGGCGGCGACGAGTGCCACATGGCGTTCCACTTCCCGCTCATGCCGCGCATCTTCATGGCGGTCAGCCGGGAATCCCGCCAGCCGATCTCGGAGATCATCAAGGAGACGCCGCCCATCCCGGCGCTGTGCCAGTGGGGCACGTTCCTGCGCAACCACGACGAACTCACCCTGGAAATGGTGACCGGCGAGGAACGCGCCTACATGCACGAGACCTACGCCGGCGACGCCCGCGGGGTCCTCAACGACGGCATCCGGCGCCGGCTCGCGCCCCTGCTGTCCAGCGACCGCGGGCGGATCAAGCTGTTCACCTCGCTGCTGCTGTCGCTGCCCGGCTCGCCGGTGCTCTACTACGGCGACGAGATCGGCATGGGCGACAACATCTGGCTGCCCGACCGTGACGGCGTGCGCACGCCGATGCAGTGGTCCGTGGACCGCAACGGCGGCTTCTCCCGCTGCGACCCCAACAAGCTCTACCTGCCCGTCAACGCCGGCTGGGTGTACGGCTACCAGGCCGTCAACGTCGAGCGCCAGAGCGACCAGCCCGACTCGCTGCTGCAGTGGACGCGCCAGATGCTGGCCGTGCGCCGCCGCTACCGGGCACTGGCGCAGGGCACCTTCGAGGACCTCGGCGGCTCCAACCCGAGCGTGCTGGCGTTCCTGCGCGAGTGGCGGGAGGACGACGGCACCACGCAGAGCGTCCTGTGTGTGCACAACCTCTCCCGGCACCCGCAGCCGGTGCAGCTCAACCTCGACCAGCGGTTCCACGACTGCGTACCGATCGAGCTGACCGGTGGCGCCGAGTTCCCGAGCATCAACGAGCGCCCCTACCTGTTGACGCTGCCCGGGCACGGCTCCTACTGGTTCAGCATCACGCCGTCCCGCTCGGCGCACATCCCGTCCCAGTCCATGCCCGCCGAGGAACGCGTCCCCGCCTGACCGCTCCATCCCGCACACGACGCGGGCAATCGTGGAGTCCCGCCTGCCGCGGTGACTCCACGATTGCCGGGTCAGGCGGGGGTGGGCTCGGGGTCGGGCCGCGTGGCGGGCGCCTGGCCCGGCAGGGTGCCGAGGTCGTACGCGCGCAACAGGAGCAGGGCGAGTCCGACGACCAACCCGGGCACGACGGTGAAGCCGAGCAGCACACCGAGCCGGGCGAGGTCGGTCTGCGGCGCGGCGCTGCCCGTGGTGCTCGGCACGAAGCCGAACAGCTGGATGGTCTGGCCGAACAGGTACGGGCCCAGGGCCAGGCCGAACGTCTCGCCCGCGGTCCACAACCCCGTGAAGACCCCGGCCTGGCGCTTGCCGGTGCGGATGGTGTCGTAGGCGATGCAGTCGGGCAGCATGGCCAGGCCGAACAGTTGCTGGCCGGCGTAGCCACAGCCGATGAAGGCGATGATGGCGTAGGGTGCCCACGGCGGCAGCACCGGCGCGCTGACCAGACCGATGGTGCCGGCGGTGATCATCAATGAGGCGACCACGTAGCCACGCAGCTTGCCGAGCCGGGCCCCGATCTGGTTCCACAGCGGCATGACGAAGATGCCCGGCCCGACCGCGCAGACGAAGAGCAGCGTCGTGGCGCTGTGGTCCTCGAGCACGTAGTCCGCGAAGTACTGCACCCCGCCGAGCATCGCGGCCACGCCCGCCGCCTGGGCCACGAAGCACCCGACCAGCACCCGGAACGGCTTGTTCCCCGCGGCGACCCGCAGCTGGGCCCGCAGCGACTTCTCGCTCTCCACGACGGTGCCGCCCGGGGCGTCGCGGGTGAGGAAGAACACCACGAGCGTGCCCAGCACGATGAGGGCCGCGACGAACAGGCCCATCGCGCGATGACCGCGGATGCTGCCCTCGAAGGTGCCCTCCGCGCCGCCGAACCAGTCGACGACCATGGGCGCGACGGCGCCGCTGCCCATGATCGCGATGGCGAAGACGGCCACCCGCCAGGTCATCATGCGGGTGCGTTCGCCGTTCGCGTCCTGCAGACCCGCGGCCTCGGTCATGTCCGCCGGCATGGCGACGTACGGCACCTGGAAGAAGGCGAACGCCGTGGCCGCCGCGACGAACGCCACACAGACCCACGCCGCGCCCGCACTGCCGGTGTACAGGCCGGCGAAGATCGAGGCGAAGAGCACGCTCAGGGCCAGCCCGCCGGCGAGCAGGTAGGGCCGGCGCGCCCCCCAGCGCCCGGTGGTGCGGTCGGAGACGCGCCCGGCCAGCGGGTTCACCACCACGTCCCACGCCTTGGGCAGCAGCACGAGCAACCCGGCGAGCCAGGCCGACACGCCCAGGGTGTTCGTCAGGTACGGCAACAGCAGCAGCCCCGGCACGGTGCCGAAGGAGCCGGTGACCAACGAACCGGCCGCGTAGCCCAGACGAACGCGTCGAGGAATCACTGGCGCGCCCATCCTGGCCCCCGCACCCGTCATGGCCGTCATGGCGGGCGATGCTATACCGCCGGTCCGTCACTTTCGTCCGCGCTGCGCCATCCCCCCGACCTGTGGGAGTTTCAGTCGGCCGGGAACCAGGCGTGCGCGGCCATGTCCACGCGCTCGCCCCGGAAGGTCACACCCTCGGCCGCGAGCGCACGCCGGGCACGCTGCTCGTGCCCCGGTGGCGTGCGGCCGGCGGCGGTGACGACCCGGTGCCAGGGGACGCCGCCACCGTGCTGAGCCATGATGGTGCCCACGCGCCGGGCCGAGCCGCGCCCGAACCGGTCACGCAGGTACTCCGCGATCGCCCCGTAGGACATCACGCGGCCGGGCGGGATGCGCTCGACGACCGCGAGCACCGCCTCCGTGTACTCGGCCGGGTCGTCCTCCGCCCGGACATACTGCGTCGCCGGCACGTCCCCCAGTATCGGAGAATGGCGAGCGCGTGGGGCGCCCGCCGTGCCGGGCTCTTCGCGCGCGAGGACGAGTGAGGGACGGACCGGGCGGATGGACGCAGTGCAGGAGCAGACCCGTGAGCAGGTCGTCACCGCGGCCCGCCGGGTCGTGGTCAAGGTGGGCTCCTCGTCGCTGACCACCAAGCTCGGCGGGCTCGACCGGGCCCGGGTCGACGCGCTCGTGGACGCGCTGGCGGCCCACGCCGACCGGGGGCACGAGGTGGTCCTCGTCTCCTCCGGCGCGATCGCCGCGGGGCTGGCCCCGCTGGGGCTGCGGTCCCGGCCCCAGGACCTGGCCACCCAACAGGCCGCCGCGAGCGTGGGGCAGGGCCTGCTGATGCGGGCGTACACGGAGTCGTTCGCCCGGCACGACCGTACGGTCGGGCAGGTGCTGCTCACGGTCGACGACGTCATCCGGCGTACGCACTACCGCAACGCCCATCGGACGTTGCACCGGCTGCTGACCCTGGGCACCGTGCCGATCGTCAACGAGAACGACACGGTCGCCACCGAGGAGATCCGGTTCGGCGACAACGACCGTCTGGCGGCGCTCGTGGCGGCACTGCTGCGCGCCGATCTGCTCGTGCTTCTGTCCGATGTGGACGCTCTCTACACCGGCGATCCCGCGCTGCCCACGTCGACGCCGGTGCGGGAGGTGCGGGGCGAGGCGGATCTGGCCGGCATCGCCATCGGCCGGGCCGGCCGGGCCGGGGTCGGCACCGGCGGCATGATCACCAAGATCGAGGCGGCCCGGATCGCGACCGGCGCCGGGATGCCGGTGCTGCTGACGGCGGCCCCGCTGGCCGCCGCGGCGCTGGCCGGTGAGGAGGTCGGCACGCTCTTCCACCGGGTACGGCAACGCCCTCCCGCGCGCCTGTTCTGGCTCGCCCACGCCACCGAGTCACGCGGCCAGTTGCATCTCGACGAGGGTGCGGTGGCCGCCGTCGTCGGTCGCCGGGCCTCCCTGCTCGCCGCGGGGATCACCGGCGTCGACGGCATCTTCGCGGCCGGCGACCCGGTGGACCTCGTCGACCCGTCCGGACGCCGGGTGGCCCGCGGTCTGGTCAACTACGATTCCGCCGAATTGCCCGACCTGCTGGGCCGGTCCACCGTCGATCTGGGACCGGAGCACGCCAAGGAGGTCGTGCACCGCGACGACCTGGTGCTGCTCTAGTCCACTGTGGATGTCTCGTCCGCGATCCACCGCAGATAGTCCGGGTTGCCCGCCACGACCGCCGT
>Ga0164243_10008144_pt1 | contig 15533 bp, 12 predicted proteins | sample OricompcompostOP_FD_108781 | JGI IMG/M metagenome (GOLD analysis project Ga0164243, IMG submission 108781) | Organic Plus compost microbial communities from Emeryville, California, USA - Original compost - Organic plus compost (OP) | ecosystem: Engineered > Solid waste > Mixed feedstock >... | reverse complement strand
GGTCCAGCACCGGCCCGGCGATGTCCTGCGTGGCGCGCATGCCGGCGAGCCGGCCGATCAGCGGCGCGGTGGCGCGGATCCAGCCGATGCGCAGCCCGCCCCAGAACAGCTTCCCGGCCGACCGGACCGAGATGACCCGGTCGCCGCCGTCGAAGGCGGCCACCGGCGGCGGCAGCGCGTCGTCGGGGACGTCGTCGCCGACCGGCATGTCCGCGTACGTCTCGTCGGCGACCAGGTAGCCGTCCGCCCGCCGGATCGCCTCGATGAGCCGGGCGCGCCGGTCGGCGGACATCAGGAAGCCGGTGGGGTTGTGGAAGTCCGGGATCACGTACGCCAGCCGGGCGGCGGCCTGCCGCATGCCGGTCTCGAGCAGCTCGATGTCCGGGCAGCCGCCGGTGATGCCGACCGGCACGATCCGCAGGTTGCGGCGGCGCATGGCGCGCAGCGCGTTGACGTACGTGGGCTGCTCGGAGGCGATCGCGTCGCCCGGGCCGAGCAGCAGTCCGAGGACGAGGTCCAGCGCGTGCAGGGCCCCGGAGGTGATCATGATCTGGTCCGGGCGGGTGGGCAGGCCGCGGCGGGTGTACCGGTCGGCGACCGCGGCGCGCAGCGGCTCCACGCCGGCCGGGTAGTAGCCGTGGCTGCGCGCGTACCTCGGCAGCTCGGCGACCGCGGCGGCCACGGCGGCGTCCAGCTCGGCCACCGCGGCCGGGGCGGCGGCGCCGAAGTCGATCAGGTGCGGGCGGGCGTCCTTGCCCGGCCAGATCGGCCCCGGGTCGTCCTCGGCGTACGGCAGCGACTCCGGCGTACCGGTCAGCGGCAGCGTCGTCCAGCTCCCGGCGCCGCGGCGGCTGTCCAGGAAGCCGTCCGCGCGCAGCCGGTCGTACGCGGCGGTGACGGTCGTGCGGCTCACCCCGAGCGCCCCGGCCAGGTCGCGCTCGGCGGGCAGCCGGACCCGCAGCGGCAACCGCCCGTCGCGGATGCGGTCCCGTACGGCCTGGGCGAGCGCCAGATAGTACGGGCGGGCGCCCTCCGGGATGCGGAGCAGCCGGGCGAGCTGCGAGCTGCCGATGGTCCGCGCCGTCGTCACACTCCCAGACATGAGGCCACTTTCTCGGATTGGCCCTTTAAAGGCAAGCCATTGGCCAGCATGATCGTCACCATGAGCCGACTCACCGTGCGCGGACGCCGCCTGCCCCGGCGGCTGGTGCAGCTGTACGCCGGACTGCTCCTGTACGGGTTCAGCGACGCGCTGATCGTACTGGCCGGTCTGGGCGTGGACCCGTGGGACGTGCTGCACCAGGGCCTGGCCCGGCGGACCGGGCTCGGCATCGGCACGTGGGCGATCATCATCAGCGTGGTCGTCCTGCTGGCCTGGATCCCGCTGCGGCAGAAGCCGGGCCTGGGCACGATCAGCAACGCGATCCTGGTCGGCCTCGCGATCAACGCGACGATCGCGTGGGTGCCCGCGCCGCACGGCTGGGTGCCGCGCGGCGCCGTACTGGTCGCCGGCGTGGTGCTGAACGGCGTGGCGACCGGCTGCTACATCGGCGCCCGGTTCGGCCCGGGCCCGCGCGATGGCCTGATGACCGGCATCGCCGCGCGCGGCCATTCCATCCGGGTGGTGCGCACGATCATCGAGCTGACCGTACTGGCCACCGGGTGGCTGCTCGGCGGCTCGGTCGGCATCGGCACGGTGCTGTACGCGGTGGCCATCGGGCCGCTGGCGCACGTGTTCATCCCGCTGTTCACCGTCCCGGAGCCGAAGGCCGCCGAGCCGGAGCCGGTCAGCGAGCGTCCGGCAGCGTGAGGTTGTAGACGCGCAGCGCGTTGCCCGCCAGTACGGCCGCGGTGGTCTCCTCGTCCGGGCACAGCGCGGCAACCGCGCGGGCGTTGCGCGCGATGCCGGGCACGCCCGGCCAGTCGGTGCCGAAGATGAACCGGCGGGACAGCCGCGCGAGGTCGTACCGGGCGTAGTAGCCGGGCAGCCGCGACGGCGGCAGACCGGACAGCTCGATCCACACGTTGTCGTTGCTCAGCGCGAGGAACGCGGCCGCGTCGTACCACCAGCCGCGGCCGCCGTGCGCCAGGACGACGTTCATGCCCGGGAAGTCGCGCAGCACGTCGTCGAGCAGCGCCGGGTCGGCCAGCGCGTTGGACGAGCCCGGGAAGCTGCTCGTGCCGCAGTGCACCACCACCGGGACGCCGCGCGACCGGCAGATCTCGTACGCGGGGTACAGCTGCCGGTCGTTCACCGCGAACCCGCCGTGCACGGGGTGGATCTTGCAGGCCACCGCGCCGAGGCCGAGCTGGCGGTCCAGCTCGTCGCGGACCGGGTGGTGCAGGTGCGGGTTGAGGTTGGCGATCGGCCGGATCCGGCCGGGGTCGTGCTTGACCAGCGGCAGCAGGTCCTCGATCGGCTGGATGCCGGTGGCCTTGGGGCTGTACTCGCTCATCAGCAGCGCGATGTCCACGCCCTCGTCGGCCATCAGCGCGGCGAAACCGGCGGGGTCGGGCGTGCCGTCGGAGTCGTACACCCGCGCCATCGCGTCCCGGTCGCCGAACCGCCGCGCCCAGTCGTGCCACGCGGGTTTCAGCGTCGGCAGCCTGGCCGGGTGCAGATGGGCGTCCACCAGCGGGTATCCGTCCAGCACGCGCGTTCCTCCGATCTTGTCGTCCTTCCCGCTTCCTATCAGAGTCCCGTACGGGCGCGACGGGTTTGGCAAGCGGGGCCGCGCGGTGTTCCATTGGGCAGCGTGGCTGAGTTAACCGTGAGCGTGGTCATCCCGGTCCGCGACGAGATCGCGCGGATCCCCGCGGTGATCGCGAACGTGGCGGCGCAGACGCTGCGGCCGTACGAGGTGATCGTGGTGGACGGGGCGTCCACCGACGGCACCCGGGAGTGGCTGGCGGAGCGGGCCCGCGCCGAGGACGGCTGGCTGGTCGTCGTGCCGAACGAGCGGCGGATCATCCCGGTCGCGCTGAACCTCGGCATCGCGGCGGCTCGCGGTGATCTGGTGGCCCGCATGGACGCGCACGCCGACTACCCCGCCGACTACCTGGAGCGGCTCGCCGGCCTGCTGGCCGAGCGGCCGGAGGTGAGCGGCGCGGGCAGCGCCATGACCACGGCGGGCCGCGGCGCCTGGGGCCGGGCGATCGCCGCCGTGCTGTCCCGCAGGATCGGGCTCGGCGGCGCGCGGCACCGCGTCGGCGGCCACGGCGGACCCATCGAGCACGTCTTCACCGGCTGCTACCGCCGGTCCGTACTGGAGTCCGCCGGCGGCTACGACGAGCGGCTGCTCGCCAACGAGGACTACGAGATGGACTACCGGATCCGCGCGGCCGGCGGCACGCTGTGGCTGCATCCGCCGGCGCGCAGCACCTGGTACGTACGGAACACCCCGGCCGCCACCGCGCGGCAGATGTTCAAGTACGGCTTCTACAAGGCGCTGACGCTCCGCCTGCACCCGGCCGCCCTGCGCCCGCGGCAGCTCGCCCCGCCCGCGCTGGTGGTCGCGCTGGCCGCCCTCGCCGCGCTGTCCCCGGTGCTCACCGGCTACCCGGTGGCCGCCGTCGCCGCGGGGTACCTCGCGGCGTGCGCGGTGGCGGGGGCGCGGGCGGCGCGGGCCGACGGCGCGTCCGCGTGGCGCGGCGCCGTGGTGCCGCCGGTGGTACACCTTTCCTGGGGGGCGGGCGTCCTCATAGGCGGAGTCCGGTTCCTGGGCACGCGGCCCGCGGTCGCGCGCCGCGGTGCCGGCGTCCCCGCCCCTTCCCACGGAAACCGATCCTGACGATGAACGAACTGGTGCTTGGCGACGGCGCCGCCGCCCTCGACGAGCTCGGCGGCGAGCTCGACGACCTGCTCACCGCGGCCGGCGCGCCGATCACCGCGCGCCGCCCCTGGCTGACCTGCTGGGCGCGGCACCACGTGGACTGGCGGCCCTGGGCGGTCGCCGTCCGCCGCGACGGCAAGCTGAGCGGCGCCGCGCTGTTCGCCCGGCGGCTGCGGCACGGCGTGCTCCAGGTGGCCATGCTCGGCCACGGCGAGAGCGACTACTGCGTGCTGCCCGTACGCGAACCGGCCGACGCGCCGCGGCTGGCCGCCGCGGTGGCGGTGGCGCTGCGCCGGGAGCGGCGGCCGTGGACGGTGCACCTGGAGCAGTTGCCGGTCGGCGACCCGGTGGTGGCGGCGCTGCGCGCGCGGCTGCGCAACTCCGAGATCGGCCCGGCCGACCCGTCCGTCGTGGTGCCGATCGACCCGCCGGGTACCGACCTGCGGGAGGCGCTGACCACCCGGGCGCGCAAGAACACCCGCAACGCGCGGAGCAAGGTGCGCCGGGACGGCCTGGCGCTGGAGGTCCGCCGGCTGCGCGGCGAGGACGAGGTGCGCGCGGCGCTGCCGGAGATCCGGCGGGTGCGGGAGGCCGGGAACGCCGCGAAGGGCCTCGACGACCACGCCGACCCCGGGCACCGGGGCTTTTGGGGGGAGATCCTGCCGGTGCTGGCCCGGCGGGGCGAGCTGGACGTCACCGAGCTGCGGCTGGGCGGGGCGCTCGCCTGCTACGCGGTCTGCCTGCGCGACGGCACGGCGTACCGCGGCTGGGACACCCGGCTGAACCCGGAGTTCGCGCGGTACTCCCCCGGGCAGCTGCTGCGCGAGGCCATCCTCGGCAACCTGGCCGGCGAGCCGTGGACCGAGTACGACCTGATGCGCGGCACCGAGACGTACAAGAACGCGCTGGACACGCGGCTGCGCGAGCTGGCGGAGCTGCGCGCGTGGTCCTCGGCCGCGCTGCGGCTGCCCCGGCGCGCCCGGCGCGGGGCGGCCGCCGTACGCGACCGGCATCCGCGGCTGATCGAGCTGGACCACCGGGCCCGCGCGGCCCTGCTCGGGCGGGGGCGGGACGCGTGACGGCGCGGGTGGAGGCCGGCACGGCGACCGGCACCGTACGGGTCCGGCCGCTGCGCGCGATCGACGCGGCCACGGAGGAGCGCTGGTGGGACCTGGCGGCGCGGGCGGTGGAGCCCAACCCGTTCGCGGCGCCCGGCGCGGCGCTGGCCGCGGCCCGGCACCTGCCGGACGGCGGTGACGCGCTGCTGCTCAGCGTGGCGCACGGCGACGCGCTGACGTTCGCGCTCCCCGTGGTCCGTACGCGCGCCGCGGCGCACGTGCCGCTGACCGTGCTCACCGCCTGGCAGGGCTACTTCCCGCCGCTGGCCACTCCCCTGCTCGACCCGGCGCATGCCGCCGATGCCTGGCGCGCGGTCCGCGCGGCCCTCGGCCGCACCATCCCCCAGGCCGCCTGGCTCCTCCTCGGCCCGATGCCCACCACGGGCCCGGTGGCCACGGCCCTGGCCCGGGCGTCGGGGCGCGCTCCGCGGGTGCTCGACGCGGCGGAGCGGGCGATGGCGTACCGGGACGGGGACCGCGTACGGCCCTCGGAGAAGACCCGGAGGTCGCTGGAGTCGCGGCGGCGCAAGCTCGGGCGGATGGCCGGGGCGGACGCCGAGACGTTCCGGGTGGCGCCCGGGCAGCCGGTACCGGACGGGTTCGTCGACGACTTCCTGGCGCTGGAGGCGTCGGGGTGGAAGGGGCGTGAGGGGACGGCGCTGGCCTGCCGGGCGGACACCGCGGCGTTCTTCCGCGACCTCGTCCGTGCGCACGCGGCGCGCGGCGGCGTGGAGATCGTCGGGATCCGGTGCGGTGACCGGCTCGTCACCGCCACCGTCAACCTGGTCTCCGGGCCCGGCCTGTTCTTCTACAAGACGGCGTACGACGAGGAGCTGCACCGCTCCTCGCCGGGCCGGCTCCTCCTCTCCGACAACCTCGACGCGTTCACCGCGAACGAGGCGCTGGGCTTCGTCGACTCCTGTGCCGACCCCGGCGCGTCCCTGCCCAACCAGGTGCTGCACGACCGCCGTACGGTCGGCACGGTGCTGGTGCCCGCGTCCCGCGGCCCGGCCGCCGCGGCCGCCGGTGCCGCGCTGCTGGCCCGCACCGCCCGCCGCCGGCTGCGCCGCGTACGGGGGCGCACATGACCGCGCCGGCCGTCAGCGTCGTGGTGATCAGCTACAACTACGCCGAGTACGTCGGCCGCGCGATCGACTCCGTGCTGGCGCAGGACGACCCGCCCGAGGAGATCCTGGTCGTCGACGACGGCTCCACCGACCGCTCCGCCGAGGTGATCCGCGGGTACGGCGACCGGGTGCGCGCGGTGTTCAAGGACAACGGCGGCAACGCCTCCGTGGTGAACGCCGCCGTGCCGCTCACCCGCGGCGACCTCGTCATGTTCCTCGACGCCGACGACACGCTCGCGCCCGGCGCGGTCGGCCGGGTGCGCGCGGCGTGGCGGCCGGGCGCGGCGAAGGTGCAGTTCCGGCTCACGCTGGTGGACGCCGAGGGCCGCCGGCAGGGGGTGGACCCGCCGGAGCACGTGGCGCTCCCCTCCGGCGACGTGCTCGCCGACCTGGCCCGGTACGGCCGGTACGTCACGCCGGTGACCAGCGGTAACGCGTTCTCCCGCGCGGCCCTGGAACGGATCCTGCCGATTCCGGAGGACGAGTTCCGCAACACCAACGACGGCTACCTCAATCCGATGCTGGCGTTCTGCGGTCCGGTGGTGTCGATCGATGAGGAGCTGGGCGCGTACCGGATGCACGGCCGGAACCTGTGGGCGTTCAGCGGCGCGGTCACGCCGGAGCGGCTGCACGAGCGGCTGCGGCACGACCTGGCCCGGCAGCGGCATCTGCTGGACGCCGCGCGGCGGTCCGGGCGGGCGCTGCCCAAGCAGGTGATGCTGCGGTCGGCGGAGCACGTGCTGGTACGCGCGGGGTCGCTGCGGTGGGACCGCCCGGCGCATCCGGTGCCGGGTGACCGGCTCGGGCTGCTGCTGGTCGCCGGGGCGCGGGCGATTCCGCGGGATCCGGAGCTGGGGGCGGCGCGGAAGGTGTTCGCGCTCGGGGTCCTGGTCGCGCAGGTGGCGGCGCCGCGGGGGGTGGCGCGGTGGGCGTTGAACGCGGCGTTGTCGTCGACGCCCAAGCCTGCGTGGGTACGGGCGGTGGCGCGGGTGCTGCGGCGTGCACGCTGAAGGCCTCGCTTCGCGAGGCCTTCATCCAGGCGGAGCGAGGCCTTCTCGCCGGTGGTGCTAGTGGCCCAGGAGCCAGCGGCCTACCGACCTCCAGAAGCCGGTGCGTGGGGGTGGGGTGGGGGGCGGGGTGTGCGGGAGGACCGGCAGGTCCATGCCCTCGGGGGGCTGGGGGTCGAACTGGACCGGGAGGGCGGTCAGGGCGCGGGCGAAGACCGACGTACGGCGGGGTGGTTCCTCGGCGGGGGCGGTCAGGCGGAGGGCGGGGAGGCGGGACAGGGCGGTCTGGACGCCGATCACCGCGATCTGCCTGGCCAGGTCCTGGGCGGGGCAGCGGTGGTCGCCGACGCCGAAGGAGAGGTAGCCGCGGTTGGCGGTGTCGGCCAGGCGGTCGCCGTACTCGCGGGCGATCGACTGGTTGGCCGCGGCGAGGCCGAGGCCCACCGGGCAGCCCTGCGGGATGGTGTGCTCGCCCACCCGTACGTCCTGGCGCGGGTACACGAACGGGTAGTTCTGCACCGGCGCCTCCAGCCACAGCACCCGGTCGACGGTCTGCTCCACGCCGCGCCGGGCCGCGCCGGTGGCGGCGCGCTCGGCCAGCAGCATGTGCAGGGCGCCGGAGATCAGGTCGGCGGTGGGCGCGTTCCCGGCCGCGATGATCAGCATGAGCTGGTGCACCAGCTCCTCGTCGGTGAGCTCGGCGCGGTGCTCCATCAGCCAGGTGGTGACGTCCTCGCCGGGCGCGCGGCGCTTGGCGGTGACCAGGTCGCTCATGTACCGGGTCAGGTCCTCGCTGGCGCGGTCGGCGTCGGCGCCGAACACGATGCGGCGGAGCACGTCGAGCAGCCGGAAGCCCTCGGCGTCGTCCAGGCCGAACAGCCGGTTGAACACCAGCAGCGGCAGCAGCCGCGCGTACTGCCCGACCAGGTCGGCCTCGCCGCGCTCGCAGAAGCCGTCGACGAGGCGGCCGGCGAGGCGGTGGATCTCGGCCTCCAGGTACTGCGGGTCCACCCGGCCGAGGCTGTCCATGACGGCGCGCCGCAGCCGGGTGTGCTCGCTGCCGTCGGCGAACAGCATGTTCGCCCGGTACGTCATCATCGGCAGCAGCTCGGAGTCCTCCGGCACGCGGCCCTGCGCCCAGTCGGCCCAGCGGCGCGCGTCGTGCGACCAGATCGCCGGGTTGCGGCACACCGAGGCCACCGCGTCGTACGTCAGCGCCAGCCAGCCCGGCACGCCGGGTTCCAGCAGCACCGGCGCGAACGCCCCGTGCCGCCGGTACAGCCGCTCGTACACCACGGCCGGGTCGCGTTCGAACTCCGGACCGTACAGCGGCTCGGCTCCGACCGGCCCGACCCGCTCCGGGAGCCGTTCAGACCACGCACTCTCGGGCATATCGGCCATTGGCGGACCGTATCGGGGCGATCACACCCCTCTCAGGAAGATCTTCGTACCTTTACCCGATCGCGACCTGCCACCCTGACGGCCGTCACTTCGCAAACGGCGACCCGCCACGCACGGCGGCCCACGCGCAAATAAATCAGTCTCGCGAAGCGAGGCCTTTCACCGCGCGCAGCGCGGGGGCGCGAGACCCGTTCTAGCGGCCGTTCCAGGACGCGAGGACGCGGAGCTTGGTCCAGGGGATGTGGGGGAAGTCGTAGTAGTCGTGGTCGAGGCCGGCGGCGGGGTACGGGTCGGCGCGGCCGGCGGGGTTCTCGAAGCCGAAGGCCATGGGGGCGCCGCCGTTGTTCTGGTTGTAGGCGCCGTACTTCTGCAGGGCCTTGGCGACGATCTTCTCGCCGCGGGTGATGCCGGGGATCGCGTCGACGTCCACCGACGGGTCGAGCTGCACCCGCGCGCCCTCGGGCACGCAGTCGCCGGCGCCGGAGCTGCCGTCGGTCTTGGTGGCCGGGTACAGGAACCGGCCCGAGCAGGAGTTGTCCGTGGAGAAGTGCAGGGCGTGGTCGATGTGGCCCTGCCGGATCTCGAACATGCGCACCCGGCCGGCCAGCCCGGAGTAGCCCGCGCCGACCGCGCCGCCGTTCTCGTTGCTCTTGCCGTACAGCGGGTTCGCGGTGCCCCACGACGCCTGCCAGCCGCCGCCGGACTGCCGCAGCTGCCAGAAGTCGTACACCTTCTTACGCGACCGGTCGACGATGATCATGGAGCTGTCCGAGCCGGACGACGTCTTCGCGGTCATCGGGATCGGGACGCTCTTCAGCAGGCACGGTCCCCAGTCCTCCAGGCAGGGGATGTTCTGCCGGTCCGCGGAGCCGCTCACGGTGTACACCGGCGAGCCGAACTCGTACAGGTTGGCGACGACCTGCCGGGACAGGTGCGCGGCGGCGGCGTCGCTGTTGGCCGCCAGCCTGGGGTCGGCCGGGATCGGGGTGTTCCACGCGCTGTCCGCCGCGAACGGGCGGCCGGAGTCGGCGGTGAGCCGCTCGCTGCCGTCACCCTGGACGGTGGCGGTGATCGACGGCTGCGGCGTCGGTGACGGCCGCACCGGGTCCTGCTTGATGTCCCCGTCGGGAAGGACGGGCGACGGTGACGGCCTCGCGTGCCGGGCCGCCTCGACCGCCGGGCTGGGGGCGGGCTTGGGCGCGTGCGGGCCGGTTAAGGAGACGGTGACCGTGCCGACGACGATCGCGCCGCCGATGCTCAGGACGCTCCACGAACGCCGCGACAACCGGGAACGGGTTCGGTTGCTCCGCATATCGCAATCCCTTGCTCAACGCGCCGCCGGCGGGCTCACCGCCGTACGGCGCGGCGGTAAGTACGAACGGTGTCGGAGGCCAGCCATCTCAGCTCCCTCACGATGTCGCGGACTCGGGTCCGGGGTTCCAGCAGGAACCGGCGCAGTTCGAGATCGGCGCCCCGGGGGGTGACCCATCCCGTCTCGGTGGTCAGCGCGAAGCGGTAGCCCGCACGCCTGGCCTGCTCCAGGGTATCCCCGTCGTAGTCGGAGTTCCGGCCGTTCGGGTAGGCCAGGATGTCGGCGGGCACGGAAAGTTCCCGCTCGAGTTCGCGGCGCGACTCCCCCAGCTCCGTGGCCTGCGCCGCCGCGGTCTCGCGGGCCAGCAGCGGGTGGGTGACGGTGTGCGAGCCGATCGTGTGGCCGGCGTCGCGCAGCGCCCGCGCGCCGTCCCAGTCGCAGAACAGCTCCGGTCCGGGCCGGGTCCCCTCGGGCTTGAGGCGGGCCGCGAGCTCGTCGACGGCGTCCAGCCGGCCGGCGGCGGTCCGGGTCTTCAGCGACTCGGTGACCGCGGCGCGCGCGGCCTCCCGGGCGCCCGGCGCGGTGAGGTCGTACGTACGGTCGTCCCACGTGAGCGCGGTGGCGGTGGCCGCGCCGAACGCCCAGCCGAGCTCCTCCCACCAGATCCGGGAGCGCTGCGCCAGGAACCCGGTGACCAGGAAGAACGTGGCGGGCATCCCGAAGCCGCGGAGGATCGGGACGGCCAGGCCGAGCTGGTCGCGGTAGCCGTCGTCGAAGGTCAGGGCGACGGCGCGGGGCGGCAGCGGGCGGCCGGCCCGCAGGTCGGCCAGCGCGCGGTCCAGCGGCACGACCGTGGCGTACCGGCGCAGCGCGGCGAGCTGGCGGGCGAACGCCTCGCCGTACGCGTCGCCGGACTCCGGGAAGCCCCAGGTCGGCGCGATGTTGTGCCAGCCGAGCACGAGCAGCCGACGGCTCATTGGTCTCCCTCGTCACCGCGGGCCCGGACCAGCGCGATCACCTCGGCCAGCGCGGGCCGGTCGAACAGCAGCACGGCGCCACCGCCGCCGGCGGCGCCCGCGGCGATCGTCACGGCCAGGCCGGTCCAGTCCGGGCCGGTGAGCAGCGCGGCCGGGCCGCCGAGCAGGCCGATGCCCAGGGCGGTCAGCGTGCCGGGGCGCATCGCGGTCAGGCACTCCCGCCACGTCGTGCCGACCAGGCGGTTCGCCACGTGCAGCCGGACCGGGCCCCAGAAGATCATGAACGTCAGGTGGGTCAGCGCGACCAGCAGGATGCCGTACGGGGCGACGAACCACATGACGGCCAGCTCGGCCCCCACCGTCGCGGCGGTGACCTTCAGCAGGGCGGCGGGCCGGCCGATCGCCGGGAAGATGTCGCCCGAGGCGTACCCGATGGCGGCGAGGCCGGCGGTCAGCGACAGCACCACCATGGTCGGCACGGCGGGCGTCCACATCGGGGAGAACAGCACCGGCACCGCCGACGGGGCGATCACCGCCAGCGCCGCGCCCATGGGGAAGCCGAAGAAGGTGACCAGGCGCAGCGCCTTGAGCATGGCGGCGCGGAACATCTCCGGGCCGCCGGTGCGGGCGCGCGCGTAGATGCCGTACGCGATGCGCTGGAACACCCAGTGCACATTGTCGATCAGCATCTCGGGCAGCCGCTGGGCGATCGTGTACTGGCCGAGGGCGGTGGGGTTGAGGCGGCCGCCGACGATCATCTTGTCGCCCTCGGAGCTGACCGTGTTCACGATGTTCAGGGTCAGCAGCGGCAGGCCGAACTTCAGCAGCGCCTTCACCACCGGGCCGCGCAGCCGCCAGGTCGGGGTGATGCGCACGAACGCGCAGTACGCGGTGGCCGCGACCGCCTCGCCGGCGACGGTGCCGATGATGATCGCCCAGGCGCCCTGCCCGCCGAACGCCAGCGCCACCGAGGCGGCGCCGCGGCCGAGGGCGCGCAGGATGTCCACCACGGTGCGGGTGCGGTACCGCAGGTCGCGCTGCAGGACGGCGTCCTGCACCAGGCCGACGCCGCGCAGCAGCAGGTAGCAGAACAGCACCTGGAACATGGCGGTGGACTGCGGGACCTTGAAGTACGCGGCGACGAACGGCGAGATGGCCACGCCGATGCCGGTCATCGCGACGGCGATCAGCAGGCTGAGCGAGAACGCGATGCGCACGCGTTCGGTGATGCCGCGCTCCTGCTCGTAGATGATCGCCGAGCCGACGCCGAAGTCCAGCGCGATCTCCAGGAACGCCGCGACGGAGAGCCCCGCCGCGACCAGCCCGAAGTCGGCGGGCGCCAGCAGCCGGGCCAGCACCACGGTCATCACGAAGACGATCAGCTTGCTGGCCCCGAACGACGCCGCCGACCACAAGAACCCGCCGACGGCCCGCCGCGACAGCTCGCGCGCGCCGACCGGGCCGGTGTCGGGGTCGCTCATCGCGGTACCTCGCCCGGGTCGGTGCGGTAGGGGCGGGCGCCCAGCGGGTGGCCGGCGGTGGCGGAGCGGTAGGCGGTGGCCAGGCGGTGGGTCCAGACGCGGGCGTCGAAGCGGGCGGCGGCGCGGGTACGAGCGGCGGTACGGACGGCGGCGTAGCGGGCGGGGTCGTCGCGGCGGGTGCGCAGGGCCGCGCGGACCGCCTCGGCCGCGTGCGCGGGTTCGGGGGCGGGGAACAGCCAGCCGGTGGCGCCGTCCTCCACCACCTCGGGGACGCCGCCGACGCGGGTGGCCGCGGCGGGGACGCCGCAGGCGGCGGCCTCGATCAGGACCGTGGGGAGCGCCTCGATGCGGCTGGGCAGTAAGACCAGGTCGGAGGCGCGGAGCACGTCGGGCATGTCGTCGCGCGCGCCGGCGAACACCACCCGGCCGGCGATCCCGGCCGCCTCGGCGCGGTGCCGCAGATCGGGGAGGTTCGGGCCGTCGCCGACCAGCAGCAGGCGCGCGTCCGGGTGCTCGGCGAGCACCCTCGGCCAGGCGTCGACGGCGACGTCGTGGCCCTTGCCGTACCGCATGTGCCCGACGACGGTGACGACCGGCGCGTCCGGCGGCAGCCGCAGCTCGGCGCGGACCGTGTTCGGCGGGCCGCCCTCCGCGGCCGGGGCGAAGCGCTCGAGGTCGATGCCGTTGGGGATGACCGTCCACGTACGCGGGTCCTCGCCGTACCGCTCGGCGAAGCCCCGGCGAGACGCCTCGGACACGAAGATCAGCCCGCGGGTCCGCGAGGCCAGCCGTACGGCGAGGCGCTCGCGCAGCGCGGTACGCCGGTCCAGCACCGGCTCCGGCACGTGGTGCAGCGTGCAGACGGCCGGGCGGCGGGTGAGCGCGGCGGCGACCGGCACGAGCGTCGCCGCGTCCTCCAGGTGGGCGTGCACCACGTCGCAGCCCGACGCGCGGATGGCGGCCGCGACCCGCGCGACGCCGTCGGGCTGCGCCAGCCGCTCGATGCCGAGGAACCGCGGGTCGAGCCCGGCCTTGCGCACCGCGGGCAGCCACTTGTCCCGGCCCCCGGTGGGCGGCGCCAGCACGGCCACCCGCGGCCGCACCCCGGCCTGACGCGCGTACGCCGCGAACGTGACCAGCACGTTCTCCGCCCCGCCGAACTGCAGGCTGTCGATCACCAGCAACACCCGGATCATCGCGCGGCCGTTCCCGTCGTACGGTCCGCGGTCAACGCGGCCTCCATGCGGGCGGCGATGTCCGGCCAGGAGGCGAGGTCGGACAGCGTGGCGCGGCCGGCGGCGCCCAGGCGGGCGGCCCGGTCGGGGTCGGTGAGCAGGGCGGTGAGCGCGCCGGCCAGGGCCGCGGGGTCGCCGGGCGGTACGACCAGGCCGGTCTCGCCGTCGGCCACCGCCGCGGTGAGGTCGCCGACCGCCGTCGTGACGACCGGGCGGGCGAAGCTGTGCGCCAGGTGCGCGACGCCGCTGGCGTTGGCGTTGCGGTACGGCAGTGCGACCACCCGCGCCGCGCGGACCAGCGGCGCGACCTCCGGCACCGGGACGTACCCGAGGCGCAGCGACACCCCGCCGATCTCCTCCGCCCGGCGGGCCAGCGCGGCCGTGTCCACCTCACCGGACGCCGCCCCGGCGATCACCAGCCGCGCCTCCGGGACCCGCTCGCGCACCTCCGCGAACGCCTCGACCAGCACGTCCACGCCCTTGTACGCCTGCAGCGTGCCGAAGAACAGCACCACCGGCCCGTCGTCACCGGGGTCGGGGTCGCCGGTCAGGAACACGTCCTCGTCCCCGTGCGGCACCACCTCGACCCGCCCGATGTCGGGAAAGTGCTCCCGCAGGTCGCGCGCGCTGTCCGGGCCTAATGCGAACACCACGTCCATCGCGGCGTAGCCGCGCCGCAGGCCGCGCTCCAGCGCGCCGCCGTCCTTGAACACCTCGCCGTCGCGCCGCTGCTCGTTGAACGGCCGCGGTGAGTGCGCGAGGTACGCCAGCACCGGCGGGCGCGGCCACCGGCGCACCTCCCGGGCCAGCCGCGCCACCCGGCCGCCGTCCAGCGCGAACCGCCAGTTGGACCACTGCACGACGTCGGGCCGGGTGCGGCGTACGTGCCGGGCGACCGCGCGCCACGCGGCGACGTACCGGACCGCGCGCCACGCCCGCCGGGCCTTGCGCACCAGCGCGGCGTCCTCGGCGCCGTCGGCCGGATGCCAGGTCGGCAGCGACGGCGTGACGGTCATGCCGGGCACCCGTGCGCGCAGCTCCGGGTCCGGACCGGTGAGCAGGTCCACCCGGTGGCCGCGCGCGGCCAGCGCCTCGCCCTGCTGGTACGCGAACTGGTACAGCCCGCCGGACGGGGAGAACTCGACCAGGAGTATCGACAGGCCGGGTCGGGGCACGGCGGATCCTTCGGACGTGTCGGTCATGGGTTCGCTGAGGAGACGCGCGGCGCGCCCCCTTGGAGGACATCGGCGTACAGATCGGCCAGCCGGCGCGCCCACACGCGCGCGTCGAAGCGGGCCTCGAACCGGTGGCGCGCGGCCGCGCCCAGCGCCGCGCGGCGCTGCGGGTCGGCGGCCAGGGCGCGCAGCTCCGCGGCCAGCGCGGCGGCGTCGCCGACCGGGACGAAGGCCGCGGTCTCCGCCGTGACGACCTCCGGTATGCCGCCAACCTCGGTGGCCACCACCGGGCGACCGGCGCCCAGCGCCTCGATCAGCGCGGTGGGCAGCGCCTCGAACTCGCTCGGGTGGGCGACGATGTCGGCGGCGGCGAGCAGGTCCGGCACGTCGTCGCGGTGGCCGAGGAAGCGGACCCGGTCCCCCAGGTCCGCGGCGCCCGCCTCCAGTTCGGCGCGCAGCGGGCCGTCGCCGGCCACGGCCAGCCGTACGGGGAGGTCGGGCAGCCGCCGCAGGGCGTCGAGCAGCGTCGCGTGCCCCTTCCCGGGCCGGGCGACGGCGACCTGCGCGATCAGCACCTCGCCGTCGGCGCGGCCCGGCTCCGTACGGGGCGTCTCGCGGGCGCCGCCGGCGCGACCAGGCTCCGTGGGGGGCGACTCGCGGGCGCCGTCCGCGCGGCCCGGGTCCGTGGCGGGCCAGGTCGCGGGGGCGCAGCCCAGTTCGGCGCGGATCTTGGCCCGGGCGACGTCGGGATCGCGGCCGTCGTACGGGTCGGCGACGCCGTTGGGCACGGTGACCACGCGGGCCGGGTCGGCGGAGGGGAAGGCGCCCAGGTACCAGCGGCGCTGCGCGTCACTGACGGTGATGGTG
>Ga0164243_10008142_pt1 | contig 15535 bp, 16 predicted proteins | sample OricompcompostOP_FD_108781 | JGI IMG/M metagenome (GOLD analysis project Ga0164243, IMG submission 108781) | Organic Plus compost microbial communities from Emeryville, California, USA - Original compost - Organic plus compost (OP) | ecosystem: Engineered > Solid waste > Mixed feedstock >... | reverse complement strand
GAGAACATGGACCCTGCCGCGCAGGTCAAGACCCTCGCGCACGAGTTGGCGCATGTGCTGATGCACGATCCCGACGACGAGGAGGCGCGGCAGCATCGCGGCATCCGCGAGGTCGAAGCCGAGTCCGTCGCGCTGATGATCGGTGCCGCGCACGGCATGGACACCGCCGGGTACACGATCCCGTACGTCTCGACCTGGGCCGCCCGAGTGGACGGCCACGAGCCCGTCCAGGTGGTGCAGGCCACCGGCGAGAGGGTGCGGAAGACCGCGCTGGCGATCCTCGACCAGCTCGACACGCTCCAGGTCGGCGACGGCACCCCGCCCGGCCTCGACCGTGACACCCCCAGTCCGCGCACTTCCCGCACGGCTGCGCCTGCGGTAGAGACCGATCGTCCGCGTGCTGCGTCGGCGCTGGCGGGGCGGAGGCTGTGATGCCCGAGCCATTCGATGTCCTTGCGGCGCTCATTCGCGTGGATCGCTCACCAAACCTGGCCTTGGCTGCGCAGAGTCTCGCGGCGGCGGGGGTGCCCGTGTTCCCGTGCCTCGTGGAGGGGAAGCGTCCGCTGACCCGCCGTGGGTTCCTCGACGCGAGCAGCGACCCGGAACAGGTTGCCGCGTGGTGGTCGCGCACACCGAATGCGAACATCGGCATCCCGACGGGAGCGGCATCGGGCGTTGTCGTCGTGGATGTCGATGTCCACGGCCCCCACGATGGCCGCGCGGCGTACCAGCGCGCCACCGAAGCGGGGCTCGTCGATGGAGCGGGTCTGCTGGTGCGCACACCCACCGGTGGCGCGCACGTGTACTTCCCGGCGACACCAGGCAGCGAGCAGCGTTCGTGGCAGGCAGCCACGGCGGGTGTCGATTTCCGGGGCGACGGCGGCTACATCATCGCTCCTCCTTCCCGGCGAATCATCGACGGCAATGTGAAGCTCTACGAGGTCGCGGACATCGCCGCGCACTCGGTCGGCACGGTGGACGCGGCCCGGCTGCGGGACTTTCTCGACCCGCGCCCCGTCGCACCACCACGCGCCAGCAGCGGCTCGATGGAGGTGGATGCTGAGCGGTTGGCGGCGTGGGTCGCCGGGCGGGGTGAGGGCGAGCGGAACCGGGGCCTGTTCTGGGCTGCCTGTCGCCTCGCCGAGAACGGCGTCTCGCCCGCCGACGCGCTCGATGCCTTGGGTGCTGCGGCACAGTCGGCGGGTCTGGGTGATCGCGAGATCACCACGACCGTGCGCTCTGCCTACCGAGCCATTCAGCCCGCATCCGAGACCGCGTCAGACGGCCGGAGCCGGAACGCGGGTCGCTGGTTCGGTCGTTCGGCGAGCCCACCATCCGCAGCGCTGGGGAGGGCGGGGCTGTGAGGCGTGAATCGGAGGGGCGGCGCTGGGCCGCTATGACGGCGGTCGCGGGGACGGTGTTCATCGCCGCCGGGGCGTTCTGGCTGTCGTTCACGTCGTTGGCCGATCTGGCCGCTCGCTCCGGGATCGGATCGGGGCAAGCGTGGGCGTGGCCGCTGATCGTGGACGGCATCATCGTCGTCGCCACGGTCGCCGTCGTCGCCCTCGCCGGGCAGCGCTCGGCCTGGTATCCGTGGGCGCTGCTGGTCGGCGGCGCGCTCGTCTCAGTGACAGCGAACGCCATTCACGCCGTCGTCGCCGCAGACGCCGACGTGCCACGGATGCTCGCGGCCTCGGTCGCCGCGGTTCCGCCCGTCGTGCTGCTTGCGATCACGCACCTGACCGTGATCCTCACCCGGACCGCCGACCCCGGCGTGCAGCCTGTCGCCTCGCGTCCGACGGTCACTGCGGAGTCGATGCCCGCGCTGTCATCTGGCGAGGCGGAGCCGACCCGTCGGGGCGACGTTGTGGCGGATCGGCGGGCGCTGGGTTGGGAGCTTCGGGAGGCGGGCTGGTCGAACAAGCGGATCGCCCGCGAACTCGGGGTGCATCCCTCGACCGTGGGCCGCTGGTTCGCCGTCGCGCACCTCACTGACACAACCGACACCGTCGATGAGCGAGAGGAGACGACCCCATGAACACCACTGAGAACCCGCAGCGCAACGATCCCGCAAGGCCCGATCCAGCACGGCTGGTGCCCGATGAGCCGAGGGAACGCCCCGAGCACGTCGAGGCAACGAGCACGCCGGAGGCGGTGCGGGCCGCGCAGGTCGCCCGCGACGACAAGCAGCACGCCCTCGTTCCCGGCCGCGGCGTGGAGTGGGTACGCCCCACCGACCTGATCGCCCGGCACTCGGCGCACGCAGCCGGCCGTGGCCTCGACTTCCAGGCCGAGCTCGCACGCCGCACCCGCACCCCGATTGGCGCTGGTGTTCGTCGTCTCGGGGACCGTGCCCGGCGGCTGCCGCCGATCTCGGCGTTCGGGCGCAGCACCGCACCTGCGTCGCAGATGTCCCGCTCCGGGGTCTCGATGAGTTGACGGTGGTGAGAGGTCATGGCTGCGACGGCACCGGCATGCAGGACGCGCTCGTGGGAGCGAGCGCGCACCTGCCTGCCAGGAGGTGCCGACACCATGACCACACCAACCCACACCAGTACCGCTCCGACGGCCGACCAGGCTGAGGACTTCACCACCGGCGAGGGCCTGCGCGCCCTGCTCAACCGTCTCGCCGAGGGCGGCGAGGATGCCTGGGTTCACGACCCGGTGGCCCGCGACCTGATGGAGTTCGCCGCCGACAAGTACCGCGCTCTCGCGAGGAAGCACAAGCTCGACACCTGGGAAGCGGTCACGGCGGCGTTCGACGCGATGCAGTACCGCTCGACCCGCGAGGCCAATGATCCGTGGGCGATCATCACCCACGCCGTGCGGATCACCTGCGTTTACGAGGAACGCGCCCAAGGGCTGCTCTGCTCGGTGCACCAGGCCCGCCGCGCCCACGTCTCGGCGTTCCACGACCCCGAACGGTTCTCCGAACGCGACACCGCGCTGGCCGACTACCATCCCGCGTTCCACACCACCGACCTGCGTCCCAGCGACCTCGAACCGGAACCACGCGACAGTCTCGGGTCTGCGCAGGCGTGCATGTCCGCTGGATCGGCGGCCGAGGACGCCATCGCGATGCTGTGCCTGCTCGACTGGCCCACCGACATCGCACGGGCCGCGGTCGAGCACGTCTGCGGGGCGTTGATGAAGGCCGGCACCCGCCAGTCCGCCTACGAGGCGCTGCGCCGCGATCGGCACGCGCGGGCACTGCTCGACCTGCCGCGCCGCTCCTGGGCCGCTCTCTTGAAGGCGCTGCTCGGGAGCCCGCACCCGGCCTACGTGGCCACCAGCAGCGGTCGCGGCATCCTGCTCCGGCTCCTGCTGGGCGAGACTCTCGACCTGCTGCTCCGCGACGACGATCTCATCCTCGCGCTCGCGCTTGCCGCTCCGAGCGGTGGAGGCGGTGAGTCGTCGTGAACGAGCAACAACTCGGCAGCATCCAGCTCGACCGCGCCGTCGATTCGATCCTCGTCGGCACCCGGCACCGCGCCGACCTCGGCGACATTGACGCCCTCGCGGCATCCATCGACCGCGACGGACTGCTGCAACCCGTCACGATCACCATCGATGGTGTGCTTGTGTGTGGGGCACGACGCCTGGCCGCGATCAAGAAGCTCGGCTGGCGCACCGTCAACGTCTGGGTTCGCAGCGGTCTGTCCGACCGGCTCGGGCAGCTCCTCGCCGAGCAGGACGACAACATGCTGCACAAGCCCTACACCCAGCTCGAAGCCGCCGGCCTCTACCGCGAGATCAAGCAGGTCATGGCCGAAGACGCCGCCCGACGGAAGTCCGCCACGCAGTTCAGCAGCGAGAACCAGCCGGGAAACGACGGTGGTGCAAACTTTGCACCACCGTCGAGCGGGCCGCTCGGGAAGGCCCGCGAGCAGGCTGCGGCGATGATTCCGGGCGGTGCGTCGCACACGACGTTGGAGAAGATCGGCTACCTCGAAGACATCGCCAACAACCCCGCTCAGCCCGAGACGTTGCGCGCGGAGGCTGCCGCCGGGTTGGAACGGATCGAGGCCGGCGAACCGGTGCATCCGATCTACCAAGCGATCCGCGACGCCGATGCCAGCGCGCGGGAGCGGCGCGAGGCCGAACTGCATGCCCGTGCCGAGGCAGCCGTGGCCCAGGCGAAGTCGATCAAGAAGGGCAAGCGCACCCCACCGCGTCGGTTGCCGCTCGTCACCGACGACGGGCAGCCCGTCCGCTACCCAGTCCGGGCATTCGTCCAGACGTGGGGTGAACTGACGAACTGGTGGACCCACTACGACGCCGACACACTCGCAGGCGAGTTGACCGACGAGCAGTTCGAGAACTTCCTCTCCACCGCCGACGGCACCGTCCGGTTCGCCGACGCACTCCGAGCCGCCCGCGAGGGGTCGGCGGAGCCGCCACGCCTCCGCGCGCTCTGACCACGGGCACAGGTGCCGGGTGCGCACCTGCTCGGCATGAGCCCTGCACCTACTGATCCTCGGAACCGCCGCCGACTCGTCGCCCTCATCGCCGCCGGCATCGTCTTGCTGCTCCTGGCCGGGGTCGGTGTCTACGGACTCCTCACCGGCCCCCGTAACAGGACCGGCACCGATCCCGACCCGGAGCCCGGCCCGGTCACGACGGCACCGCCGACGGTGGCACCGAGCACGCCGCGACCGCCGCGGGTTCCAGTGGTTCCGCGTTCGGCCGATCCTGAGACTTTCGCGCAAGGTGTCGCGTCCACGCTGTTCGCATGGGATACGGCGTCGGGGCTGTGGCCGCTGGACTACACCTCGGCGATCCTCGCAGTCGGAGACCCCAGCGGGGACGAGCAGGCCGGGCTGGCCTCCGATGTGGCCGCGTACCTGCCGACCCGTGACGCCTGGATCGAGCTGCGGCAGTACGCCACCCGTCAGCACCTCACCATCGACACCGCGTACGTCCCCAACGCCTGGGCCGACGCTGTCGCGCAGGCCCAGCCGGGGCAGCTCACAGCAGGCACGACGGCCGTCACGATCGAGGGTACTCGACATCGTGCCGGGGTCTGGAACGGCCAACCGGTCACCAGCGAGCATCCGGTCGCGTTCACCGTGTTCGTCGTCTGCGCACCGACCTATCCGACCTGCCACTTGCTGCGGCTGTCGCAGCTCGACAATCCGCTGCGCTGAAGGGGTTGGCGTCGTGTTCCGCAAAGCCGCCATCGCAGCCCTGGCGCTGCTGTTCTTCGCACCCGCCGCAGCCCTCCTCGGGATCGGGGTGCTGATCAACCCCGCTGCCGCCTACTGCGCCGCCCCTGCCGGGAGCGTGAACCTTGGCCCGATGCCGGACTCGCTCGCCGTGACCACCGCGAACGGCGAGACCTTCACCCTGAATCGTCAGCAGCTCACGCATGCGGCAACGATCATCTCTGTCGGCAACGGCATCACCGACGTGGGTCGGCCGGGAATCAAGATCGCGCTGATGGCCGCGCTCACCGAGTCCACGCTGCGGATGCTCACCAACACCGGCACCTACCCCGAGTCGGCGAACTACCCGAACGATGGGGACGGCGGCGACCACGACTCCCTCGGCATGTTCCAGATGCGCCCGCAATCGGGGTGGGGGTCGGTCGCCGAGCTCATGGACCCGCAGTATCAGGCGCGAGCGTTCTTCGGCGGGCCGACCGGGCCGAACTACCCCTCGCCGCGTGGCCTGCTCGACATCCCGGGCTGGCAACAGATGGACCCCGGCGAAGCCGCCCAAGCGGTCGAGGTGTCCGCTTATCCCGACCGCTACCGCAACTACGCGTCCGTCGCCGACAGCATCCTCGCCACCCTCACCGGCAGCGGCAGTACCGCTGGCAGCGCGAGTGGCCCGGCCGTGTCGTCGTCGCGGGTGGTGTTCCCGCTACCCGAGGGCACATGGGTGCTGACCTCGCCGTTCGGGATGCGGGTGCACCCGATCACGGGCGAACGGAAGATGCACACCGGCACCGACTTCGCCGCGCCCGACGGCACCCCGATCCTCGCCGCCGCCGACGGCACCGTCACCGTCGCGGAGTTCTCCGGCGGGTACGGCGGCCTCATCGTCATCGAGCACACCATCGACGGCCACACCGTCGCGACCGCGTACGCGCATATGTGGCAGAGCGGCATCCACGTCCGCCGCGGAGACCGGGTGAACGCCGGGCAGCACATCGGCGATGTCGGCTCCTCGGGTATGAGCACCGGCGCACATCTGCACTTCGAGGTCCGGCCCGGCGGCACGAACGGTGAGGCCACCGATGCCGCCGCCTGGCTCAACGAGCACGGGGCCGCGAACCTGCCGACGGCAACCAGCGGTTCACCCGCCGCCTGCAACAACGCCACTGCGGGCACGCCGACCGGTGTCGACGGGGGCCCCGACCGGCTCGTCGACGATCCCACCAGCTCGGGCAAGATCACCGCCCGCATGCTCCACCTCTACCAGCAGACCCTCGCCGCGTTCCCCGACACCGGCTGGGGCTGCTACTCACCGCGCCCCGGCACAAAGTCCGAGCATCCCCTCGGCAGGGCGTGCGACATCACCTTCGGCAACCGCATCGGCCAGCGACCCACCCCGACACAGCTCGACGCCGGCTGGAAGGTCACCAACTGGATGAAGGACAACGCCGACGTGCTCGGCGTCGAGTACCTGATCTGGCAAGGCCAAATCTGGTCAGTCGCCCGCGACGCCCAGGGCTGGCGACCCTACAACGGCGGCGGCATGCACGACCCCGCCTCCATCACCGGGAGCCACTACGACCACCTCCACGCCACCGTCAAAGCAGGGTGATCCGCGATGGGTGTCTTCCCAGACTTCGACGGGCTCGGCGGCATCGGCGACCTCCGCGCCGTGGTTGGCGCGCTGCTGACGTTCGTCCTGATCGTCGCCGTCCTCATGCTGATCGTCTCCGCGATCGTGTGGGCGATCGCCACGGCCCACGGCAACTACGCCACCGCCAGCAAAGGCCGAATCGGAGTGCTCGTCGCGGTCGGCGCGGCCGTCCTCGCCGGAGGCGGCGTGGCCTGGATGAACTGGCTGCTCAACCTCGGCCAGCAACTCTGACTCTGAACCTCTCTGAGCTCGATGCCCACGTCCTCGCCGACGTGGGCATCGCTGTGTCTGCTGTCGAGGGGCTGCGGGTGCACCTGTGGCGTGTACCCCGTCTGCGAGTTCGTGGGCGGGTCGCCCGTCGCCAAGGAGACCTACTGTGTTCGATCTGCTCGCTAACGTCATGTCCGCGCCGCTGCTGGTGCCGATGGACATCAACATCGACCCCAACACCAACGGCCTGCCAGGGATCAACCAGCTGCGCACCATCGTCGGCGCGGTGATGACCATCGGCCTGATCCTCAGCGTGCTCGCGTTGATCGTGTCCGCGATCGTGTGGGGCTTCGGCGCGAACTCCTCGAACCCGCACCTCGCCTCGCGCGGGAAGATCGGCGTCCTCGTTTCCTGCGGCGCTGCGGTGATCTGCGGCGCGAGCGTGACGCTCATCAACTTCTTCTGGAACGTCGGCCAGTCCGTCTGACCCCGCCTTTCGTCGAGAGCTGGTGTTCGTGATGGGCGTGTGCGACGTTCCCGTGATCTCCTCGGTCTGCGATGCCGTCGGCGAAGGAGCCGCGTCTCTGGTTGCGGCCCCGTTCGACTGGCTCGCCCAGGCGATGGGTGCCGCCGCCGGGTGGCTGTTCGAGGCGGTCTGGTCGGTCTTCGACACCACGACGCTGGTGGATGTCACCAAGCCCGGCTACATCGCCGTCTACAACCTGCTGTTCGGCATCGCGGTCTTCGTGATGCTGATCTTCTTCTGCCTCCAACTCATCACCGGTCTGATCCGCCGCGACCCCACCGCCCTCACCCGCGCCGCCCTTGGCCTGGCGAAGTCCGTCCTCGGGTCGTTCGTGGTCATCACGCTCACTGCGTTGCTGTTGGAGGTCGTCGACCAGCTGTGCATCGGGATCGTGCAGGCCGCCGGGGAGACCACCGAGTCGATGGGCGACAAGATCGCGCTCCTCGCCGCAGGGCTGGTCGGCATCAACATCGCCGCCCCCGGTGTCGGAGCGATCATTACGATCTTCATGGCAGGACTCGCGATCACCGCCGCCGCGATCGTGTGGCTGTCCCTCCTCGTCAGGAAAGCGCTCCTGCTGGTCGCGGTCGTGTTCGCGCCGCTCGCCTTCTCTGGTGCCTCGTGGGATGCCTCGCGGGGGTGGATCGGGAAGTGGGCGATGTTCGTCGTCGCGCTGATCTGCTCCAAGCTCGTGCTCGTCGTAATGTTCCTCGTCGCGATCACCCAGGTCTCGGCACCCATCGATGCGGACCTCGCCTCGGTCAGCGACCCCATCGCGGGGATCGTGCTGATGGCGATGGCCGCGTTCGCCCCGTACCTGACGTACAAGTTCATCGCGTTCGTCGGGTTCGACATGTACCACGCGATCGGCTCGGAGCAGGACGCCAAGAGCGCACTCAACCGTCCGATCCCGGTCCCGGCCAAGCCGCAAGGCGGCGGCGATCCGAAGAAGGTGCTCGACGGAACCAGCGGTGGCGGCGGGAACGCGGGTGGAGGCTCTGGCGGTGGGAGCAGCGCCCCGCCACCGCCGAAGACCCCGGCACCGGCACCCGCCGCCAGTGGCGGAGGTGCCGCCGGTGGAGGGGCCGCAGCAGGTGGAGGCGGCGCAGCCGCAGCCGGTCCCGTCGCAGCAGGGGTCGTGGTCGGGGCGAGTGTCGCCAAGGGTGCCGCGACCGCCGGGCCGAAGGCCGGAACCGCGTTGGGAGCCCAGGGCGAGCATGCCGCCGACGCGGCCGCGCAGACACCGCCACCGCCCGCCGCATCGCCTGCGGCACCGCCGTCGAGTCCGGCACCACGACCGCCGAGCAGCGACCCGTCACCGCCGCCGAAGCAGCCCCCGCCGCCAGCGCCCCGCCCACCGAAGGAGTAGACGATGAGCAGCACGAACAACGACCGGCCCACCGCGGGCGAACTCGTGCCGGTGAAGTTCTCCCGCCTCACCCGCCGCGGTGTCCTCCTCGGCCTGTCGCTGACCCAGCTCATCACGCTCGCCATCGGCGGAGCCACGCTCATCGGCGCGTTCTACACCGGTGGCGGGATGCTGCTCGCCTACACCGCCCCCATCTGGGTACTCGCCGCCGCGCTGACATGGATACCCATCGCGGGCCGGCCCATCGTGGAGTGGCTGCCCATCGCCTGCTGGTGGCTGTGGCGCACCATCGGCGGGCAGCTGCTGTTCCGGCGCAGGATCGTCGTCCCGCGTCCCGTCGGCACCCTCGCCCTGCCCGGCGACATGGCGCGGCTGCGCGAGTACACCGATCCCGACACCAACGCCGGGATGATCCACGACCCCCACGCCGCCACGTTGACCGTCGTGTGTGAGGTCACCCATCCCGCGTTCGTGCTCCTCGATCCCGGCGAACAGGAACGCCGCGTCAGCTCCTGGGGCCGAGTCCTGGCCACCGTCTGCCGATCCGGGCGAATCGCGGCGCTACAGGTTCTCGAACGCACCCTCCCCGACTCCGGAACCGGACTCGCCGAATGGTGGGCCACCCACGGCACCCCGGACGACTCATGGGCAGCCGACACCTACGCCGAACTCATCGACCGCGCCGGACCCGCCGGCGAACGCCACGCCACCACGCTCTCGCTGTCACTGGACATGAAAACCAGCGCACGGCAGATCAGGACCGCCGGAGGCGGGATACGCGGGGCCGCCGCCGTGCTGCGGCAAGAGATGAACACCCTCGTCGCCGCGCTCCGCTCCGCCGACCTCTCACCGTCGGGATGGATGACACCGGGGCAGATCGCGGTGATGCTGCGCTCTGCCTACGACCCGGCGATCGCGGCCACCCTGGAACGCCACGGGAGGCTCGGCCAGTCGCTTGCGACTGCGGGGCCGGTTGCCGTCACCGAGACCTGGGGCAGGTTGCGCACCGACTCCGCTCACCATGCGGTGCTCTGGGTCAGCGAGTGGCCGCGGTCGCTGGTGTATCCGGGGTTCCTGTCGCCGGTGTTGCTGTCCACTGGCATCCAGCGATCGTTCTCGCTGATCTGCACCCCGATGCGCTCCGATGCTGCCGCTCGCGACATCCGCAAGAAGAAGGTCGAGCACATCTCCGACCAGGCCCAGCGCGCGAAGATCGGCCAGATCGAAGATGCCTCCCAGACAGCCGAGTACCACGACGTGCTCCAACAAGAAGCCGACCTCACCGCCGGACACGGCATCCTTCGCTACACCGGCCTCATCGCCGTCTCCGCACCCACCGTCGAAGAACTCGACGCAGCCGTTGCCGCCATCGAGCAAGCCGCGATCCAGGCATCCTGTGAGACCCGGCTCCTCGTCGGACAGCAAGCCGCCGCGTTCACCGCCGCCGCGCTCCCGCTCTGCCGCCGGGTCTAAGTCAACCGCCACCGCCGCGGCTTGACCCGACCCTTGCTCCGGCAGTGGATCAGGCTCGCGCCTCGATGAACCGAAGCATCGAAACAGGAACCGGCGCGTCTGGGGTTCGTGGCAGATCGACCACGGGAAGCACCAGGGACACGTCTGCGAGGTCGTCGACGCCGAGTTCTAGCCAGTCCGTGCAGTCGGCATGTGGCAAAGCGCTCACCAGCTGGCGATCCGCGAGCAGCAAGCTGAACGGAGGGAAGTGAATCACGGCAGAGATTGTCGGTGTGGTGGTTGTCGTCCATTCATCGTCCCTTCCACCATCCCGCGACAGCTTTACGGCCAAGCCCTCGTGTGCTCCCTCAAGGACCGCCGCCGCTCCGTCCGGCGCGATCGCCGCCAAGAGCCGGATGCCCTTTGGCGCTGGGGCTGCGACTCCATGCCGCACGGCCCCGACCAGGTCAGGGTGTGAATCGATGAGTTTCGGAGTCAGCGCTGTCATGCCCGCGAGCGCGGAGCGGATGAATCGGCCCGGGCGAACCTCGTTGAGCTTTCCTTCAATATGAGTCCGCTCGCCCTTCCATTGGGAGTGGAGCAGGTTGCCTGCGAAGGTGTAGGCCCACCGAATGTACTCGTCATCCCAAGGGGATGTGGCTGCCCGGCAAGGTTCGCAATGCGCATACAGGCTGGCGCCACCGAGTCGTGGACGCCCGTGGGCAAGTCGGTTGTCTGCTGTCGTGCCGCCCCAAGAGAAGCTCCCATTGTTGAATGCAGCTCTCGGTGGCACGTGTGCCTTGGTGAGTCTTGCCCGGGCCCCGCACAGCGCGCACTTGCCGCTCTTTGCCCGCCCACCCGTCGGCCGGAAGCCTTCCTGCTCACTCATGCCTGCACTCGCGCAATCTCTAGGCGTCGATGGCGGAGTCTGCTGTGGCAAGTCCTTCAATCGCTGTCGGGGCCGAAACAGCGTGGGGCGTTCTTTCGGAGAGAGCCGCCGCCAGGCTGTCGATGTCCTCGTGCTCCGCGGCGTCGGGGAACATCCAATGCAGGTCGCGCTCCTCTGTGGCCACGTCGATAGTGGGTCGGACGCCCGCTCCGCGGTGCGAGCGACCGCGTACATTCCGCACGTCATCCAGGGAGTAGATCGGGCCGAGTTCGCCTCGCTTTAGGAGGTTCCCTGGGTTAGCGGTGACGATCCGTCGGTCAGTCACCGCTACGAACGTGCTCGACGCGAACTTCTCAACGATGGCACTGGCTCTTCCTGGCGCGAGCGCATCCCAGGTCGCATCAACCCTTCTGGCGAGAATGGCCGGCACGACGCCAGCGAAGTTGTGAGTTCCCATTTCGTATGGGAAGGCCACGCTGCGAAGCGTCTCGCCATCCTCAAGGAACCACCGAAGGATATGCAGATACGGATCGAGTTCAAGCCCTTCGGGTGCGCATACCGCCGCTGGTACTGCTGGCATCTCGACTGCTGGCTGGAGCATGTTGGCCAAAGGGTCGATCGCTTCGAGGAGCTGCCTGCAAGTGAGTTGAGAAGCCTTGGCGTCTTTTCGCTTCTTCGTGAGAGGCGCGGTGGCGCGGCCGGGGAGTTCGGCGATGATCCGCAACTCGCGGACGAGCGACTCGGTCAGCGATCGGATTTCGGAGAGCGACTCGTCGATCTCGACGGGAGTGTTCCGGGCGATCCGGTCGAAGAGCTGCGCTTCGCTCTCGTCGTTGGTGCTTCGTGTTCTGGCGAGGGCGGCCCGGACAGCCTGGTACTCCGCGTGGGTCTTGAGTGAGCTGAGAAGCGCGTAGGTATCGAAGACGATTGCTTCGGCGTTGGATTCGAGGTACTGGCGGCGAGCGCGACCGTCCAACTTCCCGAGTTCCTGGACATGGCCTGCCACGTTCTTGCGGTATAGCTTCAATTGCTTGCGGATGTTGGGACCGCTGGGAGCGATGGGCTCCCAGACAGAGTCTGTGATGGCGTCGAGTTCGCGGGTCTCCTTGACTGCCTCATCGACGGACTCCGCCAGCCCTTCAAGCTCTGCCCATTGCTCGTTTCGGATGGCCTTGAGCGTCTGCGTCGTGAGCTGGATGTTGGAGCGGACGAGGCCGGAAATCTCGCCGAGCTGCATTTGGAGCGCGATCATGGCGACGGCCGGGCCGATAGCTGCGATCGCCGTGGCGGCCGTCATGGAGGCTGGGATGAATCGCGCCTGGGCGACCAGTTCACCGTTCTTGAAGATCGCCCCGAGCTTGGCGCCGTCCTTTGCTGCCATCTCCCCGCCGCTCTTCAACAGAGACAGCGTCGCATCGTTGACGCGGAAGAGGCCTTGCGCGCTCGATACAGCCTCTGCGACGTTCCCGACGATCGTGCCTGCGTTGCCGAAGGAGCCGAGAGCGGTGGAGAGCTGAGCGCGGTCGAAGGACGGCACCATGTCAAGGCTGATGAGTTCAAGACCGTCGGGGACTTCGCCGAATACGACTGCGACGCCTGGCGTCACCTCGACGAGGGTCGTGGACGCTGCGAGCTCAAGCGCGTCGGACCTGACCTGACCATCCTCTGCGGTCTGCCTGCCAACGGCGTCATCATTACCGGACTCGTCGCGCGGGTCGTCCATGTGGCTCTCCTTCTCGCCGGTGACTGCCTCGTGCCTCCCTCCGACGCCTCCATCAAGTATGTCAGCCGCCTTCGACAGCGCCTGGGTCATCGCAGCACACCTCCTGGTCACACGACTTGCGAGGAGGCCGACCATGCCCACGTTCTTCGATTCGACTGCCGATGCCGCTGAGGCGTCCGAAGCCTTGCGCGGCCTGGCCCACGCGAGCCGGGGCTTCGATCAGCCCGCCGAGATGTACGGGGTGATCGGTGACCTGTCCTCCGGGATGCGGTCGCTGCGGCAAGCGCTCGACCAGATCGCTGATGTTCACGAGCGCAAGGCCGCGCACGCCTTCAACGACGCCGGCAGCCACGAGGCAGGAGTGCGGGACGCGCTCGCCACTGCGGAGGAGTTGCGTCAGGCCGCGAGTCTCGTCGACCGGGCGTATGACCGGCTCGCGGAGGGGTTCATCGCTGCGGGGCGGATCGCTTGGCATCCCGAGCCCGCCGTCGAGGAGGCCGCGCCGTCGCGGTGGGTCAGCGTGGTGTTCCTCCAGGGAGAGGAGGCCGACCGGCCGTTGCGCATCCGCGGCGAGCTGGGGCATGTCGATACGGTGGACTACCTCGCGCAGTGGGACTACGGCGACGAGACCACCCAGGCCGCGCTGGAGAACGGATACGTCTACGACGAGCCCGGCGAGGGCACCAACGACCAGGTGGCGATCTCCGGCGACTACGCGCTGGTCGTCAACCCGCACATCGGCTACGTCTCGCTGCTGCGCCGCTACACCGAACCCGACACCGAGGCTCAGGAAGCCGAACAGACCGCACCGCCCCCGATGCGCGACGGCCCGGAGTTACTGGTGTCGTACTCCTCTCCGGGCGCGCCGAAGCGGACCGACCTTCCGGCCTCGAAATCGGATGGGTCGTGGTTCGAGCCCGCGAAGATCGCCGCGGTGAAGCAGGCGCGGGGGCTGGGGCTGTGATCCAGGATCGGGAGCGGCTGCACACCGCTGTTCTGGTGGCGCCGTCGAAGGAACGGCGAAGGCTCCGCAAGCAGCGCCGCCGGGCAGAGGCCCGATTGCATGCCGAGCAGCGCAAGGCCGCGCTCGCTGCCGCGAAGGCGAAGGCTGAGCAGGAGCGGGCCGAGCGGCGCGCAACGATCTACCTCCCGAAGGCCGGTGAGCCAGGTGCCGCGCGGTTGCGAACGCCAGGCCGGTTCCAGCTGACGCGCCATCAAGACACGTCGGCAACGCTGGCGGGTGCGTATCCGTTCGTCGCCGAGGGTGGGCTCGGTGCCGATGGCGTGTTCGTCGGTCAAGACCTGTACTCGGGTGGGAGTTTCGTCTACGACCCGTGGGTGCTGTACGCGCGCGGCATCATCACCGCGCCCAACGTGGTGCTGGCCGGGATCGTCGGCTCCGGGAAGTCCTCGCTGGCCAAGTCGCTCTACACGCGGTCGCTGCCGTTCGGGCGGCGCGTGTACGTGCCCGGCGACCCGAAAGGCGAGCACACCGCCGTCGCCAACGCCGTCGGCGGCAGAGCCATCGTCCTCGGGCACGGCCTCAACACGCGCCTGAACCCGCTCGACGAAGGCCACCGGCCCAGCGGCCTGTCGGATGAGCAGTGGGCCTCGACCGTCGCGGCCCGGCGGCGTGACCTGATCGGCGCGCTCGCGGAGACCGTGCTCGCGCGGGGGTTGTCGCCGTTGGAGCACACCGCGATCGACATCGCCCTGACCCAGACGGTGAGGGAGAACGACGTTCCGATCCTGCCGATGGTCGTCGATCGCATCCTCGCCCCGAGCACGGATGCCGACGGCAGGCTGGCCGAGGACGGCAGGCTCGTCGGTCACGCGCTGCGCCGTCTCGTCGCCGGCGACTTGGCCGGGTTGTTCGATGGGCCTTCGACGGTCGCGTTTGATCCGTCGTTGCCGATGATCTCGCTCGACCTCTCGCGGGTCACCGAGAACTCGACCCTGATTTCGGTGTTGATGACGTGCTCGTCGGCGTGGATGGAGTCCGCGTTGCTCGATCCGAACGGTGGGCAGCGGTGGGTGATCTACGACGAGGCGTGGCGGCTCATGTCCCACCCGGCGCTGTTGCGGCGGATGGATGCGCACTGGCGACTCGCGCGGCATTACGGGATCGCGAACATGCTGATCTTCCACAAGCTCACCGATCTCGACAACGTGGGCGACCAGGGCTCCGCCATGCGGTCCCTGGCCAACTCGCTGCTGGCGAATGCAGAGACGAGGATCGTGTACCGGCAGGAGTCCGACCAGCTCGGGCCGACCGCGACCGCCCTCGGTCTGACCGGCACCGAGCAGCAGCTCTTGCCGAACCTCGGTGTCGGCCAAGGCCTGTGGCGGATCAAGGCCAGGAGCTTCGTCTGCCAGCACCAGCTCCACCCCGACGAGCTCGCGCTGTTCGACACCAGCAGCCGCGCAGCGGGAGAAAGTAACGAGTTCCGGGCTTCTCGTTCGGAAATCTCGGGAACCTGAGTGCTCACGGCTGGTTTCAGGCTAGTCGAGGGTTCGGGTTCGCGGAACTGGTGACTCCTCGCAGGACGCCGG
>Ga0164243_10008141_pt1 | contig 15536 bp, 12 predicted proteins | sample OricompcompostOP_FD_108781 | JGI IMG/M metagenome (GOLD analysis project Ga0164243, IMG submission 108781) | Organic Plus compost microbial communities from Emeryville, California, USA - Original compost - Organic plus compost (OP) | ecosystem: Engineered > Solid waste > Mixed feedstock >... | reverse complement strand
CTCGATCCAGGTCGGCCGACCCGCTGAACACGGCACGGAAGGGGCGGCCGACCCGATGGACCGCCCCTGGACGAGCGGCTTCGTCAAATCCCCGGTCGCCGGGCCGGTGCGGCTCGGCATGACGAACCTCGACGGGGACGCCCAGGCCGACCTCGTAAACCACGGGGGCGTGGATAAGGCCGTCTGTTGCTACCCCGCCGTCCACTACGAGCCCTGGAAGCACGAGTTGGGCCTCCCCGATTTGCCCTTCGGGTCGTTCGGCGAGAACTTCTCGATCGACGGACTCGCCGAGGCCGACGTCTGCATCGGCGACGTCTGGCGGGTGGGGGAGGCCGTGGTTCAGGTGTCGCAGCCACGCCAGCCCTGCTGGAAACTGGCGCGCCGCTGGAAGATCAAGGACCTCGCCCTGCGCGTGCAGGAATCGGGCCGGACGGGCTGGTACTTCCGGGTCCGCGTCGAAGGCGTCGTCGCCCCGAACACTCCGATGACACTCGTCGAGCGCCCCTCCCCGCAGTGGACGGTCGCCCGGGCCAACGCGGTCATGCACGACAGGAAGTCTGACCGCGCCCTGGCGGCCGAACTCGCCGCATTGCCTGCCCTTTCGGCGAGTTGGCGGTTGACGCTGACGAAGAGGGCCGAACTGGGTCTTCAGTCCGACCCACGTCTCCGGCTTAACGGGCGCGACCCCGCCTGAGCCGCATCCCCTACGGCTTTATGTCCGGTCCGTCGAATTCGAAACCGGCGGCTTGAACCGTGATCTCGGCCGGCACCACGCCGGTGTCGGCATAGACCACGGTCAGGCGTTGTCCCCCTTTCGTGAACGAGAGCGAGCCGGCCACGTCTTCGAGCACCGTCACGTCTTCTTTCCAGCCGTCCGTCGCAAACGACGTTCGCCAGGCGGCGACGACCGCCTTGGCCTTCCCCGAGGCGACCTTGAACTCGATCCGGGTCTTCGTCCGTTCCACGTCCGTAGCGCCGCGGGGCAACGACAGGGAGAGACGGGGCGTGGGTTTGTTCTTCGCCATCGCCCGTTGCTCGGCCTTGGCGTCGAGCCGCCGCTCGACGTCCGCGACTTCGGCGGCGGACTGGTGCTTGAGACTGACGCGGTTCTTGTCGGCGACCTTATACACCTCCAGGGTGAGCATGTCCTTCTGCGGGTTCCGGAAAATCAGCGCGTCTTTGAACCCGACTTTCACCGGCGCCGCCGTCGTGGCGGCCCATCCCGCCGCGGCGAGCGCGGTCCGGTAGAAGCCGGCGACGTCCGCCGCGGACGTCTTGGTATCGAAGAGGAGTTGGGTCGTCGCGTCGGCGTATTGCAGACCGTCCGCGTCGGCGGGGGCGGGAAGGTCGACCGACATCAGCGTCGTGCTGTAGTCGATCACCGTCTTCCCCCCTTGGGCGGGGGCCGACGAAACCCGTACGGCGAGACGGACGGCGTTTTGCTTGAAGAACTGCGTATCGCCCGCCGAGCCGTAGGGCTGCCAGCCTTTCGCCAGGAGCGACGTGCGACAACCGTCCGCCGCCTTGGCGACGGGCGTTTCCGTGAGGAACGAGGCGCTGACCGGCCCGCCGAAGAACGGTTTTACACCCGGGGGGACGGGAAGGCTGTTCAGGTCCACGTTGCCGTGGTTGGTCAGCAGAACGCTCACCGTCCCCGGCTTCCCGGCCGGGAAAACCGTCAACGACACGGAAAAGCCGTCTCGGGTGAACGTGCCGTTCGCCGACTGGTCCGAAACGAACCCGCCGGGCGACTCGGACCACGACCGGTCGGTCAGTTGTTTCCGGTGGAATGCGAAGACGCCCGTGACCGCGCCCGCCGCGCGGTAGGAAAAACCCGCCACGTTACGATACTGAGGGGGTTCCGCCCCCTCCGCGAGCGGCAACGCCCTCGGGTCGAGGACCCGTGCCGCCTCAACGACCGTTGCCGGCGCCGCAGGTCGTTCGCCGGCCGCCCGGACCTCCGCCGTCGGCGACACCGGCAGCGACAGAACTGCGAAACCCGAAACGCGGAGCAAGCACCGCCAGAGCCGGGAAGAACGTACCCCGAACGCAGAGACCCCAATCGTCATGAACGAAACCCTCGTCATCGAGATTCGCCGTTAAAGCGCGCTCTCCATGCCGGTCGCCTCTCATTGGCGCCCGTCGGCCGGAGTGCGATCACGCCTTTCATTCTGAACCTACCACGCCGGGCGCGGATTTCAGAGCCTCGGGTCGACGGGTTCGCTCTCCAGGGCGAGCACGCCGAAAACACACTCGTGGACGCGCCGCAGCGGCTCCCGGCGGACGAACCGCTCCAACCCTTCGACGCCGAGGGCGAATTCTCCGAGGGCCAGCGACCGTTTCCGGCCCAGACCGCGCGACCGGAGCCGTGCGAGGTTCGCCTCCGTCGTATAGTCCGGCCCGTAAATGATGCGCAGGTATTCGGGCCCCCGACACTTCACCGCGGGCTGAGCCAGGCCCCGGCCGCCCCGGTGGATGAAGGCCAAGGGCTTGACCACCATCCCCTCGCCCCCGCGTCCGGTCAGTTCCTCCCACCAGGCGACGCCCGCCGCCTGGCTCGCCGGGTCGGTCACGTCCACCAGCCGATACGGGGTCGCCCGGAGCAGTTCGGTGTCGGCCCGACAAACCTCGGCCAAGGTCTCCATGTGCCAGCGGTGATCCTTGTCGATATGGACGCGTCCCTCGGTGGCCAGCAAATGGAACGGGGCCAGTTTCAGGTCGTTCAGCGCGTTCACGGGCCAGCAATAGCGGCGGTAGGCGTCGACGAACCGATCAACGTCTTGCTCGCGGCGGCGGTATCCCCCCTCGGCCTCGGCGAGTTTCTCCTTTTCGACGCCCTCAAGCCGACTCGACGCCCGTTCCAGCGCCGCCACCGCGCGGGGGAGCGCCGCCGACCCGGCCGAACCGACCGCCGCATATTGAGTCCGCAACAGGTCCTGCGCCTTGGCCGACCAGGGCATCAACTCGCAGTCGAGGCACGCCCAGGTCGTTTCGAGCGTCGTCCAGAAACCGACGTCGGTCAGGGCCGCGCGCACGCGGTCAAGGACCTGGCGCTCCAGTTCGGGTTCGTTGAAGAACCGCCGACCGGTGCGCGTGGTGACGATCCCGAGTTCGCCCGTGGAAACGCCGAACCGCTCGCGCGCCGCCGCCTCGTCGCGGCAAACGACGACGACGGCCCGCGACCCCATGTGTTTCTCCTCGCAGACGACCTGCGGCGCCCCCTGGCTGCGGTAATAGGCGAACGCCTCGGCGGGGTGTTCCAGCAAACCGGCCTCGCCGCTCGTCTCGCAGGGGGACATGGTCGGCGGGAGGTAGATCAGCCACCTCGGGTCGGCGGCGAATCGACTCATCACCTCCAGGGCCGCGGCGGCGTTCTCCTCGCGGACCGTGACGTTCCCCTTCAAGCGGGTGGGGATGATCCGCTTGCCGAGCACGTCTTCGGCGTCGAGCACCTCGTCGTGGGTCTGCTGCGCCGTCAGGGCCGGGGCCAGCCGGTCTTCGGGGAGGAACGGACGGGTCGATTCGCAATAGGTCCGCGCAGCGGGGACCGAGACGAACTCCCGCTCCGGGTAGCGCAGGGCGGTCAACCGGCCGCCGAACACGCAGCCGGTGTCGATGTTCACGGTCCGGTTCAGCCAGTCCGGCTCGGGGACGGGGGTGTGCCCGTAAACGACCGTCGCCGCCCCCCGGTATTCCTTCGCCCAGTTGTAGCGGACGGGGAAACCGAACTCGTCGGTCTCGCCGGTCGTTTCGCCGTAGAGCGCGAAGTTGCGTACCCGGCCCGAGCCGCGCCCCTGCATCTCCTCCTTCATCCCGGCGTGCGCGACGACGAGGTTGCCGCCGTCAAGGACGTAATGGCTGACGAGGCCGTCGAGGAAGTCGGCCAGTTCCGCACAGAAGGGCTCTCGCGCCCCGTCCGTAAGCGCGTCGATCTCGGCCAGCGTCTCCGCGAGCCCGTGCGTCACCTGGACGTTCTTACCCCGGAGCTTCTTAAGGAGCTTGACGTCGTGGTTGCCCGGGACACAAAGCGCCGAGCCGTGAAGGACCATGTTCCCCACAAGCCGCACCGTGTCGAGGATTCGCGGACCGCGGTCCACCAGGTCGCCGAGGAAGACCGCCTTGCGCCCCTCGGGGTGGGCGTAGACCGCTCCGCCCGTCAGGGTCGCCCCTCCCGGCGACACGGCCACGACCTCATACCCCAACCGCTCAAGCAACGCCTGAAGTTCGTCGGCACAGCCGTGGACGTCCCCGATGATGTCGAACGGGCCGCGGTCGTCCCGCCGGTCGTTCCAGAGCGGCGCCCGCTCGACGACCGCCGCGTCCGCCTCCTCGGACGACTCGATGACCGCGACGTAACGAAACCCCTCCTTGCGGAGCCCCCGGAGCGACCTCCGCAGTTGCGACTTCTGGTTGCGGACGACGTGGGGTCCGAAATCCCGGTCGGGCCGCCCCCGGTTCCGCTCATGGCAAACCGCCTCCGGGATGTCGAGCACGACCGCCACGGGGAGGCAGTGATACTGCCGCGCGAGTTCCACCAGCGGCCTGCGTGCCTCGGGCTGGACGTTGGTGGCGTCGACCACCGTCAACCGCCCCAAGGCCAGCCGCTTCCCCGCGATGAAGCGGAGGACTTCGAAGGCATCATTGGTAACGTTCTGGTCGTTCTCGTCGTCACTGACCATCGCCCGGCAGGCGTCGGACGAGAGGATTTCGCTCCCCCGGAAATGCTTGCGGGCGAACGTGCTCTTGCCCGCCCCGCTGGGGCCGATCAGGACAACAAGGCTGAGCTTGGGAATCGTGATTTTCATGAAATTTTACGAATTCATGGGGACGGGACTGACGCACCGAAAACCCAGGCAACGACCGCGAGCGACGGGAGGTCGCCCCCGTCGAAACGAACTACGACACAGGTCGGCCGGGCCGATCCAACTCCCGCCCCGCTCGCTCCGCACTTTGCCCGGCGTCCGGTTGACCGGGTTCGGAACGGTCGCTTCGGGTCTCGCATAGAAGACCTCGTCGTACCAATCGCGGCACCACTGCCAGACGTTGCCCGCCATGTGGTGCAGGCCGAACGGGGACATCCCAAGTATGACGTTCACGTCGGCCATCGGCAGCGTTTCGGCCCGGTAGGACGCCCCGCGATAATGTCGCGCGTACCGCATCCGGTCCGGGGACGCCGGCTCGTCCCCCCAAGGAAACTCCTGATAGCGGGCGCCCCGTGCGGCGTATTCCCACTGGGCCTCGGTCGGCAAATAACTCTCGGGCCCCCCCGAATGATCGCCGCGATAATGCCGCCAGTCCTCCCCGTTGGCCCAGAGCGAATAGGCGTTCGCCCCGTACCAGGAAACGAGGATCATGGGCCACCGCTCGGCCCCCGAAACCGGCCGCCACCCCGACCCCTCCCGCTCGATCACCGCGTGCCCGTTCCGACGGTCTTCGGGCGCGAGTACGAACCAGTCGGCATACACTTCGTGCGCGACCCCGCCGACCGAGTTCAGGAAGCGACAGTAGGCCGTCGTCGACACAGGCTCGGCGTCGATGAGAAACGAATCCAGCCGGACCGAATGCGACGGCCTCTCGTCGGAGAAGGCGCCGGGCGAATCCGACCCGATCGTAACGTCCGCCCCGGGAATTCGCAGGCACCGCATTCCGTCCGAGCGCCTACGGTATTGCACCACCGGGCCGGGGACGTCCAAAGGCTCCCAGAGGCGCAGTCTTCCTTCGGCGGATTTCTCCCAACGGCCGTCGAGTTGTGTGAAGGGGAGGGTTGATTCCGACGGGACCGGTTCTTTCGCCCGCCGCCAATCCTTGCGGTCCGGCGCGCCCGTCCCCTGCTGGAGGTACACCAGTTCGGCAAGGTCGGCGAGCCGAAACGGCTGACGGGTGAACACCGCCTTGACGACGAAGTTCGGGGCCTTCTCGGGGATCGTGACGTCGAACGCCTCCTCAACTTCCATCAGAAGCTCGACCTGATCCAGGCTGTCACAATGCAGATCCTCGATGATCCGGTCACTCGGTGAGACGCGATCCCGACGAATGCCTAATTGATCCGAGGTAATGTCACAGACCCGTCGTTCGACTTCATCGAGGCGTAACCGCTTGTTCGTCGTCATCGACCGCCCCTCCCATCGTCCCGTCGTCAGGTCGCGACCTCCCGGCGGTGTGAGCACGCGCGGACGGCCTCGTCCAGCAGTTTCTCATCAACGTCCCACCAACCCTTGAGGGCGACCAGTTGCGGGAGCAATTGCGGATCTCCGATCCACGTCGCCGCTTCGACGGCCAGCGTCCCGACCGACTCCGACGCCAGTTCTCTCACAAGGAACGGGAGCACACGCCGGTCGCCGCGCCGAGCGAGCCCGACGAGCGCCTCGGCCCGCGCGTCGTCATCTTCGTCGGAGAGCCGTCTGACCAAAGCGTCCCGGAGAGCCGGCGTATCCGCCTCGGTCAACGAGCCTAATGCAAAGGTCGCCCAATCCCTCACATACGATTCCTTATCTTCCGTCAATTCCATGAGGGCTTCGAGGGCCCTCGGGTCGTCGTGTCCGGACATGACGAGAACGACGCCGTGACGGACCTCGGGATGCGCATGGCGGCGAAACCGCGATACGGGGGCTAACGATTCCCGCCCTTTGAGATGGGACAAGGCGACCAGGACGGACTGAAGTGTGTCGTCGTCCCTCTCTACCTCCAGCATGTCGAGCAGGACGCGAAGACTCGGCCCGGGAAACGTACGGTCCGGGACCCCGAGTTGCCCAAGGACGTTGGCCCCTGCGCGACGTTCGACCGCGCAAGGACTCCGGCAGAGCCGGGCGGCCCGATCGAAAGCCTCCTCGGAGCCCCGCCAATGGAGGGCGCAAACCGCCTCCCAGGCGGCGTCATCTTCGGGGCCACTCAAGATGGCCGAGATCAGCTCATCGACGGACCTGGGGTCGTTTTTGGGATGGGCCGGTGCTCCACCGTTTCGCGGGTCAGTCACGCTCGAAGACCCCCATCTGAGTCGGCGGTCCGAGCGCCGCGTCGTCCGGCCCGATCGGCAGAAACCGGACGGAATAGCCGTAGCGCCCGGCGAGGGCCGTCGCCCAATCGCGAAACTCCCGTCGGGTCCATTCGAAACGGTGGTCCCGGTGTCGCAGCTTCTCCGGCCCGACCGCCTCCCACGTCACGTTGTACTCGCGGTTCGGCGTCGTAAGGGCGACCGTTTTCGGCCGGGCGAACTCGAACAGGGTCCGTTCGAGCGCCGAAAGACGCGGGAGATCGAGGTGCTCGATCACCTCGACCAGGGCCGCCGCGTCGAACCCTTCCAGGCGACGGTCTCGGTAAATGAGCGACCCGTGGATCAGACGGACGCGCCCCGCCTGGTTCGAGGGGAGGCGGTCAAGCTTCAGGCGCTCCCGGGCGGTTTCGAGCGTGCGGATCGAGACGTCCAAACCGACGACCTCCTGGAACTGGCCGTCTTTAAGCAATTCCCGGATCAACCTCCCCTCGCCGCAACCGAGGTCCAGCACCTTCCGGGCGCCGGCCGCCCGCAGCGCCGCCACGACCGCCCCGATGCGCTGCTCGTGCAGGCTCAGCGGCTTCTCCAGGGCGGCTTCGGTCCGGTCGGAAGACGGCTCGTCCCCCTCGACCTCGCCGGGCTGCTCCTCCTCAACCAGCCGGGCGAGGGCCTGGCGGAAAAGGCTCGGATGGAAGTCGAGGTAGCGGCGGGCGATCGCCTCTTTCTCCGGGTGTTGCGCGAGCCACCCCTTGCCTTTGGCCAGGAGCTTTTCCATCTCGGCGTCGCCGACGAAGTAGTGCTTCCGGTTGTCGAAAACCGGGACGAGGACGTAGAGGTGCGTCAGCAGTTCGGCCAGCGTGGCCGTCTTGGCGATCGTCACGGAGTGGTACGGGCCCTCGCCCCACTCGGGGAACCGCTCGTCGAGCGGATGGCGTTCGGCCTCGACGGCGTAGCCGAGGGGTTCAAAAATCGCCCTCAAAAACGCCTCGCCCCCCCGGACCGAGAGTACGTCCAACCGGGCCGAAAGCGGGATCGGGGTCTCCGCCAGGTCGGGCCTGTCGTTACAGCGTCCCTGGAGGGCCGACCCGAAGACCTGGGAGATCGCCACGCTGAGGAACGACGAGGCGGCATAAGGCCGGTCGTTAACGTACTGGGAGAGCAAACCCTCCCCCGCCCCCTTGCCCCGGACGACCCCCACGGGGTCGACGTCGAGCAGGAGGCAGGCCGTGCAACGGTCGTCGGACGCCTCGGGATAGAAGACGTGGGCCTTGCCGAAGCTCAGGTCGTAGCTCTGGAACCGGTCGGGGTGCTTGTGCAGCAGGAAGCCGAGGTCGGCGGCCGGCCGGTGCGTCGTCGTGATCGTCAATAGCATCCGCCTGCCCCCCGCGGGCGTCCGGAAAGAGACCCCGCCGGACCGTTACCCCGATCTCATACCGCGACGCACGGTATCGCGAAGCCCTGTCGACGGAAACGGAACCGTCGGCGCACTTTCCCTCGCCCACGACACGGTAGCCCCGCCCCCGGTTCACTCCCCGCCGGCGTCTTCGGCGCGAAGACGAACGCCGACAGCCTCACCACCGCCGCGTGCGACGCCCCTTGTCGTGCCGGGAATCGGGCACGCGGCTTGCGGACCATCTCGTTCTTCGGCGTCGACGAGCCGTTTGTTGACCGACCGAGCGACGACCCGCCCGTACTTCCTGCGAACGTCAACCCGGCCCCGCGCGGGTTGCCCTATGCCACCAGACTCATAGGCCCCATGACCGTTCCGGCACATACCGCAAGGAGGTCCGGATGCCGTCGCCCCTATTCGCGGTTTCCGATTACAAGCTCACCGACCTCCTCAGCTCGGCCGGGGCGACGATCGGGATCATCATCGCCGGCACCATCTTTCTCCAGTTCCTTAGTTCGAAATACGTCGAGTTGTCGGGCCGGTTACGCGAGTTAACCGGTGAATACCGGGCCAAGCAAGACCGTGAGCCGCGACACGCGCCGCTACGGGCCCAAATTCAGATTTACCACAGGCGTCTCGTACTCTTGAACCGCGCGTCGTGGATCAGCGCCGTCGCCCTGCTCTGTTTCCTGGCGGCGGTGCTGGCCGGCGGGCTCTCGATGGCGTACCCGCCGGTGCGCGCGATTAAAACCGTCGGCTCCGTTGGCCTACTCGTCGGGCTCCTGCTGATCGGGGCCGCCGTGCTCCTGGAACTGATCGAAAGCGTCCTGGCACGGCACGAGATCGCCGATGAGATCGCCGACCTGGACGACGAAGCCAAACGGTTGGCGCGCTAAGGGCGCCGCGCCGGCCGTTCGTTACCCCGCCGTCTGCCACTCTTTCACGGCCTGGATCGGGAACAGCCCCATGAAGACGTTGAGCGTAAAGTTGTCGCGGTAGGCGGCCAAGAGCGCCGCTTCGAGTGCCAGAAAGAGGCCGATCGACCGGCCTACCGGCATCCGCGCCGCCAGCTCATAGCCGATCGCGCAAGCCGCGACGTCGCCGAGTGAGTTCGCCACGCTGTCGCCGCGATAGCCCTGGGCGGCGGTGGTCTTTCGGTAATGCCGAATCGCCGTTTCCGTGTTCTCAAGGGCCTCCCAGGCGGCCTCCAGCGCGACGGCGAGGGCGAACCTCGCGTCGGGGCTGATCCGCCCCTCCAGAGGACGAGACAATGCGTAGAGCAGCATGCCGTGCGGAACGTGGGTGAGGGTGTACGGGTCGGCCAGGTGCTGTGAGTTGTGCGCCCCCCGGGCGTCGCCCGACCACAGCACGGGCTCACCGCAACGACACCACCACCTCCGGCCCTGCCGCCGCAAGACCGCCACTAAAGCCCCGCCGATCGCCCCGGCCGCCAGCCACCCGAATAAAGTCGGAGACGCCGTTGTGCGTGCGAGGGAACGTCCTTTTAAACTCACGGGATGCTCCTCAACGTCGCATAGCCGGGCGAACCGGTCGGTTTTACCCGACCGCGCGTCGCGCAACCGCCGATCCGTAGGCCGACTCCGGTCGGAACGAGTCCGCCTGCCGGCCCGACGACGCAGCCTCCACGCCCCGACCTAACGGTCGGTCCGGATGAGTCGGTTTCGCCCCGTCCTCGCTTACGGTACGGGCGAACAAGCCGCTGCATTTGCCGTGCCGTCCGACGCGGCCGACGGTTTGCCGTCGTGCCGAAACGGAAGAATTCGGCGACGCAGACACCAGGGGGCAGCTCGATCAGCCTCGGCTTAAGGCGGAGCCGCAGTTATTCGACCTGGGCGGACTTGGCGTCGGCCTCATCACGCGACACCTTGCCGAGCACGATGAGGTACGGCTTGTCGCAGAACCGGGAGATGAACGGGGAACTGCCGCTTCTCTCCTGGAGCGATGCCATTGGATGGCTCCAACGCCACCCCTAGCCTGCTACCAATTTATCGCCACGGGCGGCGATTCGGTGGGCCACGGATCGCCGTAAGTCGTTAATACCGAAGGTGGGACTCGAACCCACACGGGTGTTACCCCACCGGATTTTGAGTCCGGCGCGTCTGCCATTCCGCCACTTCGGCTCAAAGCTAGATTTTGAGTGTACGGATCGCATCCGTAATGTCAACCCGGAGGGAGGGAAAGGGGCGGCGTGCCGGGCAAACGTCACGGCGGACGCTCGTCGGTCGGAACGGGGGCTGCGCGGCGGGTCAACGGACGCGGCGGAGGAAGACGACGGCCATCGCCACGGCCCAGCCGATGCCGAGCGGGACGGCCAAAGAAGGGTTCCACGGGCCGCTGTCGAAGACGCGCGAGGCGCGGTAGCGAAGGGCCACGTCGGCGGTCCGCCCCCACTCGCGGAGGGCATCGAGCCGGGGGGTCGAAGGGACCCAGTAGGTGCCGGTCATCGAGCGCCACTGGGCGTACACGACCAGCCCGAACTCGTACAGGAAGGGCGTGACGAGGATGACGAGCGCGAGGCCGGCGAGGAGCGGGACGCGCGAGCGCCTCCCGGCCCCGGTCGGCGCCTCGTGAAGGGCCGTATGGTACTTACGCATCGCGAACTCCCGCGCCGGGGGCCGGCGCGCCGGTCATTTCATCATCTGGTTGGCGATCTGGATCCCGGCGGGACCGACCAGCACGACGAACACGCCCGGGAAGATGAACAGGACCAGCGGGATCATAATCTTCACGGCCGTCTTCGCCGCCCGCTCCTCGGCGAGTTGCCGGCGCTTCACCCGCATCGAGTCCGACTGTACCCGGAGGGCCGAACCGATGCTCGAACCGAACTTCTCCGCCTGAATGATCACCGCCGCCAGGGCGCGCAGGTCGTCGACCCCGGTCCGAATCCCGAGGTCCCGCAGGACGTCGCGGCGGGCCCGCCCCATCTGGATCTGGAAGTTCGCGATCGCGAACTCCTCGCAGAGCGCCGGGCACGCCGTGGCCAGTTCGCTCGTCACCTTGCGCATCGCGGTGTCGAGGCCGAGGCCCGCCTCGACGCAGACGACCATCAGGTCGATCGCGTCGGGCAGGCCCAGGAAGATCGACTCCATCCGGCGCTTCTTGATGTTCCCGAGGACGATCCCGGGGATGTAAAACCCGAGCCCGGCCGCGAGGACCACGTAGGTCAGGCCGGTCGTCGTCATCCCGTACTTGCCGACGATGAGCGGCGCGGAGACCAACACCACCAGCAACATCGTCAGCACCTTCAAGCCGTAGTAGACGGCGACCGCGTTCTCGCCGCGGAACCCGGCGTTGAGGAGTTCCAGGCGGATCTTGCCGAGTTCCGCCTCGTTCGACGGCTTGAGCGACTGGCCCAGCTTCGTGGCGGCCTGGGCCACCTTCGCCTGGAGCCTGTCTTGCTGGCGGCCGATCGACGCCGCGTCGGGCCGCTTGGCGGTCGGGTTGAGCACCCGCTTGAGGCGCTCCTCCGCGTTCACCGGGCGGTCGGCGATGATCGTCATGACCGCCCAGGCGCCCAGGGTCATCGCGAGGAATACGGCGATCGGCACGAGCGTGTCGAGCGGGAGCGGCGGCATAAGGTCAGACCTTGATCTGGACGATCTTCCGGATCATCCACGCGCCGAGCAGTTGCAAGGCGGCGGTGACCATCAGCATCTTGTTGCCGAGCGGGGTGGTAAACAGCGGGGCGACGTAGTTGTAGTTCGAGACCGAAAGGAACCCGAGCAGGCCCGGCGGCAGGGCGAGGAGGACGACGCCCGAGAGCCGGCCCTCGGCGGTCAGCGCTTTGACGTGGCCGAACAGTTCGAAGCGCTGGCGGATCAGTCGGCCGATCTTGTCGAGCACCTCGGCAAGGTCGCCGCCGGTCGACCGCTGGATGATCACCGCGATCACGAAGAACCGGACGTCCATCGAAGGGATGCGTTCGGCCATGCCGCGGAGCGACATTTCGATCGGGATGCCGAGGTTCTGCTCCTCGAAGACCCGCCCGAACTCGTCGGCGATCGGCCCCTTCATCTCGTCGGAGACCAGCCGCATCCCCGAGGCCAGGCCGTGCCCCGCGCGGAGCGCCCGGCCGATCAGTTCGACCGCCTCGGGCATGGCGTCGAGGAACTTCTTCATCCGCGACTTCTTCCTCTGGATCAGCCAGAGGAACGGCAATCCCCCCATCACGACCGCGCCGAGCGGGGCGAACACCGGGTGCGGCGCCAACAAGGCCGCGGCCAACGCCCCCAGGACCGCGAGCCCCGCGACCGCCCACATGAACCGTTCGAACGGGATGTTAACGTCGGCCTGCTCGTACAGCCGGTTCAAGTTCTCGACGTTCGGCACGAGCCGCGACAGGAACGACGACGTACTCAGGTCGATGGCCGGCGGACGCAACAGGATGCCGCTCGACGCATCAACCTTCGTCCGACCCGTCTTGCCGCTGAGCCCGTCGAGCCGCTGTTCGGCGACCGAGCCGTTCGACCTGGAAAACACCAGCCCCGCGCCGCCGACCAGCACGATCACCAGCACGCCGATGAATATGGAGATCACTGTCGGGTCGTTCATAGCGCCGGCCTTCTCTCCCCCTTCCGGGACGGATCGGATCAATCCCAATGGCCGTAATAGGCCGCGTCGGAGGGCGCACGCCCTTCCGGCAGTTACGGAACGGTCGACCGGATGTCCGCGTTGACGGTCACGCCTAGGTCCGACCGGCGGGAGGCTCCGGTTGCGGGCCGAAAATATCTCGTGGGGGTGTTGTGGACGGGCGACCCCGTCCCCACCATGTCGACAGAGGACACCGCCGGATCGTGCCGTTGTTGCGTTACGGCGGCGGAAACGGCCGAACTCTCAGGCACTTCAGAATTACTATAGGTCACGGACGCGGAACGGCCCCGCGAGCCTTCCAAGAAGCCCACGGGGCCGTCTGTGTGGATTACCCTCCCGGCGCGAGCTTTCGTGCCGGGGTGGGGTTCGCCCAGAGGACGAAACGCGTCCGCCCTCAACAGGCACTCGCCTTAAGGGTTAACGCCACTGCTGAAGGATCTGATTCCGCTCGTACTGGATATAAAGATCGTCTTGTCGCTTCTTCTCGGCGGTGTCGGCCATTTTCTGAAGGGCCGCGGCCTTGGCCGCCGCGATACTGAATTTTGCGTTCATCTCGGCCTGCTTCTGCCAGATCGGCATCATCTTTTGAATATAGGCTTGCTGTTCCCTCTGAAGCTGGATGAAGACCGCGGTCTCGCGCGCCTCACGGGCCCGGGCCTCGGCGTGCATGAGCTGCTTCTTCAGCTTGTTCTTAGCCTGGAGGGAAAGGCCGGGCTCTTTGAGCGCGTTGCGGATGGCGGCGACCCGGGCCGAGGTCTGTGCGACCGCCTGATCGGCGGGGGACATGGCGGGCCTGGTGGGCGTAGCGGCGTTCGGAGATTGTGCCAGGACGGTTAACAAAACGACGGTCGTGAACATCGCGACTCCTTTGGCTCGGGGATACAGAACTGCGTTCAGAATATCTACGCGAGCCCACTATGTCCAGACGTACACTTCGAATCCACGAAAAAATTTTCCGCCCGACGGGCCGAACGCCAGACGGGTCTGGACGGCGCCCCTGACCCATCGACTCCGTAACAGCCCCGGCCACGAGCGCGGAGTTAGCCGAAGGCCGAAGCGCAACGTTTCGAAAGCACGAAACGGCGACCGGGCTAAAATCGCATAAGGCGGGTTCTACCCAAGGACTACGGCGAGGAGCCGGGGTCCCGGGGCAGAGCCCGCCTTACGAGAATGCGGCGACCGATTCGGGGGCGCTTAATCCCTCAATAAGACGCGCTGGCGGAAGAGGTCGGGGGTGAGTTGGTAACCGGCCTGGTCGAGGCGGTCCATGAACGTGGGGCGCACGCCCGTGGAGATGAACTCGCCGTAGGCGCGGCCGTTCGGGTCGACCCCCATCTGCTTGTAGGCGAAGATCTCCTGCATGATGATCGTGTCCCCTTCCATGCCGACCACCTCGGAGATGCTCGTCACTTTACGGGGGCCGCCCTGGAGCCGGCTGGCCTGGATGATCAGGTCGACGGCCGAGGCGAACTGCGACCGGAGGGCGCGGATCGGCAGTTCGAGGCCGGCCATGCTGATCATCGTTTCGAGCCGGCTGAGGGCGTCGCGCGGGGTGTTGGCGTGGACGGTGGTCATCGACCCTTCGTGGCCGGTGTTCATCGCCTGGATCATGTCGAGGGTTTCCGCCCCGCGGCACTCGCCGATGATGATCCGGTCGGGGCGCATGCGGAGGGCGTTCTTGACGAGGTCGGTGGCGGTCACCGCGCCCCGGCCTTCGATGTTGGGGGGGCGGGTTTCGAGCCGGACGACGTGCTCCTGCTGGAGTTGGAGTTCGGCGGCGTCCTCGATGGTGATGATCCGGTGGTCGTTCTGGATGAAGCTCGAGAGGGTGTTCAGCAGGGTCGTCTTACCGGAGCCGGTGCCGCCCGAGATGATGATGTTGAGGCGGGCCTTCATGGCCCCCTCCATCAGCGCGAGCATCTCGGGGGTGAACGCCTTGAACCGGAGCAGGTCGTTCTTGTTCAGCGGCTTCGAGCCGAACATCCGGATGGTGACGGCGGCCCCGTCGAGCGCCAGCGGGGGGATGATGGCGTTGAACCGGGAGCCGTTGGGGAGGCGGGCGTCGACCATCGGCGACGTCTCGTCGACCCGGCGGCCGACGCGGGAGACGATCCGGTCGATGATCTGGAGCAGGTGCTCGTTGTCGCGGAAGACGACCTCCGAGCGCTGGATCCTCCCCTCCTTCTCGACGAAGATCTTCTTCGGCCCGTTGATCATGATGTCGGCGATCTTCTCGTCCTTCAGCAGCAGCTCCAGGGGGCCGAAGCCGAAGGTCTCGTCGAGGATTTCGCCGACGAGCCGCTGGCGTTCGCTGCGGTTGAGCAGCGGGTTCTCGGTGTCGCAGAGGTGTTCGACCACGCCGCGGATCTCGCTCCGCAGGGTGTTCGGGTCCATCTCACTGACGCGGTTCATGTCGAGCCGGTCGACGAGCCGCATGTGGATGTGCCGCTTGAGGGTCTCGTAGGCCTCGTCGGCGGGGTCGGGGTCGCGGGGCTTGGGGGCGACCGGGGGGGAAGGCGGGGCGGGGGCCGGCATCGGGGCGGG